>Ga0209607_1002203_pt1 | contig 15737 bp, 7 predicted proteins | sample AD_UKC117_MetaG_FD_184413 | JGI IMG/M metagenome (GOLD analysis project Ga0209607, IMG submission 184413) | Active sludge microbial communities of municipal wastewater-treating anaerobic digesters from Hong Kong - AD_UKC117_MetaG (SPAdes)... | ecosystem: Engineered > Bioreactor > Anaerobic >... | reverse complement strand
CTTTTCATCGTGGAATTTTTGGCGATTCACCCTTTTCAAGATGGGAATGGGCGTCTGTCGCGGGTGTTGACGACCCTGCTCTTACTTCGCTCCGGCTATGCCTATGTGCCCTTTAGCTCCCTGGAAAGCCTGGTGGAACACAGTAAGGACGGGTATTACCTGGCACTCCGGCGAACTCAAGGAACCCTAGAGCATGAATTCCCCGACTGGGAACCGTGGTTGCTGTTCTTCCTGCGCTTGCTCAAGCAGCAAAAGGACCGGTTAGCCGCCAAGATTGCGCATGAAGAGCGCTTAGAGGGTTTACATCCCGATGCGCTAGCGATTCTGGAACAGGTTCGGGCAACTGGGCGCATTACCACGAGTCAAGCTGAAAAACTCACCGGTGCACCTCGACCTACGGTCAAGGTGCGACTGGGTGAACTGGTCAAACGGGGGTTACTGATGCGACATGGACAGGGTAGGGGATCGTGGTATGGGTTAGCAGTTTAGCAGGGATCGCCATAATTTTGGTTTTTTACTAAGTAATAACAATCAGCTAACTTGGGAGACTGACTTTCTACGTGTGGAATAATTTGCTAGTTGTTCAGGGAGTGTATCTTAATTTTTCTGCACGAACATAATCAGCTACACTTAATAAAAATAGTGCTCAAATGGAGCCAGGAATGTCACAAGGAAAGATTAAAGCGGGGATGACGGTGAGTGGTTCGCTTCTCCCAGAACCCATTGAGGTGTTGGCCCTGGTGCCGATGGGTACGTCGCTGAAGGTGATTGGACGGGGTACCAAGACGGGGATGACCCATACCCCGATCTTTAGCGAAGAGCAACTGAATCAATTAATTCTTTCAGCAGAACAAGAGCCTTTTGACGGGGATGCCGCCTTGTTTCGGCTCGGGGTTGAAGCACATCGTCTCGGCCTGGCCTATGAATACGATCCCTATTTTTCGCTCTCCATTGCGCGGGTTGATCCGCTGCCTCATCAATTAGAAGCCGTTTACGACTATTTCATCCGACTGCCTCGAATTCGTTTCCTACTGGCGGATGACCCCGGCGCGGGTAAGACCATCATGGCGGGTCTGCTCCTCAAGGAATTGAAAGCGCGGGGTCTAGTGCAGCGGACCCTCATTGTGACCCCGGCCAATCTGACCTTTCAATGGCAGCGCGAACTGAAAGACAAGTTTCGCGAGAACTTTGAAATTGTGCGGGGGGATGTCCTCCGGGCCAACTACGGCCAAAACCCCTGGCAGGAAAAATCGCAAGTGGTGACCTCTATTTCCTGGGTCTCTACGCGAGAAGATGCGAAAGCTAGTCTGCTCCGCTCTCATTGGGATCTCATCATTGTGGATGAGGCCCACAAGATGAGCGCCTATGCCAATGATCGGAAAACCTTGGCCTACCAGTTAGGCGAAAAACTCGCGGAGATGACCGATCACTACCTGTTGATGACTGCCACGCCACATAAGGGGGACCCGGAAAACTTTTGCCGCTTTTTGGCCCTGCTGGACCGTGATGTGTACGGCAACATCCAAAGCCTGCAAAAAGCGATGCGAGAACATGAAGCCCCGTTCTACCTGCGCCGCACCAAGGAAGCCCTGGTGGGTTTTCCTGACCCGGAAACTGGCGCGGTGCATCGGCTCTTTACCAAACGGGTGGTGCATACAGCGGAATTCGAGCTGGATGGAGAGGAACTGGAGTTTTATGACCAGTTGACCGCCTACGTGGAAGATCAGTCGATGCGCGCGGCGCAAGATGACTCGCCAAGGGGTCGGGCGGTCGGCTTCACGATGGCGATGCTGCAACGGCGTATGGCTTCAACCCTTTATGCCGCGCGCCGGACCCTGGAGCGCATGAAAGAGCGACGGGAAAAGATTCTGGCAGACCCAGACGCCTACCGTCAGGAGCAAATCACCAAGCGTTTGCCCGATGATTTCGAGGATCTCACCGAAGAAGAACAACAAGAGATCGTGGCAGCACTGGAAGATGTGGTGGCCTCGGTCGATCCCACTATCCTCCGAGAAGAAATTGCCCGTTTGACCCAGTTGATTGATCAGGCTCGCCCCTTAGAGAAGCGCGAGATTGAATCCAAGCTCACCAAACTGAAGCAAGTCTTGAACGAGCAAGGGTTCTTTGCCGATCCGAGTAAGAAACTCCTCATTTTTACTGAACACAAAGATTCCCTCGATTACCTCGCCGGAGATGGCAAGGAAAACCGGCCTTATGGCAAGTTGCTGGAATGGGGTCTGACCGTGACGCAAATTCACGGGGGGATGAAGATCGGGGATCGTGATACGCCGGGATCGCGCATTTATGCCGAACGCGAATTTCGGGAACAGGCCCAGATTCTGGTAGCGACGGAAGCGGCGGGCGAAGGCATCAACCTGCAATTCTGCTCGCGGATGATTAATTATGACATTCCCTGGAACCCGATTCGCCTGGAACAGCGCGTGGGGCGAATTCACCGTTACGGCCAAGAGTACGATTGTCTGATTTTCAACTTTGTTGCCAAAAACACCCGCGAAGGTCGCGTTCTGCAAATGCTCCTGGAACGTCTCAAGGAAATCCGTCGAGAATTGGGCACGGATCAGGTTTTTGATGTCGTTGGCGAAGTTTTTCCGGCCAATTTACTGGATAAATTGTTTCGCGATTTGTATGCGCGGCGCACCAATGAAAGTGCGGTCACCGATCGCATTGTGCGAGATGTTGATCCGAAACGCTTCCGGGCGATTACCGAATCGGCACTGGAGGGGCTGGCCAAGAAAGACCTCAATCTCTCGGCGATTGTGGGCCGCTCGGTGGAAGCGCGTGAGCGCCGCCTGGTGCCCGAAGCCATTGAACAATTTTTTGTGCAAGCCGGGCCGGTGGTCGGGATGCGGTCCAAGCCGACAGCGGCAGAAAGCCACATCTACCGGATTGGCAAGGTGCCCCGGTTCCTGGTTCAGCGCGGCGATGCTCTGGAACCGCGCTTTGGTCGCTTGGGGCGGGAGTACAAGCTGATTAGCTTTGATAAGGCGCTGCTCAAGCGCGATCCGACCTTGGAATGGGTTACACCTGGTCACCCGCTCTTTGAAGTGGTGCGGGAAGCGTCCTTGGAGCAAGTGGAAGGCCACTTAAAGCGTGGCGCGGTGTTTTTCGATATTCAACGCCGGGAACCCGGTTTCCTCGACCTGTTTGCCGCTTCCATCAAGGATGGGCGCGGGAATACCCTCCATCGCCGGTTATTTGTCATGGAAACGGAACAAAGCGGGTCGATGGCGATCCGGCAACCCACCGTATTTCTCGACATTAACCCGGCCCCGGCGGAAACCTCGGTGCTGGAACCCGAGACGGTCCCGGCCCGGAGTCTGGCGGAAGGCTATCTCTATGAGCACGCGCTCAAACCCTGGCTGGAGGACAACGCCACAGAGCGGGCGCGTGAAATAGTCCGAGTTGCCCAGCATGTGGAAATCAGCCTGCACGCCTTAATTGACCGCCAGAACGAACAACTGGCCGATTACCTTAACCGGCAAATCGAAGGGCAAACCGGCTTGGAGGGGATTATCGCCCAAGCGGAACAACATCTGGATGACTTGAACAACCGTCTGGAAACCCGGCGCAAGGAACTGGAGATGGAACGCCACTGCACGGTAGCGGACATTGTTCACCTGGGCCGGGCGCGGGTGATCCCTCACCCGGAACGGCAAAGCCCACAAATTGCGCCGATGGTGCGGGATGACGAAGTCGAGCGGATTGCCGTCGATACCGTCCGGGCCTATGAGGAAGCGCGGGGCTGCGTGGTAGAAAGCGTGGAAGCCGACAATCGGGGCTTTGATCTCATCTCGCGCAAACCGCATCCCGAAGATCCCAAGAGCTTTATCGAAGTGCGTTTCATTGAAGTCAAAGGCCGGGCCGGAGTCGGGGAGATCTTCCTCAGCGCCAATGAATATCGGGCGGCGGAACGATTAAAAGGCGATTACTGGCTTTATGCGGTGTTCAACTGTGTTTCCAAGCCCGAACTCCATCCCTATCAAAACCCGGCGCAACTCGACTGGCAACCGGTGACCAAGGTAGAGCATTACAAGATTAAGCCTGATTCAGTACTGGGGGTTCGATGATGGATATCGAAACCCTCAAGATACAGCTTGCTCTTGGTGAATCCGTCGAACGGGAATTCAAGTCTGATCGCCGACAGATCTCCGACAAGGAGATTTATGAAGAAGTGACCGCTATGGCCAATGCTTCCGGGGGAGTGCTGTTCATCGGTGTGGAAGATAATGGAATGGTATCAGGTGCAAAGCCCCGTCATGGGAAAATGACTGATGCTGTTAAGATGCAAGCGGCCATTTTTAACAATACCGTTCCCAGCATTAACACGCGAATCTCCTTGATTGCGCATCCCGATGGTCAGGTTATTGCTATCTCAGTTGATCCTTATCCAGAACCCTGTGCTACGACAACGGGCAAGTCGCTGCGGCGTACCCTTGGGGGTGATGGTAAACCGCAAACCGTGGCCTACTATCCCCGCGACCATCGTTCCCGGCGCGTAGATTTGGGGCTTCTTGACTTTTCCGCTCAACCCATCCAAGGAACTGGTCTCTCTGACCTCGATCCTTTGGAATTTGAGCGGTTGCGGCAAACGATTACCCGTCTTCGGGGAGATCGTAGCTTGCTGGACCTCTCTGATGAAGATTTGGCCAAGGCGCTGAGATTGGTGGAAACCCAAGAAATCGGCCTTGTGCCTAACGTTGCTGGCCTGCTGCTGCTCGGTAGAGAAAAAGTGCTACGCGATGTCTTACCTACCCATGAAGCACATTTTCAAGTTCTCGATAGCCAGCAACAAGTGAGAGTAAACGATACCTTTCATGGGCCATTGCTTCAAACCTTGGAGCATATAGAAGCTCGCTTTACCGCTCGAAACAACGAACAAGAGGTTGCAGTGGGCCTGTTTCGCCTGCCTGTGCCGGACTATTCCCTAATGGGCTTTCGGGAAGCTGTCAACAATGCAGTGCTGCATCGAGACTTCAGTCAAATGCAAGCCGTGTATGTGCAGTGGCAACCCGACCATCTGCTGATTACCAATCCTGGTAGTCTCCCGTCTGGCGTGACCTTGGAAAACCTACTGGTCCATGAACCAAAGCCGCGTAATCCTCGTTTAGCAGAAGCATTTAAACGGATTGGCTTAGTGGAGCAGACGGGGCGTGGGGTAGACAAAATATTCCTAGGGCAACTGCAATACGGTCGTCCCGCACCGGACTACTCGCGTAGCGATGCCTACGGTGTGCGAGTGATTTTGCGTGGAGGGGAAGCCTCCCTTCAATTTGCAGCCTTTGTATTTGAGCAGGATAAACAAGGCCATCCTCTGACTTTGGACGATCTGCTCGTGCTGAACACGCTCTTTTTTGAGCGACAGATTGACTCGGAAACTGCCGCTAGGTTGCTCCAGAAAGAGAGTGCCAATGCGCGAGCTACTTTGGAGAGGTTGCACGAACGCGGTTTAATTGAGCGACGGGGCAACAAGCGAGCGACTTCTTACCACCTCTCAGCCGCACTTTACCAGCGCTTTGATATGAAAGCGGAATATATTCGTGCTAAAGGATTTGGGCCAATTCAGCACGAACAGATGGTGCTCGAATATGCGCGCCAACATGGGGAGATTTCGCGCAAAAAAGCGGCTGAATTATGTCAACTTAATGTTCATCAAGCGAGTCGGGTATTGCAACGTGTTAGCAGTAAAAATAAAGAATTGCAGTTAGTTGGAAATGGAAGGGGCGCTCGGTATGTCTGGAAACACCACAAATAAACGCACGCGCTCGTTTGTATTTATTGTAGAAACGCGCGCGCTCGTTTATGCGCTCGTTTCCCAAATATCAGTGAGATCAGTATGGATACTTTAGCCTACCCCAAGCGCTTGATAGAAGTGGATTTGCCGATAGCAAGAATTTCGGCCCATGCGCGGCGGGAGAAATCCATTCGACATGGCCATATTTCGACCTTGCATATCTGGTGGGCCAGACGGCCACTGGCGGCCTGTCGGGCGGTGATCTGCGCCTCGCTCTGGCCTGATCCGGTGGATTTGAGCACCTGGGCTAAGCGGGGTGATGAGGTTCCGGTAGGGGATGGTTCGGTGATAATCCGGCCTAGGCGGTTTTTGGATACCGCGCGGGAGCGGATGCTGGCCTGGGGAAAAGAACATCTTGGCAAGGTCAGTCGAGAGTCCTCCTCGCGCTTTATTGCCATTCAGAAGGGCAATAATATCCTTGCTGATCCCTGGGATTTGCAAAGAACGTTGCTGGATTTCATCGCTGACTTTGCCAACTGGGATAATTCGACGGACAAGGATTACCTGGAAACCGCCCGCGTATTGACCCAAGCCGCGCATGAAGCCCTGGGCGGGGAACTGGAGACGCGCCCGCTGGTGGTCGATCCGTTTGCTGGCGGTGGTTCGATTCCGCTGGAAGCCTTGCGCGTCGGGGCGGATGCCTTCGCTTCGGATTTGAATCCGATCCCAGTATTGCTGAACAAGGTGGTGCTGGAATACATCCCGAAGTATGGCCAACGGCTTGCCGATGAAGTCCGCAAGTGGGGGGCCTGGATCAAGCAGGAAGCGGAGAAAGAGCTTGCGGAGTTTTACCCGAAAGACCCGGATGGAGCCACGCCAATTGCCTATCTTTGGGCGCGAACCATTCAGTGTGAAGGGCCGGGGTGTGGGGCGGAAGTGCCGTTGATGCGGTCGCTCTGGTTGGCGAAAAAGGGCAAACGTTCGGTGGCGTTGCGCATCGTCCCCAAACCTCAAGAAAAGCGGGTTGACTTTGAAATTATCGAGAATGCTAAAACCGGTGAAGAAAGACTGGGAACGGTCAAGCGTGGGTCGGCAACGTGTCCTTGCTGTGGATATACAACGCCGGTGGCAAATGTTCGGAAGCAATTTAGGGCTAGGTGCGGCGGCACTAATGATGCACGTTTTTTGTGTGTAATATCTACTAAAAAGGGTGAACAAGGGCGTTTCTATAGAGTTCCCAATTCAAAGGATGAATCTGCTGCCTTTGGTGCTAAAGCTGAGTTAGAACGAATTAAAAATAAGCATAAAGGAACAATAAGTCTATTACCTGATGAAAAGATTGATATCCGAGGTATACGTCATACTTGGGCTATGATTTATGGTATCAATAATTGGAGTCATTGCTTCACTTCTCGACAAGCACTTGTGTTAGTAAAACTTTTTGATTTATCTGCTGCATATGAAAGATTAACAAATAATGAAAAACAAGAAACCCTATTGAAAGCAGCACAAACATGTATAGCCCTTATTATTGATAAATTAGCACAATATAATTCGTCAATGTGCCGATGGAAAGCTAGTGGAGAGAATATTGTTGATACTTTTGGTCGGCAAGCGTTACCAATGGTTTGGGATTTTGCTGAAGCAAACCCATTTGCTGGTGCCAGCGGTGATTTTTTAAATTTACTTGATTGGCATACAAATGCACTTGTCATTACTTCAAGCGCTATTCAAGGGCAAGTAGCATCTGTTGGTTCAACATCAGCAACCGTGCATCCGTATCCCGATGATTCTATAAGTGCATTTATAACAGATCCTCCATACTATGATTCAGTGCCTTACGCTTATCTTTCTGATTTTTTTTATGTTTGGCTTCGTAGAGCACTAAACCACATTTATACTCCAATAATGATGCATCCACTTGTCCCAAAAGATGCTGAAATAGTTGTTGATAGACCCCATGAGCTAAGTAACTCAACGCATAATATAGCTTATTACGAGGGTGAACTAACTAAAGCTTTTAAAGAAGGCTGCCGCATAGTTCGCCATGATGGTATTGGTGTTATTGTCTTTGCCAGCAAAACAACTTCAAGTTGGGAAGCGATTTTGAAGGCGGTTGTGGATGCTGGTTGGACTATCACGGGTTCTTGGCCGATTGATACGGAAATGGAAACCCGCGTTGCCGCGCAAGGACAAGCGCGACTAGCGTCTTCTGTCCATCTGATTGTTCGTCCACGATCTGAACAAAATATCGGCGATTGGCGCGATGTACTCACCGAACTTCCCCAGCGTATCCATGCTTGGATGCCGCGCCTCGCTGACGAAGGCGTGGTCGGCGCTGATGCAATTTTTGCCTGTCTCGGCCCCGCTCTCGAAGTGTTCAGCCGCTACAGCCGGGTAGAAAAATCCAGCGGGGAAGCGGTGACCCTCGGTGAATATCTCGAACACGTCTGGGCTGCCGTCTCCAAAGAAGCCCTCTCGATGATCTTCAAAGACCCGGATACGGCTGGCCTGGAACCGGATGCTCGGCTGACCGCCATGTGGCTTTGGACCTTGGGCGCAAATAACAGCGGTGCCGGTGCTGAGGAATCCGAACAATCTGAAGATGATGAGGCCGATGAGGAATCCAGTAAAGCGCCGAAAGTAACCGGCTTTACCCTGGAATTCGATGCCGCCCGCAAGATTGCCCAAGGTCTTGGTGTCCATCTGGAAAAATCGCCCTCGGTCGTGGAAGTGAAAGGCGATAAAGCCAAGTTGCTCTCAGTTGCGGAACGGGTCAAGTATCTTTTCGGCAAGGAGGCGGAAACCGCTGTTACCGGCAAAACCCCGCGCAAGAAGAAAAAAGAACCTGTCCAGCAATCCCTGTTTGCCGAATTAGAAGCCGCCGAATCGGCTGCGGAAGCCGAATGGGGCGATGTGAAAGGCCCCAAACCCGGAACCACGGTCTTGGATCGCCTGCATCAAGCGATGGTGTTGTTTGCCGCTGGGCGTGGGGAAGCGATGAAACGCTTCATCGTGGAAGAAGGGATTGGCAACGATGCCCGCTTCTGGAAACTTGCACAATCGCTGACGGCGCTCTATCCGGTGGGTAGCGATGAAAAGCGGTGGGTGGATGGCGTCTTAGCCCGTAAAAAAGGATTAGGTTTTTAAGGAGATAAAAACAATGAGCAATCTCAAGCCCTGGTATCAAGTCGTCGTTCCGCGTGAAGATTTACGCGATAATCGCCCACTGGATGCCTCCGAATTTGCCGTCCACCTCGATCATATCCGCGAACACCGCGCCCATCCCGATTATATCGATCCCGCGCGGTTCTTCTCCCGAACCTACCTGACCCAAAGCCTGCTCGATCTCTCCTCGCAAGTAGTGCGTCGTCTCTCCGGCATCAAGGTGGAAACCTCCGCCGTGTTTAACATGGCGACGCAGTTTGGCGGGGGCAAAACTCACTCTTTGACCGCGCTCTACCATCTCGCCCAAGGTGGCCCTGCGGCACAGAACTGGAAAGGTGTGGACAGCATCCTCAACCGGGCGCAAGTGAAAGAGATTCCGCAAGCAGCGGTCGCGGTTTTTGTCGGCACAGAGTTTGATGTGGTAGAGGGCAGGAAAGGAGAAGGACAACCGCAGCGAAAAACCCCTTGGGGAGAGATCGCTTGGCAGCTTGGCGGTGAGGAAACCTTTGCCGCTGTCGCCCAGCATGATGAACAGGGTATTGCTCCAGCCGGAGACGTGCTGCGCCGCATGTTGCCGGGTGGCCCCACGCTGATTCTCCTTGATGAGTTAATGAACTACGCTTCGCGCTCGCGCCGCACTGGCCTAGCCTCACAACTCTATGATTTCCTCCAGAACCTCTCCGAAGAAGCCCGTGCCCGCGATAACCTGGTGCTCTGTGTTTCGATTCCAGGATCAACCCAATTGGAGATGAACCCTGAAGATCAACAAAGCTATGAGTCCTACAAAAAATTGCTGGATCGGGTGGGCAAGGCCATCAGCATGTCCTCGGAAACCGAAGTGACAGAAATCATTCGCCGCCGCCTCTTCGACTGGTATGGGTTACCCGCCGATGGAAAAAAAGTGGCAGCAGAATACGGAGCCTGGGTCCAGGATCATCCCACAGAATTAGCGAATCTAGGTGGAGAATCCCCGGAAGAACTCTTCCTGGCCTGCTATCCCTTTCACCCTTCCTTGATTTCCGTTTTTCAGCGCAAATGGCAAAGCCTGCCGCGCTTTCAACGAACTCGGGGCATTCTTCGTCTGCTTGCCCTCTGGATTGCACGGTCCTACCAGGAAGAACACCGCAAGAATTCACGGGAACCGCTCATCACGCTCGGTTCTGCGCCACTCGATGACCAAACTTTCCGGGATGCCTTGTTTGAACAACTGGGTTCCGATCAACTCTCGATTCCGGTCACTACGGATATTCTTGGAAAGAAAGATGCTCACGCCCTTCGTCTTGACCGGGAAGCCATTGACGCGATCAAGAAAGCCCGCCTCCATCAGCGCGTGGCCACGACCATTTTCTTCGAGAGTAACGGCGGGCAAAGCCAAACCCGCATGGAAGCGACCGTTCCTGAAATCCGGGCAGCGGTCGGCCATACCGATCTAAATCTGGCCGATGTGGAAACCGTGTTAGAGGGCCTCACCGCCAACTGTTTTTACCTCAATTGGGATCGCAACCGTTACCGGTTCGGTCTGCGTCCCAACCTCAATCAAATGCTGGTCACGCGCCGGGGAACGGTGAAGGATCAGGACATTGAGGCCCGTATTCAGCAAACCACATTGGATTTGGTCAAATCTGGCAGTAAAGCCGTGGATCGGCGTTGTTTTCCAACCCGGTCAAATGATATTCCTGACCGTCCCCAACTGACCCTGGTGGTCTTGGGCTTAGCGCATCCCGCGCAAGACCCAGCAACCCAGAATTTCATGGAAACCCTTTTGCGAGAGTGTGGTACCGCAGGACGCACCTATAAATCAGGCTTGCTGTTTATCGCTCCCGATCAGGGCGGGGCGGTCATCGAAGCGGCGCGCAACGTGCTGGCTTGGGAAGATATCGAAGCGGATGAAGACACCGCCCGACAACTGGAAGAAGCCCAGCGCCGTTCTCTCGGTCAAAGCCTGGACCGCGCCAAGGCGGATCTGAAGGAATCTCTCTGGCGGGCTTATCGCCATGTGTTTCTGCTCAGCAAAGACAACACGCTCAAAAACCTTGACCTGGGGCAAATCACCTCCAGCATGGCCCATTCAATCTGCGATCTGGTAGTCAATCAACTTGTCAAGGACGATGAGATTACGGCTATCGTAGGACCCAATAAGCTGGTGCGGCTCTGGCCGCCCGCGCTGACTGAATGGTCCACGAAAGCGGTACGGGATGCCTTTTTTGCTTCACCAGCCTTACCTCGCTTGCTCGATCCTAACTCCATCAGGCGCACGATTGCCGATGGCGTCACTTCCAAGCTGTTTGGTTACGCCAGCCGAGATGCCTCGGGTCAACTCCAACTGGATTGTTTTGGTGAAAGTCTCTCGGAACAGGAAGTGGAGATCAGTGATGATCTCTTTATTCTGCGTGCTCAAGATGCCGAACGACTCATCGAACCGCCGCACTTGTATAGGCTGGTCCTTCAACCGAGTGCAATTGACGTTAGCCCTGGTGAGCACATCACCTTCAAGGTCAGTGGTGTTGACCAATACGGCCAAAGCTTCCCGGTGGAAAACGCAACCTGGTCAGCTCCCGAATGCACGGTAAATAACGAGGGCAGCTTTCAGGCGAATAGCGCGCCGGGTCTCTACTTGGTGACCGTGCAGGTGGATAACCTCCAAGCGGAGGCCAAGGTACGGGTTAAGCCGCCGATCATCTCGACACCTGTTCCACCTAGAGAAGAACACCAAACCGCCGAAGAAGAACATCCACCTGGCTATAGTGAACAAAAAATACGATGGAGTGGAACCATTCCACCCCGGAAATGGATGAACTTTTACACCAAGGTCATCGCAAAGCTCGCGAACTCGCCGGGATTGACCGTACAGGTCAGCCTAGAAGCATCAGCAGAAGGAGACAGTGCTTCGGCGAAGATTGAGGATATAAAGAGTGCTCTGAAGGAGTTGGGGTTGGACGAGAGTGTAAATGGATGATTGTTTTTGGTTTGCGCGAAATGGAGATACCCTAATAATGAGGATTTTACCGATTGAGCTGATCCCTGAAACAATGTGGAAGAAACAGGTACTTTACTTACCTGGTGAATTAATAACCTCATATTTAGTAGAATTAAAAGATCGTGGCCTTCTTCAAGAAGCAAAGCAAGGTACAGATAGGAAAGATATTCATGGAGGTTTTAGTGATAAAGAAACATTGGAGCATTTTACTCATCGATTCGGTGTTTCATCTGGCAGATCTGAGTTTACTATACTAGCGCCAAATGAGGACCTGACAGAATATTCTGATGCACTATTAAACACATTTTCAGAAGGGCATATTGGATTGTTAGATATTCCATGTGGAACAGGAGCATCGTGTGTAACTTTTCTCACAGTCTTAGCTGAACTTCGGGCTAGGCGTGTATTACCAACTCTTCCATTAACAATTTCGATTGTAGGGGGCGATTGTTCAATGGCAGCAAGAGAAATATGCCAAAGTATGTTAAATAGAGCGAGGACTATCTTAGCCGATCAAGGAATTATAATCAATTACAATCTGACTCAGTGGGATGCAACTCGAAATGATGAAACTGCAAAAATGATTGATGAGTGGTTTAAGTTAGCAAGTGATGCGTGTGAGTACGTAGTATGTATTAGTAATTTTAGTGGCGCGTTAATAAAAGGAAAAATGTTTGACGATTTTACACCATGTTTGTCACAGATACTAGCGCGACTACACGATAAAAAAAGTACTTTGATATGGATCGAACCAATTAACTCAAACGCTGTAAAAGGACTAATTCCAAAGGTATTTAAATGGCTAAATAGATATGTGCCTTGGTTTTCTAACGTGCATAAAAAAGGAGAATTTCCTTCGGCAGAGTATCGAATGAGTAACCCTATTAATCAACATATACATCAAACAGGGGTTCAAGTACAACGCTTCGTGAGAGATTAAGATAATGTGGCCAGTCCCATCAAATATGTTGGCTATTCGTGCTTTGCAAGCGACACGAAAGCTTCATTTGCCAACGTATGTTGCAACAAGATTTTTTGTTGACTCAATTGTTGGATATCAAGATAGTTCATGGAGCTATGTTACCATTCCCAGAAAATATCCTATGCGTAAGCAGGGTCAATTTTTAGTATCAAAGAAATTAAAGAAAATATTAGAGAATGGTTGTTGTGAATATCGAGACTTCCTTGTGTCGAGTCCGTCTACTGCATTAACCGAGTCTCTAATACTTGCTTATCTATCACAAGAATCATCTTTTCATAAAGAAAATTATATATATAGCTACAGATGGCCAAATAATACGGAAGAGTGTCCATATAATTTCGAGCATTATATTAATGGTTATAAATGTCGAAATAACGATATTTTAAATTTATTATTAGATAATAGTAACAACATTGTTATTGTTTCCGATATAGAAAATTTTTATCCAAGTATAAATCAAGAAACTGTATTAAAAAAATTTAATCAAGCGCTCAAGGATACGAAAATACAAGACAGTATAAAGGTTACAGCTCTGAAATTTATCGAGCATTTATTTAATTACTATCCTGATGGTAAAGGGATTCCGATTGGCCCAGAAATTAGTCACATCCTCGCTGATTTTGCTCTGTCTACTATAGATACTACTTTGTCGGCACAATTTCCTGGTAGGTATTTTCGGTATGTTGATGATATTGTACTCGTTGTGGACAATGACAAAAAAAATTCTGTAATAGAAATGCTAGAAAATTTAGCAAGTGATGAAGGTCTAACTATTCATCCACAGAAGACAGATTGTCTATCCGGGAGTGAATGGTTGACCTATGGGCCACATACTCAACATCAGGTTAGAAGAAATTCATTTGAATCACTTGTTTTTTTTATAAAAGTATTCTTGTTAACCCATCGAAATAGAGAAGATGAATTAGCGACAAGTCTATTAGAAGAAGGTTTTTCTCTTCCGATTAGTCGATTAACATCCAAAAGCAGAGAATCCAACTTTTTTGGGAACTTTAAATATCTTCTTGAAAGAAGATGGAACATTGCATGGCAAGCGTGGAAAATAAGAAAAAAAGATCTTATTAAAATGGCAAGGGAAGTGAGAAACGAAGTAAAAAGAGAATTATATGATATTCTCTTAGAAAAGCCACCTGAAAATAAAACAAGAAAAAAATGGTTTCTTCAAAGATTGAGATACCTCACTAACAGATCAATCTATCTATTTCCGCCTAATGAATTAACTCATTTAGTTGAACATTTAAGCCCCTTTCCTGAATTTCAGGATACTATTGCTTTGATAAATCTATTAGTAAAAGATAGTTATAAAGATATATTAGGTATGCCAGGACCAGTATTAAATACTGCTGCAAGTTTACTACGGCAAGCAAATAGAAAATTACCCCCTATCACTTTAGATAGCCACTCAGATCAAGTTATTATAGATTCAGTTAGTATCTTATTATTATTTGGAGTTGTTGACCTGCAACGTAACGCTCTTATTAAAGTTAACCAAACAACATCCGAGTTACTGCAATTTTGTGCAAATCAACCAAAATCAAGTGATATGCAACTAATACAAGATTTTTCTTATATAAATGAAATTAGAACACTCCAATATCCACACTTACATGATAGCTATGTAAATATATTAGAAACAAGATTTTCTGATCTTGAATCCCCTGTATTAGATGCATTAGACATTGGTGGGGGTTACTTATCTTGGTAAAATTAAACAATGATTCGATAGATCATATTCATAAAGTCATTCAAAAAGCCATTTATTAATAGAAAACATTAATACTCAACTTTACCTTTAATTATATTATTAAAATAATGGTTTCTTAAATCTCACAATTATTATTATCTTTCCCGTCTTTTACCAATTTTTATAACATCATTCCAATCTATTCCATCTCCATCTGGGTATTTATCCATCACCGTCAAATCCCCTCGTCTAGTAGCCAGAACCAGCCCTTTAATCTCCTCAGAAAGATGCCTACCGCCCGCATCATTGTTCATTGCAATCACAATGACCGTACTTGTTGCCAGCTTCAGAAAAGCCGCCTCCAGCAACTGCCGCTGCATCGTGTTCATTTCCCCGGCAATCGAGAAATACCGCGATCCTTCCGGCCCATAGAGCGCATGATAGCTCAGGCCCTCAATCGCGCTTTCCGTAATGACCAGGCGTTCATCCTCTGGAGTTGAGGTGGAATACCACAATCCTTTTTGCCCTCCCTTGGCAAACCCCTTGAAGTGGTAGTTACGCAATTCAAAGCCGCAAAGCCCCTGCCGGTCATAGTGGGGAAAGACGGCATTGCCATAGCGATCTCGATAAATCTTCCCGGTAAAGCGTGGATGAACCAACACCTCGGCAGGAATGCGCCGCTCCTTCTCCAAATAGGGGTGGGTGTCTCGAATCGGTTTCATCGCCGCAAACTGTGCTCGGATACCCGCCAAATTGCGGGTAATCGGTTCAACCTGTGCCACATAGCGATCAGGAGAGAGGTGAGGGGATAACCGAGTGGCCCCACCGATCCACATCCGAAGTTGCTTGCGGACTTCCCCCAAATTCAGGTGCTGTCGCTTCTGGACAAAATCAATAATGGTTCCGTGATCCGCCTCATCTCGAACCGAGAAATAAATCCAATCCCCGCTCGTGCCTTCCTTACCAATGATGATTTTGTCATCATTCGGCCCGCGCATGGTGACGCTGTTCCGGCTGCTCTCCTTCCGTTCCAGGACATACCCTTGGCAGGCTGCATATTCCGTCAGATTGATCTGCTGCTTAAAGCGATCTATTTCCTGCGAATCGTTCCGTTCCATTGCCTCACCGGTTTAGGGCCATAGGAAAAAGAAAGCCT
>Ga0209607_1002200_pt1 | contig 15742 bp, 13 predicted proteins | sample AD_UKC117_MetaG_FD_184413 | JGI IMG/M metagenome (GOLD analysis project Ga0209607, IMG submission 184413) | Active sludge microbial communities of municipal wastewater-treating anaerobic digesters from Hong Kong - AD_UKC117_MetaG (SPAdes)... | ecosystem: Engineered > Bioreactor > Anaerobic >... | reverse complement strand
CACCTCGGGCACCTGACGATCGGGCGCGCACGCCGTCCGCTGATGGCCTTCGTCATGGTGCTGTCGTGGTCGCGCCAGATCTATCTGCGCTTCTTCCTCGATGCGCGCATGGAGAACTTCCTGCGCGGCCATGTCGGCGCCTTCGAGTGCTGGGGCGCGGTGCCGCGCATCGCCCTCTACGACAATCTGAAGAGCGCGGTGCTCGAGCGTTGCGGCAACGCGATCCGTTTCCACCCGACCCTGCTCGCGCTCGCCGGCCACTACCGCTTCGAGCCGCGCCCGGTGGCGGTGGCGCGCGGCAACGAGAAGGGGCGCGTCGAGCGCGCGATCCGCTACGTGCGTGAGGCCTTCTTCGCCGGATGCGCCTTCGCCGATCTGGACGACCTGAACGCGCAGGCCCAGGCCTGGTGCGAGGGCGCCGCCGGTGCGCGGCGCTGCCCCGAGGACGCCTCGATGACGGTGGCCGAGGCCTTCGCGGCCGAGCGCGAGCGCCTGCTCGCGCGGCCCGAGACACCGTTTCCGACCGACGAGCTGCGCGCGGTGTCGGCGGGCAAGACCCCGTACGTGCGCTTCGATCTGAACGACTACTCGATCCCCCACACCCATGTGCAGCGCCCCCTCACCGTGTGCGCCGACCCGCTGCGGGTGCGCATCCTCGACGGCGAGGACGTCATCGCCACCCACGCGCGCAGCTACGACCGCCGCCAGCAGATCGAGTGTGCCGCGCACCTTGAGGCGCTCGTTGCACACAAGCACGCGGCCAGCGCCCACCGCGCCACCGACCGCCTGACGGCGGCCGTGCCGGCCTGCCAGGCGCTGCTCGCCCAGGCCGCCGAGCGCGGCGAGCCGCTCGGGCGCACCACGCGCGCGCTCACCGACCTGCTCGACCGCTACGGCGCGGGCGAACTGGCCGTTGCCGTCGACGAGGCGCTCGCGCGCGGCGTGCCGCATCCCAACGCGGTGCGCCTGGCGCTCGAGCGCCGGCGCGAGGCGCCCCCGCCGCTGGGTGTGCCGCTGCCCGCGCATCTGAAGACGCGCGACGTCACCGTGCGCGCCCACCCCTTGGCCGGCTACGACCGCCTGCTGGAGGACGACCATGACGACGCCTGAACCGCTGCTCGCGCGCGCCCGTGCGCTGCAACTGCACGGGGTGGTGAGCCACTGGGCCGAGTGCGCCCAGGCCCCGTGGATCGCCCCGCTCATCGAGTGGGAGGAGACCGAGCGCGCCCGACGCTCACTCGAGCGCCGGCTGCGCTGCGCGCACATCGGCCGCTTCAAGCCGCTGGCCGACTTCGACTGGCGCTGGCCCGAGCAGTGCGACCAGGCCGCCATCGCAGAGCTGATGACGCTCGGCTTCCTCGAGACCGCCACCAACGCCTTGCTGGTCGGCCCCTCCGGGCTCGGGAAGACCACCATCGCGCAGAACATCGCCCACCAGGCGGTGCTGCGCGGGCACACCGTGCTCTTCACCACCGCCGGCCAGCTCCTGGGCGAGCTCGCCGCGCTCGACTCCGACTCCGCGCTGCGCCGCCGCCTGCGCCACTACGCCAGCCCCACGCTCCTGGTGATCGACGAGGTCGGCTACCTCTCCTACTCGAACCGCCACGCCGATCTGCTCTTCGAGCTCATCAGCCGTCGCCACGAGAAAAAGAGCACCCTCATCACCACCAACAAGTCCTTTGCCGAATGGTCCGAGGTGTTCCCCAACGCCGCCTGCGTGGTCGCGCTCATCGACCGCCTGGTCCATCACGCCGAGATCATCGCCCTCAAGGGCCCGTCCTGGCGCCACAAGGAAGCCCAGGAGCGCGCCGCCACCAACGCCCGCAAACGCAAATCCGCACGGAGCCCCGCATGAAGACCGACCACCCGCCGTCCGGGCTGCTGCGCGGCCTGGGCCTGCTCATCGACGCCGACTGGACGCCCGAGCAGGCCCGGGCTGTGATCGAGCTGCTCGACGATCTGCGCGAGCGCATCTGGGCGCACTACGAGCTCGCCCTGTTCGAGCACTACCGCCAGGACCGCCTCACGCAGGCCGAGCTGCCGTTCGACGATCCGTCGTTCTGATCGAGCCCCGCCCCCCAGCACAACGAGGGCCGCCTTGCGCGGCCCTCGTGACGCTTACCGCGCCGGCGGCGCCCGCTCGACGCCGCCGTTTAACGACACCGGATTTGTGCGGATTCTGGCAGCCGGCAACAGCTGGGCACTCTCCCCCGATGAGGTCGAGATCACCGCGATCCGCGCCCAGGGCGCCGGGGGCCAGAACGTCAACAAGGTGTCGAACGCGGTGCATCTGCGCTTCGACATCGCCGCCTCCAGCCTGCCCGAGGAGATCCGGGCGAGACTGCTGCAGCTGCGCGACCAGCGCATCAGCAAGGACGGCGTCGTGATCATCAAGGCGCAGAAGTTCCGCAGCCTGGAGAAGAACCGCGCCGAGGCGCTGCGCCGGCTGGAGGAGCTGATCGAGCGCGTCGCGGCGCCGCCCAAGGACCGCCGCCCGACGCGGCCGACGCGCGCCTCCGTCACCCGCCGGCTCGAGGGCAAGGCGCGGCGGGCGTCGGTGAAGGCCGCGCGCGGCCGGGTGAACGACTGAGCGGCGCGCCGCAGAGCCTCGGTCAGTTCGCGCTGGGGTTACGGCAGCCGATCAGGTTCATCGCGAGCATGCTCAGGACTACCTCGTCGCGCTGGTTGAGCACCTCGATCCTCGACCGCACCAGGCCGCGGTCGGGCTTGGAGACCGAACGTCGTGCCTCGACGATGGTGACCCGCGTGCTCAGCACGTCGTCCGGACGCACCGGCTTGAGCCAGCGCAGCTCGTCGATGCCGGGCGAGGCGAGGCTGGCGTTGTGGGTGAGGTAATGCTCCGAGTACATCCGCATCATCATCCCGCAGGTCATCCAGCCGCTGGCGATCAGGCCGCCGAAGATGGTGCCCGCGGCCTTTGCGGGGTCGGTGTGGAAATCCTGCGGGTCATAGCGGCGTGCGAAATCGACGATCTCCTGCTCGGTGACGCGCATCTCGCCGAAGCGATGCACGGCGCCGGGAACGTAGTCCTCGAAGTAGCGGTCGTCGATCGGGGTGGGAAACCTGCTCGTGAGGGGCGCGGTGTCGGTCGGGTTCATGGTGTCCTGTTCGTGTGGTGGCTCGGATCGATGGTAGCCCGAAGCCGGTCCGGGGCGGGGCATCAGACGTTGGAATATTTGTACAAAACAAATTTGATAGAATAGGAGGCATTGAAACCGGACCAGGAAATTCAATGTGTGGAATTGCAGGTGAACTGAGATTCGATGACACCCCCCCGGACCTTGCGGCTTTGGCGCGCATGAACGCGCAGCAGCAGGCGCGCGGCCCGGACAGTGGCGGCATATTTGCGCAGGGCGCGCAGGCCTGGGGCCATCGCCGGCTGAAGATCATGGATCTGTCCGAGTCCGCCCAGCAGCCGATGTTCGATCCGGCGTTGGGGTTGGGCATCGTTTTCAACGGCGCGATCTACAACCACCCCGAGCTGCGCCGCGAGCTCGAGGCCAAGGGCTACCGCTTCTACTCCCACGGCGACACCGAGGTGCTGCTCAAGGCCTATCACGCCTGGGGCGAGGACTTCGTCAGCCGCCTCAACGGCATGTTCGCGTTCGCGATCTGGGAGCGCGACAGCGGGCGCGTGCTGCTCGGCCGCGACCGCCTGGGCATCAAGCCGCTGTATTACGCGCCGATCGCGGGCGGGCTGCGCTTCGCCTCGGCGCTGCCGGCGCTGCTCGCGGCGGGCGGGGTGGACACCTCGATCGACCCGGCGGCGCTCAACCATTACCTCTCCTTCCACGCCGTGGTGCCGGCGCCGCATACGCTGCTGGCCGGCGTGCGCAAGCTCGCCCCGGGCACGCTGATGCGCATCGAGCCTGACGGCCGACGCAGCGAGCGCAGCTTCTGGGCGCTGGACTATGCCCGCGACGCTGCCGACGAGTCACGCAGCTTCGAGGACTGGACCGAGATCCTGCTCGACGGCCTGCGCGCCGCGGTCAGGCGTCGCCTGGTGGCGGACGTGCCGGTGGGCGCGCTGCTCTCGGGCGGCGTCGATTCCAGCCTCATCGTCGGCCTGATGGCCGAGGCGGGGGTGAAGGAGCTGCGCACCTACAACGTCGGCTTCGCCGATGTGGGCGGCGAGAAGGGCAACGAGTTCGAATACGCCGACATCGTCGCGCGCGAGTTCGGCACGGTGCACGAGCGCATCTTCGTGCCCGAGCAGGAACTGCTCACCCGCCTGCCCGAGGCGGTGGCGGCGATGAACGAGCCCATGGTGAGCCACGACTGCATCGGCTTCTACCTGCTCTCCGAGGCCGTGTCGCGCCACAGCAAGGTGGTGCAGAGCGGGCAGGGCGCGGACGAGGTCTTCGGCGGCTACCACTGGTACCCGAAGCTCGCCGGCAGCGCCGACCCGGTGGCGGACTACCTCGCCGCCTTCCGCGACCGCGACTACGCCGAATACCTCGCCACGGTGAACCCGCAGTGGCACGGCGTCGATGCGAGCGCGGCCTTCGTCGCGGCGAGCTTCAACGCCCCCGGCGCGGACGACCCGGTGGAGAAGGCGCTGCGCCTGGACACCACGGTGATGCTGGTCGACGACCCGGTCAAGCGCGTGGACAACATGACCATGGCCTTCGGCCTGGAGGCGCGCGTGCCCTTCCTCGACCACGCGCTGGTCGAGCTCGCCGCGCGCATCCCGGCGCGCCACAAGCTCGCGCACGGCGGCAAGGGCGTGCTGAAGGAGGCGGCGCGCAAGCTGATCCCCGACGCGGTGATCGACCGCCCCAAGGGCTACTTCCCGGTGCCGGCGCTCAAGTACCTGCAGGGGCCGGTGCTCGAGCGCGTGCGCGACGCGCTGTCCAGCCAGTCGGCGCGCGAGCGCGGGCTGTTCCGCAAGGACTACGTCGACACGCTGCTCGCCGACCCGTCCGCCCACATCACGCCGCTGCGCGGCTCCAAGCTCTGGCAGCTGGGGCTGCTGGAGTGGTGGCTGCAGACCCACGTGGGCTGAGGACAAGGCACGATGATCCGCAAGCACATCGCCCGCGCGCTGCGTGCCGAGCAGCGCAGCGCGCAGCTGGCCGTGCATCGCCCCGCCGGCCAGCCCGAGCCGGCGGGCGCGCCCACCGACGTCGTCGTCGAATGCGGCTGGGGGCGGCTGCTGCCGGCGCAGACCTGGCGCGACGCCGCGAGCCTGGCCGAGGCGCTGCTCACCGAGCGCCCCGGCCAGCGCGACATCGCCTTCTACGTCGAGAAGCCGCACGTGGTCGTGGCGCATGCGCCGCAGCAGCTCTTCCTCGATCCGTCCGAGGCCTTCCGCCTCAACCTCGCCACCTACCGCGGCGCCCCGCAGCGCGCCGGGCGCAGCGGCTTCACGCTGCGGCGGCTGCGCACGCGCGCCGACGTGGCGGCGATCAACGTGCTCTACCGCGCGCGCCGCATGGTGCCGGTGGATGCGCAGGCGGTGTGGAAGGCGCGCGCCAGCCGGGCGATCAGCTACGCGCTCGCCGAGGACCGCGCCAGCGGCGAGGTGATCGGCGTGGCGATGGGCCTCGACCACGTCGAGGCCTTCGCCGACCCGCAGCACGGCGCCAGCCTGTGGGCGCTCGCGGTGGCGCCGCAGGCGGCGCACCCGGGCGTGGGCGAGGCGTTGGTGCGCTATCTCGCCGAGCACTACCAGGCGCGCGGGCGCGAGTGGATGGACGTGTCGGTGCTGCACGACAACGAGCAGGCGATCGCGCTCTACGACAAGCTCGGCTTCCAGCGCATCCCCGCGTTCGCGGTCAAGCGCCGCAACGCGATCAACGAGCCGCTGTTCATCGGCGGTGGCGAGGCACTGCAGGATCTCAACCCCTACGCCCGCCTGCTGGTGGACGAGGCGATCCGACGCGGCATCCACGCCGAGGTCATCGATGCCGACAACGGCTACTTCCGTCTCACCCTGGGCGGGCGCAGCATCGTCTGCCGCGAGTCCCTGTCCGAGCTCACCAGCGCGGTGGCGATGAGCCGCTGCCAGGACAAGCGCGTGACGCTGAAGCTGCTCGCCGGCGAGGGGCTCGCGGTGCCGCGCCAGGCCGATGCCGACGACGAGGCCGGCTGGCACGCGCTGCTCGCCGAGGTCGGCACGGTGGTGGTCAAGCCGGTCGAGGGCGAGCAGGGCAAGGGCATCAGTGTCGATCTGCGCAGCGTGGAGGACGTGCGCGCCGCGATCGAGCGCGCGCGTCAGTTCTGCGATCGCGTGCTCGTCGAGCAGTTCTGCAAGGGCGAGGACCTGCGCATCGTCGTCATCGATCATCAGGTCGTGGCTGCGGCAGTGCGGCGGCCACCGGAGGTGGTGGGGGACGGGCGCAGCACCGTGCGCGAGCTGATCGAGCGCCAGAGCCGGCGGCGCGCGGCAGCCACCGGCGGCGAGTCGCGCATCCCGCTGGATGCCGAGGCAGCCCGCTGCATTGCGGCGCAAGGGCACGATCTTGATTCCGTGCTGTTGCCCGATTGCCGCCTGCAGGTGCGCAACACCGCCAACCTGCACACCGGCGGCACCATCCACGACGTCACCGCCGAACTGCATCCGGCGCTGCGCGAGGCCGCCGAAAAGGCCGCGCGTGCGCTCGACATCCCGGTGACCGGGCTGGACTTCCTCGTGCCCGCGGTCGATGGCCCGGACTACGTGATCATCGAGGCCAACGAGCGCCCGGGCCTGGCCAACCACGAACCCCAGCCCACGGCAGAGCGCTTCATCGACCTGCTGTTTCCGCGCTCGCGCGCGGCGACGGCCTGATCGCGCCGATGTCGCCGCCCTCGCGGGCAAGCCCACGAGCAGCCTGCGGCTGACACCCTCCGCGCGCGCCACCCCCGTGGCGCGCCCAATCCACCGACAAGAGAGGAGACGACCCCATGAACGACCTGGCCCGAGGCAGGCACCTGCCCGCGATCGACTACGCCTACCTGGAGGAGACGATGCTGCAGCTGCTCGCCATCCCCAGCCCGGTCGGCCTGACCGACGCCGCGGTGCGCTACACCGCGGGGCGCTTCGAGGCGCTCGGCATCCCCTATGAGATCACCCGTCGCGGTGCCATCCGCGCCACGCTCAAGGGCCAGGCCGCGCAGCCGGCGCGCGCGGTGGTGGCCCACCTCGACACGCTGGGGGCGATGGTGAAGGCGCTGAAGCCCAACGGCCGGCTCGAGATCGTACCCATCGGCCACTGGTCGGCGCGCTTCGCCGAGGGAGGGCGGCTCACCATCTTCACCGACCATGGCCAGGCGCGCGGCACCTGCCTGCCGCTCAAGACCTCGGGCCACGCCTTCGGGGGCGAGATCGACACCCAGCCGGTGGGCTGGGAGCACGTCGAGGTGCGGGTGGACCTGCCCACCGAGGACCGCGCCGGGCTGGAGGCGGCGGGGATCGAGGTGGGTGACTGGATCGCCTTCGACCCCCAGCCCGAGATCCAGCCCGGGGGCTACATCAACTCGCGCTACCTCGACGACAAGGCTGCGGTGGCGGCGCTGCTCACCGCCTGCAAGGCGATCCGTGACCACGGCCTGCCGCTGCCGGTGGACGTGCATCCGCTGCTCACCATCACCGAGGAGATCGGCTCGGGCGCCTCGGCCGCGCTGCACGGCGAGATCGCCGAGATGGTGAGCCTGGACATCTCCATCGCCGCGCCCGGGCAGAATACCTCGGAGCATGCGGCGACGATCTGCATGCAGGACATGTCGGGCCCCTTCGACTACCACCTCACCCACAAGCTGATCGCGCTCGCCAAGGAGCACGGCATCGCCCACCGCCGCGACATCTTCCGCTATTACCGCTCGGACTCGGCCGCCGCGGTGGAGGCGGGCAACGACATCCGCACCGCGCTGATCGGCTTCGGTGCCGACGCCTCGCACGCCCAGGAGCGCACCCACCGCGACGCGCTCGAGGCGCTCACCCAGCTCGTCATCGCCTACCTGACCAGCGAGCCGGTGGCGCGTCGCGACTGCCGCTCGATGGGCTCGATCGAAGGTTTCACCGAGCAGCTCTGCCCGGGCGACATGGCGGTGCCCGCCACGCCGCTCCCGGCGCCCGAGAGTTTCCTCGGGGAGCGCTGATCGGCGCCGGCCCCGGGGAACCGCGCCTGCGCGCGAACGGCAGGCGTGACGTGCGCGACCGTGGGAGCGGCCTGGTCCGCTCCAACAGTCGCGCGCGAGCCCGTCGGGACGCATAATCGCCGCCTCCCCGTTTGTGCGCACCGAGCGCGTCCCGTCCCGCGAGCGACCCCATGACCCAGCCTCCCCGCGCCTGCGGCATCGACTTCGGCACCTCCAACTCCACCGTCGGCTGGCTGCGCCCCGACGCGCCCGTCCTCGTCCCGCTCGAGGACGGGCGGGCGACGCTGCCCTCGGCGGTGTTCTTCAACGCCGACGAGGACTCGATCCACTACGGGCGCGCGGCGCTCGCCGAATACCTCGAGGGCTACGAAGGCCGCCTGATGCGCGCGCTCAAGAGCCTGCTCGGCACCAGCCTGATCGACGGACAGACCGACGTGAATGGGCGCGCGCTCGGCTTCCGCGAGCTGCTCGCGAGCTTCATCGGCGAGCTCAAGGCGCGTGCCGAGCGCGCGACCGGGCGCGCCTTCGACCACGCGGTGTTCGGCCGCCCGGTGCACTTCGTCGATGAGGACGAGGCCGCCGACCGCAAGGCCCAGGACACGCTCGAGGCCATCGCGCGCCAGGTGGGCTTTCGCGAGGTCGGCTTCCAGTTCGAGCCGATCGGCGCCGCGCTGCACTACGAGCGCACCCTCAGCCGCGAGGAGCTGGTGCTGATCGCCGACATCGGCGGCGGCACGGCCGACTTCTCCATCGTGCGCCTGTCGCCACAGCGCGCGCGCGCCGCCGAGCGCCGCGAGGACCTCCTCGGCAACGCGGGCATCCACATCGGCGGCACCGACTTCGACCGCGTCCTGAGCCTGGACTGCGTGATGCCGGTGCTCGGCTACCGCAGCCGCCTGCGCAACGGGGCGACGATGCCGGCGAGCGTGTACTTCCAGCTCGCCGCCTGGCACACGATCAACTTCGCCTACACCCGCCAGGCCTGGGCCGACCTGCAGCAGGTCTACCGCGACGCGCTCGCGCGCACCGAGCTCGACCGCCTGTGCCGGCTCATCAACCTGCGCGAGGGGCACTGGCTGGCGATGCAGGTGGAGGAGGCCAAGATCGCGCTGTCCGCGGCGGAGCGCACGCAGGTGGCGCTCGCGCGCATCGAGCCCGGGCTGGCGCTCGATCTTTCGCGCGCGGCCTTCACCGCGGCGACGCAGGGCCTGGTCGATCGCGTCGGCGGCTGCGTGGCCGAGCTGCTCGCCGCCTCGGGCGTGGAGCGGGAACGCATCGACACCGTCTATTTCACCGGCGGGGCGAGCGGCGTACCGCAACTGCGCGCGCGCATCGCGGCCGAGCTGCCGCGGGCGCGCAGCGTCGAGGGCGACCTGTACGGCAGCATCGGCGCCGGCCTCGCGGTCGAGGCGGCGCGGCGCTACGGCTGAAGCGTCCCCGCGCCGCGCCGGCGGGCGAGGACCAGCAGGTTGCGCGGCGTCAGCGTGCGCTCGCAGAAGGTGCCGATGCGTGTCGTGAAGCCGCGCGCCTCGAAGCCGAGCACGAGGTCGAGCGCGAGCCACACCTCGAGCGCGCGCCGGAAGGCGTGGCGCACCAGCTCCAGGCGGCGCACCTCGTCGCGTCGGCGCTCGCCGACGGCCTCCCACTGCGCCCAATCCAGCGCCGCGGGCAGGCACACGCCCTCGCGCTCGGCGAGGTGGCGGCAGAAGTCCTCGAAGCGGCCGTTCAGCCAGGCGGGCGGCACCGGGCGGAAGCTGGGCACGGGGCCGCCCTCGATGGCCTGGCGCAGGGCGATGAAGCCGAGCTTCCAGGCCTGGTCGCGGACGAGCCGGCGGCGGTCGTGGCGCGGCGCGGTCACGGTCTCGGTCACCGCCAGGCGCAGGGTCGCGGCGTCGAGCGCGAGGCGGGACTCGGGTCCGAGCGGGCGATAGCCGCCGTCTGCGCCGCGGTGGTAGCAGCACGGCGCGATGGCGTAGGCGGGCGCGCCGTCGCGGTCGGCGGCGCGCACCAGGCTGCGGTGCAGCTCGCCGCAGGCGTGCAGCGCGAGCACCGCGTGGCCTTGCAGGTGGGGGCGCGAGGCGGGGTCGAGCGCGTCGGCGCACACCACCTGCTGTCGTGCGCGGCTGCGCCCGGCGAGCCGCTCCGCCGCCGCGCACAGGGCCGGGTCGATCTCCAGCGAACGCACCGGCACGTCGTCGGCGAGCGCCAGGCGGCGGCCGAGGTGGCCCTTGCCCGCGCACCACTCCAGCAGCGGCAGGCCGACGGCGGGCAGATGCGCGGCGAAGGCCTCGATCTGCGCCCGCTTGCGACCGGGCACGCCGGCGTCGAGGCGGCGGTCGGGCTCGGGCAGCGCGCGCGCCGGCAGGGGCGGCAGCGCGCACAGCTCGGCGCCGCGCACCAGCGCGGGCAGGTGGGGGGCGAGCCAGCGCAGGGCGTCGTCCGGATCCTGCACCAGATGCTCGAGCGTGGCCTCGTCGAGCGCGCGCAGCTCGGCCGTGAGCGCCGGCCGCTCGGCGCACCAGGGCGGCAGGCCGGCCTGGAAGGCGGGCGGGCGCCACAGGGTGTCGTGGCTGGCGAGCAGGGCCTGCAGTTCGAGGAAGCGGTCGCGGTGGTTCATGTTTGGGGGAGGGCGCACGGGCTGCGCGCTCCGGCGGGCAGAGGGGGTAGGGGGCGCCGGCGGGCGTGCGACCCATCGCGTCGCCGGGTGTGTGGGGGCGCTCGCGCTCGTGTCGCTCGTGTCGGTGGGCGAATCGCGTCGCCCGGCGTGTGGGGGCGACGGTTCGCGCCTTCCGGCGCTCCTACAGCGCGTCCAGCCCGCGACGGGCCCTTGTAGGAGCGCCGGAAGGCGCGAACCGCCAAGCTTCGGGCCAATCCGCCGCCCCCGGCCACACTAGAACGGCATCACCAGCTTGAACAAGGCCTTGTCGCCGCCGAAGCGGTTCTCGCGCTCGAACTCGTGTTGCCACTGCGCGATCAGCATCGTACCGCCTTTGGTCGAGTAGGTCAGGCTGGGACCGGCCGCGAGCACCTCGCCGCGGCGCCCGCGCGACCACACGCCCGGGAGCGCGTCGATGACCTCGCCGTCGACCTTGTCGTCGCCGGTCTGCTTGAGGTAATAGCCCGACAGGCCCACGCCCCAGGGGCCGAAGCGGCGCCCGACGAGGTAGTCCATGTGGAAGTCGTCGCCGGAGTCGTATTTCTGCCGCGCCGCGCGGGGGGTCGCGCGGTAGTCGTCGTTGCCGCCCTTGATGTTGTACATCAGCTTGGCCGAGACCTCCCAGCCGCCCTGCGACAGCCAGGTAAAGGCGAAGATCGGTTCGATGCTCCAGTAGTTGGCGCCGATGCTCTTGCGCGGATCGCCCGACTTGTAGCGCCCGGTCGGCAGGTTGATGTCCAGTCCCACGGTCCAGTGCCAGTCGCCCTTGTGCCAGGCGACGATGAAGGGGTCGATGGTGAGGTCGCCCAGCCCGCTCGCCGAGGCGCTGCCGCCGCCGAGGTTCAGGCGCTGGTGCACCACCGGCAGGATCACGTGACCCGCCCAGTCCCCGCCCAGCACCTTGATGCCGCTCACCTTGACGAAGCGGAAGGCGTTGAACCAGGCGCTCGCCGAGGTGCCGGCGACGCGCTTGCCCTCGCCGTTGTAGAGGTCGCCGCCGTAATGGCCGAGGTAGTTGATGAAGTAGTTGCCCGGCGGCGGCACCGCGCCGGCGAACCAGGTCTCGATCCCGTTCGGGTACTGGTCTCCGCCCTCCTTGGCGCTCGCCGTGCCCGCGGTGAGCGCGCCGAGCGCGACGAGGATTGCGTTGCGAAGCTGCTTGTTCATGAGGTCTCCTCCCTGTTCTTTTCGGTATGTGCGATGCGGGCCGCAGCCCCCTGGGCCGCGGGCGTCTCAGAACGGATAGTGGCGCGGGCTCGTCTGCATCGTGATCCAGCGCAGCTCGGTGAAGGCCTCGATGCCGGCCTGGCCGCCGAAGCGTCCCCAGCCCGAGTCCTTGACGCCGCCGAAGGGCATCTGCGCCTCGTCGTGCACCGTCGGCCCGTTGATGTGGCAGATGCCCGACTGGATGCGTCCGGCCACCTGCCAGGCGCGCGCCAGGTCGCGGCCGAACACCGCGGCGGCGAGGCCGAAGGGGTTGTCGTTGGCGCAGGCGATGGCGGCCTCGGTGCCGCGCACGCGCACGATCGCCTTTACCGGGGCGAAGGTCTCCTCGTGGTAGATACGCATCTGCGCGCTGACGTTGTCGAGCAGCGTGGCGGGCATCAGCGTGCTGTCGGCCTTGCCGCCGCAGACGAGCTTCGCGCCCTTGGCGAGGGCGTCGTCGATGAGCGCGTTGCAGCGCTCGACCGTGCGCTGGTCGACCACCGAGCCGAGCACCACCGGCCCCTTGCGCGGGTCGCCCAGGGGCAGGCCCTGCGCGCGCGCCGCGAGGCGGGCGACGAAGTCGTCGGCCACCGCCGCGTCGACGATGATGCGCTCGGTCGACATGCAGATCTGCCCCGAGTTGGCGAAGGCGCCGAAGGTGGCCGCCGCCACCGCGGCGTCGAGGTCGGCGTCGTCGAGCACCACGAAGGGCGCCTTGCCGCCGAGCTCGAGCACCGCCGGCTTGAGGTACTTCGCGCAGGTCTGCGCGATCAGGCGGCCGACGTGGGTCGAGCCGGTGAAGTTCACCCGGCGCAGCGCCGGGTGCGCGACCATGGCCTCGACCACCGCGCCGGCGTCGGCCGGGGCGTTGGTGACGAAGTTCACCACGCCCGCCGGCAGCCCGGCGTCCTGCAGCGCCTCGATGATCAGGCCGTGGGTGGCCGGGCACAGCTCCGAGCCCTTGAGCACCACGGTGTTGCCGCAGGCGAGCGGGGTGGCGAGCGCACGCACGCCCAGGATCACCGGGGCGTTCCAGGGCGCGATGCCGAGCACCACGCCGGCGGGCTGGCGCACCGCCATCGCCACCGAGCCGGGCACGTCCGAGGGCAGGATGCTGCCCTCGATGCGGGTGGTCAGCGCCGCCGCCTCGAGCAGCATGCCGGCCGCCAGGTGCACGTTGAAGCCGGCCCAGATCGCCGAGGCGCCGGTCTCGGCGGCCATCGCCGCGGTAAAGGCCTCGGCGCGCGCCTCGAGCGCATGCGCCGCCTTCATCAGCAGCGCGCGGCGCTCGCCGGGGCCGGTGGCGGCCCACGCGGGGAAGGCCGCGGCGGCAGCCTCGACCGCGGCCACCGCGTCCGCCGCGGTGGCCGCGGGAGCGCGCGTGGCGACGCCGTGGTCGAGCGGGTTGCGGCGTTCGAAGCTGGCGCCGTCCGTGGCGCGGCGGCGTTCGCCGCCGATCAGCAGGTGGATCTCGTTCATCCTTGGTTTCCTCTGCGCAAGGGCGGCCGCAGCGCACGCGTGGCACGCGCACGGCCGCCGGTGGGGGATCAGTTGCTGATGCCGCAGCGTCCCGGGGCGATGATGTTGTTGGGGTCGAGGGCGCGCTTGAGGCGGCGCTCGACGTCGCGCTTGACCGGCCCGTAGGTGGCGGCGACCTTCTCGGCGAAGGCGGTGTTGGCGCGATACACGCCGTAGCCCTCGCGGGCGAAGGCCTGCAGCAGCTCGTCGAAGCAGGCGTGGGCCTTCTTCATCTGCTCGGCATCGCTGCGATCGTAGAGCAGGTCGATGACGTGGTGCATGTCGCGCCAGCCGACGATGAACTCGCCCACGTAATCGAAGCCGTACTTGGCGAGGATGCCCTTGGCCAGCTGCATCTGCTTGAGCGTCTCGCTGCCCTTGGCCTGCGACACCGGCGCGAACCACATCGAGCCGCCGCCCCCGCGCCAGTTGTAGAGGTCGAACTCGCCCAGGTTGGGCTTGCCCTTCATGAGGTCGAAGCGGTACTGGGTGGCGCGCCCGCCCTGTTCGGTCGAGTCGGTGACCAGCGTGCCGCCGGTGGCCGCGGCCACCTGCTCGATGATCTTCCAGTTCGCCGCGTTGGTCTCCGGCGTGCCGTAGAGCGCGGCATATACGTTCCAGGCGCCGAGGTTGTGGTCCTTGCGGATCTTCTTCACCGCCTCGTCGCTGATCGCCCCCGGGCCCGGGTGGTAGTCGGCGCGATTGACCTTGTTGCAGGGCGCCTCCCACAGCGTGTGGGCGATCACCACCGCGTTGGGGATCACCATCGCGATGCGCAGCGGGCGCAGAGCGTCGACGATCTTGGTGATGTCGGTGTCTTCCGGGTACTGGATCAGGAAGGGGCGGTAGTCGGGCGGCGCCGGCATCAGCCACATGCCCATCTTGGTGACGATGCCGTAGTTCGACTGGGTGAAGATGCCGTCCAGCGTCGGGCCGTAGCCCCACTTGAAGACCTGCCAGGTGTTCGAGCCGGGCATCGAGCCCATGCCGGTGCGCAGCACCTCGCCGTCGGCGAGCACCACCTCCATCCCGGACGAGAACAGGAAGTGCTCGCCGTAGGGCGTGTAGCCCACGCCGCGGTCGACCATGTTGCCGAGCGGGCCGGCGATCACGGAAGGCGCGGGGCAGGAGAACCACAGCGGCAGCTTCTTCTCCTGCAGGTAGTCGTAGAGCTGCTGGTAGGTCACGCCAGGCTCGACGAGCGCGGTGCACAGCTCGGCATCGACGTCGAGGATGCGGTTCATGCGGCGCAGGTCCATGACCAGCTGGCCGCGCTCGACCGGGGCGGCCGAGCCGTAGCCCAGGTTCTTGCCGGTGGAGATCGGATACACCGGGATGCGGCGCTGGTTGAGCACCTTCACGACGGCCTGGACCTCTTCGACGCTGGCGGGCATCACCGCGGCGGACGGCGCGTGCTGCTCGTCGGGCACGGCCATCATGATCTTGTTGTAGGGCGCGAGGGCGGTGTCCTCGGCCACGACGTGTTCGGCGCCGACGATCTTGCCGATCTCGGCGAGGGCCTGTTCGAAGTCGCTCGCACTGACGCCCTTGGGCAGCACGTTGCGCGGGGTGGTGGTCATGGTTTCTCCAGGTGCGGAAGGCGGGGGATGAGGTGCGGGTGGCGGTCCGGCAGGTCAGAGCCGGATCAGGAAGGAGGCGAGCGCTTCGCCGGTGCCGGCGGCTGCGGGCGAAGGTGCGCGCGCGCCGGTGGCGGCCTCGCCGAGCGTGGCGAGATAGAAGTTCTCGACGTGTGTGGCCGGGTGCGAGGCCGTTTCGCGCCAGGCGAGCGCCTCGCCGCAGGCGGTCGCGCTGCAGGCGTGACGAGTCGTGCCCTGCGCATCGAGGCGATGATGGCCGTGCGCGAGCAGGTGTGCGCCGCGGCTGGCCGCCATCGCCAGGAAGACGACGGCCGAGGCGTCGTCCATCACGCCGAGCAGGCGGGCGCCGCGCGGCAGCGCGAGCAGCGCGTCGACCTGGTCGGGGCGGCGCAGCGCGGCGGCGTCGCGGGCCTGCACCGGCAGCGGCCGTCCGCCGCTGCCGAACGCGGCGGCAAGGCGCTGCGCGAGGCTGATCGCGCCGGCGCGGTCGGCCTGGCCAAGCACCACGAGCTGCGTCATCGCGCGGTCGGGAGAAGTCATCGCTGCAGCGGCTGCCGGCAGGCCGGCGAGCGGGGCGCCGAGCAGGATGCCGCCGCCGGTGCGCCGGAAGAATTCGCGTCTGTCCATGGTGGGCTCCTACTGCACTTTCGCAGCGGCTGCG
>Ga0209607_1002198_pt1 | contig 15757 bp, 5 predicted proteins | sample AD_UKC117_MetaG_FD_184413 | JGI IMG/M metagenome (GOLD analysis project Ga0209607, IMG submission 184413) | Active sludge microbial communities of municipal wastewater-treating anaerobic digesters from Hong Kong - AD_UKC117_MetaG (SPAdes)... | ecosystem: Engineered > Bioreactor > Anaerobic >... | reverse complement strand
AACACCGCCAAGTGGATCAGCGAGAACCGCCGCACCGAAGAGCGTGCCGCCGCCCTCGACGCGTACGAGGCGCGGCTGCAGTGGGCGTACCCGTCGGTGGAGACCCGCGCCCTGCAGCGGGAGTACCGGGCCGCCCTGGAGGAGCACAACCGGTGGGTTCTCGGCCCCGGACGGCTCGTCATCGTCGACGAGGCCTCCCTCGCCGGCACCCTCGACCTGGACCACATCACCTCTCACGCCCGGGATGTCGGTGCGAAGGTGCTCCTCGTCGGCGACCACGCCCAGCTGTCCCCGGTCGCCGCCGGCGGCGCGTTCAGGCTCCTCGCCGACGCCCGCGGCTCCGAGGTCCCGACCCTGACCGAGGTGCACCGGTTCATCCACGCTTGGGAGGCCGAAGCGTCCCTCGACCTCCGTGCCGGACACACTCGGGTCGCGCGGACCTACGTCGAGCACGGGCGAGTAGAGTCAGGTCCCCGCGACGACGTCCTGGACCGCCTGTTCGACGCCTGGCTCGCCGACCATCAAGCCGGGAAGACGACCCTCATGGTCGCCGGCGACGCCGCCACCGTCACCGACCTCAACGCCCGGGCACGGGCACACCGGGTCGCGACCGGACGCGTCCAGCCCGGGGGAGTGGTCACCGGTGAGGGAGTCCCGATCGGGGTCGGTGATGTCGTCGTCACCCGCCTCAACCGCCGCGCCCTGGTCGCCGGGACCGGCTGGGTCAAGAACGGCGACAACTGGATCGTCACCGCAACCCGCGCCGACGGCAGCCTCACCGTGGCGCGGCCCGACGGCACCGGCCGGACCGTCCTGCCCGCCGACTACGTTCACGACCACGTCGAGCTCGGCTACGCCACCACCGCCCACCGAGCCCAAGGCCGCACCATCAACACCACCCACGCCTACGTCTCCACGGCCACGACCCGCGAAGCGCTCTACGTCATGGCCACCCGCGGCCGCGACGCCAACCGGCTCTACGTCGACACCACGCCGCACGGCTGCGACAGCGACATCGACGCCGCCCCGGACCGAGGCTTGGACGCCGGGGACGTCCTGCGCGATGCGATCGCGGCAAGCGCAGCCGATGTGTCCGCGCACCACACCGAGACCGCCGAGTACGAGGCTGCGGCGGCCCGGTGGCGCCTCGATGCCGAGTCCGCCGCACGACGAGGAATTGGCGCTCCGTGGGGCCGAGGCTCGACCCGACTCCATAGGAGACTGAGGGGCGCCGGGACATGCCCACCTGCCGGGTTTCCCTCATAAGGCGCCTGCGGGCGGCGCTGGCGCCCTCGGTGGCCTTGACCGGCCGTGGTACTCATTGAGTTATGTCGCCATCAATGGCGGGAATAGCCGCCTACACCAACTCGTAGAGGCTGCCGTGCTTGCTTGTCATGGTCGACTCGACGGACTCAGCGAACGCGACGTCACGGATGAGGACACCGAACTCAACGTTGCGGTTCTCCGCGCTGAAGGAGAAGTTGGCGCTGGTGAGCAGCAGCACTTCGTGGTCTATGACGACGAACTTGGCGTGGCTGACGACACGCCTACCAGACGGCAGCTCGGCGGATCGGTAGATCGTGGCACGCGGCAGCTGAGCCCTGACCTTCGCGGCATCGGCCTTGTCGCCGTCGACGTAGACGGTCACGACGACTCCGGGCTGTTCGGCAGCCTGCTTGAGCACAGTCCACATCTTCGAGGTCGTCTCGAAGTTGTAGGTGGCGCAGGTGACTGAGATTCGGGCGGCCTGGACGAGTCGGTGGAACTCGCCGGTGAGGTGTCCGAGCTTGGCCTCGTTGCCCGGCATCGTCCACACGGGAGTCAGGTCACGGTGGGCTGACTTTGCGCCGGCAATCCCCCGCAGGACCGCCGTCGCTTGTGCGCTGTCGGCGTGGTCGAGTCCCGCAGCTGCTAACAGCTCTTTGGCGTCTGCTCGGCGGCTGGAGTTGATGGCGCCCAGCGCCTTGATGACGTGCTGGCCGTTGTCGAACTGGACGGCGAGGGCCTCGGCTTCGCTGGCGGTGAGGTACTGGCCGAGTGAGATGAAGGGATCAGAGGGCATCGACGCTCCCGAAGAACCCGGGCACCGTGTCACCGGTGGCCGTCGGGAGGTTGAGGAGGAAGCGCCGGTCGAGGAAGCGGTTGGCCTTCTCGCACGAGGTCTCCGATGCGAACGAGCAGCAGTGGCATGCGGCCCCGTGCAGGAAGTCCTCGGGGTCGCTTGGCGTCCGCATCGCACAAACGGGGTCCGATGAGCACCTCGATGCGCGTCTCAGCGCGGAGACCACCAACCCTTGTAGCCGGGCCGGCTCAGAGAGTGCAACGAGCCCACCAAGCGTGCCTTCGCTGTCTGATGCCGTGGTGCAGATCAGAAGCCCTGCCGCAGCCTCGCGCTGCGGGGAGGCCGACCATCCGTAGATGCGCTCGGTGAGGCTCGCAGCTCCGTAGCCGCTCGACATCGCCATCTCACGGATCAGCGCGTGGGACAGCGAGTGCAGCAGCCAGTATCTGGGCGCGGGCAGGCGGGTGTCGGGATCCACCAGTTTGGCGGTCTCGGAGAACCGGCGAGAGAAGTTTCGCCGATGCGCCTCTCTGTGGGCATCCCAGAGCGGACTTGCGAGGATGTTTTGCTCCCAGCCGTCGACAGCGGCGATGTCGAATTGGAGGAATATCCCCTCGCCGCGGTCTTCGGTGGCCGGCACCCACCTCGGTTTGCCGTTTCGGGTGAGCTTGACGAGGCGGCTGACGAGGTCGTTGACGCGGTCCATCTCGTCGAGGCGGGTGAAACCGAGGACTGCGTTGATCTTCTTCATCTGGTTGACAGCGACGACACGACCGATTCGCTGGTGCAGTTCAGGTCCGCGCTGCATCTCGGTGACCATGAGTCCGCTGGAGTTCTGCTGCTGCGGGAAAAGTGACGGCTTCTGGAGGTAGCGCCACTCCGGGACGAGCAGGTCTACGGGATCCCAGGCGGCGAGCTTCTCCTGACGTTCCACTTCGGAGTCCGCGGGTGCGAGTACGTCGGCTACAGCCGCGACGACGTCATCATCGGTGATCCCGGCGATGTCCATGTGCTTGGCCATCGCCAGCGCGCGAATGACGTCGATCTGCGCGCCGAACTGCTGGACCTGGTCGACGCCGAGTTCGACTCGGAGCCGGTCGGCAAGCGCTTCCTTCTCCTCGGCCTCGGTGCGAGGCATGACGATGATCGACTGGGTGGAGGCGAACCACAGGTTCGAGGCACCCATCATGATCAGCGCCGGGCGGGCGTCGCATTCAGCATCGAACGCATTGAGATGCGGGTGCCGGCCTCGGCACTTCTGCGGCAGCTTGTCGCGACCAACACCACCCTGGGCTTCGGCCATCCCCCGGCTCGCACCACAGGAGGCACACAAGATCGTCGAGCCGACCGACTTGCCGACGTTCGCGTCACGCATCTTGAGGTCGGGCAGTTCGGCCTTCGGGCACTTGCCGCCGCGGTGAACCCATAGCGTGTACGGGAACTCGTCGAGGTGCCCATTGGCGCAGGTCAAGAGGTGCTGTGCCGGAACGGCCGGGCTTTCGCGCTTACGGCCGGTCGATCCCGCTCGCTGTCTTCCGCGGCCAGGGCAGTTCTTGTGTGTGAACTGTGCGAGGTCAGGTCGGAAGGGGTGGGTATTCGTGTAGCTGAACCGAGGAAGTGGGCCGAGGAAGTCGCAACCGGTGCACCGGAACAGTTGAGGAAACACCCGTGACGGGATGCCAAGGTCGTCGCCTTCCTTCGACATCGCGCCCTTCTTGGGCTGCCAAGGGAAGGGACGCAGCCCATCTACTTGAGGCCCGAGGTGGAGGCGTACGACATTGAGGAGTCGTGGCTCGATGATGCTGGGGATGAAGGGACGCCGCTTCCAGATCGGCTCCCAGTCGTCGAGCCCAGCCGGCATCACCGAGAATCCGGGCAGATCCATGATGGCGCCAGGGCCATACGTATAGAGCAGCGATGAGGGACGAGCGGAGCCGACCTTGGCGCGGTTCTTGACGACTCCGTCCTCCGCGTCGGCCAGCGGGTCGAGGGCGTCGTTCTGGTCGTGCAGCATCTCGTCGGAACCTGACTCGGACAGCAGGTCAGTCAACAGTCCTCCTCCCCCATGGGCAGCGTCCATGCGGGCACGCCCTCGGGCGTGCGAGCGAAGAGTCGCTCGGGCACCGGGCTCACGAGCAGGTTGATCTCCGGCTGCACCTCGCGCATCGAGTTGGCGATGACGAACGGGGCTTCCAGCGACCCGCCCACCGAGGCCTTCGCGTTCTCGGGGCTGATGATCAGCGGCAGGTACTTGTCACCCTCGCCAGTGCGTTCGTAGACGAGCGTCTTGCTCATCTCCGCAGCACGCTTGGCACGATCGGTCCACCTATCGATCCGGTTCACCAGCAAGTCGTTCGCGCGCTTGGTGGCGTCCTCGCTCTGCGCGGCCGCTGCGATCCGCTTCTTGAGGCGCTCGGCGATCGACTCCACAATCGACCGCTGGTCCTTGATGCGCCAGGCATCGCGCTCGGGCGACAGTCCATCCGCAGTTGCGGCCTGGATGACGCGCGCGGCACTCACCAGCAGGCCGTCAATGCCGCGAGCGAGCGAGGTCGGCGAGAACGGCGTTACCGACAGCGCCTCGACCTGGGCATAGAACGTCTCGTGGTAGTGCCGGAACTGCTCGAAATGGGCAAGGTCGCGAGGGCGTGCCCAGTTCCCGAGCGCAACGACCAGGCCAGGACGGTCGGATGCGTCACGGCCGACCCGCGAGGACGCCTGGATGTACTCAGCTGTGTTCTTCGGCTGCCCCACCACCAGCATCAGACCGAGTCGCTGGACGTCGACACCCACCTGGAGCATCGAGGTGGCGAGTACCACGTCGAAGGGTGAGTCGGTGCGGTAGGTGACTCTCTGGTCCGCTCTCCGTGCCGCGAGCCGCGCTTGGAACGCCTCGGTCGAGTCGAAGGTCGGGTCGAACTCCAGGCCGAGGCGGTCCAGGGTGCGTCCGATCTCGGCGGACGCGATTCGTGAGGTCAGCTCGGCCGTGTGGAGGTTGCCGAAGGCTGCGCCGTATCGACGGGGGAAGCCCGAGTCTCTTGCCGGGTTGCCCACGCGGTTCGCGACGTCGTCGGCCATGTAGCGCGCCATGCCTGCCAGTTCACGGGTGGCGTTGAAGTAGCCGACGAGCGTCATGTACGGGTCGGCTGCAGCACCCGCGCGGTCGAACAAGAGCTGTCCCGCGGACAACAACACCTCCGAAACGCGGATCTCGGCGCTCGACAGCCGGACGCCTTGGGCGCTGACTCCGATGTATCGCCGGCCGGGGTTCTCCCTGTCGATCGGTACTTCTCGGGAGAAGAATGTGTCAGCGACGTCCAGCACCTGTGGCGGAAAGATCTCCACCTGCCGTCCGTACAGGCCGCGTACCTGCTCCTGGGCGTTGCGGACGGTTGCCGTTGAAGCGACGATCAGTGGCTTCACTGGCTGACCGTCTGGGGCCTCCCACGAGGAAAGGGTCTCCACCGCCACCTCGAACAATCCGACGGCCGTGCCCAGTGCGCCCGTGATGAGGTGCAGCTCGTCCTGAATGATGAGATCCGGCGGCCGGAGCCGACCCACCGGCCGAACGGTTGCGGCCGGTTGGCCGCTGTTCGCAGGGTGGGAACCGACCTGGCACGGCGTGTAGTCCGCGTGGACATACCCGTGGCGACTGCAACGCCTGCTCACGTAGCCGAACAGCGCGCCGGCCTCGCCCTCACGGGCGAGGCGTGCGAACTTGTCGACGGTGGCGATCACGAACGCGGGAGTCAGGCGGTAGATCTCCTCATCGACGGTGAGGACCGGCAACCCTTCGGAGACCACGCCGCCCTTGGAGAACGGGCACCGGGCGAGCTCGTCGCCACAGTGAACGAACACACGACGCATCGTGGCGTCGGCCCTGACCTGCGCGGCAGTGATCGGGGTGCCGCACCACGGGCAGCGCTGGATCTGGAGCACGGTCAGCCGGTGCGAGCCGTACTCGTTCGCCTTCTTCAGCTGCTCGTCTGCCTCTTCGAAGCGCTTGGGGCTCACGTCGGTTCCGACCCACAGCCCGATCCGGAACGGCTCCACTCCCCAGGTCGCCTCGTCCTCGCGCCGAGTAAGTTCGGCAGCGCACATCAAGGTGGTCGCCCGCTGGAACTGCTGAGCGGTCAGCAGCCGGAGGGTGTAGCGCATCAACACCGCAATGCCGTCGTTCCCGTCGAGGGAGCCCTCGGCCGACTCCACGACACCTTGGCGGCGCCTGATCGCGAATGTGTATGCCGCCAGGCCCAAGTACGCCTCGGTCTTGCCACCACCGGTTGGAAAGAACAGCAGCTCGACCCGGGATTGGTGCTCGGCGCTCCGCAGTGGTGCGGTGGGATCGGTCAAGGCTCCGAGCTGCATCAGGATGAAGGCCAGCTGGAACGGGCGCCACGAGGCGGCCCCTGGGCCGCGCTTTGTCACCTTGACCTGTGCCTGGTCGAGCGTCACCGACGCATCGGATGCGCGCTCCGCAGCAACCTGCGATGCGATGCGCTGGTCGCGCATCACGCGGTTCATGAACTGGAAGCACCTCAGCGCTTCCGGATCGGTAGCGACATGTTTCAGGCCAGAGACCAGCCGCGCGTGTGCCTGCCGGGCCTCCCACAGCACCAGTTCGCATGTTTCCTGCCAATGGGCAGGCAGCTTCGCGGCCTCAGTCTCCTGCTCGTCGAGCCACGCACCGTAGCCGGTTACGAGCGGTTCGAGCCCGGCACGCAGGTCGGCGGGTGTGACCTTGGACAGCTCGTCCATCGACAGCAACGCGCCTTTCACGGATTGAGCGCGCGTTTGCGGCGTTTCACCGATAGGCAGCCAGGTCGTCTCCACGGAGGTGGCGCGACGCGCGCCTTCCTTGACTGTCCAATCCACCGAGCATGTGCGTCCGATGGCGAATTCGAGGCGGTTGCGGTATTGGAGGTTGAGGCGCTTGACCTCCTCGTCGTACTCGGGCCAGTCCTGCTCCAACACGTCCCGCACTGGCAGGAAGGCCTCGGCGCCGCCGGCGTCGACTAGCAACTTGGTCTGGAACATCCACATGCTCAACGGGATGGGCATCGGCGTCTCGCGGTCATTGCACAACGCGATCTCGACCAACACCCGCCCAAACTGGGGATCGTCGTACCGGTCCATTCGCAAGCACGCATCGTTACGCAGCGCGATCGACACGGTCTTGCCCGGCACGAGGTCGGCCAGGTGGACCGTTCGACGTTCCTCGACCGGCACCCGCTGGTAGTGACGAATCGGTCGGCCAGCCTTTGACACCTTCTCCGTCTCCACCGACTCGTAAATGCCCCACGACGCAGTCACATCGAACGACTCCTGATCCGCCGGCACTTGGAACCTAAGTCCCATGGACGCCGGGATCATCAAACCCTGCTTCGGCGCCCGGTCCTCAGCGTCGTCATCGTCCGAATCCGCCTCGGTCTCATCAGCCGCGTACGCCGGGACCCCACGGCCCTCGGAGATGCCGCCGTCATCCGTCCGAACCTCGATGAGATCACGCCCCGTGTCGCCGTCACCGAAAGCCGACAACTTCGAGCCCGTCAACTTCACCGGCGCGATATGCCCCACTAGGTACTGCGACCTCGGGCTGAACGGCAACAGCTCGTCCGGCCCGTGGATCGGGCCGAGCAGCTCACGCTTCAGAACGTCGGCGAGGTTCTCGCGCACAGCGAATGACGAACCGTCCAAGTCAAAGGTCAAGTCGTACGACGCCTGCGATCCCGCGGCCTCGCTGGTTGCTTCCGTCACAGTGGTCCAGTATTCCGTTGGGGTCCGGCGAAGAGAACTGACTGGGCCTCGTCGGCGATGGCCGGTCCGCGGCGCGCCTGCCTGCCCTTCGAGGAACCCTCCGTTGCGCCTCGCCGATGATTCTCATCCAATAGACGATCGAGAATCTCGACGCGAGCGGCTGGGCTGACGGTCCAGCGCTCCATTTGACGGTAGGTATGGAACCCATGATCGAGATTGATGTCCGACCAGCCGTAAGCGTCCGCGACTGCCTGGTCGAGCTCGACGTGAATGGCGCGGATCATCACTACGTCCGAGTCGGCGACGTCGGCAAGCTCAGAGTCATTAACGAGGTGGTACAGCTTCGTCAAACCGAGTTGTCGACGCATTAGAATCTCGGCCCGGTGCGTGTCAAGTTGGCGGCCAAGCGCTGTCAACTTCGACGTCTCCGAGGGCAGGGGAAAGGTCGCATAAACCTGCGAGGGCGCGTAACTGGGTGCGACGCCTTGCGTGGACGCATAGCGAGCAACCCACAGCCAATGGAAGGTCGATGACAGAACTGCTTGCTCGGCGAAACTGTCCGTAACGATAACGGCGCACTTATGGTTGGGCAGGAACGCAGCGCTTATTCGAGCAGGCACGATGGTTTGCGATACCTCGGCAAACGCCAGCACAGAATCGCTTTGATCCAAGCGCTCACGCAGCGCTCTCGCTGGTCTCGGGAAGCGCCACCACTCGCCTTCCCCGGTCGACCTCCCGTGCAATAGCGTGCGCAGCACGGAATGCCTCTCAAGCTCGGCTTCAGTACAGCGGTCAGTATCAAGAACCCAGTCGTCCGATACGTGCTCAGGCTCTGAGTTGATCGACATCCCCGTCACCAACTGCTTCAACAACGGCTTGCTTCCTGGGTCAGCATCCATGATCGACGAGGCCGTCGCGGCATCGACGATAAACGCGCCACTGATCTTAGCCCCAAGATAGGCGCGATTCGCATTGCTTCGAAGCATCACTGGGTCAGTCGCTTCACTACCAGCCTCGAGAAGCGTAGAGATGCTCTTCACCTCCCGGCCGTCGAGAACGATTCGCCCCTCTGAAGGGCTTGCGGATCCCCATACGACGGCATACTGAACTTGCGCCCGGGTCGGCCACTTCCTCGAGGACTCTGCCCGGACGATCTGCATTCCGCGCTCGGTCAACTGATCGAGTCCGACCGCGCGGGTGGCGCCTTGGGAGATTGTTACCGTCGCGATTAGGCCAAGTGTCCCGCCGCTGCGGAGTAGGTCGAAAGCCCGCAGATAGAAGTAGGCGCACAGGTCAGCCTTCCCGCGAACTCCTCGGCCTACCACCTCGGCTATCCAGGATCGCGCGTTGGCACCGATGGCCGCAGATGTATCCGTCGCGCCGAGAAACGGTGGATTGCCAATCACAGCGTCGAATCCCCCGTGCTCCAGTAGTACATCGGGAGCACTCAAGAGCCAGTGGAGAGGCTCCCAACGTTCGTAATCAGTCGGGACGGTCGGCGTGAGCCCGCGAGTCACGATGGAGTCAAGGAATGAATAATCGCTCGAAGTTGCGTTCGCAAACGCGGCTCGAACCGATATCCGCAGATTCTCGTGCGCTTCATCGAGCGCCTTACCCGACTTGCCGCCGTGTGGGAGCCCGGTCGCCACCACTCCATCGGCGATCCTGCGAAGGGCCGACGTCGTCACACCAAGTTGATTGAGTTGCCTTTTCTTGGCCGCGCTCGTGCGGGCTGGGTCGTTTTCGTCAATTTCGCTCAGGAGGTGATGACGCAACTCGACGGCCCGACGGATAATGGTCTCGACATCAATGATCTGGCCGTGGAAGGTCTCGTCCATTCGGGCGTTCACGGGATCGATGTGAAGGCAGCGGAGTTGGTCCAACCTTGTCAGGCCCAGAAGCGAGTTTCCGATGAATACCTTGTCGTCTACAAACGAGAACGGCAGGTCACGGTCAAGCGAAACAAGCCACAGCGAGAGCTTGCACATCTCCACGGCCAAGCCATTGATGTCGGCTCCGTAGAGGCAGTTTGCGACGACTTGGCGGATGGCTCGGGTGTGAAGATCCTTTCGAGCGGCGTTGGCCGGGTCCTCGGCGATCCACGCTTCGACAAGCCTGTCCGCCAGGTAGCGGGCCGCCGCGACGAGAAACGCTCCTGAACCGCATGCGATGTCGGCGACCTTTAGGTCGAGTAACTCATCTGAGGACTTGGGCGTCCATGCGGTCTCCTCCGCCGTCTGGTGTGGCCCTGGGGAGTAACAAAGCGGCTGCAGTGCGTGCAGAACGACTTCTTCCGCCAGTGACTTCGGCGTGTAGTGGGCGCCGGCGTTCTTGCGCGACGGCGTCTCCTTGACCATAAGGCCACCGGGCAAGACGACGAACGGACGCTTGCGAAGGTCGAGTCGGATTGCGCCGAGCCATGGGCGGACCCGATCCCTCAACTCCGGGTCGTCGCCAACGGCTTGGGTGAGCCCGCTTACGACACTCGGGTCAACAGCGGCGGTGAGCGCCTTGGCGAGGGCCGCGGCGGACGCCGCCTTGGCCGATGGCTGGTCCTCTTCGACCCAGGCGCGGATCGCGCCGGCGAGTGTTCTGGGGTCAGGGTTGGCGTCGGCTAGTTCTTCGAGCTTCGCGAGCGGGATCTCGGGTTCGACTCCGGTCGTGCCCCTGAGTCCGACGTAAGTCTGGTCGACCTTGTTGGCGGTGTAGCCGAGCATACCTTCGTAGATGTAGCCGATCTGCTCTACGTCGATATCGCGAAAAGAGATTCGCCGGGCTTCGCCCCTGATGTCGGCGATCTGCACTGATCGCAGGACGTGCAGCATGACTCGGTCGGAGACCGTGACCGCGAGAGTGCCCTGCTCGTTCAACGCGATAAGGAACTGGAACCGGCTCGGATCGAACAGGGAACCTCCGTAGGCCGGCATACGGAGGCTTTCGAAGGAAGCGCCGCTGAACAGCGCCTGGCTGGTGGCCAGCAGGCGGTGCCAGGTCAAGGACGTGGAGTCGAGGGCCTCTTCGCTCTCCTCAGTCTCGCGCGCGATGAGGCGGTCAAGCTCTCGAGCGATTCCATAGCCTTGGTCGAACAGCTCGCCGGAGGGAAGGAGGCCCCGCTCCTCGGCGAACAGGAGGAACACCGCGCGCATCATCACCGTGACGGCCGCTTCATAGGTGTCGTGGGTGCGAGTCGGCAGCGGGTCCGGTAAGCCTCGTCGATGCGCGTTGGCGGCAGACTCGGAGAAGGACTGGATGAGCAGTTCGACTGCGCTGCGGACCTGTGACCCGAGCGCTTCGGTGATCTCCTCGGCAGCTGCGACTGACTCCTCGAACAAGACAGGAAGGCGCTCTGCCGGATCGCCGCCGATGATGTGCTGACGGCTGATCAGGGCGAGGAACGCGTCCCGAGTGCGAGGCTCCTCGATCCAAGTCAGGGCGTCGACGACGCCGGATGCGGCCATGGCGCCGTCGCGGGCGCAAACTAGTCCCCACCAGCGGCCGTCGGTGACGATGCCGAGCTGGACTTTGTTCTCGCGCAGGAGCGCCTCGGTACGGTCGACGGGCGTCGCGGCCCACAGGTCGTTCGGGGTCTGGCGCAGGGAATCGGTGGGGTCGACGACGTGCACGAGCGCACCGATCCCGTCGACACCGATCAGGGTCGCATGGGCGGTGACAGTGACAGCGCGGTTGGGCGACTGGGCCTGGACGCCGGGCGCCTCGCCCCATGACAGTGACTCGGCCCATCCGGCGACATCGCGTAGGACGGTTTCGACCCATTGGTCGCGGGCGACTCGGTAGGAGTCGAGAACGGCGCCGCTGTCAGGGGTGCGGTCGAACCTCTCCCAGGCCGCCTCGAAGTCCTTGCGTGCGTCGACGAGTGCGGCCTTGTGGTCGTCGCTGAGGGCGGGCATGCCTTGCGGCCACACCCGCTTCAGAGGCGGGATCGCCAAGAACGGGCCTTCGGTGTCGACAAGTTCGAGCCAGGCTCGGTGCAACTCAGTCACGCTCGGAGTGTTAAGTCCGACCCGCCCTCGGGTGTCCACGCGGCCCATCACTCGACCCACCCTTCGGCGTCGTCGCGGGTCAGCGCGAATACAACCGCGGCGGCGGTGGTGTGTGGCTTTACGTCGGCGTAGCGGTCGGTAATGGCACCGATCTCGCGTGCTTCCTCGTCGTCGAGCTCTTCGAGGCGGCGGGTCATCGCCTCGACGTCGCGCCTCCACTGGCGTTGCTGGTCCGGGTCAGCGAACAACTGGCCCTGGGCTTCGTCCTCGGCGGCCTTGAGTGCCGCGAGGGAGTCGCGGAGGTTGGTGCGGAAGGCCGCGAAGATCTCATGGGCACGTTGCGTGTCCGCGTCTTGTCGCTTGGCCAGCTGCTCCAGAACGAGGTCGTGGCGGCGATCAGCGCGGGCACGCATCGACTCCTCCAGGCGCACGCGAAGTGGCGCATTGGGCACATTCCACAGGTCGCACAGTTGGTCGCGGACCTGCGGCTGGGCGAGGGCCAGTCCCTCCCGGTCGAGGGCCTTGTCGAGGGCTGCCTCGGCCTTCTCCTCGGCCATGGCGCGGCGGCCCTTCACGCGGACACCGGCGAGGAACACTTCTTCATGGAGTCGGATGCCCCCTCGGCCAACGAGGACCATGCGGGTGACGGCAGCTACGAAGGATTCCTCCATGTCGTCTACGACGACGGCGGTCACGCGGTTCAGCGGCGAGTCGACGCTCCACAGGGAGCGGCGCAGCAGCCGCTGTGCCTTCTGGACAATCGGGTGACCAAGGTGAACGTAGACCAGGTCGTCACGACCCTTGGCTGCGTCGGCGTCGAAGGTGATCGGTCGCTGCACACCGGGGTTGAGACGGGTGTCGAGTCCTCGCACCGTGTCGTGCCAACCCGAGGTCAGGGTCGGCAGTTCGAACACCTCTCCATCTGTGTCCTGAGCGAACTCGTGGTTCGGCACCAGCAGGGACTGATGGTTGATTCGCAAGGCGGTGTCGACCACGCGGCGCAGGTTGGCCGGATCGAGGTGCATCTCGGTGCGCGACGCGTCGTACCCCTGCTCCAGCTGGGTCAGCCGGCTGTTCAGTTCCATTCCGCCGGCCAGGGCGGCGTTGATGACCTCGTTGGTGTCGACGCCCTTTGCCTTTGCCTTCGTAGGGGTGCGCCGGGCGAAGTGTCTCTGGATCTCCTCGCCGACAACTTGATTGGCCGAGCCGAGGTCGTACTGGACTTGGGCGATCTTGCGTGCGATGCGCGACATGAAGTCCATGTCGGCGGCGTAGGTCGATGCACCGGCTACCGGGACGAAGTGGAAGACCTGGGGTTCTTCGCTCTGGCCGTAGCGGTCGATGCGGCCGATGCGCTGTTCTAACCGGGAGGGGTTGAACGGGATGTCGAAGTTCACCAGCCGGTGGCAGTGGGTCTGGAGGTCAATGCCCTCGCCTGCGGCGTCGGTGGCGAGCAGGACGCGAACGGGCTCTTTAGCTGGGTCGGCGGTGAACTGCGAGCGGATGTACTCGCGGTCCTCGGGCTTGGTCGAGCCCTGGATCACGGAGAGGCGCTCTTCGACGTACCCGCGTTGGCGCAGAACTCGGGTCAGCCAGTCGACGGTGTGGGCGTACTCAGTGAAGATGACGACGCGTTCGTTGGACCAGGTCTTGCCGTCTGGGCGACAGACGGCGTCGAGGAAGCCGATAAGGCGGTCGAGCCGGGAGTCGGCGCGGCTCTCGTAGCTCAGCCCCCACTCCATGAGTGATTCAAGCTGGCCGGGATCGGCGGCGACCAAGGGGTCGGAGCCCTTGGACTCGCGCAGTCGCTCCGCCTCGTCCTGCTCCCACAGGCCCTCTTCCTCGTCGGCCTGGCCTTCGCCAAAGACGTCGTCGTAGTCGTCCTCCGACAGGCCACGGGCAGCCTTCGAGGACAGGTAGTGGCTCAGGGTCATGCCGAACGCGAACGGGCTGGACAGGAACCGCTTCTTCAATAGCATCGTCACGATGTCGCCGGTCGGCTTGGTGCCGTTCTGCTTGGCACTCTTGGTGACGATGTCATCCAGCAGCGCGAACGATTCCTGTTCGCCATCCGATGGGGTGAAGTCGAGTGCGCTGACGGTGCGCTTCTTGAAGCCCTTGCCAGACAGCTCGGTCTTGAGGCGGCGGACGGTCACGTCCTTGAGCGCCTTGGAATCGAGGAGCGCTCCGCGGGAGAACCGACGCGGGTCGATCATCTCCATGAGCGCGGTGAACGACTCGGGGTGGCCGTTGTGCGGGGTCGCGCTCAGGAACAGGCGGTGTTCGCACTTGTCGGCCAGCTGCCTCACGGCGACGGTCCGCTGGGTGTCCACGGCGTACCCACGTCCGCCGGCGGCTGAGGGGCTGGACGGAGCGACATGGTGCGCCTCGTCGACGACGAGGATATCGAAAGCGAACCGCTTACCGGTCTTCGGGTTGGTGGCCTGCGCGTAGACGTCGCGCAGCAGCCGCTGAGCGCGCACCTGCGGCAACCACGCCATGCTCACGATCACCCTCGGGAAGAGCTGGAACGGGTTGGCGTGCAGACCGTGGGTACGGCGCACTTGCGCCATCAGGTCGCTGTTGACGATCGTGAAGTCGAGACCGAACTTCTCGCGCATCTCGTCCTGCCATTTCAATGCCAGGCTCGGGGGGCAGACGATGACGGCAGTGCGGGCTCGATGCCGCAGGAACAACTCCTGGATCACCAGCCCAGCCTCGATGGTCTTGCCGAGGCCCACGTCATCTGCAAGCAAGAGGTTGGTGCGCGGCGCACCCAAGGCACGACGAAGCGGTTCGAGCTGATACGCCTCGACGTTTACCCCTGACCAGAACGGGGCCTGATAGCGGTTCGGGTCGGCCGATGTGACAGCTCCCCAGCGCATCGCATCCACGAACCCGGCGAGGGTCGTCGGATCATCGAATGCCTCGGCGTAGATGACATCCGGGAGTCCCTGGGGCGGAGAGATGGTATGACCAACCTCCAGCTCCCACACCACGGAGAGCTGCTCGCCAAGTCGGTCCTCGTCAAGCGACTGGAGATCAATGACGTGTGAAAGACCGGCCGTGGACTCGTCTGCAGGACTCCGCGGCAAGCCCTGAGCCTGCACGTTGGCGACCGCCCAGGTCGATCCGCGCACTTCGACCACCTGGCCGGGCTCAGGAAGAGTCGGCAGTGCCGGCCTCGCGCTCTTCGTACGCTTATCGCCGAGCATGCTGGTCTCGACCCCGTTCACCCCCCGACCCTACCGATGAACCAACGACTTAACCCACGAGGACGCGCACGGCGCGGATATCGGAGGTAAGGGGACACATCCCTCACGAACGCTCGCCCATTACCACCATGGTTCGAAGTCATCCGAGCAGTGCAGAGTCCGTCACTTCCTCCGCGCCGCGGGAGCCGTCGGCATTCCGTAGGTTGTGGGTGTGGTCCGGCGAAAGCAGGGAAGGACGCGCCCAATTTGAGCGCCCCCATGCACTACGGCCTCCACGCCGGACCGCAACGAGGCACTACAGCGTCGGGGCCCGGGCCACGTCGAGGGATGTTCTCGCGCCCTGCGACATCCAGAGCCGGTCGCCCACCACGCGTCAGACTGACTCCCCAAGTACGTGCGCTGGGTTCTGTAACGCCGCATCCGCGGACTTGACCCTGCGCCCTCGTCGGACGCCGATTCGTGCTACATCTCGTGCTACATCTCTCGGCCACTAGCGGTTCATGAGGGTTACCAAGGGTCCTCGAGTACCCAGCAGTTTGGGAATACGGACATGCAGAAACCGCAGGTCACACGCCTGTGACCTGCGGTTTCGGGGGGTGGCCAGGGACGGGGTCGAACCGTCGACCTTCCGATTTTCAGTCGGACGCTCGTACCAACTGAGCTACCTGGCCGTGCGCGCGAGCGCGCCCACGCAGATTACCTGACCCCGCGGCATACAAACA
>Ga0209607_1002197_pt1 | contig 15759 bp, 15 predicted proteins | sample AD_UKC117_MetaG_FD_184413 | JGI IMG/M metagenome (GOLD analysis project Ga0209607, IMG submission 184413) | Active sludge microbial communities of municipal wastewater-treating anaerobic digesters from Hong Kong - AD_UKC117_MetaG (SPAdes)... | ecosystem: Engineered > Bioreactor > Anaerobic >... | reverse complement strand
ACCGATATTGCCAAGAGCCTGCCGCTGGGCTTGCTCGACCTCGACAAGATGATCCCGTGGATCAACTCGTTGGTTGGTAGTCCGGTCGCAATTGAGGAACTCAATCTTCCATTTGCGGCGATTGGCACGGATCTGCTGACCGGGGAAATCGTTGTCATGAACAAAGGGCCGCTTGCGCCTGCAATCCGGGCAAGTTGCGGTGTTCCCGGCGTCTTTACGCCGTACCGTCGAAACGGGCGGCTGCTGGTAGATGGCGTCGTCGCCAACAACCTGCCGGTTAACGTAGCGCAGGATCTGGGCGCCGACTATGTGATTGCGGTGGACTTGCTGCCAATGAATGCGGGGCAGGAAATGGAACGCCAGGCCGAGCCGCGCAATCTGGCCGAGGTTGCCATGACTGCGCTCTTCATGCTGGCGCGCGCAACGCAGATCGAACAGGCACTGGCCGACGTGGTCATTTCGCCCGCAGTCGCACACATCAACCTCGCCGATCTCACGGCCAGCGAGGCGCTACTTGATGCGGGTTACAAGGCGATGGTCAGAGAAATTTCGCGGATCAAAGCCGACCTGATGCGTTGAGCGACGGAGCGAAGCTGCCGTCACTCGACCGACAAGACGAGCTGATCGCCGACCTGTGTCTGGGAACGGTCGATGGTCCCCACAGGCGCCTCGATCACATACTGGCTGTTCCGATAGATTTTGCCGACGCTCCACGGTTTCATCGCCCGATCGAGTGCGACCACCGTATGCTGTTTGTCAACATAGACAACGTCGATCGGGATCGACATGAACATGCAATGGACGCCACGGCATGGGTCGATGACAAGCCCGTTGCCCTGGGGTAAGTCGCGCACGCCGATCAGGCCGCGAAGGCGGGTCCAACTGTTGTCGGCCATGCGGCCCCGTTCCACGACTTCCGTGTTGCGGCTCTGGTTCAGAATTCTCACCATCATTTCTCCTTTGTTTGACAGGGTCGGCTCAAGTTACTTGGCTCCGGGTTGTATGGCTACCCGCCCAATGTCCACAACGTTATCATAGCGCCGGCCGCAAGATATGGGGCGTAGGCGATGGCCGTCTTGCGCGTAGCGCGACGGCTGGCCAGCAAAACCAACGCACCGACGGCGCCAAGAATGGCACCAACTGCCAGAGCAGTCAACACGCCTGGGTAACCGACCATCATCCCGATGACACCGGCGAGTTTCACATCGCCCATGCCCAACGCGCCGCGCCCGATAATTGCCAGCAACAGAAACACCCCAAAACCGACTGCCCCACCCAGCAGCATATCTAGCGGTTGAGGGACACCGGGCAGCAGGCTCAAACCGGCAACCACGATTGCCGCCGGCGCCAACATGATGTTGAGCACACGATGGTGCTCGAAATCGATCACCGTCACAGCAAGCAGAAACAGGCCGTACAGCCAGGCAATTGCAAGGGTTGGCGTCGCTCCCCAGTGTACAGCCATCAGCACGAACAAGCCGATGCTGACTATCTCAACAGTAGGCGAGCGCCTGCCCAGCCTTTCATGGCAGTGCGGACAGATGCCGCGGCGAAAGAAATACCAGGGCAGCGTCCAGTGGTGGGCAAGTGAACGCGTCGCCGATTCGACAGCAGGCTTTTCCTGACGATCGCGAATCCTGGGAAGGATGTCGGCGGCCCAGTTCACCAGGCCGCCGCCAATCCAACCGCTGAGTATTGCTGAAAGAACCAAACCAAAGTTCATGGCACCAGGCTTGCGGCACGCAGTTCCCAAGGTTCGGCAGGCTGCCCGGACGTCGTGCCGCAGAAGGTCATGCAGTTGCCGCTGCAATCCTTGGTGGCCAGGATTGCCTTGCTCGTAATCTTCTTGTATGTCTTCGGCATACCCGGCTTCGGGTTGAGCGTGAAGTTCTGCACCCAACCGGTGACCGTTACGCAGCCGAAGCGCGTTACGTAGAAGGTCGCGGCTTCCTTGCCGGTGCAGTGATTTCCGGCGCTACAGTTGATGCTGGTAAAGAGCGGCACGTTGACTGTCTCACCTGCCCGGGCATTGACGTCGTCCTTGACGCCGGCCTTGATACCACGCAGGCCGGGCAAGCAGGCAGGCAGCGAAATCCGACCGCCGTAGTCGCTGCGGAGGCGGCACGCCAACTCGCTGGCGCCACAGCCGTTCGAATCACAACTGTCGAAGAAGACCCCTTGCTGGAAGGCCGTTTCCGGGAAATCCATCCAGCCACGCGCGATACTTGTGACGATGACAAAGTCGTTTGACCCGTCGTCGTCCAGGTCGCAGTCATAGCAGTCGCATACATCACGCGGTACACCACCGATCGTGCATACGGCATCCGTACCATCAAAATCCGCATCCCAGATCACAACCGATTGGCCACACTGCACACCCTCGTAGAGCGCATATTCGAGCGCAACCGGCCATAGCCCACAAGCTGATGAGGCAGCGCCACATGCGGAGCGTGCCGTCGCGCCGACGTTGACCTCATTCCAACCCAGGATTCTGGCAAGTAGCGTCTCAGCCGGCCGCTGTGCTGTCACCGTAACCCGGTTGTCCTCGATCGAGATATCGCTCAAGGAAATATCGACGCTGCTCATCCCATTGCGCGAGAGGTAGTTACGGGCAGAGTTGAGCGCCGTGGCCTCGCTGCGGTTCAGGCAGAGGTCGCGCGCGGCGGCCAGTGCGCTGGCATCGGCCGCATTCTGCAACAGGCGCCGCTCCGAATAGACGTTACCAGCCTCAATTGCGAGCGCAACAAAAGCAAGAACGGCCATGAACATGAGGGCGAACTGAATCAGAACCTGTCCATGCTCGTTGCGCAGATGGGTTTGCGTGTTCATGATCCACTCTGTGAAATGTCTGTTCCGTAGTACACCATGCTGGTCGAGGCGCTGATCGGGATGGTGTCAACTCCGATCAGTTCGCCGAACTGCGACTCGTAGCGAATGCGGACCTGGACATCAACGGGTGAACCTTCCGTGGGGCACCCTGACGCCGGATCGGGCGAGAGGATCACATCCTGGTCGCGTACGTTGATGCGGCCGCCGCCTGCTTCGGTCACAACAGCGTCGATGATTGCGTTGCGCAAGGCGAGCCGGTTGCTCCCGGTGCAGGGAAGTCGTGAGTAGAGTCGCGCTCCCTCGCGAGAAGAATTCAGAACGACGCCGTAATGTTGGTAGGCGTAGCCCAGATCGACCGCTCCCACGACGAACGACAACATGATCATGATAACAAGCCCTAACTCGATGATGCTCGAGCCGCGTTCTTCACGCCACAAGCGCGGGAGGTGGCGTCGCAGAACACGTCCCTTACTCGAGCGTAACCCTGTCATCAATAAGTCTATCGCGTACATAGTCACCTCTTGGTTCGATACAAAAATGAGCGGCATCCAGATGAAACTCCAAATCCACACCGCTGCGGCCCGATCGATTCTTCTCTACGCTGAACACCACCCAGTTGTGCATGCTCTGCGCCTGGATTGGGTTGTAGATGATATGCTCACGCGACACGACTGAGAACTTGTTGTTGATGACGATTCCGACATCGGCCTCGTATTGGATGGCCGAACTGCCGCGCATATCATACAGCCGAACCCTTCTAGATTGTAAACCACTTCGGTCAGCCGCGACTATGGCCAAAATACGGATTCCTGCGCTCAAAGCTAGTTCTTTTAGCCCTTGTGTGATGCGCGTGGTGATCTCTGACTCTTGGAGAAGACCAGGTGCGTCAAACGGGATCTTCTGTAGATAGTCGACGACGAGAAAGAATGGCACTCCAGACGCCAGCCGGTGCAAAACCCACGAACGAATCTGGTCCAGGGTCGTCATGGTTCCGCTGGCTTTTGCCAGCGTCAGCCGGCTGGCATATCGTTCTAGCGCGGCAACCACATCTGCATACAGGTTGTGTTCGCGCAGTTCGTCCAGGAGACCGTGATGGGCGGGCGCTTCGGCGACGATCTGATGCAGGCGACGTAGGGTGAGGGCGGCGTCGCCGTGGCCGAGCAAGGCACTTTCCATGCAGAGCAGGCGCATGAGGAGGTGCCAGCGGTCATGTTCGTAGCAGACGTACATGACGTTGGAATTGCGCTGCATCAGGGCGATATTGCGTGCCAACTGAAGCGAAAAGATGGTCTTGCCGACGCCGGATGGGCCGCCAAGAACGACGAGGTCGCCGGGTCGCAGCCCACCATTGAGGACATCATCCAAGGGAGAAAAGCCGGTCGGAAATGCCCTGAAGTGATCGACATCACCGTGGGCGACCTGCTCGTCGGCAGTCGCCATCACATCCGCTACGGTGGAAACGCCCGTCAGTTCGTTGTACTGAACCGTTTCTGATGGAAGGATGGCGACTGTCATAGCGGTTACCGTTTCATACGTGCTGGGTCGGTCGGCATGAACGTGGACGGCTGGATGAACAAGCCCGCAGATTCAAGTCGCGAGTAGAACTTGGGCCGTACGCCCGTGGGCGTGAAGTACCCCTGGACCTTGCCGTTTTCGACGGTTGTCTGCACAAACTGGAAGATGTCCTGCATGATGATGACGTCGCCTTCCATGCCCTGGACCTCGGCGATCTGTACAATCTTGCGTGAACCATCCGCCAGGCGCCCCAGGTGTACGACCAGGTCAAACGCCGACGCAATCTGTTCGCGGATTGCCCGCAGCGGCAGGTCCATGCCGGCCATCAACACCATGGTTTCGACACGCCGCAGCGTCTCTCGTGCATTGTTTGAGTGGACCGTGGTGAGTGAACCATCATGGCCCGTGTTCATGGCCTGCAACATGTCGAGCGCCTCGGCGCCACGACACTCACCGACGACGACCCGGTCGGGACGCATACGCAGGGAGTTGATTACCAGTTGGCGAATGGAAATAAGACCTTTGCCTTCGACATTTGCCGGCCGGGCCTCCAGACGTACAACGTGTGACTGCTGGAGGCGCAACTCCGCCGCGTCCTCGATGGTGACGATACGCTCGCCATCAGGGATAAACGACGACAAGGAGTTCAGCACGGTGGTCTTGCCGGTGCCCGTACCGCCAGAGACCACGATGTTCAATTGGGCCTTGACACATGCTCGCAGGAAGTCCGCGATGCCGGGCGTAAAGGCGCCCTTCTTGATCAATTCATCCGGCGTCAACGCGTGCTTTGGAAACTTACGGATACTGATACAGACGCCGGTCAACGCAAGCGGGGGAATGATCACATTGACGCGCGATCCGTCTGGCAGGCGGGCGTCGACCATAGGGCTGCTTTCGTCGACACGACGGCCAAGCGGCGAGACGATGCGCTCGACGATGCGAAGGACATCGTCGTTGTCTCTAAACTTCACCGGGGCCACGTCCAGTCTGCCGCCACGTTCGATGAACACCTGCCCGGGGCCATTGACTAGAATCTCGGTGATCGAGTCATCAGCCAGCAGCGCCTCGAGCGGGCCAAGCCCGAGAATGTCGGCCAGCAACTGGTCAAATATGTCATTGCGCTCGATCCGGCTCATTGGGATGCCGAATTCGATCAGCGTTTCGTTGAAGAGCCGTTCCACGACCTGTCGAACTTCGGCATTGTCGCCACGCGCGGCGGAAGGACTCAACTCGGCCAGCAAGCGCTGCTGTATCCGATCGCGCAGTTGGGTATAGGCGGCGGTGCCGTTGGTTCGTTCGCCAGGAAGCTTGGCGGGCTGTTGTCCGACATCAGCGAATTTTCTGTTGTTCAACATAGTTCACTTCACCCAGATTGGTTCGTATTCTGCCCAAGGGACTCGACTGATATTGGTAACGTTGCGGCCGTTCGTATCCATGACAAACAACTGACGGTCGCCGTCGCGATTGGAGAAGAAGACGATGCGTTGGCTGTCCGGCGACCAGGAAGGATGCTTGTCCCACTCCCAGTCATTGCGCATGAGTGCAACCTGCTCAGAACTGTCAGGGCGCGTTTTCCAGATGTCATCGCTCTCGTTTTCTGTCGTGACAAATGCGATCCAGGCGCCGTCCGGTGACCAGACCGGGTCGTACGACATGCCCGTCATGCGCGTCACCGGCTTGGGCGGTAGCTCGCCAAACTGGCTTGTCACAGGCAGGTGTAAAATGATTTGCGGGTTGCCGTCGACATCGGCTGTCGATACCCAGTAGGTGCCGTCGGGCGAGTACCGCTCGGTTTCACGCAAGTCGGCGAACGCCTGCTCGTATCGCTGGAATGTGCCCAGATACTCGCGATTGGAGCCGTCAGGGTCCATGACATAGATGCCCGGCAGATCCGGATTCTCCGACTTGAAGATGATCCGGCCGCGGAATGTTCGCAAGGGCCGCGGTGTGGCAGTTGCTGTGGCCGACGGCGGCGGTGCGGTCGGTCCGGGCGTCGGCGTAAGCGTCGGCGTGGCTGTAGGTGTCAACAGCGGAACCACCGAACTGGCTTTTGCACACGCGCTTGTCGTGTCGGAAAGGGGTAATTGACACGCCTGGCTGTACATCTCATAGGCATTGAGGAGGTCGTTGCTTGCCGCGTAGTCATCGCCTGCACCCATCATCGAGACAAAGAGCATGGAAGCAGTCGTGTTGCCAAGATAGGAAGCTCGCTCGGCAAATACCGGCCGCAGTGAGTTGATTGTGTTGAGCCAATCTCGCTGATCATACGCCTCGCGCCCCCGCAGGAAGCCGACGGCCAGGCGAGCCTCGGTGATCGCCCCCGGATCGTTCGGCTGCTGCTGTAGCGCCGTATTGAAGGCAGCCAGGGCAACGGAGACTTCGGCCGGCTGAGGTGGGTTCTGTTCCAAAATACGCTTGCCGCGGCGCATATTGAGGTCAAAGAGCATCTCGGAGACTTCGCTGCGACGATAGTTGACATCCATCGCCTGAATCTGTGCCAGTGCGTTGGACGCCTCCGATTCAAAGCCAAGCATGAGCAGGTTTTTTGCCTGCTGCATGAGCTGGTCAAGTTCCTGGGTATGTCGAATCGCCAGGATGCGGTTGCTGATGTCACGATAGCCTGGCGACTTCATCTGTAGATCGGCGTACATGGAGAGCGCAAGTTCGTCGTTCCCAGCATTATCGGCCGCTACGGCTTCGTTATAGAGCGCGAAGAGCTCGCGCTGCCAGCGTGTATCGGCCAGCAAGGCTGTCGCACTCACATCGTCGGGCGACTTGGCAAGCAGTTCGAGCAGGCGCTGCTCTGCCGTATCGTAATCGCCCGCAGTCAGCGCTGCCTGCGCTGTGTTCATGAGTTGTGCCTGTTGGCGCTGCAATTGTGCTTCGGCCAGCATGGGCAGAAGACGCGCACGCAGAACCCAAATGCCGGCGATGACAAGAAGAGCAAGGGTCCCGACAATCGCGACACGCGTCAGAATCGGGCGCCAGTTGATAATGACGCGCTTCTCTTTGATCTCCGTGTTTGTTTCAAGGTGCGCCTTGAAACGGGCATCCTTGAGCATCTGATCTATCCGGGCATCGCCTGGATAGCGTGCCTGCAATGTCTCAAGCAATCGGATAGCCTTGTCCCATTGCCCCATGTGGAAGTGCGTTGCAGCTTCCTGGAACTGGGGATCGTCGTATTCTGTGGAGTTTGCACCGAATGTTGCGGCCATAGCTCTCTCCTCAGCCTGCCATGCCTTGCAGGGACGCCATGATCTTGGGGACCACGGGGCCCAAGATTACGATAAACAATGCCGGAAAAATGAACAGTACCAGGACTACAACGATCTTGACGGTTGCACCGTGGGCCTGTTCTTCCGCAAGCTGCCGGCGCTTGAGGCGCATCTGGTCTGCCTGCGAGTGTAATACCTGGGCAATGCTCATGCCCAGCATGTTTGACTGGATCAAGACCGCCACAAAAGTGCTGAGATCGTCCACCGAGTTGCGTTCTGCCATGTGACGGAGGGCATCATTGCGCGCTACGCCGATACGCAGTTCGCTGACGACCCGCCGAAACTCCTGGGTCAGTGCGTTATCCCATTGCTCGCCGACCCGAAGCAGCGCCGACTCAAACGCCAGCCCGGCTTCGACGCCAATGGTCAGCATATCCAGCGCGTCTGGCAGCGCTCGGGTGATCTCTTGACGTCGTTGCTTGATTCGCTGGCTGAGCCACAGCTTTGGCAGCATGAAGCCCACAAACACGGCGATAAAGGTGTTGCGTACAGCGATGAAGGGCTCATCATTGCGACCAATTATAAAGAGGTAACCTGCGCCCAGTCCGGCGGCTAGAATGAACCTCAGCCCCACAAAGTCCAAGGCGCCAAGCCCGCCCGGATTCCCCGCTTGCATCAGCATGGTTGTCAGCTTGTCGACGTTCTTTTGGGGCAGCAACCCGCCGATGAAGCCTGTCATGCGGTGGAAGGCAGGGAGAATGGTACGTGAGGCCAATGAAGTCTTTAACTCATCCTCGACCCCGTGCGGTGCATCCATCATGCCGTCCAGCCGATCGGTCACCGCGCGCGGGGCGCTTGATGGCGCAATAGCCATCCAAATGGCAACGATAGTCCCGGCAACAAGCACTCCGAACAAGGTCGGCGCAAAGGCACCGCTAATCGCTTCAAGAATCATGAGACTACACCTTGATGTTCACAATCTTGCGGATGAACACAAACCCAAGCACCATCATGACGGCCGCACCGAGTGGCAGCATCCGTACCCAGCCTTCCTCGAAGAATGCGTCGAAATAGCCGGGGCTGATCACCGACAACGCCACCGCAAGCAGGATTGGCATGCCTGCCAGGATGTTCCCGGTCAAGCGCTGCTGTGCGGTCAATACCCTCACTTCGCGCAGGACACGTACGCGTTGCCGGATGGTCTCGCTGATGTTCTCCAGCACCGTTGACAAGTTGCCACCCATTTCGTATTGCACATTGATCGCCGTCACGACGAGATCCAGGTCATCGCTCTCAACGCGATCGGCCATGCCCTCCAGTGCCCTATGCATCGGCAGCCCCAGGCTCATCCCCCGCATGACTCGCTGAAACTCCTTGGCGGCCGGTTCTGGCACCTCGCGGGCAACCAGTTCGAGCGCCTGTGAGAGGCCATAGCCGGCGCGCAACGATCCGACCAGCAACGTCAGGACATCGGGCAGTTGGTTTGTGAAGGCGTTGCGACGCTTGGCCTGTCGCTGCTTCAGGTAGAAGATAGGCAGGATCATCAAGGCCGCAGCAACGACTATCCCAATCAACAGGCCCGCACGCCAGGCGCCAAGCAAGAAGCCGCCGCCAGCTACAGCGAGTAGGATGGCCAGAAATTCGCCGGTCGACATTGGAACATCGGCACGCACCAACATGGTCTGGAGTTTCTCGCCAAAACCAAAACCATGCGCTAACTTCTCCAGTCCCTGAAATCGCTCCTTGTGCTCGTTATTGGCCTGGGCGCGATTCCCCTGGCGCACATACTCCGTGAGACCGAACTCCTTGAGACGGTCTTCGATCGGATCGCCCTGCGGGAGCATGCTGCGCATGGCGATGAACAGAGTCATGACTGAGAGCCCGACCAGGACGGCAGCAATCATCACACTAGACATAGGTCACCTCGTTGCGCTTGCCGAACTGATGCGGCGGAACATCCGACTGAACGGGTTGGCGGCCGGGGCTGGCTCCGTATTGGTCGACTCTGGCACCTGTTGTTTGCTGGTGCCGGCCACGAACATCACTGCGAACTCCTCGATTGCGCGGGCCACGGCGCTGCGTTTGTGGCTTATGTAGAGCGGGACACCGCGGTTGACGCTTAGACTGACAAGTGGTTGGTCGTCCGGCACTGAATGGCGGATGCGTACATGCAGTCGCTCCTCAATGTCACTCTTCGTAACGCCACCGGCGATCGCTGCCCGGTTCAAGACCAGCCAGATTCGTTCTTCAGGGTAGCCGCGTGCCTGTAACTGGTCCAGAAGTAGCCGCGTGTTGCGCAAGCAGACCAGCTCCGGCAAGACGGTCATCACGATGTAGTCCGCGCTATCGAGGAAGGCATAACCACTCTCGTCGACGAGCGCACCGAGGTCGATTACGACCCACTCAAACATCATGCGCAACTGTGACACAATCTGCTCTACTTGGGGCAGGCTGATTTCCAGCGTGCCATATATGGGCGGCGGCGCCAGGAGTACGCGCAATCCAGATGTGTGATTGGCCAGAACGCTAGACACCAGATCCCTATCCAGCCGAGACGCACGCGCCAGCAGCGTATTGATGTTGCGGTCGCCCTCGAGGTTCAGCATGACATCCAGGGCCGGTGCTACGTAGTCGGCATCAACCATCACTACGCTCTGTCCCGTCTGCTCCATGATTGCGATTGCCGTGTTGGTCGCCATCATCGTGCGACCAGTCCCCCCCTTGGGGCCGACAAAGACCACAACTTTCCCGATGGTGGTAACTGATCGCCCAATCTCATGATCCGGCACCTGGTTCTGGGTGAGCAGTTGATGGACTGTTGCCCAGAAGTCTTCCGCCAATATGGGCTTGGTGACAAAGCCGCGGGCGCCACTGAGAACCGCCTGGCGTGCGACGGCCATGCCATGTTCATCTACCATGACCATCGTGACTGCGTTCGGCACAGAGACGGCCAACTGTCGGATGATTGCTGGGGCCGGTGTAGCCGTGAGGTCATCATCGACCAATACCAGATGTGGCAGCAGATCTTCGGCACGGCGAGCCGCCATCTCTGGCTGGGCTATCCAGAAAAGTCGATGCTCGCCGGCATACTGAGCGAGAATGGTGCCGATCTGCTCGCGCAGGCCTTCTGACTCAGCCACCAACAGTACACGTAAAGTGTCTCCAGGACTTATCCTTGCCAAGACGCGCCTCCCCTATGCGTAACCGTCCGGATACGATTCCAGCGTGTGGAATCCCGACGATACCATTTCAGTTTTTGAGTGTCACCGGCCAGGCCCGGTAGGAATGCTGTAGCGATTGATAAGATAGTCGATATCCACAGGATCGGACTCGAATGGACGTTCCACGCCCGGTGCGCGCAGCACATAGTCCAGGATGCCTCCGGCGTCATTGACGTACTTCAACGTCAATGCATCCTGCGGAGCCAGCGTGACCAATAAGGCATCTGGCCGGCCCGCTGCCTGTGCGGCAACATCCTCAGCGGCGGTCTCGTCAACCGGCTGCACGCTGCCGACCATGCCGACGATCTTCACATTCTGCAGCAAGGAAAATGTGGCCTGCTCGTCGTCATCTGCCTCAGCCGCAGCGCCGATACCTCGGCCCTCGGGAAAGGAGAGTGAATAGAGCAGATCGATCTGGTCGCCCGGCTTCAGGATGCCGACGCGACTCAAGAGATCCTGGGCCGGAATCGCCATCAGGACCTCAGCTTCGTTCAGGAACAGAGCTCGCCGGCCATCGGCGCTCTCGACATTCGGATCGACCAGGCGTTGCTCCAACACCGGCTCACCCGCAAACATTGGCACCATGGTCAGCTTACCGACGACACGATCGTAGGCTTCGGCATATCCTTGCGGTGCAGCTTCTGCGGGCAGGTCTACCTCGACCAACAGTTCCTGTGTGAGAAGCGTGCGGGCCGGAATGTCGCGGGCCGCGGTTACAACTGTGACGGTAGGGCCGGCACTACCCGACTCAATGGGGGTCTGAGCGACTCTATTAAGTGATGTATAGGCGACAAATCCAGCAAGCAACGCCAAAACGATCCCGGCTGCAAACCAGATAAATCCTCTCATGCGCGACATAATCCCGGCCTTTCCCTACGGGTAAGAATCACCCTTCTTTGACCATGGTTGCGGTCGAGGAGATCTCGACCGACCCGGTCCCACCTAGCACTTCAAAGATCATCCGCGTTAACAGCGGTGCCTGGTAGCGAACCTCTACCTCGATGATATCAACATCAGGATGGCGTACGGTGACATCCAGCCGATCTGGAAGAAGTCCCGTTGTCAACCGACCAGCAGCCGTTTCTGCCAGATTGTCAACACAGCCTGCATCACACACATCCGATGCGACGACAACTCCAGCTCGGGCACCTTCTCTTGCTGCATTCGACACTGTGACATAGTCGAAGAACAGCAGGCTTAATTCGATAATGCTGAGCACCAGGAAAAAAAAGAGGGGCAGGACCAGGGCGTATTCGACCAAATCCTGTCCCTCTTCCTGGCCGTATCGAGGTTTCATAAGCTTCCTCGTGGCCCTGGCCGGCTTCTCCTGCTTGCGGCAGGCGGCCGGCCAAGCAATTCTGACGCTACACAAGATCTTCCTTGTTGAGACGTGAGGATCAGCCGCCGGCGGCCGCCGTGCCAAGGGCGCCACTCAGGTTGAGCCACATCGTTTCGAGCGTGCCGCTCATCGCCAACAGGCCGGCAACGGCTGCCAGGGCCAACAGGCCGGCGATCAGGGCGTACTCGATGAGATCCTGGCCCTCTTCCTTAGCGAAGTAGGACTTGACGAACAGGACGACGTACGAAAACTGCGTAATCATGGTTGCTCCTTTGATTCGGCAAAGCGAATCGGAAGTGTTGAAGAGGTCTTCTGCAATCGAACTTGAATCAGCCGCCGGCGGCCGCCGTGCCAAGGGCGCCGCTCAGGTTGAGCCACATCGTCTCGAGCGTGCCGCTCATCGCCATCAGACCGGCAACGGCTGCCAGGGCCAGCAGGCCGGCGATCAGGGCGTACTCGATGAGATCCTGGCCTTCTTCCTTAGCGAAGTAGGACTTCACAAACAGAACGAAGTACGAGAACTGCGTAACCATGGTTGCTCCTCCTTACGAGCAAAATATCTGACTGACTTTACCAACTGACTGACTGACTGATTGACTGTGTATTCTGCAAGCGCCCGGTACTGCGACGCTGACATACGTTTGAACTTGTCTACTTCGGTCTACTTTGAGAGATTCGAGGCTGTTGTTCTCGATTTCTCTTCCTGGGCTGGGTTTCGGCTTTTGATTCGGTGATTTCCTGTCTTCTCGCTCTGAAACTCTAGTCCCTCTTTCTAGAAAACATAGTACATGTCTCTCAAGTAAATTCCATCGGACTATTGGTCGAACTTGTGCGCCCAGGCAGTAGTACATTTGATGGTCAGTAACAGCGGTTCGCGTTCAACTATCCACCGAACGCTACGCCCGTTGTCGCGCGCGGTCGGCCCACTTCTGGCAGGTTTGAACCGGAAATGGCAGACCTCTATGCGGTTGGATGAGGGGTTGCCGCTATCTAGCGGCTAGGGTCGAAGTGGGCAGGCTCAGAGATGATGGCGTGGATTTCCGGCCCCCGTTTACCTGGCGACAGACGCGCCGTCACGATCTGGGGATCGTGTTGGAAGACCAGCAACGCGTCCCGCTCCATTGCCTCATGCGCCAGGCGGCGTTTGGTCTCCATACTCTGTATGGGCATGATGTCGAATGCCGGCACCCAGGCAAGGCGCTGCAAGTGTACTGCCCAGCTCGCAGCATCGGTCAGGAAGAGCAGGCTTTCGCCGCCGTCCTCCACCCACACGGTCTGAATGGCCGCCGTATGGCCCGGCGCCAGGTCAGTCCGCACGCCAGCCGCCAGCCGCTGCGGGCCGTCGACGATTTCGAGCTTGCCCTGCTCCAACAAGGGGCGGAAATTGTCGGTGATGTAGGTCGCTGCCGTTCGTTCGTTGGGGAAACTGGCGTCGGCCAGGTCAATCCGCTGACCGATGTAGCGGGCCCGTGGAAAGGTTGCGATGGCAGGCCCCGCTGCGCCATCTGGCGTATCCCACTGCGTCGCTCCGCCGATGTGGTCGCCGTGAAAATGGGTGAAGAGGACAATATCGATGTCCTCGGGCGAATAGCCGACACGCGCCAGTTCGCCGATCAGGCGCCGCTGCCGGTCGCCGAGTCCCAGCCGTTGGCGCACCTTTTCCGGCAACTTGTCCCCATTGCCGACATCGACCAGGATGAGCCCGGCGTCAGACTCGACAAGGAGTGAGCGCGTGTCGCAAGGAACCAGGTTCTGGGCATCGGGAGTAATGACCCCCTCCCATAGCGCGCGCGGGATGAGGCCGAAGAATCCTCCACCGTCAACGTAATGGAGGCCGTCGCTAAGGATATGGCAGCGGATGGAGCCGATGTTGATCGTGTAGGCCATGGTTTCCTCGCCTCGGATGGTCTGTGAGCCTCAACGGGCCACAAGGAGGGTGCACGATACGAGTGTATTGGCTGCGCACTATAATGTCAATCGACAACCGCTGCGTGGAACATTGCAGCCGCTACTGCACGTTATGATCGAGAGTTTGCGCGCTGCATCGGCAATCCACGTCGCGCCCCAGGAATTCCGCGCTATTGGTGCCCGCCGCGATTGTTCGGGGTTTTCGCCGGCAGCGAACCATTCAGGCACCGCGCAAGCGACTACCTTCTCAGCCATCGAGTGAAATATGTCAGAAGCACGATACACACTTGTCCCGCCGCAAATTCGCAGCCGCTCGACCGAATGGGCTTTGGCGCTTGCGCTGTGCCTATCTTCCGGACTCAGTGCTGCGATGTTCGCCGTACGGGCACTGTACACGGAGTCGATCGTCTATTTCTTCCTGAATTGGAATCTGCTGCTGGCCTGGATACCGTTCGGCATCGCCGCCTTCATGCACGTACTCGGTCGCAGGCGAACCAGCAGCCTGCCGCTGCTTGCTGTCTTGTTTGCGGTTTGGCTGCTCTTCTTTCCAAACGCCCCGTATCTCGTCAGCGACCTCATGCACCTGGCGCCGCGCCAGAACGTTCCGCTGTGGTATGACGCCATGCTCCTCTTTTCCTATGCCTGGAATGGCTTGATCCTCGGCTTTGCCTCACTTTGGCTGATTCAGCACTTGGTGGCCGAACGCCTGGGCGTGATTGCCGGCTGGCTGCTTGTCATGGTGACGCTGCCTGCCGCCGGCTTCGGCATCTACCTGGGCCGCTTCGAGCGCTGGAACAGTTGGGACGTGTTTGTCGACCCGGCCGGCCGCCTCGGTGCGATCGTGTCCGGGCTGCTCAACCCGATGGCGCACCCGCGAGCCATCGTCGTGACGCTGCTCTTTGCAGCCTTCATGGCAATCGCATATAGTACGGTGCATTTATTCGCCATGATCCGCGTACGGCAGGCAGATGCTGCTACACGGTCGCTACACACCGTACAGACCTTGAATTGATGGACAACCCGAACGAACATGAGAACGAGCAAGCGCCGGATGTCGAGCGCTTTGATGATATCGAACTCCGTCCTGGGCAGGAGCCGCTGACGGCCGAGGAGAAGGAGCGCTTCCTTGCCCGGGCGCGCGCCCGCGGCCGCTCGCTCACCTCGGACGAGATGTACGCGATTTTCGGCCCCCCTCTGGAGCCGGAAGAACCAGCCCCCAATTACGCCGACGTCGAGCCGATGACCGATATCGCCCTCGATGAACAGCGTCTGGCACTTCTGAAGCGTAACTTCTTCCCCGAACTCGGTGACGGCGAAATCGGCGCACAGCCGCTGATCCGGGGCCTCATCTTTGATTTTGACGAGACCTTGGCCCTGCGAACGCGACCGCTGGACGACCTGATGCGCGAAGGCGCACTTGCCGCCGACGCGTACATGCGGTCGACCGGCATGGATCTGCCCGAAGATTTCGCTGCCAGCATCGTGGAGGCGCGTCGTTTTGCCGAGGAGAAGTCAGCCGAAGAGCAGGAAGAACACCTGGCCGACGATGCCATGAGCTTTCTCCTCCAATTCTTCGGCTACCCGGCCAGCCGCATGGACCCGGACGTGCTGCGCCGGGCAGTGGACATCTTCTATGCGCCTGAGATGACTGCCTGGAAACTGCGCCCCGGTGCGACGGCGGTCCTGGCAACCTTGCGCGACGCCGGCTATCGGCTCGCACTCATGACCAATT
>Ga0209607_1002196_pt1 | contig 15759 bp, 17 predicted proteins | sample AD_UKC117_MetaG_FD_184413 | JGI IMG/M metagenome (GOLD analysis project Ga0209607, IMG submission 184413) | Active sludge microbial communities of municipal wastewater-treating anaerobic digesters from Hong Kong - AD_UKC117_MetaG (SPAdes)... | ecosystem: Engineered > Bioreactor > Anaerobic >... | reverse complement strand
TCAGTCCATATCAATTCTGAAGTGCCCAGGCGCGTACCATCAGTGCCGTGGGAAACGGCGGACGCCCACCGCGCTCCCGCCCCGGTCGCGGCGCAACCCGGTCCATCTCCGCCGCCAGCGCCTTGAAATCCACATGCTGCTCCATCACTCGCAACACATCTCCCAGACGGTCCAATTTCGCTTCCCGTTCCTCAGCGGCAAACAGGCTTTCTTTGATCATCAGAGGTGCGGACTCTTGGCGGAAATCAATAATCCCATTTTCTCATAATCAGGGGTTTTTCGAGGTGCCCACTACGCCGATCATCCCGAAACCGTCCGTTCCATCACTGCTTTCCCTTGGATATAGTTACTCTTTGAAAGAGAATTGGTATTAGATTTAACATCAGCCTATGTTGACATAAATCAATTTATGATGATTAATCTATGCGAGTTGTCGAACTTCGGGTTCTCGGCGCGAGCGCTGAGAACCCGAAGTTCGAGTGTCACTGCTTCGCGGCAACTTCGTCGTCCCGTACTCGCGTCCGTTAGTAGAGTAGGCGTCAAAAGCATCCCCGTCACTTTGCCATGGAGTTAAACAAATAGCATTCCAACTTCGCATCATTGATGCACCCAATGTCACCGACCCCAAATCCGCAGATGCCTTCCTTGCCCAAGAGCGTGGGAAACCACCAGCGTGGACTAGCAAGTTCGCCGCCTTTAAAGAGGCGATAACTCAGTCCTACCCAGACCCTTCTGAGGAGGATGAGGATGGTGACAACGATGAGAATGTGTGGGAAGAAGGTTTGAGCGAGCAAACGTCGAGCGGCAGCGTCAAAAGCGTTGCTCTCAAGGAAGAGCTCACCGATGAAGTCTTGGTTGTCGCCATAGCGCGGGCAGCAATTCAAGCTGGCCTTCAATGCTACGACGATGAAGGACAAGTCCTCCACAGAGCCGATGGGAAGGTCGTCAACACCCAAGGGCAGGCTACTGCGCTGTAGTCACGTAGCAGCGTTGATGCCTAACCCCTCCGCTCGAACGGAACGCCTACATTCCTCCACGTCACCTTCGCCCCAACAACTCCGCAACCGCCGCCGCCGCCTGCCGGCTGGCATCGCAACGCAGTTGAGTGTGCAGCGCCTCAAACTCCACCATCAACTCCGAGCGAGCAACCACATCATCCAACCAGCGCAACACCGCCGGACCCAGATTATCCACCGTCGCCGCATCCTGCACGAACTCCGGCACCAACGCGCGTCCAGCCAGTAGATTCGGCAAGGCAAAATACGACACCGTCAGCAACCGTCGGGCGATCCAAGCCGTCACCGGCGCCACCCGATACGCGACCACCATCGACCGCTTGAGTAACATGGCCTCCAGCGTCGCGGTTCCCGACGCCAGCAGCACCACATCGGCGGCCGCCATTGCCTCACGTGATCGTCCTTGGATCAGGGTCAGCGGCAACGCCGGAGCGCGTTCGGCCCGCATCGACTCCAACACTTCGAGCAACTCGGGGGTCGCCGCCGGCAGCAGAAAATGCACCTCCGGCCGCTGGGTCCATACCCAAGCCGCCGTATCCAGCAACAGCGGCCCCAAGCGACCCACTTCGCCTCGGCGGCTGCCAGGCAACAAGGCAACGATGCACGCCTCGGTCGGCACCGCCAAGTGCAACGACCACCGAGCAAGCAAGGGATCGTTATGCGGAGGGATGCTATCGGCCAGCGGATGGCCGACATAACGCACCGGCACGCCGTGCCGCTGATAGAACGCCGCCTCAAACGGCAGTAGGGTCAACATCAGATCGACCGACCGGGCGATTTTGCGCACCCGCCAGGGCCGCCACGCCCACACCGAAGGGCTGACGTAATGCACGGTCGGAATACCGCAAATCCGCAGCCGGCGTTCCAAATCCAGATTGAAATCAGGCGCATCGATCCCGATGAACACCGCCGGCGGATCGGCAAGCAATTCCCGGTACAGTCGCCGTCGAATGCGTAGCAACTCCGGCAAATGACGCAGGACCTCCACCAGACCCATCACCGCCAACCGTTCCAAAGGCACCAAACTACGCAATCCCTGCTCAATCATGCCGGGTCCGCCGATGCCGCTGAAGCGGGCATGCGGAAAATATGTCCTCAAGGCGGCGATGAGGCCGGCGCCTAGCAAATCGCCCGACAGCTCGCCGGCCACCAGCGCGATGTGCATGAGCGACACGCTCCTAGCGGACGATACCGTTGCGCGAAGGCGCCGTCAGAAACTCGGCCAAAACCTCCAGCCGCGGCCATTCCGTCGCCATTTCCCGAACCTTTTCGGTCGCCTCATCCAAGCGCATGTTGGAACGGTAGATCACTTTGTAGGCACGGCGGATCGCCTGAATCTCCTCATCGGGAAAACCGCGGCGGCGCAGCCCTTCGGCGTTGATGCCGTAGGGTTCGGCGCGATAGCCGGCCACGGTGACGTAAGGCGGTACATCCCGATGTACCCCGCAAGCGAATCCGCAGAAACTATGGATTCCCAGCCGGGTGAACTGGTACACCAGCGCGAACCCGCCCAGCACCACATCGTCGTCGATATGGACATGACCCGCCAGCGATGCGCCGTTAGCGAAAATGGTCCGGTCGCCGATCACGCAATCGTGGGCGATGTGGACGTAGGCCATGATCCAGTTATCGTCGCCCAACCGGGTCAGGCCGGCGTCTTGCACTGTGCCACGGTTGATCGTCACGAATTCGCGGATGGTGTTGCGATCACCGATCTCCAGGCGAGTCGGCTCGCCACCGTATTTCTTATCCTGCGGGATTTCGCCCAGCGAGCTGAACTGATAAATCCGGTTATCGCGACCGATCCGCGTCGGCCCCTGAATCACGACATGTGGGCCGATCCAGGTGCCGGCGTCGATCTCCACGTCCGAACCGATGATGGAAAAGGGACCAACCGCCACATCCGCCGCCAATCGGGCCGAAGGGTCCACCACGGCACGCGCATCGATCACAAGTCGATGCCTCGCTTGGCGCACATTAAATCGGCGCTCGCCGCCAGTTGGCCATCCACCTTGGCTTCGCAGATGAACTTACCGATGTCGCGTTTGATACGCTCCAGCCGCACTTCCAGGATCAATTGATCACCCGGCCCAACCGGCCGCTTGAAGCGGGCGTTATCCACCCCGGCCAAGTAATACATCGACTGGCGATCCGGTCGCACACCATCGCTCTTGAACGCCAGAATCCCGGTCGCCTGCGCCAGCGCTTCCAGGATCAGCACGCCGGGCATGATCGGTCGTTGCGGGAAATGGCCGAGGAAAAACGGCTCGTTGAAGCTGACGTTCTTGAGGCCAATCAGCGACAGCCCCGGTTCGATGGCCAGAACCCGGTCGACCAGTAAAAAGGGATACCGGTGCGGCAGGTATTCCAGAATTTCCTGAATATCCATCGGTTCCAAAACCTTATCCTCTCAAATGGAGCCATTTCGACTGATTTTTTCCAGTGCCGCCACCCGCCGGAACAGTTCGTCCAAGCGACGCAGGCGGGCGCTGATCTTGTTCCAAAGTCGGTTCGGCTCCACCGCCAAACCCGAAGAATAGGCACCCGGTTCGGCGATGGATCGGGCCACCAGCGACATACCGGTCACTTGCACGCGATCGGCTATTTCCAGATGGCCGGCAACGCCGACCCCGCCACCAAGCATGCAATGGCGTCCGATGCGGGCGCTGCCCGCGATGCCGACGCAACCGGCCAACGCGCTATGGGCACCAACCCGCACGTTGTGGGCAATCTGAATCTGGTTATCCAGCTTGACCCCCTCCTCAATCACGGTATCTTCCAGGGCACCACGATCAATCGTGGTATTGGCGCCGATCTCGACATCGTCGCCGACCCAGACGCCGCCGAGCTGGGGTACCTTGACCCAGCGTCCATCCGGCCCGAGCGCCAGACCGAACCCATCGCTGCCGATCACCGCGCCCGGATGCACCAGCACCCGCCGGCCGATATGAACGCGGTGGCACAGGGTCACCTGTGCCACCAATCGCGTTTCGGCACCCACCACCGCTTGCTCGCCGATCACGCAGTTGGGACCGACGCACACCCCCTCGCCCACCACCGCGCCGGCCTCCACCGTGCACTGTGGACCGATCCAGGCGCTGGCCGCAACCTGGGCGGTGGGATCGACCCAAGCCGTGGGATGAATCCCACCATACGGCCCGGTGATCGGCACGAACAAAGCCGCGGCTCGGGCATAGGCGACATGCGGGTTGGTGGCCACCAGAGCCGGCACCGGGCAATACGCGGCATCTTCGGGCGACAAAATCACGGCCGCCGCTCGGGTATGGGCCAGAAACGGGCGATAGCGCGGGTGAGTCAGGAAGCTGATCTGACCGGATTCCGCGCCGCTCAGGGGTGCCACACCGGTGATGACGGTTGTGGCATCGCACCCTTGCAAGCGGGCGTTCGCCGCCGCCGCCACCTCGCCCAGCGTGGTCATCGGGATTATTTGGACGTGAGACGCTTCAGGACCTTGTCGGTGGCATCCACTTGCGGGCTGGCGTACAGCGTTGCGCTATCGTTAATGACCAAGTCGAAACCTTCTTCCTTGGCGACACTGTTGATCACATCCAGTACTTGCTTCTGGAATTTGCCCAGTTCCTCGTTGCGGCGCAGGTTGAAGTCCTCGCGGAACTCATCGCTGGTCCGCTTCAATTCCCGAGCCTGATTGCGGATGTCGCTCTCCAGATTGCGGCGTTGGCTGTCGCTCATTACCGCTCCATCCTTAGCCAGTTTCTCCTCTAACCGACGCAGCGACTTCTGCGCCTCGACCAAGCCTTTTTGCCGCGGCGCAAATTCTTTTTCCAGCCGCTTGCTAGCCGATTCGGCTTGCGGCGCGCTACTCAAAATCTTGGCGATGCTGACGAAACCAATTTTCAAATCGGCCGCCTGGACCAACGAAAGGGGCAGCGCCAAGGCGGTCGCGGCCAACAACCTGTACATAAGCTTCACTCGATAACCTCCATCAAAAAAACGCGAGTATACATCAGCAAGTTAAAAACCCGCCTTCTATCCCGCATCAGTTAAACGGCACACCAAAGGAGAACTGGAAAACCTCTGTCTCATCGCCCGGCTTGTCGTTGAGCGGAGCGGCGACGCTTACCGCGATGGGGCCCAGCGGAGACAGCCACAACCCGGCAATACCGGCCGAATAACGCAGTTCGTTGGCGTCGAAATCACTCGGAGTCGCAAAGACGTTACCGACATCGAAGAACACCGCCGTCCGCACGTTTTCCGATTTTTCCAAGAATGGCACCGGCAAGATCATCTGCGTGCTGGCAACGGTCTTAAATGCACCACCACTCGGTTCGTTGTCACTGTAACGGGGACCCAGTGTATTGGCCTTATACCCCCGCACCGACCGCAGGCCACCCGCGTAAAAATTTTCGAAAAATGGCAAGCCATCGGTATTACCGTAACCGTCGCCATAGCCGATATCCGCGCTAAGCGACCAAGTCAGCCACCGGGCAAAGGGGTAATACATCACGCCCCGGTAGTTGATCTTGTAGTATTCCGCATCGCTACCCGGAATGGCGAGTTCAGTCGAAATTTGATTCAGGCTGCCGCTGGTCGGAAAAATAACCCGATTGCGGGTGTCACGCGCCCAACTGGCATCCAGCTTGAACTCGTTGAAGGTGTCGCCGTTCTGGTCGATATAATCGAGAATTTCAACGGGCGTGCTGCTCGTCGTATCGATCGTAACATGATCGTAACCGGGCAACAGCAGCAGCGTATCGAATTCGTTGAGCGGAAATCCGAAACTGACCTGGGCACCGTAGTTGTTGAGCACGTAGTCGGCGGTATTGACCTTCGCGGCATCGATGTCTCGATAGTAAAGCCGGAATCCGCGGCTGACACCGTCCGGCGTAAAGTAGGGATTGTTATAGAAAATACTGTAGTTGGCGCCAGCGTCGCTATTGTTGAGCACCAAGCTCATCTGATTGCCAGTGCCGAGAAAATTATTCTGGGTCACACTCGCATTCAGCAACAACCCCGAATCCTGGCCATAGCCGATGCCAAACATCAAGCTCCCCGACGGGCGCTCGACGACAGTGTAATTCACATCGACCTGATCGTTGGTTCCGGGCACGGCCGGCGTCTCGGCACTGACGCTCTCCAGATACTCCAGGCGTTGCAAGCGTGTCTTGGAACGCTCAAGATCCTTGGTCGAAACCCAGGCACCTTCCGCTTGGCGCAGTTCCCGCCGCAACACATCGTCCTGGGTCTTGATGTTGCCCTGAAAGTTGATGCGCCGCGCATAAACCCGCTGGCCCGGATCCACCACGAAGTTCAAGGTGACTTTTCGGGTTTCGTCGTTGACCTGGGGCACCGTATTGATATTGGCGAACGCATAGCCATCCTCGCCCAGACGCTCGCTCAATTTCTTGGTGATTTCGGCCATTTTGGCGCGGGAAAAGGTCTCACCCGCCTTGATCGTAATCAACTCCCGCAAATCCGACTCCGGGACGTCGCCGAAATTTCCGGTCAGTTGGATATCCTCAATAGTGTAGGGCTCACCCTCGGTGATGTTGATAGTGATGTAGACATCTTTCTTGTCGGGTGTGATCGAAACCTGCGTGGAATCGACATTGAACTTGAGATAGCCCCGATCCAGATAAAAGGAGCGCAGCGTCTCGATGTCCGCCGCCAGTTTCTGCTTGGAATACTGATCGTCCTTGCTGAAAAAGGACAGCCAGCCGGTGGTGGAAGACTGTAGTAGCCCCAACAGTTCCTTATCGGAAAAAGCCTGATTGCCGACGATGTTGATCTGACCGATGCTGGCCACCGCGCCTTCCGAAATCTCGATGGTAATGGCGACGCGATTGCGCTCCAGCGACCGTACCTGGCTGTCGATCCGCACCGCATAACGGCCACGGCTGTAATACTGCCGCAATAGTTCCTGCTCCACCTTGTCGAGCAGGGAGCGGTCGAAGACCCGGCCCTCGACCAGGCCGACCTCGGCCAGCGCCTTTTTCAGGTCGTCGGTACTGATATCCTCATTGCCGGTGATCCGTACCTCGGAAATCGCCGGACGCTCGGTCACGGTCACCACCAGCACATTGCCTTTGCGTTCCAGGCTGACATCGCTGAAGAATCCAGTCTTGAACAGCGCGCGGATGATTTCCGGATATTCCTGCTCGGAAACCGACGAACCGACCTGCACCGGCAGGTAGTTGAATACGGTACCGGCGGAAATACGCTGCAGACCATCGACCTGGATGTCCTGCACGACGAATTCGCCGGCGCGCGCCCCGCAGGCCACGACCATCAGACCGAAAGAAAGAATCAGGCGGCGATACAAGTTCATAAGTAGGTGGTTACCCCAAGGCCCGGGCGATTGGTTCTTATCCGATGATACGACTGAAGTCATTGAACAGGGCCAGTCCCATCAACAGCAGCAAAACAGCGATCCCCACTTGCTGCCCCAGATTCTGTACCGTTTCCGACAGCGGACTGCCCTTGATCAGTTCGATCAGGTAATACAGCAGGTGGCCGCCGTCCAACACCGGCACCGGCAGCAGGTTCAACACCCCCAGGCTGATGCTGACCAGGGCCAGCAACGACACGAACGCGATCAAACCGGCGCTGGCCGCCTGACCGGCGAACCGCGCGATGGTCAACGGACCGCTGAGATTGTCCAGCGAGGCCCTGCCGACCAACATTCGTCCCAACATGCGCAGGGTCAGCAGCGAAATATCCCAGGTTTTGCCGATCGCCGCGCCGACCGCGTCCAGCGGCCCATAACGTACCACGACCCGCAAGTTTTGGGCGAGGTCTTCCGGCATATCGGCGACAGCACCGACGAACCCGACCCGCTGGCCTCGTTCGTTTTCCCGCGCGTCCGGGATCAACTCCAGCGACTGCTCGACCCCTTCGCGCTCGACACGCACGCGGAAAGCTTGGCCGGGGTGTTGCTCGATCACCTCACGCCATTGCCGCCAATCCGCGATGGGTTTGCCGTCGGCCAACACGATCCGGTCACTCGGCCGCAAGCCAGCCCGCTCGGCCGCGCCGTCGCGCATCACCTGGCCGATCACCGCCGGCAACACCGGTTGCCAGGGCACCAGCCCAACCCGTTCGAAAACCTGCGCCGGATCGGTCAACCCCTGGGACTCGCGGGTATCCAAGGTACGGATTCGAGTCCGGTCGTCGGCATCCAGCACTTCGACCTCGATCGCCTCCCCAGTCATGGCCCGATCCACCAACGCCAGCATCACCGCGCCCAGTGTCGGAGTCGCTTTACCGTCGACGGCCATCACCAGGTCGCCCTTGCGAAAATCGCCCGCTTCGGCCAACGACTTCGGCCGCGGCTCGTCCAGCAATGGTTTGACCCCCGGTATGCCCACCATGAACATGAAGGCATACGCGAGCACGGCGAACAGAAAATTAAAGGCGGGTCCGGCCAACACGATGGCGATGCGCGAACCCACCGGCTGGCGATCGAAGGCCCATTGCCGTTCGTCCGGCGCCACTTCGCCTTCGCGCTCGTCCAGCATCTTCACATAGCCACCCAAGGGTAGCACGGCTATCACATACTCCACACCATCCCGACCGATCCGTCGCCAGAGCGGCCGGCCGAAACCGATGGAAAACCTCAAGACCTTGACGCCCAGGCGACGCGCGACCCAGAAATGACCGAATTCATGGACGGTGATCAACACCCCCAGGGTGACGATCAGGGCCAGCGCCGAAATCAGCGAATTGCTCATCTCACACCTCCAACGTCCGGGCGGCGATCCAGCGGGCGGCGACGGTTCGTGCCTGTGAGTCGCCGGCGAGAATCGCCGCCAGTTCTTCGGCCGCGCCCGTGGGCACCCGTTCCAAGGCATGCTCCACCACGGCGGCGATGTCGGTGAAGCGAATGCGCCGATCGAGGAAGGCCTGAACCGCGACTTCATTGGCGGCATTCAGCACCGCCGGCGCGGTCCCGCCGGCTTCCAGTGCGGCGAAGGCCAGCCGCAAACAGGGAAAGCGGGCGAAATCGGGCGCCTGAAATTCCAGTTTCCCCAAACGGGCAAAATCCAGGAAGGCCACCCCGGAGGTCAATCGCCGCGGCCAAGCCAAGGCATGGGTGATGGGGGTGCGCATATCGGGATTTCCCAATTGCGCCAGCACCGAACCGTCCCGATATTCGACCATCGAGTGGATCACGCTCTGTGGATGCACCACCACCTCGATCGCCGCCGTCGGCGCTTCGAACAACCAGTGCGCCTCGATGACCTCCAGTCCCTTGTTCATCATGGTGGCGGAATCGACCGAAATCTTGCGGCCCATATTCCAGTTGGGATGGGCGCAAGCCTGCTCGGGGGTGGCATCCGCCAATTGGGCCAGTGGCGCGGTTCGAAACGGTCCGCCGGAACCGGTCAGCAACAGCCGGCGCACCCCGGCGGCGGCGAGGCCGATACTCGCGAAATCCGCCGGCAAACATTGAAACAAAGCGTTGTGCTCGCTGTCGATCGGCAGCAGCTCCGCGCCGTGCTGACGGATCGCCGCCATGAACAGCGGCCCGGCCATGACCAGCGCCTCCTTGTTGGCCAGCAGCACTCGCTTGCCGGCCCGCGCCGCCGCCAGGGTCGGCGGCAGACCGGCCGCGCCGACGATGGCCGCCATCACATAAGCGACTTCGGGCAGGGTTGCCGCGCGCTCCAGTCCCGAGACGCCGGCCAGCACTTCGACCGACTGGCCCGCCACCCGCAACCGTTCCCGCAACCGTTCGGCGGCGGCGGCATCGGCCAGCACCGCAACATCCGGCTCGTGCATCAGACACTGCTGGAATAGCGCCTCGACATCCCGGTGAGCGGTCAGGGCCGCGACCCGGAAACGGTCGGGATGGCGTCGCAGCACATCGAGAGTGCTGACACCGATCGAACCGGTCGACCCCAGGATGGCGACTCCGATACGCTCGCTCATCCCCGCATTCCGTACAGCCCCAGCAGGAATATCGGCGCGGCGGCGGTCAGACTGTCGACCCGATCAAGCACGCCGCCATGGCCGGGCAGTAGCGTACCGCTATCCTTCATGCCGCATTGTCGCTTCAGCATGCTCTCGAACAGATCTCCAACGATGGAAAAACCGACCGTCACCATGCAGATCGCCACGAACCAGGGCCAGCGCGCGCCCACACCCAACACCGCCGCGCCGGCCAGCGCGAACATCAGCGCGGCCATGCCGGCACCCAGCGCCCCTTCCCATGTCTTGCCCGGGCTGATGGTGACCGCCAGCTTGCGCCGCCCCCAGCGGCGGCCGGCGAAATAGGCACCGATATCGGCGATCCAGACCAGCAGAAACAGAAATAGCACATAGGCCGGTCCAAATTCGTCCCGCAGCGCCATGAATGCCACCCAAGGTGCCGCCAGCACGATCACGCCGGCCACCGCGACGGTCGCCGAGCGGTCCTCTTGATGTGTGGGGCGTGTGGCGTAGCGCCACATCCAAAACAGGGCATAGCACCAGCCGGCCAACACGCAGCCCAGCAAACCGATGACGAAGGCGGCGTTGCCCACCCACGGCCAGAACGCCAGGATCAGGGTCAGCACCGATCCACCGTACACCAGGCGGTGACGCGGCCTGTTCAGTCTCGCCAATCCGGCCCATTCCCAGGCACCCAGCAGGATCACCGCCAGCAGCAGCAGGCCGAAACCGGCCAGCGGTAGTTTCAGCACCGCCCAGACCACCAGTATGGCCAGCACGACCGCCGTGACGATTCGCTGTTTAAGCATGTTGGCTTTGCGCCACCTGTTCGGCGGTCCGACCGAACCGCCGCTGCCGGCTGGCGAACGCGGCGCAAGCGGATTCCAAATCGCCGTCATCGTAATCCGGCCACAATCGGTCGGTAAAATACAGCTCGGCATACGCCATCTGCCACAGCAGAAAATTGCTGATGCGCTGCTCGCCGCCGGTGCGGATGAACAGATCCGGTTCGGGCAGATCGGACAAACAAGTGAAGGGATGCAGGACAGCCGGCGTGATGTCGCTCGGTTGCAATCGGCCTTCCAGCACGGCTTCGGACACCCGGCGCGCCGCCTGGGCCAGATCCCAGCGCCCACCGTAATTGGCGGCGATGACCAGGGTCAACCCGGTGTTGGCGGCGGTCCGCCGCTCGGCCTTGACGATGTAATCCTGCAGATTTTCGGGAAAGGCCCTGTAATCGCCGATGAAGCGCAACCGCACGTTGGCGGTGTCCAACCGGCGGATTTCGCCGCGCAGGGTGGTCAGAAACAGCTTCAACAACACCTCGACCTCCGGTCGCGGCCGCCGCCAGTTCTCGCTGCTGAAGGCAAACAGCGTCAGTACTTCGATCTCGCGCTCGCTGCACGCCCGCACGATCCGGCGCACGGCCTTGGCACCCTCTCGGTGGCCCGCCGTGCGTGGCAGGGACCGCTGCTGCGCCCAACGACCGTTGCCATCCATGACGATGGCGATATGGCGAGGTAACGGCTGGCACGGCGCCCGTGACATCGGGACGTCAACCGACATTCGAGAGCTTCCTCGTCAGGTTCGCACTCACTGCGGACAACCCGCGCCGACGCTTCAAATTTCCATCAATTCGGCTTCCTTGGCCGCAAGTACCTTGTCCACGTCCTGAATGTGTCGGTCGGTGAGTTTCTGAGTCTCGTCCTGGGCCTGCCGTTCCGCGTCCTCGGCGATCTTCTTTTCCTTGAGCAAGGCCTTGAGTTGGTTGTTGGCGTCACGACGAATGTTGCGAATCGCCACCTTGGCGCCTTCGCCTTCCTGCCGAACCACCTTGACCAGATCGCGGCGGCGCTCCTCGGTCAGCGCCGGCAGCGGCACCCGGATTACCGTCCCGGCGGACGCGGGATTCAAACCTAGATCGGATTTCAAAATGGCCTTCTCGATCGGTCCCACCATGTTTTTTTCCCACGGTGTCACCAACAGCGTGCGTGCGTCGCTGACGCCGACCGAAGCCACCTGACCAAGCGGCACCTCGCTCCCGTAGTAGCTGACCGTAATGTGATCCAGCAGGCTGGCATGCGCGCGGCCGGTTCGCAGCTTGGTCAATTCCTGCTTGAGGCTATCCACGCTCTTGGCCATCCGGTCAGCGGCTTCTTTCTTGATGTCATCGATCATGATCGTCATTCCCGCACCACGGTGGTGCCCACGCTCTCGCCGCACACGACCCGCACCAGGTCCCCGTGGCGATTGATGCTGAAAACTTTCAGCGGTATGTCGTTTTCCCGGCACATGACAATAGCCGTGGCGTCCATCACCTGTAGCTTGCGCGCCAGGGCTTCGTCGTAAGTCAGCCGATCGTAACGCAGCGCCTTGGGATCCTTGAACGGATCCGCCGAATAGATACCGTCCACCTTGGTCGCCTTGAGCATCACCTCGGCGTTGACCTCGATGGCCCGCAGGCTGGCGGCGGAGTCGGTGGTGAAAAAGGGGTTGCCGGTGCCGGCGGCAAAAATCACCACTCGACCCTTTTCCAGATGGCGGATGGCGCGACGGCGAATGTAGTCCTCGCAAACCTCATTGATGCGGATCGCCGACATCACTCGGGTGAACACCCCCAGTCGCTCCAGGGTATCCTGCATCGCCAGCGAGTTCATGACCGTGGCCAGCATGCCCATGTGGTCGGCCGCGACTCGATCCATTCCCTTCTTGGCCAGCCCGGCCCCCCGAAACAGGTTGCCGCCACCGATGACCATGCCCACTTCAACGCCGAGCTGGCACAGTTCCCGCACCTCGCCCGCAATGCGCGCCAGCACGTCGGGATCGATGCCATAGTCGCCCTCGCCCATCAGGACTTCACCGCTGAGCTTGAGAAGAATTCGCTTGAACGTTGGTCTGGAATCCGGCATGGGCATCGCGCAACCTGCAATATCGGCACTGAGAGAATTGTACTGTAATCGCGGCGGTGGCGGCAGTGAAGCGCGTCGCCCGTTCAGCCGCCTCGCGCCTGAGCCATCACCTCGGCGACGAAATCGTCGGACTTCTTTTCGATCCCTTCACCGAGTTCAAAGCGTTCGAAACGGACCGCTCGGGCCTGATGGGCCTTGAGCAGTTTTTCCACGCTTTGTTCGGGGTCCTTGACGAACGGCTGCCCCAGCAAGGTGATTTCATCGAAGTACTTGCGCAGCCGCCCCTCCACCATCTTCTCGACGATATTGGCCGGTTTGCCGCTGGTCGCTGCTTGTGCCGCGAAGATTTCCTTCTCCTTGGCCACCTGTTCGGCCGGCACCTGATCGGCGCTGACGCACAGCGGCCGACTGGCGGCGACATGCATGGCGATGTCCCGGGCCAGATCGCCATCGCCGCCAGCCAGTTCGACCAGCACGCCGATGCGGGTACCGTGCAGATAGCTACCCAACACGCCGCTGGGAGTCGTCAGCCGGGCGAAGCGACGGACATTGATATTCTCGCCGATCTTGGCGATGCATTCCCGTCGATTCTGCTCAATGCTCCGGCCGTTTGCCGTGGTCAGGGCCAGCAGTGCTTCCAGGTCGGCGGGATCGCTATCCAGGACCGCCTCGACCACGGCGGCGGCGAATTCCCGGAAGTCGTCGTTCTTGGTGACGAAATCGGTTTCGCAGTTCACCTCGACCATGGCCGCCGCGCCGGCCGCCTGCCTGATGACGATCAAACCCTCGGCCGCCACCCGGCTGGCTTTCTTGTCAGCCTTGGCCTGGCCGGCCTTGCGCATCGCTTCGACCGCCGCCTCGATATCGCCTTGCGTCTCCTGCAGGGCTTTCTTGCATTCCATCATTCCCGAACCCGTGCGTTCGCGCAGTTCCTTAACCAGCGTCGCCGTAATTGCCACCATGCTCACATACCTCGCAACGATAAATTTACCGCACTCAATCTGAAACCGGACTGAACCGAACTCATTAAAAAGGCTCGCGAGCGTCAGGCGCACGAGCCTTTCCGACAAAACCCGGTATTGACGGAAGATCAGCGGGGATCAAACACCATCGCCCGCCGGCAACGCCTCTTCCTCCGGGATTTCGATGAACTCTTCCTCGACGCGGCCCGAAGTCAGCACCGCGCGGCCTTCCAGCACCGCTTCCGCCAGACCACCCACGTAGAGCTGGATGGCGCGGATGGCGTCATCGTTGCCGGGGATGACATGGCTGATGCCGTCGGGCGAATTGTTGCTGTCGACCACCCCGATCACCGGGATTCCCAGTTTGTTGGCTTCCTGCACGGCGATGCTTTCGTGACCGACGTCGATCACGAACAGCGCGTCCGGCAAGCTGGCCATGTCCTTGATGCCACCCAGGCTGCGCTCCAGCTTGTCCATGTCCCGTCGCAAACCGATGACTTCCTTCTTGGCCAAGCGTTCGAAAGTACCGTCCTGCGCCATCAACTCCAGGTCCTTGAGCCGCTTGATGGATTGGCGGACGGTCTTGAAATTGGTCAGCATGCCGCCCAGCCAGCGGTGGTTGACATACGGCATGCCGCAACGGAGCGCCGCTTCGGCGGTCGCCTCGCGCGCCGAGCGCTTGGTGCCCACCAGCAGAATCTTGCCACCCTTGGAAGCCAGCCGCCCGATGAAATTCAGCGCTTCCAGATACAGCGGCAGGGTTTTTTCCAGATTGATGATGTAGATCTTGCTGCGCGCCCCGAAGATATACGGGGCCATCTTGGGATTCCAGTAACGGGTCTGGTGGCCGAAATGCACACCGGCCTCCAGCATCTGGCGCATGGAAATGGTCGCCATTGCCGAATTCTCCTTAAGGATTGGGGGTTAAGCCTCCATTCGCCCCAAGCGGCGACCCCTCATGGGGGCACCCGGCCGCCCGTGCCGGCGAATGTGCGAAGTGTATGCAACGCGAGAAGGTTTGCCTAAAAGGCGCGCGCTTTATACCATGGATTGCTTGGGAAAACCAAATGAACCACCGCCCGCGGACACGGTCCCAAACACCGCGAGCCGCTCCGGGCGCCGTCCCTCGCCCACCGCCCATATGCCCGTGGATCGACGCCATGTTCCAGAAACCCCCCAGGAAATCGATGAGCATCACTCTCAAGACGCCGGAAGAAATCGAAAAGATGCGCGTCGCCGGCCGGCTGGCCGCCGAGGTCCTGCACATGATCCAAACTCATGTGCGGGAGGGAATCGCCACCGAGGAGCTGGATCGAATCTGCCACTATTACATCGTCGATGTCCAACAGGCGATCCCGGCCCCGCTCAACTATCGCGGTTTCCCCAAATCCATCTGCACGTCGCTCAACCATGTGGTCTGCCACGGCATTCCCGGACCGAAGAAGCTGAAGAAAGGCGACGTGCTCAATATCGATATCACCGTAATCAAGGACGGCTATCACGGCGACACCAGTCGGATGTTTCAGGTCGGTACCCCGCCGGTCGCCGCGCGGCGCGTCAGCCAGGTGGCCTACGAATGCTTGTGCATCGGCATCGAGATGGTGCGGCCCGGTATCCGCCTTGGCGACATCGGCCACGCCATCCAGCGGCACGCCGAAGCCCAGCACTGCTCGGTGGTGCGCGAGTACTGCGGTCACGGCATCGGCCGGGAATTCCACGAGGAACCGCAGGTGCTTCACTACGGCGACCCCGGCACCGGCATCGAGCTGGTCCCCGGCATGATCTTCACCATCGAACCGATGATCAATGCCGGCAAACGGCACGTCAAACTGCTACCCGACGGTTGGACCGTGATCACCAAGGACCACAGCGTTTCCGCCCAATGGGAGCATACCGTGCTGGTGACCGAAACCGGCCACGAAGTCCTCACGTCGTACCCGGGCGATCCGCTGTAAGCGCCCA
>Ga0209607_1002195_pt1 | contig 15767 bp, 12 predicted proteins | sample AD_UKC117_MetaG_FD_184413 | JGI IMG/M metagenome (GOLD analysis project Ga0209607, IMG submission 184413) | Active sludge microbial communities of municipal wastewater-treating anaerobic digesters from Hong Kong - AD_UKC117_MetaG (SPAdes)... | ecosystem: Engineered > Bioreactor > Anaerobic >... | reverse complement strand
TCGAGGGTCACGAGATGATCGATGCCGGCAAGCTCGGCCACGTGCCGCCCGGCGATCACCCCACCCGTCGGCCCGGAGACGAGGAGCTGGACCGGCGTCGCCGCCGCCGCATCCAGGGTCATCTCGCCGCCGTTCGAGCGGATCAGCACGGCCGGTGCCGTAATCCCGGCATCGTCCAGCCGTGCGCGCATCGCGTTCAGCCGGCGGCCGACCACCGGCTTGAGGTAGGCGTCGGCCAGCGTCGTCGACGCCCGCTCGTACTCCTTCCACTTCGGCAGCACCTCGAAGCTGACCGAGACGGCATGGTCCGGTAGCACCTCCTCGAGGATCGCCTTGACCCGCCGCTCGTGGTCCGGGTTGAGGTAGGAGAAGAGCAGGCAGACCGCGACCGCCTCGATCTCCGGCATGGCGGCGATGGCCCGGGCCACCTTTCGCACCTCGGACTCGTCGAGCGGCCGGATGACGCGCCCTTTGGCGTCCAGCCGCTCGTCGAGCTCGAAGCAGTGCCGCCGCTGGCAGAGCGGCTTCGGCTTGACCCAGCTCATGTCGTAGTGGTGCTTGCGGTTGCCGCGCTGAATGAACGGCACGTCCCGAAAGCCCCTGGTCGTCACGTAGGCGACCACCGCACCCTGGCGCTCGAGCACGGCGTTCGTCGCGACGGTGGTGCCGATCCTGAGATGGCCGAGCGCCGTCCGCCCGGTGTAGTCGGCGAGCCCGTCGAGGATCGCCTGCACCGGGTCGCTGGGCACCGACGGCACCTTCCACACCTCGGTGCGACCGGTGGCGGCGTCGTGGGCGACGAAGTCCGTGAACGTGCCGCCGATATCGGCACCGAGCATGATCGCCATGTTTGTCGTTCACTCCCCTGCGCGGCCTCGGGGCGACAGCGTCGCCGGCGGCCTTTACTTACCTGTCAGTGCCGGCCGCCGGCAATACCGGATGGCACCGCCCGAGCGTGCATCTTGCCAAATCTCGCATCGCGGGATAGGCATCCGTCCAAGAAGACAAGCAGGAGGCTGAACAATGATGCGTCGTCTTTTGGCGAGTGCCGCCATCTTGGCCGGGCTCGGTCTCGTCGGGCCCTTGGCCCAGGCAGCACCGGAGGTCGTCGACGGCCCCGGCTACCTGCCCGAGTGCTTCGCGCCCTGGAGCGACGAGATCACGTACTTCCAGTGGGAAGCCCGCGAGGGGCCCTTTAAGATCGCCCTGGTCAACGGCTTCGTCGGCAACACCTGGCGGATCCAGATGATTCAGACCGCCAAGGCGTTCGTCGAGCAGGAAGGCATCAAGGAGCACATCTCCGACTTCCGCGTGATCTCGACCGGCACCGACGCCGCCGCCCAGCTCGGCGCCATCGAGGACTTCATCAACCAGGGCTTCGACGCGATCATCACCATCGCGGTCAGCCCCGAGGGCTTCGACCGGGTGATCCGGCTCGCCGACCGCAACAACGTGGTCCTGGTGCCCTTCGACAACATCCTCGACACCGACGCCGTGATGATGGTCAACGAGGACCAGTTCGCCATGGGCGTCATGTCGGCCGAGTTCCTGATCGAGGAGCTGGGCAAGACCGAAGGCAAGGTCCTCGAGGTCCGGGGCCTGCCCGGCAACTCGGTCGACCGCGACCGGCATCTGGGCTTCCGCTCGGTCATGGAGGCCGAGGGCAAGAATTTCGAGATCGTCGAGATCGTCGGCAACTGGGACGACGGCACCTCGCAGAAGGCCACGGCCGACGCGCTGGCCGTGCATGACCGCTTCGACGCCGTCTTCACCCAGGGCGGCTCGACGGGCACCGTGCGCGCCTTCATCGACGCCGGCCACCCGATGGTGCCGATGGCGGGCGAGGCCGAGAACGGCTTCAGGAAGCAGATCGCAGCCCTCAGCGACGAGGGTCTCAAGGGCCTCTCCTACGGCCAGTCGCCCGGCCTCGTCGCCATCTCGATCAAGGCGGCGATCGCCGCCCTCCAGGGCGAGAAGCTGCCGCAGCTCATCTCGGTGCCGATCCCGGTCGCCGACTACACCAACCTCGAGGACGGCGTGAACTACTGGTCGGACCTTTCCGACAATTTCTTCACGCCCAACGAGTTCCCGCCCTGTGACGTCAACATCACGGCGGTGGAGATCATGGGCAAGACCGCCGACGACGCGGCCCAGTAGGTGACCGGCGCGATGCCCGGCCCGGCGCCGGGCATCGCCGCCTCGCGGATTTCGTAATGGGCGGAAGCTTCCTCGAGCTTGCCGGCATCAGCAAGCGATATGGCGGTGTGCGCGCGCTGGAGGACGTGTCCTTCGCCTGCGAGCAGAGCTCGATCCATGCCGTGCTCGGCGAGAACGGCGCCGGCAAGTCGACGCTCATCAAGATCGTTGCCGGGGTGGTCCGCCCCGATACCGGGACCATGACACTGGAGGGCCAGCCCGTCCGCTTCGATGGGCCGATCGCCGCCAACAAGGCCGGCATCGTCTGCATCTTCCAGGAACTGTCGCTGATGCCGGACCTCAGCGTCGCCGACAATATCTGCATCGCCGACCCGCCGCGCCGCTTCGGCCTGATCGACCAGCGTGCCCAGCGCCGCCGGGCCGAGGAGCTGCTCGCCCGCGTCGGCTGCGCGGACGTCAACCCGCTGCAGCGGGTGCGGAACCTGCCCCTGTCGCGCCGCCAGATGGTCGAGATCGCCAAGGCCCTGGGCCAGAACCCGAAGCTGCTCATCCTCGACGAGGCGACCTCGGCCCTGACCGGTGCCGACGTCGAGAAGGTCTACCGCATCCTCGAGCAGCTTCGCCGGGACGGCCTCGCCATCCTCTACATCAGCCACCGCATGCACGAGATCGAGCAGCTCGCCGACACTTGGTCCGTGTTCCGCAACGGCCAGCACATCGAGACCTTCGCCCGCGGTGCCAGGAGCGCCGACGAGGTCGTGCAGCTCATGATCGGCCGCGAGATCACCCAGGTCTTCCCGCCCAAGCCACCGAAGGCGTCGGACAGCCGGCCGATGCTCGAGGTCTCCGGCCTCTCCTGGGTTGACCGCCTCGCCCACATCTCGTTCGCCGTCCATGCCGGCGAGATCGTCGGTCTCGGCGGGCTCGACGGGCAGGGCCAGCGCGAGCTCCTCCTCGCCCTCTTCGGCGTGCTCCGCGGCGTCGAGGGCAGCATCCGCGTCGCCGGGCAGCCGGTCGCCGTCACCGGCCCGTCCGGGGCGAAGGCGAAGGGCGTCGACATGGCGCTCATCCCCGAGGACCGCAAGACCGAGGGGCTGATGCTGCCCATGTCGATCGGCGACAATCTCGGCATGGCGGCCCTTGGCTCGCTGACCCGCGGCATTTTCGTCGACGAGAGCCGCGAGCGGGCGGCGATCGAGGCCATGGTCGAGAAGCTCAAGATCAAGATCGGCGCCGTCGACGACCCGGTTGCTACCCTCTCCGGCGGCAACCAGCAGAAGGTGGTGATCGGCAAGTGGCTGATGACCGAGCCCAGGATCATCCTGCTCAACGACCCGACCCGCGGCATCGACGTCGGCACCAAGCAGGAGCTCTACCAGCTCCTGCGCGACCTCGCCGCCGCCGGGGCGGCCATCCTCTTCTACACCACCGACTACGACGAGCTGATCGGCTGCTGCGACCGCGTGCTCATCCTCTATGACGGGGCGATCGTGACCACCCTCGAAGGCGACGACCTCACCGAGACCCGAATCGTGGCCGCGTCGCTCAACCTCGCCGCCGGCGAGCCGGGCGCCACCGACCGGCAGGCGGGCGGGCATTGAGCGATCTCCGCATCCGCCTCGTCCAGAGCCTCGGCCTGATCCTCGCCATCGGCCTCTTCCTCCTCTTCTACCTGATCTACAACTTCAACCACCCGCGCGGCTTCTCGAGCCAGATCCTCATCCAGAACGCCAACGAATCCTTCGTCCTGGTGATGGTCGGCATGGCGCAGACCGTGCCGGCCCTGGTCGGTGGGCTCGACCTCTCGGTCGGCGCGGTCATGACCATGATCAACACGCTGGCCAGCTACCTCCTCGTCGGCTGGCCCCTGCAGATCCTGGGCGGCATCGTCATCTGCCTCGCCACCGCCGCGCTCGCCGGCTTCGTCAATGGCTGCCTCGTCGTCTACGGCCGCATCCAGCCGATCATCGTCACGCTCGCGACCGGCGCCGTCTACATGGGCATCGCCCTCTTCCTCCGGCCGACGCCGGGCGGCAAGGTCGACGGCGACTTCTCCTGGGCGATGACCAACGACCTCTTCGAGCTCGCCGCCACCTACGGCTTCGCCGGGGACGGCGACGCGGCCTGGTTCCGGCCCTTCGCCTGGCTGCCCCTGCCGCTCATCCTCATGGTGCTCGTCGTCCTGCTCGTCTGGCTGCCCTTCAAGAACTCGGTGACCGGCCGCGGCGTCTATGCCGTGGGCTCGGCCGAGGGCGCCGCCTACATGTCGGGCGTGCGCGTCGACCGCTGCAAGATCGCGGCCTTCACCATGGCCGGCCTCTTCGCCGGCTTCGCCGGGCTCTACCTCACGCTCCAGACCTCGTCGGGCAATGCCGACGTGCCGCAGGCCGGCGCCTACACGCTCAACTCCATCGCCGCCGTGGTGATCGGCGGCACCTCGCTCATGGGCGGCAGCGGCGGTGCCGTGGGCTCGCTCTTCGGCGCCTTGGTGATCCGCTCAATCTCCTTCAACTTCCGCATCTTCGACGTCGACCCGCTGCTCCAGCCGCTGATCGAGGGCATCGTGCTCCTGGGTGCGGTCAGCATCGGCGCCGCCCGCATCTTCAGGGTCAGGAACAAGCTGGAGCTCTTTGGATGACTGCCTTGGGGATGACCGCCCACGTGCAATCCGCGTTCAGCGGCCGCGAGAGCCGGCCCATCCTCATCGCCTGCGCCTGCATCGTCGTCATCCTGATCGTCGGCACCATCTACACGCTCTGGGCTCATGGCACCGCGAGCTTCCTCTCGCCGCGCTATTTGATGCAGCAACTGCAGGTCGGCGCCTTTCTCGGCCTCGTCGCCGCCGGCATGATGCTGGTCATCCTGCTCGGCCACATCGACCTCTCCGTGCCCTGGACCATCGCCGCCGCCGCCATGATGGCGACCGCCGTGGGCGGCCCCTTGGCGCTGCCGGTCGGCCTCGGCCTCGGCGTCGCCGTCGGCCTCGTCAACGGCCTCGGCGTCGCCTATCTGCGCGTGCCTTCGATGATCTTCACCCTCGGGGTCAACGCCGTGCTGCGCGGCCTCATGGTCATGCACACCGGCGGCTTCGCGCCGCAGACCCACTCCACCCCGCTCATGGAATTCCTGGCCGTCGGCCACATCCTCGGCATCCCCATGGCGCTCTTCGTCTGGATCCTCGTCTCCATCCTCATCGTCGTCATGCTGCGCAGGACTCCCCTCGGCCGCTACATCTACGCCGTCGGCAACCGCGAGGCCGCCGCCTACCTCTCCGGCGTCAACACCCGCCTCGTCCTGATCAGCGCCTTCGTCCTCTGCAGCACCCTCGCCGCCCTCGCCGGCGTGCTCCTCGCCGGCTACTCCACCAAGGCCTACCAGGGCATGGGCGACGCCTACCTGCTGCCGTCCATCGCCGCCGTCGTCATCGGCGGCACCAACATCCTGGGCGGCCAGGGCCGCTACACCGGCACCGTCGTCGGCACCATCCTCATCGTCCTCCTGACCTCCGTCCTCTCCATCATGCAAATGCCCGAAGCCGGCCGCCAGATCATCTACGGCACCGTCATCATCGCCATGCTGCTGGCCTATGGCAGGCGGGATCGCGTGACGAGCTGAGGCGGAAGAAAGACCAGGCAGGCGGGGAGATGATCTCCCCGCACCCCACAGGGCTTTCGTATTGGCGCGCATTTGGGGCAGGGCGATCAATCCCTGTGGCCTTTATCCTTGCCTCCGCGATCGCCTTTGCATCTAGTGATGGCTATGTTCAATTTCAGCCACGCCTTGTCTACCACGATAGCCCAAGCAACATGTTTCGTTTGCGGCCGCATCGCTGGTGGCCGCAACGGGATGCGACTGATTTCTTATACATTGATAGTGATCCTGCTTTGGCTGCCGCCGAGCTCGACGTATGGTTGGGCAGAAAGAAGAGTTCTTCCAGGTATCGCCGAGTTCGTCGTGCCTTGGCGTGGCACCCTCATCCTCGGAACGTGGAAAGGTATTTGGCGCCTAACAACGCCGGACGCAGCGCCCGAACTAGTCGCCGAAGGCATGGCTCAATCATTCGAGTTGGCAGATGACGCTTTGTTCCTCGAGACGGAAATCGGTGTCTGGTACTTGGCGGCTCCGGACACCACCCCGGTACGATTGGCTGAAGACGACGACTTATTCGTAAAGAAGTTTGGGGGGGCTCTCTTCGTCGGAACAGATGGTGGGATATGGCGCATAGTCACTCCCAAAGCTGCTCCCGAAAGGCTGGCCGAGGGATGGGCTAAGTTGGTGGAGGAGCATAGCGGCGCTTTGTTTCTCGGGACGAGTGACGGGATCTGGAGTTTGTCGACGCCCGACGCCGCCCCCAAGAAGCTGGCCGACAGCTCAGCTCGGTTCGTTGAGGAGAGGGGTGGCGCTCTGTTCCTCGGGACCTCTGAAGGGATATGGCTTGTGGCGACGCCCGACGCCGTGCCCAGAAGGTTGGCTGAAGGCTGGGCTCAGTTCGTCGACGAGAGCGGCGGCGTTTTCTTCCTCGGGACGGACGAGGGCGTTTGGCGCCTCGAGACTCCTGACGCCGCCTCTGAGCTGTTGGCCGAAGGCCGGGCCGTGTTCATCGAGGAAAGCGGCGGCGCCTTCTTCCTCGGGACGGATGAGGGCGTTTGGCGCCTGGCGACGCCCGACGCCGCCTCTGAACGGCTGGCCAAAGGCTCAGCTCGGTTCGTTGAGGAAAGGGGCGACACCCTGTTCCTCGGGACCAGCCAAGGGATATGGCGACTGGCGACGCCCAACGCCGTCTCTGAGAAGTTGGTCGAAGGGGTGGCTCGGTTCGCCGAAGCGCGCGACGGCATTTTTCTCCTCGGCACGGACCACGGAGTATCGCGCATAAGAGCGCCAGACGGCACACTTGAGCAGCTGCTTGAAGGTGGAGATTTCAACAGTCTTGAGCGCGATGGTGCTTTCTTCCTGTGGTCGAACGATGGGATTTGGCGCCTGGCGACACCTAATGCCGCCATCGAGAAGCTGGCCGAAGGCTCGTTCAGTTTTATTAAGGAGCGCCAGGGTGCTCTCTTCTGGGGAGCCAGTGAGGGAATATGGCGCGTGGCGACGTCTGACGCCGCGCCCAGAAAGTTGGCCGAAGGACAGGCCTGGTTCGTCGAAGAGCGCGGCGGCGCTCTGTTTCTCGGGACTTCTGAGGGAATATGGCGCGTGGCAACGCCTGACGCCGCGTCCAGAAAGTTGGCCGAAGGGAAGGCTAAGTTCGTCGAGGAGAGCGGCGGCGCCTTCTTCCTCGGGACGAACGAGGGTGTTTGGCGTCTGGCGACGCCCGACGCCGCCTCTGAACTGCTGGCCGGAGGCTCCGTTGAATTCATTGAGGACTATGACGGTGCCCTGTTCCTCGGAACGAGTGATGGGATCAGCAGAGTCTATGACGTGACCGCACGCGTGACTGCCTTGTCTACGCCTGCCAAGTCTGCTTGGTGGGAACGTAGCCTGTCCTGGCTGCCGCCCAACACGTTGGTCGGGCCGCTCGCAGTGCCGACTGTCTCGTATCAAGGGGCCGATGCGGAGCGTATTGTCGTGCCGGCCAGCCACTTTGAGGTCATCCTGGCCGCTGATAGCGTAACACTGAGCGAGCGGCGCGAGCGCAACGACTTTCAGCAGTCAGACAAGATCCAGTCCGTGCCAATCGGCTTTCCCTCGACCCTTCATGTCGCGATTCGTGATTCTTGGGGCAATGAGTATGAGTACACACTCGAACAGTTCGTGTTGCCCACTGCCGGTGCATTCGGTGCTTTGCTGCTGATCGTTCCACCAGTGTTGCTGCTCTTGGCGCTGTTGGCCGCTCCCTACCTGCGTTTCTGCCACAGCCTCATCATGAACCCGTTCCTGCGCGGCATCGGCTCGTTCGGTGTCGTGCCGCTGGTGCTGACACTGGTACCGCTAGCGCGCCGGCACCTGCTTCGCCGCTACCGCCGGGCACTACTGGCGAGCGACGACATCAAAGGCTGGGCCGAGCGCTTCGTGCCGCCGGAGGAGAGGTTCACCGCAGCCGCATTCGCCGCGCGGCTGGGCCAACGGAGCCGCCTCCTGATCGTCGGCGTCTCCGGCGTCGGCAAGACGGCGTTCCTGTGGCACCTCACCGCCTGCGCGGCTGAGGGCGACGTCAGGCCGGGTGGTGCTGCGCCACTGCCGATCTATCTGCCGCTCGGCCGCTACGCTGCAGACATTGGAGTCGAGGCCATGATCCGCGGCCAGCTCGAGAACCTCGGCGAGCTGCATGACGAGCAGTTCGTCGACTGGTTGATCAAGCACGGCGGCTTTCTCTTGCTCTTCGACGGACTGAACGAGCTCGGTGATGCGCGGCGCGACGAGATTGTCACCTTCGTCGAGCAGCATTCGCAGCACAACTGGGTCGTCGCCACCTCGCAGGACGCCTATGCACGCCAGTTCGGCCATTGGGGCGCCGTCGAGACCATGCCGAAGCTGACCAGGTCCGGCATCGAAGCTCTCCTGCGACACCACCTCGGCGAGGCCCGCGCCGCGAGCCTGGTCGCCACGCTCGACGAGCAGCAGACGGCACTTCTGGCCTTGCCGCAGAACCTGGAGCTGGCGCTGGAGCTGGCCCCGGAGCTGGCGGACGAGGCGGCAGGGCTACGCCTGCCCGATTCCGAGGAAGGCCTGTTCCGGGCGGTCTTCGAGCAGCAGTTCGCCGCCTGGCGCGAGGCCGGCACCGGCGACTTCATCGACCTTTTGACCGCCGATGCCTACGCCATGCTGCGCGACCGCGCGCCGGCGACCCTGCCGCCCGAGATCGCAAGCCCGCTGATCGAGCGCAAGCTGATGCGGCAGCTCGGCGACGCCGTCTATTTCCGCCACGACACGCTGCGCGGCTATGCCGCCTCGGCCTGGCTGGCCGGACACTGGCGCACCGCCATCGAGCAGGACGGAGCGCAGATCGACGCCAACTGGGACGCCATGCTGCGCTTCACCACCGCCCGCCTGCTGCTCCAGAAGAACGGCGCCGCCGAGGTCGAAGCCCTGCTCTTCGCCCTCCTCGAGCGGGCACCCGACCGATCAGCCGTCCTCTTCGCCTGGCTCGAGCAGGAGCACGCCGACGCCGTCGCCAGCTACCGCGACAAGTTCGACCGCGCCTTCGGCGAGGTTACCCGCACCCGTCTGACACGTGCGGCCTAGCCCCGGCCGCCCTCACGACAGGAGCCAGCCGCCGTCCACGTCCACCGTCGTGCCGGTGACGAAGTCGTTCTGCACGACGAAGAGGATGGCCTGGGCCACCTCGTCGGCCGTGCCGGCGCGCGGGATGAGGTTGTTCGCCGTCCGCTGCCGATAGACCTCGTCGCGGTTCGGGGTGTCCTTCGGCACCATCGGCGTGTCGATGAAGCCGGGCGAGACGACGTTGATGCGCCGCGGTGCGATCTCCTTCGCCACGGCCCGGACCAGGGCCTCGACGGCACCGCCGACCGAGCTCAGCGCCACCTGGCCCGGCAGGGACTTGCGCGCCGGCGAGCCGCTCACCACCACGATCGCACCGTCCTTCGCCAGGTGCTGCGTGCCGTAGCGGATGACGTGCGCATAGCCCCAGAGCTTGTCGAAGGACGCCCTGTAGCCGTCCATGTCCATCTCGAGGAACGGCCCGGCGGCGCGCCCCCCGCCGGTCGCCGCACTGATCAGGATGTCGTAGGGCGCCTGGGCGGCGAGCAGCGCCTGCAGCGCCTCGCGGTCGCGCACGTCGCACTGCTCGAGCGTGATCCCTTTGGGCACGTCGCCGGCCTTCGACGGGTCCCGGCTGATCGCCACCACCTCGGCACCCAGCGCCGCCAGCCGCTTCGCCGTCGCGAGCCCGATGCCCGACGTGCCACCGAACACGAGCGCTTTCTTGCCCTTGACGTCCATGTCCCCGGATACTCCCCGCGCAATTGAATACGACTGGTCGAAATCGATGCCCCGCCAGCGACCGGCTCCCGTGTCGCACCTGCGCGCACCCGGGGCAAGCCCCCGTGGCGGCCGCAGCTTGCCGCCAGTCGCGCCCTTCTCTCTTGCCGTGCCGGCCGTTGCACGGTCGAGCATCGGCACCCGAGCACCGAAGCCATCCCAAAGATGAGCAGCCTCTCCGCGGGGGGGGCGGCCCCGGCCGCATCTTCATTGCCGGTCTGAGGTACCCGGCGGCGCCCATCGTGCTCACCGGCCCATAGAGGATCGGTCCGTCCGGGACCTGCATCGACCTGATCCGAACTGAGGCGCCCTGCACACCACCGAATAGTCGAAGCGCCAGTCGTCCATGACGACCAGGACCCGGAAGCGGTGGCCATCGGTCAGCACGTCGGAGGCGAAGTCGAGGCTCCAGCGCTCGTTCGGTTGCACCGGCAGGCCTAGCGGCGCCCGTGTGCCGAGCGCGTGTTTGCGGCCGCCGCGCTTGCGTACTGTCAGCCGCTCCTCCCGATAGAGCCGGAACAGGCATTTGTGGTTCACCGCGAAGCCCTCGCGGCGGGGCCGGATCAGCAGGCGGCGATTGCCGAACCGGCGTCGCGCGGCTGCCAGCCCACGCAACCGCCGACACAGTGCCGCATTGTGCGGTCGGCCTGTGTTGTAGCGGTACGTTTTGGGATCCAAGCCGACGCTCGAGCTCGTCATACTTCGATCGCCACACGTAGAACGTCGCGCCGCTGATGCCGTGCCCGCGGCAAACCTCCGCCACCGGCAGGCCTGCCTGGGCATCCTTCAGAACCACGATCATCCGCTCCTCGCTGAACCTGCTCTTCCGCATCGTCCGTCTCCTTCAGTGACGGGGCCCAACCAAGAAACGGGGTCACTCCAGGGGGCAGGGTCAGGAGCGGCCCTACGGTTGAGCCTGGTACGCTGTGAAGCGCGCGGGGGATTGCTTTTCTCGTCCAGAACCCGCTATCGTCAGCGAATTAGCTAGTTCCTGCGCGATGATTTAACTCTCCAGTCGCAGCGAACATACCCAAAGGACCACACGCTTAGATGTCTGAAAGCCCTGCGGCCCAGGTTTGCGAATTTGTTGGGTTAGCATTTCGACAGAATCCGAAAGCTCCGGAACGATCGTGTCCCGGGACGTGGTGTAGCTGACCTTTGGCCGGCCAGTTCTCCGGATTGGACCGGTTGCTGTTCAACCTGTCATGTTGAACCGCCCCGGGTTTGCCGGAGGCTCCAACTCTTGAGAGGATGGAGCGATGGCAACGAGATCGACGAAGTATTCACCTGAGGTGCGGGCGCGGGCGGTGCGGATGGTGTTCGAGCATGGGGACGAGCATGCCTCGGAATGGGCGGCGATCACCTCGATCGCGGCCAAGATCGGCTGCAAGGCAGAGACATTGCGTCTTTGGGTGCGGCAGGAGCAACGGGATCGGGGTCTGCGGGACGGCGCGACCACTGACGAGCGGGCTCGGCTGAAGGCGTTGGAGCGTGAGGTTCGCGAGCTTCGCCAAGCGAACGAGATCCTGCGCAAGGCCTCGGCCTATTTTGCTCAGGCGGAGCTCGACCGCCGGTTCAAGCCATGATCGCGTTCATCGACGAACATCGCGCGACGCTCGGGGTCGAGCCGATCTGCCGGCTGCTGCAGATCGCCCCGTCGACGTACTACGCGCACGTTGCGCGACGCGGCGACCCGGCCAAGTGCTCACCCAGAATGCGGCGCGACGCCGAGTTGAGCGCTGCGATCAAGCAGGTCTTCGAAGCAAATTTCGAGGTCTATGGAGTGCGCAAGATCTGGCGGCAGCTTCGCCGAGAGGGCGTCAAGGTGGCTCGCTGTACCGTCGAGCGGCTGATGCGCTCGCTGGGGATCCAGGGCGCCGTCCGCGGCAAGGCGGTCAAGACCACGGTCGGCGACCGGGCGACACCGTGCCCGGCGGATCGCGTGAACCGCCAGTTCCAGGTCCCCCGCCCGAACGTGCTCTGGGTCTCCGACTTCACCTACGTCTCGACCTGGCAGGGCTTCGCCTACACGGCCTTCGTTATCGATGCTTTTGCCCGTCGCATCGTCGGCTGGCGGGTATCGCGCACGGCCACTGCCGGCTTCGTCCTCGACGCTCTGGACCAAGCTCTCCACGATCGTCGCCCGGCTCGCCGCGACAGACTGATCCACCACAGCGACCGCGGCGTTCAATACGTCTCGATCAAGTACACCGAGCGTCTCGCCGAAGCCGGTCTCGAACCGTCGGTTGGCAGTATCGGGGACTCGTACGACAATGCTTTGGCAGAAACCGTGATCGGTCTCTACAAGACCGAGGTGATCCACCGCCGCGGTCCCTGGCGGAGCCTCGAGAAGGTCGAACTCGCCACCCTCGAATGGGTCGACTGGTTCAACAACCGCCGGCTCCTCGAGCCCATCGGCAATCTGCCGCCGGCCGAGGCTGAACAGCGCTTCTACGCATCACAACAGGAAATCGTTCTGGCAGCGTGAGACTCAAACCAACCAGCCTCCGGCAAACCCGGGGCGGTTCACACGTCCAACCACGTTCATCTGATCCTCGTGCCGACGACCAGCGGGGGCATGACGAAGGCGATTGCCGACACCCATCGTGGCCACAGCTTCGCCATCAACCGGCGCCAGGGGTGGCGTGGCAATCTGTGGCAGGGCCGGTTCGGCTCGTGCGCCATGGACGAGCCGCATGCGCTTTCGGCCCTGCGGTATGTCGAGCGCAACCCGGAGCGGGCGCGGCTGGTCGCGCGGCCGGAGGACTGGCCTTGGTCGAGCGCTCGTGCCCATCTCGGCATCGCGGAGGATGGCCTCGTCGAGTCTCGCGGCCTCGACCATATGGTCGCCGACTGGCGCAGCTTTCTCGACGACGTGCCGCCTGGCTGGCGGCTCGACGTGCTGCGCGAGCATGTGCGGACCGGCCGGCCGCTGGGTGCGACGGACTTCGTCGCCGACGTCGAGCGGCGCCTGGGTCGCACTCTCGCGCCGGCCAAGCGCGGCCGCAAACCCAAGGTGGCGGAAACGGCCAATGGTTAATTGAGTCTCGTGGACCCAAAAAACAGTCCGAATTTCCTATCGTTCTTCCGCGGTCGGGTACCAGCTCTCGTCGAGGAGCTGCTCCAGGGTGTAGTGCGGGCCTTCGGGCAGGGCTTGCGCCGTTTTGGGCTCGCCGTGGTCCTCGAGCTCGAGGGCGGCGGCCCGGCGTGCCCGGGCGTGCGCCCTGGGCAAGGTGGGCTCGATCTCACGGGCGATGGAGGCTGTCCAGCGCCGTTCGATTTCCGCGCGGGCATTGTCGATGGAGAGGAGCCACTTTCGGCGCGGCGTTCGGTCCTCGGCGAATTCCAGCTTGAGGAGGTGCTGGATCAGGCGTTCGAGCTGGCTGGCGATGGCGCGGCGCTGCTCGTTGCCCAAGTCCTCCACCTCCTCGGCCAGATTGGCCCAGTCGATGGGCTCCTGCGTGTTGATCCGCTCGACCCCGGCATGACGCAGCGCCGCCGCCTGCCGGCGGGTCCAGGCGTAGAAGTCACGCTCGTAGAGGTCGTCGAGGTCGGCGCTCATGTCGTGAAAGATAATCGATGACAGGGCGTTGCGCCAGCGAGCCACGCCATGCGCCATCGCACGCCGATACCGAGAACCTCCGCCCCAAAGTCCGGAAGGGGCACGGGGGAACTCAGTTCCCCCGCTCTTTTTCGTTCATGACAACGAAGGCAGATTCAGCCCCTGTTCCTTCGCGCATTTGATGGCGTCCTCGTAGCCGGCGTCGGCGTGGCGCATGACGCCGGTGGCGGGGTCGTTCCACAGGGTTCGTTCGAGGCGGCGGGCTGCTGCGTCGGTGCCGTCGGCGACGATGACCATGCCGGCGTGCTGGGAGAAGCCCATGCCGACGCCGCCGCCGTGGTGGATTGAGACCCAGGTGGCGCCGGAGGCGCAGTTGAGCAGCGCATTGAGGAGGGGCCAGTCGGAGACGGCGTCGGTGCCGTCCTGCATGGCTTCGGTTTCGCGGTTGGGGCTGGCGACGGAGCCGGAATCGAGATGGTCGCGGCCGATGACGATGGGGGCTTTCAGCTCACCGGTTTTGACCATGTCGTTGAAGGCGAGGCCGAGCTTGTGGCGAAGCCCGAGGCCGACCCAGCAGATGCGGGCGGGGAGGCCCTGGAAGCGGATGCGTTCCCTGGCCATGTCGAGCCAGTGGTGGAGGTGCCTGTCGTTGGGGATGAGCGCTTTCACCTTCGCGTCGGTCTTGTAGATGTCCTCGGGGTCGCCGGAGAGGGCGGCCCAGCGGAAGGGGCCGATGCCGCGGCAGAAGAGCGGGCGGATATAGGCGGGGACGAAACCGGGGAACTCGAAGGCGCCGGCGAGGCCTTCCTCCTTCGCCATCTGGCGGATGTTGTTGCCGTAGTCGAGGGTGGGGATGCCCTGGTGGTGGAAGTCGAGCATGGCCTGGACCTGCAGGACCATGCTTTCCTTCGCGGCGGCGGTGACGCCCTGGGGGTCGCTCTCCTGGCGCTCCTCCCATTCCTCGAGGCTCCAGCCGGCGGGGAGGTAGCCGTGGAGCGGGTCGTGGGCGGAGGTCTGGTCGGTGACGACGTCGGGGCGGACGCCGCGGCGGACGAGCTCGGGGAAGATCTCGGCGGCGTTGCCGAGGAGGCCGACGGAGATGGGCTCCTTCTGCCTGCAGGAGCGGTCGAGGATGGAGAGGGCCTCGTCGAGGCTTTCGGTGGCGGTGTCGAGATAGCCCGTGTTCAGGCGCATCTCGATGCGCGACGGGCGGCATTCGACGGCGAGCATGGAAGCACCGGCCATGGTGGCGGCCAAGGGCTGGGCACCACCCATGCCGCCGAGCCCGCCGGTCAGGATCCATTTGCCGTCGAGCTTGCCGCCATAGTGGCGGCGGCCGACCTCGACGAAGGTTTCGTAGGTGCCCTGCACGATGCCCTGGCTGCCGATATAGATCCAGGATCCTGCCGTCATCTGGCCGTACATCATGAGGCCCTGGCGATCGAGGGCGTTGAAGTGGTCCCAGGTGGCCCAGTGGGGGACGAGGTTGGAGTTGGCGATGAGGACGCGGGGTGCGTCGGGGTGGGTCCTGAAGACGCCGACGGGCTTGCCGGACTGGACGAGGAGGGTTTCGTCGTCCTCCAGGGTTTCGAGGCTGGCGACGATGCGGTCGAAGGCCTGCCAGTCACGGGCGGCGCGGCCGATGCCGCCATAGACGACGAGGGATTCCGGGTGCTCGGCGACCTCGGCGTCGAGATTGTTCATGAGCATGCGGAGCGGCGCCTCGGTGAGCCAGGATTTGGCGCGGAGCGTGGTGCCGTGCGGGGCCTTGATCTTGCGGGCATTGTCGAGGCGCGGGTTCATGTTTTTTCTCCTTTGGCCGCGAGCAGCGTCTCGAGCAGGCGGCGGAGGGTCGGCTCGAGTCTTGCCGCGAGGTCGGCGCGATACGGCCAGGGGGGCGCCTCGTCCATGTAGGCGGACTGGGCGAGCTCCATCTGCACGGCCTCGATGCCGTTCGAGGGATCGCCGTAGTGGCGGGTGATCCAGCCGCCCTTGAAGCGGCCGTCGGCGACGTGGGTGAGGCCGCTTTCGGCCATGACGGCGACGAGCTGCGCGCGCAGGGCGGGCGAGCAGGAGCGGCCTTCGTTGGTGCCGAGATTGAGGACCGGGA
>Ga0209607_1002194_pt1 | contig 15767 bp, 14 predicted proteins | sample AD_UKC117_MetaG_FD_184413 | JGI IMG/M metagenome (GOLD analysis project Ga0209607, IMG submission 184413) | Active sludge microbial communities of municipal wastewater-treating anaerobic digesters from Hong Kong - AD_UKC117_MetaG (SPAdes)... | ecosystem: Engineered > Bioreactor > Anaerobic >... | reverse complement strand
TAGCGGTCCGAGCTCCAGTCCAGCTCGTCGAAGTCGAAGGCGAGATCGAAGCGGCCCGCGACCTTGTCGAGCACGCGCAGGCCCTCCGGCACCACCTCCTTGCCGATCCCGTCGCCCGCGATCACCGCGATCCTGCTGCCCGCCATCCTCGCCTCTCCCATCCTCGCACCAACGCCGCCGGCCCGGCCTTCCGCTCGCCGACCGCCCGTCTATAGTCCGCCCGCCGGCGAACGACAAAGGGCGGCATCAGGAGCCGATCAGCAGCGTCATGCACAACCCCTTCGCCACGATCGCCGCCCGCGATCCCCGCCGCCTCTGGCTGGCCGGGCTCGGCGTCAACATGATGCGCTGGCTCGAGCTTCTGGCCTACGGCGTGCTGGCGCTGCAGCTCACGGGCTCCGCCTTGTGGGTCGCCACCATGACCATTGCCCGGCTCCTGCCGCTGCTCACCGGGGCCGTCGTCACCGCGGCCATCTCCGGTCATTCGCGCAAGACCGTGGTGACCACCGTCGTCGCGCTGCTCGTGGTCACCGACATCGTGCTCCTCGGCCTCGCCCTGACCGGCCGGCTCGCCCTCTGGCAGCTCCTGATCGCCGCCGTCATGGGCGGCATCGCCTGGACCATCGAGACCCCGGTCCGCCGCACCATGCTCGCCGACGCGGTCGGCCTCGAGCGGGTCTCGGCGGCGATGGGCCTCGAGGTGGTGGGCGTCCAGCTCACCCGCATCATGGGCCCGGCGATCGGCGGCATCCTCCTCGACATGGGCGGCATCGCCAGCGTCTTCGCCATGGGCATCGTCGTCCACGGCCTCTGCACCTGGATGATGCTGAGCCAGCCGCCCGACCGGCCGACCACGGCACCCGCGAACCTCGCCGGGCTCGCCCGCAACCTCGCCGAGGGCTTCACCTATGTGCGCCGGCACCGCCTCCTGACCGGGGCGGTCATGCTCACCGTGGTCTTCAACTTCTTCGGCTTTCCCTATGTCGCCCTCGCCCCGGTGATCGGCGAGCGGGTGCTCCACCTCGGCCCCACCGGGATCGGCCTGCTCCTCGCCAGCGACGCCGTGGGGGCGCTGATCGCGGCCTTCATCCTGACCGAGCGGAGCCGGCCCGAGCTCTCGGGGCGGATCTACAGCCTCGGCGCCTCGCTCTATCTCATGGCCACCCTCGTCTTCGGCCTCACCAGCTCGATCGGCGTGGCCTTCACCGTGCTCTTCATCGGCGGCTTCGGCATGGCCGGCTTCAATGCCATGCAGATCAGCCTGCCGCTCCAGGCCACCCCGGCCCCCATCCGCGTGCGCGTCCTCGGCATCGTCACCTTCGCCATCGGCGCCGCCCCCTTCGGCTTCCTCCACGCCGGCCTGCTCGCCGAATGGCTGGGCGCCGTCAACGCCCAGCGCCTGATCGCCGCCGAGGGACTCGCCGCCGCCGCCCTGGTCCTCTGGTTCTGGCCCGAATTGCTGAAGCGCGAGCCGCCGCGACCCCTGCCGGACTGAGCACGACCGGCTACGGCTCGATCCGGCGCAGCACGGCGATGACGATGACGGCCAGCACGGTCGCCATGGCGGCGAGGCCGAGCAGCCCCTGCCCGGCGGCAATGCCGATCGCCCCGGCCATCCAGAGCCCGCCGCCGGTGGTCAGCCCCCGCACCCGGTCCTTCTCGCGGAAGATCGAGCCGGCGGCGAGGAAGGCCACGCCGGCGGTGATCGCCTCGAGCAGACGCAGCGGGTCGGCGGTCGGCCGCTCCTCGAGCGAGCGCACCCAGGCGAACATCTCGAAGGCCATGATGGTCAAAAGCGCCGCGGCCAGACCCACCAGCATGTGGGTCCGCAGACCCGCAGCCCGGCCGACCAGCTCGCGCTCGAAGCCGAGGCAGCCGCAGAGCGCCAGCGCCACGACGAGCCGCAGGAGCGCCTCCCCGGGGGCGATGCTGGCGGTCCAGAGCTGGGAAACCCAGGGGGCAATCTCCATCGGTCCTCGGCGCGATCGCTCTGTGCGGCACCCGCGGCGGGCGAAGTCGGGCCTCGCTTCGGTGCCGGGGTCCGCTCGGTGCATCTTCAACCGTCCGGAACGGTGACCCGTTCCATCCGCCGACAGCCGCGAACATTAAATCCACCCGACCGTGGAACCGGGCGCCCGGGTCGGGATTGGCAGGGTGGATGCCCGAACAGAGCCTGGCATCCCCGCCGCTCGCGTGGCGGCGGTCGTGTTCGGAAGGAAAGGAGGAGACCATGCGGAGCAAGCTCTTGACCGCGAGCCTCGTCGCCCTTGCCGCCGGCCAGCTCTGGGCGCAGCCGAGCGCCGCGGAAACCGCCAAGGAGCAAACGGCCAAGAACGAGCAAGCGGTCGACATCACCGTCGTGCCCCTCGGCAACTGGCGCTACGACGATCTCTACGCCGGCGCCTGGAGCGCCGACCGGATGCTCGACGAGTTCGCCGTCTACGGCGAGGAAGGCGAGGACATCGGCAGCATCGAGAACCTGATCATCGGCGACGATGGCCAGGTGCTCGCCATCATCGCCCAGGTCGGCGGCTTCTGGGACATCGGCGACACCCACGTCTCGGTGCCTTTCGATCAGGTGGAGCTGGCGCCGGGCGAGGCCCGGATTCCGCTGACCGAGGACAATGCCGACGACTACTCCATCTTCGGCGACGCCGGCTTCTACTACGAGGAGACCGCGCAGAACGTGAACCTGGTGGACGACGACCTCGAGACGCCAGCCGGCATCCTGAAAGCGACGGACCTGATCGGCGATTACGCCTACCTCTCCGGCAATTTGAGGTACGGCTACGTCAGCGACCTCCTCATTCGCGACGGCAAGGTCGCGTCGGTCGTCGTCAACGCCGCCGGCTATGGCACACCCGGCTACTATGCCTATCCCTACACGATCCATGGCTGGGGCCGGGGGGTGAACGGCTGGCGTTACGACCTGCCCTACACCGAGGACGACGTGGCCGGCATGGACACGTTCGATTACGATCAGATGAAGTACAACATGGGCGGCTCCGCCTCCGGCGAAGGCTGAGAGCGCGAAGCCGTTCTCTACCCCGAAGGACGGGCGGGGGGCGCGCCATGCGCGCCCCTTTTTTCGCCCTGCCACGACGGTTCTGCTCGGGGCGCCGCACCGCGGCCGGGCCTGCCACCCCCGCCGCCCTGCCGCCGTCCCCTCTGGTCCATCACGTCTGCCATCACGAATGCTTATGGCACCCGCGGCAGAGGGGCCGCGCCGGGGCACCGGCGCGCCCGCCGGCGTCCCCGAACGCCCGGGTTGTCGCGGATTCCGCGACAGCGAGTCCGGGAATGTCGCGCATATTGCGACATAAGCGATCGTGATGTCGCGGATTCCGCGACAGTCGGCCCGGGATGTCGCGTATTTCGCGACAGGCACCGACGAACGAACCCGCGGATTCGACGATCGAACCCGGCAAAACGACGATCGAACCCGAGGATTCGACGAACGAACCCGGCCTTCCGCGAACGAACCCGGCATCAGATAACTCGTTGCAACATCGAGCTTATTCGTCGCGAACGGGCCGCGGCCCGGCGCCGGGCGGACCCGGGAATCGAATTATGCCCAACGAACCGGGGCGGCGCTTGCCCCGGACAGCGAAATAGGTTATAAGTCCTATGATCAGGCGAGGCTCAGCCGCAGGAAGCGCCGGATCAGCATCGACGCCGCGATGGCGAGGCCGAGCGCCAGGGCGAGCCAGACGCCCCGGCCCTCGAGCGGGGTGGCGAGCCCGAGCAGGCCCGCCGTGGGGAAGGCGATGCCCCAGTAGCCGATGGCGGCGATGACCAGCGGCACGCGGGTGTCCTGCAGGCCGCGCAAGGCATGGGCGGCGGTCACCTGCAGGCCGTCGGCGATCTGGAAGACGGCGGCGATGGCGAGATAGGCCGTGGCGAAGGCGAGCACCCTGGGCGCGTCGGGGCCGCCATCGAGGAAGGGGCGGATGAGCGGGCCCGGCAGCAGCCAGAAGGCGAGCGCCGTGCAGGTCATGAAGCCCGTGGCCAGCGCCATGCCGGCGAGGCCCGCGTTGCGGACGGCGCCGGGCTCGTCCCGGCCATGCGCCAGGGCCACCCGGACCGTCACCGCCTGACCGATGCCGAGCGGCACCATGAAGGCGATCGAGGCGAGCTGGAGGGCGATCTGGTGGGCGGCGAGCTGCAGCGTGCCGACATAGCCCATGATCTGGGCGGAGCCGGCGAAGACGCCGACCTCGAGGAGGATGAAGAGGCCGATGGGGATGCCGATCCGGTGGATGGCCCGAAAAGTCGCCCAGTCCGGGCGCCAGAGCCGCCCCAGCACATGGTGGCGGCGGAAGGGGTGCCTGGTCGCGACGATGAGCGCCATGACACAGGCGAGCACGAGGTTGGTCAGCGACGAGCCGATGCCCGCACCCATGACCTCGAGCCGGGGCAGGCCGAATTCGCCGAAGATCAGGCCATAGTTGAAGAGCGCGTTGAGCGGGATGGCGGCCAGCGTGACGACGAGGACCGTGCGGGTGCGCTCGAGGGCGGTGGCGTAGCAGCGGAGCACGTTCCAGACGAGGATGGCGACGAGGCCGGGCGCCACGCCGCGCATGTAGCGCTCCGCCTCGTGGCTGAGCGCCGCGTCCTGGCCGATGGCGACGAAGGCGCTGCCGATCCACCAGAGCGCCGGCAGGGCCAGGAGGCTGAACGGCACCGCCGCCCACAAGCCCTGGCGGACGACCCGGCGCATCTCGCGCACCTGCCGGCGGGCGAGCGCCGCGGCGGCGAGCGGCGTGACCGCCGTGCCGATGCCGATGCCGAGCAGCATGACCGGGTGGAACGCGCTCAGCGCCAGGGCCGTGGCCGCCAGCGCCTCGGGGCCGAGCCAGCCGAGCATCAGGAGATCGGTGGTCATGATGGCGATCTGGCCGATCGAGGCGATCACCAGAGGCAGGGCGATGCGCGCCAGCGCCGCCACCTCCCGGCGAAAGAGGCGGCCCCTGGACATGGAAGCGGCACGCGGCAGCGTGACCCGGGGCGAGGAGCGCATCGCTCGACCTGATACGGCTGGGAATGGAAGCATGGACGCGGAACCGCTCGTGATTAGCCTTTCGGACATCCGCCGTCGAGCGCTGGCGGCCCCCGAGCGCTGGCGGTCCGGGCGGAGTTCTGCGAAACTCGCAGGCCTGACAGACAAGGCGGGCGGCGGCCGGCTTCGAGGCCGGCGCCCGCGCTCGGGAGCAGCCTCATCATGACCGACGCAGCACTCACCGTCCGGCTGAACGCGCAGGACAACGTCGTCGTCGCCCGCCGGGCGATCGGCGAGCGCACCACCCTCGACGCCGAGAAGGTGACCACGACCGCGAAGATCCCGGCCGGCCACAAGATCGCGACCAGCCGGATCGCCAATGGCGAGCCGGTGCGCAAGTACGACCAGATCATCGGCTTCGCCAGCGCCGACATCCTGCCGGGCGACCATGTCCATGTGCACAACTGCCTGATGGGCGAGTTCGACCGCGACTACGCCATCGGCAGCCGGGCCAAGCCGGTCAAGATGGTGCCCGAGGCCGAGCGCGACACCTTCCAGGGCTTCGTCCGCAAGAACGGCAAGGTCGGCACCCGCAACTATATCGGCGTGCTCTCCTCGGTGAACTGCTCGGCCTCGGTCTGCCGCTTCCTCCAGCAGAATTTCCCCAAGGAGGTGCTGGCGCGGTACCCGAACGTCGACGGGATCGTGGCGCTGACCCACTCCACCGGCTGCGGCATGGCCGACCGGGGCGAGGGCTTCGCCGCCCTGCAGCGCACCCTCTGGGGCTATGCGCGGCACCCGAACTTCGCCGGCATCCTGATGATCGGCCTGGGCTGCGAGGTGAACCAGATCGACTTCCTGCTCGAGGCCTACCAGATCGAGCGCGGGCCGTTCTTCCAGACCATGACCATGCAGGACACCGGCGGCACGCGGAAGACCGTCGAGCGGGCGACGGCGATCATCACCGGGATGCTGCCGCACGCCAACGAGTTCGGCCGGCAGAAGGTCTCGGCCTCGGAGCTCACCGTGGCGCTGCAATGCGGCGGATCGGACGCCTATTCGGGCATCACCGCCAACCCGGCGCTCGGCTACGCCACCGACCTCCTCGTGGCGCAGGGCGGCACCGGCATCCTCGCCGAGACGCCCGAGATCTACGGTGCCGAGCATCTTTTGACCCAGCGCGCCGTGAGCGAGGAGGTGGGCAGGAAGCTGATCGAGCGGATCAGGTGGTGGGAGGAGTACACGTCCTCCAATGGCGGCGAGATGAACAACAACCCCTCCCCCGGCAACAAGGCGGGCGGGCTCACCACCATCCTCGAGAAGTCGCTGGGCGCTGCCGCCAAGGGCGGCACCACCAACCTCGCCGGCGTGCTCCGCTATGCGGAGATGGCGACCACGCGCGGCTTCCTCTTCATGGACAGCCCCGGCTACGACCCCTGCTCGGTCACCGGCCAGGTGGCCTCGGGCTCCAACATCGTGGCCTTCACGACAGGCCGCGGCTCCTGCTTCGGCTTCAAGCCGGCGCCGTCGATCAAGCTCGCCACCAACTCCGCCATGTTCGAGCGCATGGAGGAGGACATGGACATCAATTGCGGCGACATCCTGAGCGGTGGTGCCACCATCGAGAGCAAGGGCCGCGAGATTCTCGACCTGCTGCTGCGGGTGGCCTCGGGCGAGCAGTCGAAGTCGGAAGCGCTCGGCATCGGCGACCACGAGTTCATTCCATGGCAGATCGGCGCGGTCATGTGACCACGCCGGGGGGCAGATCGGCGGATCGGAGCTGATCCGCCGTGGACTCGGCGCGCGTCGAGCGCAAGCTGACGACCATCCTCGTCGCCGACGCGGTCGGCTACAGCCGGGCCATGGCGGCCGACGAGGCGGCGGCGCTCACCGCACTCCGGGCAGCGCGCGCCGTCTTCGCCCGGCTGATCGAGCGGCACCGGGGGCGCATCTTCAGCAAGGCCGGCGACGGGCTCCTGGCCGAGTTCCCGTCGGTGGTCGAGGCCGTGCAATGCGCCATCGAGGTGCAGCGCGAGCTCGCCGGCCGCCACGCTGCCCCCGGCGCCACCCAGTTCCGCATCGGCGTTCATCTCGGCGACGTCATGGTGGACGGCGACGATCTCTTCGGCGACGGCGTCAACCTGGCGGCCCGGCTCGAGGGCATGGCCGAGCCCGGCGGGGTGCTGATCTCGCAGCCGGTCTACGACCAGGTGCACGCCAAGCTCGAGGTCGGCTTCGACTACCTCGGCCCGCAGCGGCCGAAGAACCTGGGCGCCGAGGTGCCGGTCTACCGGGTGGCGTTGGACGGCACCCCGCGAAGCGGCCCGCACTGGGGCGAACATCGCCATCGGGCCGGGGCAGCGACGCCGCCGCCCAATGGGCCCGCGGTCGGGCCGGCGGAGGGCGGCGGCTGGCCCCGCATTCGCCGCCATGCGCAGCTCCTGGGTGTCGTCTGGCTCGGCCTCGTGGCGATCGACGTCTTCACCGGTGCCGGCGCCTGGGCGCATTGGCCGGGCATCGCCATGCTGATGCTGCTCGGCCTCGAGGCGGCACCCCTGCTCACGCGAAGCTGGTTCGACGCGACCTATGCGCGCCTCGCGATCATCATCGCCGGGCTCGCCCTCATCAACCTCGCCACCTGGTCCGGCACGCTCTGGGTCGGCTGGCCGGCCCTCGGGCTCATCGTCTTCGAGGTCCTCCGCCGCCTCAGGCGGCGGAGCTGACTCGCCGCCAACAACAGCGCCCCCCATGGCGAATCACTCTCGTTGACGGACGACCCGCATGCTACAAGCCCGGGCTGCGCGACGATGCGCAGGCGAGGAGAGTTGCCATGGCCAAGGGCCAGAAACGCAGCAACCGTGAGATCAAGAAGCCGAAGGCCGACAAGAAGACGGCATCGGTGGCGCCGGCCGGCAAGGTCACGACGGTGATGAGCCAGGCCAAGCCCGGCGCGGCACCGGCCAAGAAGGGCTGAGCCTGCCGCCAGAGCGGCGCGCCCTCGTCCTCAGTGCGAGGCGCCGCCGTCGACAGCGAAGGCTTGGCCGGTGACGTGGGCGGCCGTCGCGAGGTAGACGGTCATGTCGGCCATGTCCGCCTCGGTCTGCGGCACGCCCTGCGGGGTGAACGCCTCGACCGAGCGTCGGTAGGAGTCCGCCTCGCTTTCGCCGGGCTGGGCGAAGGTCTGGCTTAAAAGGGTCCACATCTGCGTGCCGACGATGCCGGGGCAGAGGCAGTTCACGGTGATCCCTTCCTTCGCGACCTCCTTCGAGAGGGAGATGGAGAAGCCGATCACCGCCCATTTCGACGCGCAATAGTGGGTGAGCAGAGGCACGCCCAGCTTGCCCGCGATCGAGGCGATGTTGATGATCCTCCCGCCATCGCCCTGGCGGCGCATCTCCGCCACGACCGCCTGGTTGGTCAGGAACGTCCCCTTGGCGTTGACGTCCATGATGCTGTCCCAGTCCGCCTCGGTGACGTCCTCGATGGGCTTGGCGGTGATGACGCCGGCGCCGTTGACCAGCACGTCGATGCGGCCGAAAGCGTCGATGGTGGCCCTCGTCATCGCTGCCACCTGGGCAGGGTCGGTGACATCCGCCTCGATCGCCAGGGCTCGATCGCCGAGGCCGGCGGCGGTCGACTTGGCGGCCGTGAAACCGCCCATGTTGCGGCCGTGGTATTGGTTGGCGGCATCGCGGGCCTGGTCGAGGCCGGCCAGGGCCACATGCATGCCGAGGCTGTGAAAGCGCTCGGCGATGCCCTTGCCGATGCCAGTGCCGCCGCCCGTGACGAGTGCCACCTTGCCTTTGAGATCGGCCATGTCCTTCCTCCCAGAGAGCTTCCGTTGCAGGATGCAGGCCGCCGTTTGTTCGAGCAACCGGAATCGATGGCGGGTCAACCGGCGGCCCAGATCAGGACCGCCGTCACCGTGACCACCGAGAACGCGTGGGTGGCCAGCACCAGCGACGAGGCACGGGTGGCGTAGATGCCGTAGCGCTCGGCCAGGACGAAGACCGACGCACCGGTCGGCAGGCTGGCCGTGACAATGGTGGCGACAGCGAGCTCCGGGCGAAGCGGCAGCAGCCAGAGCACGGTCACGGCCATGATGGCCGGGTGGACGACGAGCTTGATCGTGCCGAGGGTCAGGATCTCGGCGCGGGCGCTCGCTATCGGTGCTCCGACCAGCGAGGCGCCCAGCGCGAAGAGCGCGCAGGGTGCGGCGGCAGCGCCGAGCAGCCCGGCGAAGTTGCCGATCGGGGTCGGGAGGTCGAGGCCGGTCAGGGTCCAGGCGAAGCCGGCGAAGACGGCGAGCACCAGCGGGTTCTTCAGGAGGTTTCGGCCAACCGTGCGCAACGTCGCGAGCCGGTCCCCGCCGTGCCCCGTCCGGGCTTCAAGGAACATGATCAGGATGGGTGCCGTGATCAGGTTGTCGAAGGTCAGCGCCAGCACGGCCGGCAGCGCCGCGTCCGGGCCGAGCGCCGTCATCAGCAGCGGGACGCCCATATAGCCTGAATTGGTCCAGATGCCGCCGGCACCGGCGACGGCGGCCTCGGCCAGCGGCAGGCCGAAGCGCCAGCGGGCGAGGGCAGAGGTAGCGATCCACAAGCTGAAGGCGACGCCGTAGAAGGCGGCGAAGAAGCGCCAGTCGAACAGCTCGGCCACGGGCGTCGTCCCGACCTTGGCGAAGAGCAGCGCCGGCAGGGCGAAATGGAAGACGAAGGCGTTGAGGCCCTGGACCGCCGTCGGGCCGACGAGCTTCCTCGCCAGCGCCGCGTACCCGCAGAAGATCAGCGCGAAGAACGGCAGCGCCACATCGAAGAGCGCGGCCATGCCGGGCCTTCAGAGCAGCTCGTGGAGGAACGGCAGAAGCGGCTTGTCGGCTTCGGGCATCGGCAGGTCGAAGAGCGCGCCGGGCCGCAGCCAGCGGATCTTCTGGCCCTCGCGTGGTTCGGGCTCGCCCTCCCACACCCGGCACACATAGAGCGGCATGAGCAGATGGAAGTCCGGGTAGGCGTGGCTGGCAAACGTCAGCGGGGCGAGGCAGGCGGCCCGGGTGACGATGCCGAGCTCCTCGTGGAGCTCGCGGATCAGGCAGGCTTCCGGGGTCTCGCCGGGCTCGAGCTTGCCGCCGGGGAATTCCCAGAGCCCCGCCATGCTCTTCCGCGCCGGCCGGGTCGCGACGAGCACGCGATGGTCCTCGTCGATCAGCGCCACGGCGGCGACGAGGACGATCGGCAGCGCCCGGGGCGCAGCACCGGTCGGCTGGGTCACCCTCCTCAGCTCCGATAGTCGGCGTTGATGTCGATGTAGCCGTGCGTCAGGTCGCAGGTCCAGACGGTGGCCCGCCCAGGGCCGTCACCGACCGTGATGTCGATGATGATCTCCGAGCCAGCCAGATGCGCCGCCACCGGCGCCTCGTCGAGATCGGGGACTGCGGCACCGTTCAGGGCGACGTCGTGCCCGCCGAAGGCGACGCCCAGCCGCGCCGGGTCGATGGTCTCGCCGGCCTTGCCCACGGCCATGACGATCCGCCCCCAATTGGCGTCCGCTCCGGCGATCGCGGTCTTGACCAGAGGCGAGTTGGCGACGACGAGGCCGATGCGCCGGGCCGCCGCGTCGTCGAGGGCGCCCTTGACGCCGATCTCGATGAACTTCTGGGCCCCCTCGCCGTCGCGCACGACCTGCTGCGCCAGCTCGATCATCACGGCATCGAGGGCCCGGACGAAATCGGCGAGGCCGGAATCGTCGGCGCTCCGGGGCGGGGCGTTGCCGGCCCGACCGGTGGCGAAGAGCAGGAGCGTGTCCGAGGTCGAGGTGTCGCCGTCCACCGTCGTCGCGTTGAAGGAGCGGTCGGCGGCCCGGTTCAGAAGCGTCTGCAGGACCGGGGCCGGCAGCGCGGCATCGGTCACGGCGAAGGCCAGCATGGTCGCCATGTCGGGGGCGATCATCCCCGAGCCCTTGGCGATGCCGGTCAGGGTCACCGTCTTGCCGCCGATGCTGGCCGTGGCCGAAGCCCATTTGGCGAAGGTGTCGGTCGTCATGATGGCGCGCGCCGCCGCGTCGACACCATCTGCCCGCAGCCCGGCCACCAGCGCCGGCACCGCCGCCTCGATCTTCTCGACGGCGAGGCGCTCGCCGATCACACCGGTGGAGGCGACGAGGACCTCCTCTGCCGCGCAATCGAGGGCGGCCTGCACCGCCGCCACCTCGCGGGCCACCGCCGCATCGCCCTCGGCACCCCGGCAGACATTGGCGTTGCCGGCATTGACGATGACCGCCCGCGCCCGCCCCCCCTGCTCCAGGCCCCGAGCGAGCGCCTCACGGCACCAGAGGACCGGATGGCCGGCGGTCAGCGAGCGGGTGAAGACGCCGGCCGCCGTGCTGCCCGGTTCGAGCTCGATCAGGAGGAGATCGGGCCGCCCGGTGTAACGGATGCCGGCCGCCAGCGTGGCGAAACGAGCGCCGGCGACGGCAACCGGCGGCACCGGCGTCCGTGGAGCGAGCGGCGAGGGCTGGCGGGGCTTCGGCATGGGCAGTGCCTGCAGACGGTAGGTGTTGGCGATGCCGGGGAGCCGCGCGGGCGGTCTACTCGCGCGGCGTGCCGTCGATATTGAAGCGCTCCACCTCGGCACCCTCGCGAACCTCGGCGAGCAGGTCCTCCACCGCGGTCCGGGCCAGCTCGGCCCGCAGCTCGGGCGCGGTCTCCTCGAAGGTCGGGTTGGTCGTCTCCTTCGCCTCGACCAGGATGACGTGGTAGCCGAACTGCGTCTGCACCGGCTCCTTGCTGTAGCTGCCGGGCTCGAGCGCGAAAGCGGCGGCCTCGAACTCCGGCACCATGGCGCCCCGACGGAAGCTGCCGAGCTCACCGCCGCGCGCGGCGGCAGGGTCGGTCGAGCGCTCCATGGCGAGCTGGGTGAAATCCGCCCCGCCATCGAGCTCGGCGATCACTGCCTTCGCCTCCTCCTCGGTCTCGACCAGGATGTGCCTCGCGGTCACCTCCTCGATAGCGAAATCGGGCTGGCTGGCGCGCTCCTCGTAGGCCGCCTTCAGCGCCGCGTCGTCGGTGGCGGCAACGACCGCCCGCTCGATCAGCGTCTGGCGCAGGACATCCGCCCGGGCTCGCGCGATTGCCGCCTCGACGTCGGCGTCACTGGCGAGGTTCTCGGCCTCGGCGGCCTCGAGGAGGAGCTGGCCGTCGATGAGCCGGTCGAGCAGCGGGTCGTAGATGGCCTCGATCGGCATCTGCCGGAACTGCTCGGGCAACTCCTGATAGCTCTGCTCGAGGTCGGTCCGGTGAAATTCGGTGTCGCCGACCTTGGCGACAACCGGATCCTCCTGGGCCGAGGCCGCGCTGGCCGTGCCGAGGACGAGCAAGAGGGCGAGGCCGAAACGCAACAGACGGGTCATGAGGGAAACTTTCGACTGGGACTTGGGGATGTGAATCGGCGCGCATAGAGCCACAAACCTCGAAGAGCGGCAAGCCGGCCGCATGTCGACCTTAACCGGAACTTAATGAAGCCCTCGTAGTTTCCACCTTGCCGCGAAGGTCGCGTGGCATGCCGCCGCGCGGGCCTTGCGACGGGGCTTCGGCGCTGGCTAGAAGGGCCTTGGCGTTTGCGACTCCGGCTCGAAGGTGGCATGTGGGCTTCGTTTCGGCGCCGGCCCGTGGAGATCTCTGGACCTGCGCCGTGAGGGGAACGGATGACGCTCATCAGGAAAGTGGTTTTCCCGGTTGCCGGTCTCGGCACGCGGATGCTGCCCGCGACCAAGGTGCTGCCCAAGGAGATGCTGCCGGTCGTCGACAAGCCGATCATCCAGTACGCGGTGGAGGAGGCGGCGGCCGCCGGTTGCGAAACCTTCATCTTCGTCACCGGTCGCGGCAAGACCATCATCGAGGATCATTTCGATCGTGCGGTCGAGCTCTTCGAGGCGCTGGCGGCCAAGGGCAAGGACGATGTGCTGGGCGGGCTCTCCTCCGACGTGCCGAAGCCCGGGACCGTGATCGCGACCCGCCAGCAGGAAGCGAGGGGTCTGGGCCACGCCGTCTGGTGCGCGCGCCAGCTGATCGGCGACGAGCCCTTCGGCGTCATGCTGGTCGACGACCTGATCCATGCCGAGACACCCTGCATGGCGCAGATGGCCCGCGCGCACGCGGAAACCGGCGGCAACCTGGTCGCCGTCATGGAGGTGCCGCAGGAGCATACCGCCCGCTACGGCATCGTCGATCCTGGGCGGGAGGACGGCCCCCTGGTCGAGGTCAAGGGGCTGGTCGAGAAGCCGGCACCCGAGGCGGCGCCGTCGCGCTATGCGGTCATCGGCCGCTACATCCTCGATTCGGCCGTGTTCGGTCATCTCGATCGCCACGAGGTCGGCGCCGGTGGCGAGATCCAGCTCACCGACGCCATGGAGAAGCTGATCGGCAGCCAGCCTTTCTTCGGCTATCGCTTCGCCGGCCGACGGTTCGATTGCGGCGACAAGCTCGGCTATCTCGAGGCGATCGTCGCCACCGCCCTGGCCCGGCCGGACCTCGGGGCTGACTTCGCCGCCGTTCTCGATCAATACCGCTGAGCCGCTTATTCCGCCCGGCTCGGCCCATGGAGTTGTGAAATGCGTATCGCGATGATCGGTACCGGCTATGTCGGTCTCGTTTCGGGCGCCTGCTTCGCCGAGTTCGGGCTCGACGTGGTCTGCGTCGACAAGGACGAGCGCAAGATCGCGATGCTCGAGGAAGGGCGGATTCCGATCTTCGAGCCGGGCCTCGACACGCTCGTCGCGCGCCACAAGGAAGCCGGCCGGCTGAGCTTCACCACCGACCTCAAGGCGGCGGTGCGACAGAGCGAGGCGGTGTTCATCGCCGTCGGCACGCCGACCCGGCGAGGCGACGGTCATGCCGACCTGACCTATGTCTTCGCCGCCGCCGAGGAGATCGCCGAAGCGCTCGAGGGGCCGACGGTGGTGGTCACCAAGTCGACCGTGCCGGTCGGCACCGGCCGTCGGCTGCAGCGGCTGTTCCGCGCCAAGCGGCCGGATCTCGCGATCGACGTCGCCTCCAATCCCGAGTTCCTGCGCGAGGGCTCGGCGATCGAGGACTTCCTCCGGCCGGACCGGGTGGTCTGCGGGGTCGAGAGCGAACGCGCGCACGACGCGCTGGCCAATGCCTACCGGCCGCTCAACCTGATCGAGACGCCGATCATGTTCACCACGCTCGAGACGGCCGAGCTGGTCAAGTACGCGACCAACAGCTTCCTCGCCACCAAGATCACCTTCATCAACGAGATGGCCGATCTCTGCGAGAAGGTCGGCGCCGACGTGCAGCAGGTCGCCAAGGGCATGGGGCTGGATGGGCGGATCGGGCGCAAGTTCCTCCATTCGGGACCCGGCTATGGCGGCTCCTGCTTCCCCAAGGACACCCTGGCGCTGCTGCGCAGCGGCGAGCAGTACGACAGCCCGCTGCGCATCGTCGAGACGGTGGTGAGCGTCAACGAGGGGCGCAAGCGGCGCATGGTCCGCAAGATCGTCGATGCCTGTGGCGGCTCCGTCGCCGGCAAGACGATCGGCGTCCTGGGCGTCACCTTCAAGCCCAACACCGACGACATGCGCGACAGCCCGAGCCTCGTGATCCTGCCGGCGCTGCGCGCCGAGGGGGCGAAGGTCCAGGCCTTCGATCCGGAAGGCATGCGCGAGGCCGAGGCGCTCCTCCCCGAGGTCGAGTGGTGCGCCGGGCCCTACGACGCCGCCCGGCAGGCCGATGCGCTGGTCATCCTGACCGAATGGAACGTCTTCCGCGGGCTCGATCTCGGCCGGCTGCACGACGAGATGCGCCGGCCCGTGCTGGTCGATCTGCGCAACATCTTCGACCCGCTGCAGGTCACCCAGGCCGGCTTCGCCTATACCGGCATCGGCCGGGCCACGACGCCTGCCGCCTGAGCCGATCACCAGCCGAGGGAATCCAGCCATCTTGCCCAAGAGCCACCGCTTCGATCCGACCGTCCTGCGCGAGTACGATATCCGCGGCATCGTCGGCGACACGCTCCACGCCGCCGATGCGCGGGCGATCGGCCGCAGCTTCGGCAGCATGGTCCGCCGCGGTGGCGGGCGGCGCGTGGCGGTCGGCCGCGACGGGCGGCTGAGCTCGCCCGAGCTCGCGGCGGCGCTGGTCGAGGGCCTCGCCGCCGCCGGCGTCGACGTGGTCGACATCGGCATGGGGCCGACGCCGATGCTCTACTTCGCCGTGCACCACCTCGGCACCGATGGCGGCATCCAGGTGACCGGCTCGCACAACCCGCCGGACTACAACGGCTTCAAGATGATGCTGGGCAAGGCCTCGTTCTTCGGCGAGCGCATCCAGGCCCTGGGCGCCCTGGCGGCGGCAGGTGACTTCGAAAGCGGGGCCGGCAGGATCGAGACGGCGGACGTCGAGGCTGCCTATGTCGAGCGGCTGCTCCGGGACTATCGGGGCGGGCGGGCGATCGATGTCGTCTGGGATGCCGGCAACGGGGCGGCGGGGCCGATCATGGAGGCCCTGGCGGCGCGCCTGCCGGGGCGGCACGGATGCCTCTTCGCCGAGGTGGACGGGCGCTTTCCGAACCATCACCCCGACCCGACCGTGGCCGAGAACCTCGTCGACCTGATCGGCAAGGTGCGGGCGGGCGGGTTCGAGATCGGCATCGGCTTCGACGGGGACGGCGACCGGATCGGCGTGGTCGACGGGCAGGGGCGGATCATCGCCGGCGACCAGATCCTGCAGATCCTGGCGGCGGACCTGCAGGAT
>Ga0209607_1002193_pt1 | contig 15769 bp, 14 predicted proteins | sample AD_UKC117_MetaG_FD_184413 | JGI IMG/M metagenome (GOLD analysis project Ga0209607, IMG submission 184413) | Active sludge microbial communities of municipal wastewater-treating anaerobic digesters from Hong Kong - AD_UKC117_MetaG (SPAdes)... | ecosystem: Engineered > Bioreactor > Anaerobic >... | reverse complement strand
GCATCACCTGTTGGTTCTGCGTATAAAAATATTCAATTCAAATCGTGTACAAGGTTAAATCCTTGTAATAAATTATATATTAACTAATTATTAACGTTTGTTCCGTTCTTAACGGGACAGTAGTGAAAAAGTAAGATTTCCGCACTATTCTATTGCGGTGGCGATCGCCTAAATCTGGATGGAGAAATGAGTCAAATGGAAAGCCAACAAGAACGACAAGGGAAAATAGAGACCTATAGAAAAAGTAACCAGGAAGACATTAATAATAACTGGGGCAATATCCTGGCAGGTGTGCACTGGAATCGCATTTACGGAGAAAAAACAATCCTTAATACAGGGCTGTATTTCAGTCGTTTCCGTTATGAACTTAATAAGAATTCAGCCATTAAGGAGGAATTTATTCCTCTAAATAACCCTACGGACAGTTTCTACCAGCATACGAACTCCAGCATAAAATTTTTATCAGGTATTGAAGACTATAATTTGAACTCCGATGTAACATCCTTGTTGACAGCCAATAACACACTATCCGCTGGAATGAAATTATCAATAAAACAGTTCTCACCCATAGTCAAGACACACCGGGACATAACAACCATTATAGCTTCCTCACAAACAGTTGATGTCTCTGACATAAACACAGGAAACCCATCAAGACTTATTAACGGGGCAATATATGTTGAAGATAAATGGCGGGTAAATGACAAGTTCAGTATGAATATGGGGTTACGCCTTAACATATACGGCGTAAAGGATAGGATATACGTCTATCCTGAACCACGTGTCAACATAAGGATACTGATGACTGATAACTTTTCCATAAAAACGTCCTATTCCTACATGAGCCAGGCATTCCACGGATTAAACAGCGCCAATCTTGTGATGCCTTCAGATATATGGGTGCCTGTTAGCAATCAAATTGTACCCTTAACCTCTCACCAAGCCTCACTGGGCTTCTTCTATGATCTGGATAAATCTGGCATTCGTTTTTCGATGGAAGGATATTATAAGACCATGAACAACGTATTGGAATATAGAGACGGCATAACTTTCTTCAACACTTCGGAAGGGTGGGAAAATAAAGTGGCCATAGGTAAAGGGACATCATACGGAGTGGAATTCCTTGCACAAAAATCTGTTGGAAGGACGACAGGATGGATTGCCTATACGTGGTCAAAATCTCTCAGAAAGTTTAACCGGGAGGGCAATGTGCTTAATAACGGAGACGTATTTTTCGCTAAAAATGACTGCCGGAACAGTTTGAGCATGACCGTTTCACATCAAATCAGCAAAAAATGGGAAGTGTCGGGCACGTTTGTTTACCATACAGGGTATCGGGCCACATTGTCCCAGGTGGCTTTTATTGGACGTTATATCCGGGAGTTTACGGTCCTTCCGGTATCCTACCTTTCCTCAAGTCGTGAACCTGTTTTGATTATTACTTCGGGGCAACAACCGGACCAGGTTAACCTGGATGGGTATCAACGTCTTTCTACATACCTGGAAAGGAATGGATTTGTTATGGATGATTACCATCGCCTGGACATTGCTATCAACTATTACCTAGTGCACAAAAGAGGAAAAAGTACCCTGTCTATAAACATTTATAACGTTTACAATCGAATGAATGCATATGCAGTCTATCCGGCTTTTGATTCAAACAGGTATGTGCTTAAGAAGCTCTGCCTGTTCCCGTTTATGCCTTCACTTAGTTATTCATATCAGTTTTAGTTATGAAATGGATTTTTTGCCTGTTCTTATTGTTTATTTTGAATGGTTGTGAAAAAAGCATCTCCTTTTCAGGAGAGGAAACAAAATCATTGATCACCTTAAATACTCTTGCCATCGCAGGCGAACCTATTAAGGTTTACGTATATAAAAGCCTCTTCTTCCTTGATCCGGATAGTTGGATGACTCCTGAAAAACAGACTCTTAGTACGGCTTCAGTACAAATGACTATAAATAATTCATTGCCTGTTAAGATGGCCTATGACAACATAGATAACTGCTTTGTATCCGATTACTGTCCAATGGAGGGAGACCAACTTCAGTTGAAGGCATCTTTCGAGGGTTGTGATCCGGTTGAGGCTAACACAACCATTCTCAATTCGCCTGATTTTGAGATAGTGCGTCACAATTCTTTTTATAGTAAGATTGATCACTACGACATTCCTAATGATGACCCGGACTGGTCAGGGACAGATACAATTATGTCTATCACAGCACGATTAAGGGATCCGGCGGGAGAAGAAAATTATTACAGACTTAATGTACGAAGCCTTGGTGCTCTTTCAGATTCCATATACTATGTTAATGATTTGTTTACTTCCTACGATATTGTATTTAAAGACAAGAACTTATCTGTTTCCTATAATGGATGGGCGGCGTATTTTTCAAATGTTTTTGATGATTCAATATTTGATGGAACCACATACGATTTTACTATAGAGACACGTCAACGCACCTCCACTTATTTCAGACCTTACGTTGTTGTTAATTTACAACAGATATCAGAAGATTACTACAAATATTTAAAAACATTGGAATTGTATAACTGTTCTGCAAATGATATATATGCTGAGCCTATCCGTATACACTCCAATATTAAAAATGGAACAGGTATTTTTGGATCTCTTACAGGTACCCGTTATACTCTCTTATTTTAAAATCAAGCCCTGCAGAAAAAATACACCAAAAGCTGAACTTCAATCCCTGACACAACGTACAGAAAATCCGTATCCCTTGCCGGTGCCGCCCCTGCCTACGTCGCTGTAATTGTAGGCCATGCTCCCGTACCAGGCATCCGTATCGCGCTCCGTAGAACTCCACCAGTGACCGGTGGAGCCAATGCCGTAGAATGTTCCAATGGAGGTACGGTATCCTCCCGGAAGAGCTGTAAAACCACTTGTATTTGTTGCGCCGGTGTTGGGATCTTCCCACAAACCTGTTGTTGCGTCTAAAGTGCCTGTCGCTTTCATTTTGCCGCCGGCAACAGATGTTCCTCCAAGATAATCAGTAAGGGTTGTCCACTCCGCATCACTGAGCAGGTGCCAGCCATCAGGACAAATGCCTTGTACACCGCTGGGATTTGCGCTGCTGCTGGTTGATGCTGCCATGGCAGCCGGCCAGTTGTACAACACTCCATAAAAGATGTATTCATCGGTTATTTTTGCGTCAATAATATTGTCCCTTTCGTAATTGTAAACGTAATATCTCGGGGAAAAATCTGAGCCCAGGTCCGAAGCGTGAACCGAAGGCAAATATGCCAGGTTCTCTGTCATCCACACCTGAGTACCAATCAGTCTGTAGCTGTAAATATTTTCATCCCGGGAATCGGTAAATTCATTTCCCCACCCTTCATCCTCAGTATCCAATGAAACTACGTATTTTTTACCCCGTGCAAAGCCCGGTTCAACTAAACCACGGGTAAAACCGTCTAAAACATCAGGAGTCTCTTTATCCATTTCTTTCCATATCCCTTCAGTTGTAAGGGAAATCCTCATAATAGTTTCTTGAATACCGGGAAGCACCATCATGTAAACGCTAACGGGCACAGTCGGGCCTAGCAAAACCGGTGTATCCAGAGTAACTGTTACGTTATTGATGGTTCCGCTCTGTTATATTGTAAAAATTTATGTCCGGATCTTGTGTCAGGTCAACAGAACCTTCACATGCCAGGGGATAGGCCCCGCTCAGGCTCACCTGTGTCAATGACCCGCTGCCAACTATCTGAAACTCTATCATGGTAAACACATGATTGAAAGTGAAGTTCACCGCTCCGGTAGGGGTTACTATTAGAGGAGTCGCCACCATAAAATCCAATGCCCCAATGTGGGCCGTATTACCGGCCCCTGACTGGGTCTGTTCCCAGGGCAGGGAAATTGGCTCCGCAGTTCGTTCCCCGGTAAATCCCGAATTTCGCGGGTAATACGCATAAAAATGATGATCTCCGGTCCCCCAAAACATGGTCCCGTTAAAACCCGAGCTTTTTGCCGAGTTTTGGGCCGTGAAGGCAAGGTTTTTGGCGGGATTTGCTTCCGGAGTGCCATCGCTTGTAGCCTTGGCCTCGGGTGAAAAAATCCCGATTTGATCGCTCCCCCCCACCCAGTGGGTCTCCTGACTTTCCGTGCCGGACAAGATGGTTTTGGTACCCTGGGTTTCCGTTTGACCTGTTATGGTAATTGATCCGCCGGTCGGGCCGGGATCGGGTCCCTCCTGGGGCATACATGTACACAGAATCATGACCAGGAACAGGAATATTGATGTATTTTTTAATATTTTCATCTCTTAATGCTTAATACTGTTACCAACTGATAGAGCCCCAGTCTTCAGCGCCCGAGGCGGAAGAGGTGGCAAAACCCTGTTCCAGGTTAATTACTAAAACGGTGATTTCAGGTGGAATGTAGCTATCCTGATCTGCCTGAAAGCCAGATGAGAGCTGTTCATTATTTAAATTATTCATGATTTATAGGTTTAAATGGATTCTCACAGAAATCCCCATACCAATACCATCACCCTGCCACAGAGTAGAGTAATTATCGCAAATTGGATGGTAAGAAAGATAAAAACAGGCAAAAGAAAAAAGGTCCTGAACCTTACGCCTTATAGAACGGATAAATACCGACAGGTAGGTGGAACCTTGCCGCGCCACTTTTTTAACATTTTTTACAACTAACTAATAAAGAGTGTCTTAGAATTTTGAATTAAAATTTGGCGCGGCAAGGTTCCACCTCACCCCAGCACCATACTCACCACCGGGTGCTTGCCTTCGTAGCTATGCATGTTCAGAATGTGCATTACCACTTCCCGCTGTGCCGCAGGCAGGGATATCTGAATGGAAGCTCCCCCATCCAGGATGTATTTGGTAGTACCTATGGAAAACTTGTATTGAATGCCTGAAAGATTCGTTACACGATAAGAAACCGATTTGCCTTTTTCAGAGATTTTCTCCAAACTCACAGAGGCCAGGAACAGTGATTTGAGCCACTTTTCATCCCCGGCTACGTGGCCGTAAAAATATGCCAGGGTGCGCCTGTTGTCCAGGGCTTCCCGAACCCCTTCTTCACTCTTTTCGGTCACAAACACCAGCGTCATGGGACGGAATCCTGTCCCTGTTCCATCGGGAAAGTGTGAATCCAGTACATCGTTGATGGTCCAGTGAATATCCGAAGAGGCAAAAACAGTCAGTTGCTGATCCCGGCTCCAGGAAAGCGCCCTGGGGTAAAACTCGTCGTTGTTGAAGACTTCTATGCCCCTGACCAAGCCTTTGTCTATCATGTCCTGCTGGAATTCGGTAAGCAGACAGGTATCCAATGCCCAGGCAGGATGGTTGTACATGATGAAGGCCCCCTGGTCATATGCCGCCTGCAACGCTTCTTCCGGATCGGCCTTGTCGATGGCATTGGCATCCTGAATGAAAAGGGCGTTGAAATGACCTATCACCCCTTGCTTGCGCGTAACCTCGGTTCCTCTTATGAGCATAATGCCGTACTCGCGGGCAGCAGGCAATGCCAACTGGTAAGAAGTATTAAAATCTCCGCCAACATATTCTTTGAAGGGACGGTATTCAATATGATCGGTAATGGCCAGTACATCCAGGCCCTGCATCCAGGCTTCCCCTACCCTATAGGTGGGCCATACCAGGCCGTCTGAAAACACGGTATGAGTATGGAAGTCACATCGTAGCACGGTATAGCCGTTCACCTGGGGCAAAGCCATCTCCACACGGTTAAAATTTTTCTTTTCCGGAAAATTCTGTTTGTTCACATTCTGGGCAAACAGCCCCACGTGGACAGTAATCAAAATGACAGACAGTAAATAGCGCATGGTTTATTTTTTTACGTTTGAATTTTTCAAATTCCTCATTTTTGCAAAAGACAGGATCAGCCCCAGCACGATGGACAGCGAGGCGGCAAACAGCACGCGGTACTGCCCGGGCAGCAGGAACGTGACGGTATGCGCAGGGATCCAGAACACGGGAATGGTCACCCCCACAATCTCCTTGATGAACCGCCCCCAGTCAATCCCGGGAATCACCTCGGCAAAAGTCACCTTTTCCCCCGAAAACCGCTTGTCAATATACACATCGGTAATGCGGTGCGACGCTATGAAAACCGGACCGAAAGTGAAATTCATGATTGCCGAGATGAATAAGGCACGGCGCAACCTGGAAATGAACTGCACCACCGGCGGGCAGGTATCGCTGCATTCCGGGATCAGCAGTCCCTGCGAGGCAGCACTGTCCACGCCTCCCGAGAAAACCGCAAACATCAGCACGATCAGCATCCCCAGGATCCCCCACACCAGCATCTTGGGCAGTACGCCCCTGACCCTGACCCACTTTTTATGCACCAGCCGGGCCGCCAGAAACTCACCCATCATTGAAAGAATCGCAAATTTTACAAATCCCATGATATAGGGAACCTTTGCCGTAAGCTCCACAAACACCTTGTGTGTAGGAGGCCAGATAAGAAAACCGGCTATCAGCGCCAGCAACCCCACCCATATTACAGTTCCGTATTTTGACATGAAACAAAGGTAATCATCTTCAAGATACCGCGCCACATCAACTTAGACAAAATCTCAACCGGCAGTAAATCCGATTGTTGCATTTTTCCTGAAAAGGCAGTGGCGCGGTATCTTGAAGATGATTACCTTTATGCCCATGAAAAAGCATATTACATTTATAGCCACCCTGGTTATTTGCGTTCTGGGAACACAGAGTGTTCAGGCGCAGACAATTCCGGTGATCCCTGAGGATCCCCAAATAGAAAAACAAATTGACAAGATTTTGTCCAAAATGACCCTGACCGAAAAGGTGGGGCAGATGACGCAGCTGGATATCAACCTGTTGCTGCCCAACATGCAGTCCAAACTGATGGAACTGATCATGCTTTCGCAGGAAGACCTGGAAGCTTTGATCAAAGAGTACGGACTGGAAAATGAATACGATGCAGCCGATCTGGCCAATAAAGACAAAATGCGGCAGAACGGATTCAAATTCTACCAGCTTCAGCAACAGATACAGATGAAGAAGGGCGTTGAATTTGATCCGGCAATCATGGATACGGTATTTGTCAAATACAAAGTAGGGTCCATCCTCAATACGCCCTTTACCACGGCCCAGAGTGTCAAGGAGTGGAATCACATCATCAAGACCATCCAGGAAAAATCCCTGGAAGCCATTGGGATTCCCTGTCTTTACGGATTGGACCAGATCCATGGATCCACCTACATAGCAGACGGCACGCTGTTTCCGCAGGGAGTCAACATGGCCGCCACTTTCAACCGCGAACTGGGCCGCCGAACGGGTGAAGTCACGGCTTACGAAACACGGGCCGGGGGCATTCCCTGGTCGTTCAACCCGGTACTGGACATGGGCCGCCAACCGGCATGGCCCCGCCAGTGGGAAGGCTACGGCGAAGATCCCTACCTGGCATCGGAGATAGGACGGGAAGTCATACTCGGCATGCAGGGAGACGATCCCAACCGCATCGGCAAGGAAAACATCTCGGCCTGTCTGAAACATTACATGGGCTACGGAGTGCCGTTCAACGGACTGGACCGCACCCCTGCCATCATCAACGAGCAGGACATGCGCGAAAAGCAGTTTGCCCCGTTCCTGGAAGCACTGCGCGCCGGGGCACTGTCCATCATGACCAATTCCTCGACCATCAACGGGGTGAACGGCGTGGCCAATCCCATTCTGCTGACCCAATGGGTCAAGGAAGACCTGGGCTGGGACGGGATGATTGTTACGGACTGGGCCGACATCACCAGCCTGTATGAGCGCGACCGGATTGCCTCGTCCTATAAAGAAGCGGTCAAGATGGCCATCAACGCAGGTATAGATATGGCCATGGTCCCTTCCAGCTGGCAGTTTTGCATAGACCTGAAAGAACTGGTAGAGGAAGGCGAAGTGCCCATGAGCCGCATTGACGATGCCGTAAGGCGGATTCTGCGCCTGAAATTCCGTTTGGGTTTGTTTGATACGCCTTATACCGTATTGAAGGATTACCCCCGCTACGGAGATCCTGCTTTTGCTGCGCTTTCCCTGGAAGCAGCTGTAGAATCCATGGTACTGCTGAAAAATGAAAACAACATCCTGCCGCTGCCCAAAGGCAAAAAGATCCTGGTAGCAGGGCCCAATGCCAATACCATGCGCGGTCTGAACGGAGGCTGGAGCTATACCTGGCAAGGCAGCGGAATAGATCGTTTCACGGAACAATTCAACACCATCCTGGAAGCGATGCAAAACGAATTCGGGACCGGGAACATTATCTACGAACCGGGCGTGCTTTACAACGAGCAGGGATTCTGGACCATGGAACATGAACCGGAAATTGAAAAAGCAGTAGCTGCAGCCGCCGGAGCGGATTGCATCATGGTTTGTATAGGAGAAAATTCCTATTGTGAAACAACCGGAAATATCAACGACCTGCATATTTCAAAGAACCAGGCCGACCTGGTAAAAGCATTGGCCGCCACAGGCAAACCTGTCATACTGGTTCTGAACCAGGGCCGCCCGCGGGTCATAGCCGACCTGGTACCGCTGGCACAAGGCATAGTGAACGTGATGCTTCCGGGAAATTACGGCGGTGATGCCCTTGCCAATCTGCTTGCCGGTAAGGAAAACTTCAGCGGCCGGATGTCATATACCTACCCCAGCGGCCCCAACGGGTACACCACCTACGATTACAAAGTGTGTGAAACCCGCTCCCCCATTGAAGGTCCTTACGATTATTTTGCCAACACCCATATCCAGTGGCCTTTCGGATTCGGACTCAGTTATACAACCTTTGAATATTCCAACCTGAAAATTGACAAAACATCGTTTACGGCCGGGGATGAACTGACTTTTACCGTAGACGTGAAAAACACCGGTAACGTGGCCGGAAAGGAAAGCGTACTCCTATACTCTTCAGATATATATGCTTCACTCATGCCGGACAACAGGCGCTTGCGGGCTTTTGAAAAGATATCGCTCCAACCGGGTGAACAAAAAACCGTTACCCTGCACGTTCCGGCACAAGATTTGGCTTTTGTGGGACAAGACGGAAAATGGGTGCTGGAAGAAGGCGACTTCAAGATAGGCGTGGGTGATCAAAGCCTGATGATCCGCTGCACGCAGACACACAAGTGGGAGCAGCCCAACCGCCCGTGAATCTTGAAGATGACGCGCCACTGCACGTTGACCCAAAATGCATGGTGCTGTTTTTCTGTCAGTTGAGCCTTAGCAGTTACTCAAGTGGCGCGTTATCTTCAAGATGAAACCGCATCTCGGCAGGATTTGCCGAGGTATAGGGATCCCAGCGTGGAAGGCCTTCCGCGTTGGGATCTCCTTTTTTCATAAAGGAGGTCCAGTGGTCAATCATCCGGTGGCTCAACGCACGATCTTCCCCGGCAAAAGGCCGCCAGGCACGATCCAGGGTCCCGAACACGTACCACAACTCGGCCGAGTGGAATGCGCCGTTGTCGTCCCCGGGCAATTCCCGGTCAAAACGATAAATGTAAGCCGGCTGCCTGCCACGGTATTCCAGCGCGATGCTTAAATCGTAGAGCGACTGGCCGGTCATCAGGGGACTCATGTCGTCCTTGCACCCGCCTATCATAAAGGGTATGTCGGCAATGCCCCCTTCCATGGCCGCTTTGCTGAATTCTTCCACCAGCACATACTGGTCAATATTGGGACGAAGCATCAAAAACCGTTTGTTTTTGATCATCCACCCGGTAAACAACTGCTGCAAGTCCTCAAAGGTCATGGCCCTCATTTGTTCCAGGGTGTTGATATCCGTATTGGCAAACAATTCCTGCCCTATCTGTTCCATCTGGGGAAGAAAAGGCGTTGTGCTCAACCCGCTCAATCCTCCGCCACTCTGGATGATGGCCCGTTGCATCTTATCCCGGCTCAAAGGCGAAGTGACCAGGGACTGAACACTGCCGGCACCTGCGGATTGACCGAATACCGTAATATTGTGTGTATCTCCGCCAAATTGTTCAATATTTTCAATAACCCAGTCCAAAGCAGCTATCTGGTCCAGCAGGCCGTAATTTCCGGAAGAATTATTGGGACTCTCCCGGGTCAGCAACGGATGTGCCAGGTAACCCAACAGGCCCAGCCGGTAATTTATGGTCACCAGGATCACGCCCCTTTTGGCGTATTCCATCCCGTCAAATTCAATTTCGTGCCCGAATCCCTGCATATATGCCCCTCCGTGGATCCACAGCGCCACCGGAAGTTTTTCCCGGAGCTTTCCGGGAGCAGGCGTCCATACGTTCAGGTACAGGCAATCCTCACTGCGCAACGGATCCCCGTTGGCATAGAACTCTTTAACGTAATCAATTCCCTGTCCGGACGTGCCGCTCACTTTATCTGTCTGCGGGGCGGCAGGGCCAAAAGTATCTGCCATAAGCACGCCTTCCCACGGGACAACCGGCTGCGGCTCTTTCCAGCGCAGCGCTCCCACAGGCGGTGCCGCATAAGGAATCCCCCGGAACACATAGATACCCGGAATTTCAGTTTCCACTCCCTGAACCTTACCTCCCGTGATTTCCAGCACAGGCTCGCTGCTGCATGCAGCCAGCAGCATTATCCCAATAAGCAATAGTGACTTTTTCATGTCTGCAATTTAGGAAATCTCTGAGATTTCCTAATTTTGCGGGATGAAATTGGTATTCCTGGATGCAGCAACCATGGGGGACGACATTGATCTGAGCCCCTTTGAACAATTTGGATCGTTAACTGTATATCACAACACCCTGCCGCAAGAGGTGATTCCCCGCATTGCAGAGGCCGACATCGTGTTGGTGAACAAGGTGAAGATCGGGCAGGAGCACATGAAGGCTGCCCCGGATTTGAAACTGATTTGTGTGGCAGCAACGGGCATGGATCCCATAGATCTGGAATATGCGGCCGTTGCCGGAATCAGCGTGATGAACGTAGCCGGGTATTCCACGGACAGCGTGGCGCAGACCACTTTCCTGCATATTCTTTCCTGCGTGCAACAGGGTCCCTATTTCAACCAATTTGCCCATTCACAGGCGTATTCGGACAGCGGACTTCCTACCCACTTCGGGGGCCGGTATTATCATGAACTCAGCGGCAAACGAATGGGGATCATAGGGATGGGCGCCATCGGACAAAAAGTGGCAGCCATCGCCCAGGCTTTCGGCATGGATGTGGTGTATTTTTCCTCCTCGGGGAAAGACCGTGCCGGCGGGCAATTCCGGCGGGTGGAACTGGATGAGCTGCTGCGCACCTCGGATGTGGTGAGCATTCATTCCCCGCTCAACGCAAAGACGCGTGGATTGATTGGCAAAGCCGAGTTGGACAAGATGAAAAACTCGGCATACATCTTTAACATGGGACGGGGTGCCATTGTGGACGAATGCGCGCTGGCCCATGCGTTGAACGAAAACCGGCTGGCCGGTGCAGGCCTGGACGTTTTCAGCACCGAGCCGCTCCCCGCGGACCATTGTTACCGGCGGGTAAAAGACAAATCAAAGCTTTTCCTGACCCCGCATATTGGATGGGCCTCCATTGAAGCACGCAAGCGCCTGGTAGCCATGATGGTGGATAACATCAATCGATATATAGCTTCCCGTTCAGGTGATCGATCTCGTGCTGAAAAATAACCGCCGTAAATCCTGAAACCGTATCGCGTACTGTTTGCCAGGAATCCTGGTTTCTGTATGCGATCACCACTTGTGTGGAACGCAAGACCGTATCCCTTTCTCCCGGCACGGAAAGGCATCCCTCCCAGCCCCACTTTTTCTCTTCACTATACTTTTCAATTACAGGGTTGACATAGAATTCAAAAGGTTCCCCTTCCTTATCCAAACGTTGCACAGCAATCAATTGCTTGCTGATCCCTACCTGCGGGGCTGCCAATCCTACTCCCGGGTTAGTCGTATCCTTTACAGTTGTCAGCATCCGGGCTTTTAACGTGGCATAGGCCTCTGTTTTCATATCCCTTCGATTCAGGGGACCGGCGTTCAAATGCAGAAACCGCAACTCTTCCGGTACCTGGTTGGTAAAAAGTGCCATGACCTTTTCCGAGTCATCCGGTTTGCCTATGCGGTGTTTCTCTATGGAAGAAAAATTGCTGCAGGCAACAGCCAGCAGCAATAAAAGATATAGGGGTGTTTTTTGCATGTTCAAAGGTAGAAAATCTCTGAGATTTTTATTTCCGCTTCACAATGATCACTCCTTTTCTGCCTTTTTCGCCGTATTTTTCTATGGCTTTATCATCCTTTAGGACTTCTATGCTTTTAATGTCTTCGGGATCAAGTCCTTGAAGATCTTCAACTTCCTTACCATCGACAATAACCAGTACATCTTTGGGAATATCTCTAATTGTAACTTGCGGTTTATCATCGGATTGATTTGAATAACCCACTACAACAACTTGTTCCAAAACTTTTTGATCTTTTAGATCTTCCAATACATTAGTGGTTTTATCGCTATCCCGGTCATAACCATCTAGCGAGTACACCAAAGGCATCACATAAGAAACATTGACCGGGACACCTTCTTTCATAGCCGGTTTTTCCCATTTGGGTGAAGATTTTATGACACGCAAGACCTCGGCATCTATGGAAGCATGCACTCCTTTGAGGATCTTAACCTGAGTAACAGTGCCTTCTTCCGAAAGCTCAAAAGATACTAAAAGCCTTCCCACGGCTCCTTCATTTTTTGCATCTTCCGGATAGGTTACGTGCTGCATGACCCAAAAAGCAAATTCATTTTCACCTTTTCCGTTGGCAAATACGGCAGGTTCCAGTCCAAGGTCTTTAGGATCTGTCGAATGCTTAACCTGGGAGTTATCTATATTTTCCTTTCTGAGCTTAAAATTCAAGGGAAAATTGTACCGCACCCTTACATTCTTGCCTTTATATATCCCGGGGCGTTCCCATTTTGGGGATGACTCCAGAACGCGGATGGTTTCGGCGTCCAGGAGGGGATCTACACCTCTTAGTATTTCAACATTTGTAACATATCCTTCGTTGTTTAAAACAAAAGAGGCTACTACCCTTCCCTGAATACCTTTTTTATGGGCTTCCTCCGGATATTTTATATGTTCAAATACCCAGCGGGTAAATGCATCTTCCGCTTCACCATTGGCAAATAAAGGCCTTTTTTCAACAGTGGCCAGGGGAACCAGCGTATCCTGGTCTGCTTGTAAAATTGTTTCTGCTACGGGAACGGCAGGAGGAGGTACCGGGACGGGGACAGGCGGGGTTACGGGTTTAATGTTCTGCTGCAAAGAAATTTTTATATCTTTGACAGAGGAAATCTCTGACAACCTGCCGGAGATTTCAGGTGTTGCAAATGCCGTAACGGCAATGAATGCGAGAGGCAGAGCGTACATGCACTTTGCAAGCGCCCATTTGCTTGATTTCTTTTTCCACATCATGGTGATTCTTTTTTTGAGTTTGCTGTGATTAAAGCTGTTGACCATGGAGTAGCGTCTTGTGCCAACAGCTTTCTTTATTAATAATAATTGGTATTGCTTTGCATTAATGCCTGCTTTAAGGACTGCATCATCGGCCTGGAATTCATGTACCTGCTGTATGGATTGTTTCATGAGCCAGGCTGCGGGATTGAACCATTGGAAAAGAATGAGCAGGTCTGTTAAGATCAGGTCCCAGGAATGCCCCTTGCGAATGTGTGACAATTCGTGGATAAGGATATCCCTCCCGTCTTCTGACATGTCTGTTTCAGAAACGACAATGTAGCGCATCCAGCTGAACGGAGCCGTCTCCTGATCATGGATCAATAGCTTCACCGTGTTACTTACTCCGGCCATCCGTTTGCATTCGGTAAGCAGTTCTTCAAATGCGGTTTCCTTTCCGTTGTTTTTGTTTTTCCATAATACGGCAGCCAGCTTCAGGTAAGAAACCACAAAGAAAAGGAAACAGGCAAACATACCGGTGAAATATACCAGGAGGATCCATTGCACCATACGAGCCATGACAACATTTCCTTCTGAGTGATCCACCACGGTAGCGGTCATACCTTCCGGAATTACCAGCATCTGCCCTTGCTGTTCCTTTGGACCAAACCAGGCAAGGGGATCAAAGGATTCCAAAACACAGAAAGGAAGCAACAGGGAAACGGGAATAATCAACAGCCATACAATCCTATTAAACCTGTGAAAGGTTTCCTTGGCCAGCAACAGACGGTTGAACAGGTAAAAGAACAGCAGGAAAATGCCGGCTTTCAACAAATATGTAACAAAAGCGCCCATGATCACTTGTTTTTTTGCTCAACTTCTCTTATGAGCTTCTTTAATTCGTCCAGAGACAAGGCTTCTTCTTCTATCAATGAGGAAACAGCACTGAATGCAGAGCTGCTGTAATACTTGCGAATGACTCCCTTAAGCGTTGATTTGCGGAAGTCTTCACAACTTATGACGGAATAGTATTGGTGGGTGTTCCCAAAAGCATTATGATCCAGGAATCCTTTATCTTCCAATCCCCTTACAATGGTAGAAAGTGTATTGAAATGGGGCCTGGGCTCCGGGTAGAATTCCAACAGTTCCCTTACGAACAGGGGCCCTTTTTCCCAGAAAAAGGTCATGACCTCTTCTTCTTTTGCAGTGAGTTTCATAATCAAAATTTTCTTCTCACCACAAATATAACTATATTTTTTAGTTATACAACTACTTTATATAGTTAAGTAAAATTTTATTTTTTTTGGGCAACGATATTGAGTTGAATTTTATCCGAACCCCGCAAAGCAGTCAGGTACATTTTATCACCCTTAATCTCCAAATTCCAGTTGTCGTGGTGATGTTCATGATTTCTCTTGATACCGTTCCATTCCACGACTGCATGACCTACCAAAAAATCTCCGTACAAATAATAATGGTGCGGGGAATCGGGTGTGACCGTCCAGGACTGGCCGTCAAAAACATAAAAATTATACATTGCATCGTCCAGAAACTCCATACGGAATTTTTTTTCCTCTATCTTATATTCCCAAGTACCAATGATCTTCTTAGAATAATCATCTTTGGGCCTGCGCAACGTTATGGGACGGTGATCCGAAATATAAGCACCGGTAAAATAGGGTTCGGCATAAAAATAAACAAGCTTATGCCGCGTAAGCTTCAAAATATTCAGATTCAGGTCCACAGGAATACCTAAAGGAGATGTCCCGGTTATCCTTATAGATCTTTTTGTATCGGTAAGAAATTTGTATGTATAATCTTCACCGTGAAACCAACGTACATTTACAGAGTCTTGGTACAAAGGAGAAGCGTGCATTTCCGTCCCGTCCGGGTTAAATCGCAGCACAAAAAAATCGTTTGTATGGATATCCTGACCGTCTATGCTTTCCATGATCCAGGTACCATAAAGCAATTCTTCGTTAATTTTGTTTGAACAGGCCGATAAAGTAAGGAGCAGCAGACCAGCTAATAACCACCTCATAGCGAATTTTTTAAATATTACCTTGTAAAGATAACAAAATAAAGACATTATGCATTTACAGGGACTATTTTACAACGGGGATGTCGGCCCATTTGGTGGTGTATTGCGGAGAAAGCCTTTGCCTGTTCATTTTAATCCCCTCGCGGGATTCGCTGGCCACAGACAATGTTCCGTGACCAATCCGCTCGTTCAGCTCATCCATTACTTTCATCAGATTGGAATGTTTCATCCTGTCCGTACTGTCATACAAATTCAATTGAACCGCATCCTCGGGTATGATCCCCGTTAAGATAACCCCTGCTTTCTTATACCCGTATCCTTTATGGTACAGAAA
>Ga0209607_1002186_pt1 | contig 15811 bp, 9 predicted proteins | sample AD_UKC117_MetaG_FD_184413 | JGI IMG/M metagenome (GOLD analysis project Ga0209607, IMG submission 184413) | Active sludge microbial communities of municipal wastewater-treating anaerobic digesters from Hong Kong - AD_UKC117_MetaG (SPAdes)... | ecosystem: Engineered > Bioreactor > Anaerobic >... | reverse complement strand
CTGATAGCCGGTGTCGGCGAACATGATGTAGGGCAGACCGGACATATGGTCGGTGCTGAACTGCGCGGTGTCGAAGCCGCCCGGCACCACGAGCATGACATGCGGCGCCGTGGCGACCCAATCCTCGCCTTCCGGCGGGGCGGGCAAGTTCGGGTCCGTGTTGCTGGCGTCGGAGCCACCTTGCAGCATGTAGGAGAGGCCGACGCGGGTGACCCCTTCCGTGTCGCCGATCGACCAGAAGGCTTCCATCATCGGGTCGTTGCAGGAGGGATCGTTGCCCGGCGAGACTGCCCCATCCGGGTAGCAGACCCAACCGTTGGTCCCTTCCTTGACAACCACCATCGGGTCGCCCTCTTTCTCCGGGTTGCCCATGATCGTCGCATTCAGGGCCACACCGGCCGGCGCCGAGCGCAGGATGTTGGCGGTTGTTTCATCCACATCGCCCATGAGGTCATCCGCCGTCGGCACCACCGGCACCATCAGGTGTTCGTAGGGCGTATCATCCCACATGATGTAGGGCGCGTCCTGCTGCGGCTCGTTGGCATAGTCGGCGGCGTCGAAGCCCGCCTCCGTCACGAGCATGATGTGCGGCGGCGTGCTGATCCAATCCTCGCCTTCCGCCGGCTCCATGGCAAAGGGGTCGGTGTTGGACGGGTCGGAGCCGCCGGCCAGCATGTAGCCGATGCCTGTCCCTTTACCGGCCGGTTCCTCGCCCGCCATCAAGGCGGCGTTCCAGGCATCGAAGACCGGGTCCAGGCACGACGGGTCGTTGCCGGGCGAAACGGGCCAGTCGACATAGCAGGTCCAGCCATTCGTCCCCTCGCGCAGGACGACGGTGGGCATGCCGTCGGCGTCATAGGCCATGACCGTGGCATCGCGGGCGATGGCGGCCGGCGCCGCGCTCTCGGCGTTGGCGATGGCGGCCGCGTCATCTTGCGCAGGCGGCGCCGCCTGCGCGGGCATCGTGAGGGCCAGGGCAGGCCACAGCAAGGCAACGGCGAGCAGTGCCCTGAGCCAGCGAGATACGAATTGCATTCGGGTTCCTCCTCTGGGAAAAGTCGATCCTGATTTCACCACGCTATATGGGAACAGGCGGGGCCGCGTCGGCGGACGCTCGCCTGGTACTTGGCGCGCACAGCTTTGCGCGTCCGGCTCACGCCTCCGGTGCTCCATCGATCTTGCCGAGCAGGTACGCGGCGCAGGTGTCCCAATCGCGGAAATAGCGCGTCTCGCCGCTCAGCACGTGCCGCACCTGGAGCCGCACCTCGCGCTGCTCCGCATCCAGCGTCTCGTACCAGACGCGCAGGGTGAAGAGGTGGGAATGACGCCAGGGGTCGTCAGTTGGAACGGTCGGCTCCATCAAGGCCTCCGCGTACAGGCCATCAGGCCACGAATCAGGGCTGTGCGATACGGTAATGGTGCTTGCGAGGAAGAGTATGGCAGGCGGAGCGTTCTATCAGCGTTCTAGCGGCTGGACGCCGGCAGCCGGCAGATCGCCCGCTGGGTGGAGAGTTGCTGCGACGTAGCCGGCCGCGTAAAATCACCGGTTTTGGTAATCGCTTACGGGTCCAGCGATGTCACGCCCACCCGTGCCAGCCGACCCGCATAACCCATGAATGGGCGCACAACGATTTCCACATCGCGCGTGGGCGCGCCCTGCGTGATGACGGCGACCGGCTGGTCGCTTATCCCAAAGACAATGTAGGATCCGTTTTCAATACGCGCACTCAGCGCGTAGGACGCGTTTGGATCAATCGCCGCCGATGAGTAACGCACAGCAAAAGCCGCCACCGGCTGCGATCCGTCGACCTCGATGCGCTGTTGCGCCAGCAAGGTGGCATTGCTTGGCTCCGAGCCGGCGACGACCTTGTCAATGAAGACCCGCACGATCACGGGGTCAGGCGATTCGGCGGCGAAGGTATAGGAGACCACGCCGGTTAACAGCGCGCCCGTGGCGCTGGTACGCACGCGCAGCCGGTCGCTCTCGGGCAAATGGCCAGGCGCGGCGGCGCCGATCACTTGCAGCGACAACATGCCATCGTCGGCGATGGGCGGCAGCGGCACATTGTCGCGCCACACGCCGCTCGCCGGTTCGGGGACGACGGGCGCCATGTGGAGCACTCTACCGACCGCATCCTGGACCAAGAACTGTGCCGGTGCGGGTGCGATGCCCTGCACATGCAACGCCTCGTCGCGATTGGTGAATACCGTTTCCGGCAGCGGGAAGTCGATCCGGGTCGCAAGTTGTGTGCCGCCAGGATCGACAAAGCGTACGTCGACGCCAGCCGGTACGTAGCGCGGGCCGCCATATCGGACCAAATTGTAGACACAGATGCGAGCACGCTGGGCGCCGGCTACGCTCAGCTTGGCGTGCCAGCGTTGCTCGCCGTAGGCGTCGACGCCATCGTCCTGGGCCGGTACACTCGCCAGCACCTTGCGCGCAGGAACGCGCCAGGTAGGGGCGAGGTAGAGAGCATCACCGGCATCCGTGCAGTCGGTGGCGCTGTCGACGGCCTCCACGATGACCGGCCCCTCATATTTCCCGCGCCCGCGCACGGTCACAACCGCGTTGGCGTCGATCTGTGCGTAAGGCAGCGGCGCGTCGATTGCCAGATACGCGTCCGGTTCGTTCGTGCCAAAGATGACCGGCACGGCGTCAGCGGCACCGATGGCCGGCGCGTCTGGCGTCACCCAGTAGGCGTAGATCTGCGCGCGCGTTCCAGAGGTCACGTCGGGGACGACAAGCTCTGCGCGCCAGCGTTGCGGGGCAGACTGAGCGGGCGGTGGCGTAACCTGTGCGTTCGTTTCGGCCAGCACGTGACCCAGCGCGTCCACCACGCGTACGGCCAGCGTGCCGGTCATCGCGTTAGTCAGCGTGCCGCTGACGGGGAAGTAGGCGTTGGGGATCAGCACGCCGTTGCTCAGCGGCGTATCGATGAGCAGGGTTGGCGCAGCCGGCGGCGGGCCGGGCAGGCGTGGCACGCGCAGCAGCGTTCCGCTTGCCGGCTGCACGAGGACGCGCAGGCAGTTAGCGCGGCGCACCTGGCGCTCCGTGGCGCCGGTCTGCGCGGCCAGCGCGGTGATACTGTCGCCTGCCTGCACTGTGTAGGTGGGCCAGGTGACATGCTCCTGGCAGCGGTTCGCCAGTTCTGCCCGATTGCGCCGGTTCAGCTCCTCCTGCACCATGCGCGGGTCAGGCAGCGGTTCGACAAGCGGCCCGCGATAGAAGTTCAGCGATACAAAGTCCTGGGCAATGATGCCGTTCTTCGCGTCGCGAGCGACTGCCTCGATGGACATCTCTTGAAAAAAGAGATCCGGCTGCGGGTGCAGCGTCGTGCGCCAGGCGCCTTCGCCATCGGCCGATTCCTCCACCACCGCAACCTGCTCGTCGATGATGCGATTGCCGCGATCGCGGGCGCGCACGACAATCTGCGCGTCGGTCAGCCCGCGCGCCGTGCCGGCCACCTCGAACGCGTGGCTGTCGGCCGGGAGGTCGGCCAAGCTGGGCGTGGTGATGGTGATGAAGGCGGTTTGGGGCGTCGGGGTCGGGCAGTTGGGGCGGTCGGCGCATAGCATGGGTGCGTCCATGCCGCGTGCCGCGGCGGGTGGGTTCCAGACGATGATGAAGAGGGCGGCGGCTAGCAGGGATGCGATGCTTGCCCCGGCTAGAGCAGTGAATCTGTGAGCCATAGTCCTTTGACTTAATTGACACTGGCTACCACGTCACATTGTTCACGGCGAGCCAGTCCTTCATAACCGACTTCGGATTTGCGTTCTCAACCTGCTTGGCATTGTCCACATCCCGCCACTTTGATGCGGCATCCAGGTCAGCCTGTATTTGCTGTTTGCGAGCATCATCGGCGGCCGATTTCTGCGCCAGGTTCGGATCAAGCGCCATTCTACACTTGGCACGGTAAAATTCGTACCATCGGCCCGCCGTTGATCCCGCGCCAACGCGCTTGTCCCTGATTTCGATTGCTTTGTCCAAAAGGCGATTGGCGGCACCCCAATCAGGGGACTCTTGTTCCATCAGGGCTATCGCCAGAAGCACCCGACTCTCGTCCCATCGATTGTCCGAGTCAGATTCGACAAGAGCGTGAAGTATGGGGAGAGTGCGCGCCCGTGCTGCCCTGGCGCCTGGGTTGTTGTCTTTGTCTGGGCGCGCCAGGTCGACCCGATAGAAAATCTGTGTCTTCACAGGCTCGGACGCACTGGCAATCGCTTTATTCAGTTCTGCCTGTAATATTTCAGATTTGTTGCTATCCACAGCGAGTTGGTGTTCGACCAGACCCAGCGCATGCGCATCGAGTTGCTGTTGATCGACCAGATCATGCACAATCTTCTTGAGTGCTGCCACTTCATCCGCTTCACGAAACGCGCCGGCAAGGTACAGCCGAGTCCACAAATAGCCGATCAGGAAGCCACAAACGAGGTTGTAGATCAAAGTGCCTATCGCAAAGATACCGCTGCTGGGAAATCCGCCCAATCCCGCCGCGGCGTAGTCGGCAAAGGCCTGGAGGCGTGCTGGCACTGTCGAAAGCTGGGTGAGGCCGACGCCCACCAGGATCTTCGTAAACCAGTCGGAGATTTCCTCAAGGTTTGTATTCGGCTGATAGTGAAGCACCTCACTTTCGCTGGTGGCGACGCTGGTTTTGGGTTCGCCGCCAACATTGCTCGTGTTGCTAGCCACTGCCGGCGCAGCAGGTGGAGACTGTCGCAATATACGTGGGATGCCAAATAAAAAGCCAAGTAACGCTCCTGAAAGCAGAGCAGCGCCAGCAATGATGACGCTGACACCGGAAATCGACAGAACTTGAATCAGACCTGTGGCCTGCAACGAGAATAAGACTATGGGGACCAGGCCGACCCCGACAAGGCCGAAGAGCGCTGGCAATGCTTGAGAGCCATGCTCACCTTTGTTGCCTTTTCGAACTTCTGGATTCTTAGTGTCAATAATCATATGCGTATCTCTAATCACGGTGTTCCCGTTTGAACGAACTCTGCAAACAAATACCCTGTCGTTTCACCAATCACAACCCTTCGGGAACGCTGATCCCTGAAGGGTTGTGATTGCATCTCATGCGACAAGCTAGATATCTGTATCAATGGTGACCATAGTTATGGTACCCCATGTGCATATTTCTAGCTGGCGACAAAGTCGTCCAGACTGAGCGGTGGACGACCTTGTCATTATACGTACCCTTCAACTAGTGGGTCGTTTGGCTTGCAGACCGCCAATCTTCGTAGGTCGGGCTGGCTGCCCGGCGGCGCAGGCCTACGGACGGTAGTCTGTGAGCATTGCCGTCACACTGCCTGCATGGCCTTTGTGAATGGCCAGCGCCGGGCCAAACGACCCACTAGCAATAGGCCCAAATTGAGTTAGGTCCGCCAGAGCCATACGCCGGCATTGCCAAAGCCAACTACGTCCGCGCGACCATCACCAGTCACGTCAGCGAGAATTCGCGGGTGCATTTCAACACGCCAGCCTCCAGCGTTGTAGGCGAAGTTCCCGACAATGAACTGGAGGGCCTGGAAGGTACCATTACCGCTGTTGGGCGAGACCCATATTCCGGTGTCTCCGAAGCCTACGATGTCGGCGCGACTATTGCCCGTCACGTTAGCTAAGAAGCGCGGGTGCCGCTCTACACGCCAGCCTCCAGCGATGTAACCGAAGTTCCCGACGACCATCTGCGGCGCCTGGAAGGTACCGTTACCGTTATTGAGTGAAACCCACACGCCGTCATTACCGAAGCCGACGATGTCCGCACGACCGTCGCCTGTCAGGTCAGCAAGAAAGCGCGGGTGCCGTTCGACACGCCAGTTCCCGGCATCGTAACCGAAGTTCCCGACGACCATCTGCGGCGCCTGGAAGGTGCCGTTACCGTTATTGAGTGAAATCCACACGCCTGCATTGCCAAAGCCGACGATGTCGGCACGACCGTCGCCAGTCAGGTCAGCGAGAAAGCGCGGGTGCCGTTCGACACGCCAGCCTCCAGCGTTGTAGCCGAAGTTCCCGACGACCATCTGCGGCGCCTGGAAGGTGCCGTTACCGTTGTTGAGTGAAACCCACACGCCGTCATTACCGAAGCCGACGATGTCGGCACGACCGTCGCCTGTCAGGTCAGCGAGAAAGCGCGGGTGCAAATCAACACGCCAGCCTCCGGCGTTGTAGCCGAAGTTCGCGACGACCATCTGCGGCGCCTGGAAGGTGCCGTTACCGTTGTTGAGTGAAACCCACACGCCGTCATTACCGAAGCCGACGATGTCCGCACGACCGTCGCCTGTCAGGTCAGCGAGAAAGCGCGGGTGCCGTTCGACACGCCAACTCCCGGCGTTGTAGCCGAAGTTCGCGACGACCATCTGCGGCGCCTGGAAGGTGCCGTTTCCGTTGTTGAGTGAAACCCACACGCCTGCATTGCCAAAACCAACGATGTCCGCACGACCGTCGCCAGTCAGGTCAGCGAGGAAGCGCGGGTGCCGTTCGACACGCCAGCCTCCAGCGTTGTAGCCGAAATTCGCGACGACCATCTGGGGGGTAGGCAGATTCGTATCATAACGGGGCGGAGCAACCACTGTGGGGTGCTTGTAATTCTTGGCGACCTGTTGGTTTTCAGGGGGAGACCAAGGCCGCGTAGTAGGTGGCACGCCTGACCATGGCTTGATATTACTGTTGAGTCCTGCATTGCCACTTTCTGATCCATAGATTGCATTAGGATCTAGTCTCTCCGGGTGCGCGGGGTCGGTCTGCCACCGTGCAAACAGTCGATCTACATTCGAATGCAATAAGAACACGAAGGGATCGCGGAAAGATACATGTTGACCGCCCATGGCGACGAAACCGTGCATGGCATTATGTACGCCTTCCAGCAACCCTCGCATGGTCTGGTAATCGGCTGCGTTTAGGATTGCATTGTCGCCAGCGACGGTTGCCGGAGAGCCGGACACGAATCGAACGACCGTCCGCGGTGGGTCCGCTGGGTTGTTTGTAGAATCTCGATGCGGGTTCGCTCCCGGAACATAGAAGCCCGCTCCAAGCCAGGGTTCGCCGATGGGAGCGGAAACCGAACCTCCGTACCCCATGAAGTCCGGGGTGAACAGATTTAACGTCCCGGTCGCCCCGCCGCCCAGGTTAGCGCCTGGAATAGCCCGCGGGTCTTGCGTCCAGTCCCAGTAGTGCAGCGAAAGCAGCGGATTGATCGAACGCAACATTCCCTCAAATCGATTGACAATTTCCCGGTGCCACGGCAGGAACTCCGGTCCCCCATGCACATGGGTTGCCTGGTGGATTTCATCCTGCTTAAACCACCAACTTACCCCGCCCGGAATTGGGTCTGTTCTGTTGCCGGGGAAGAACCGTCGGTTTAGCTCAATCAGCGCGTCGCGAAATAATGCGCGCTCAGTTGGGTCAACTGACGCAATGTTGCGTCGAATTCCATCTCCTAGTGCCATGAGGTCCTCCAGTAGATCATGATCTGAACGTGATCACCTGATAACGTGAGTGATTGGCTTAATCTTATGGGTTGTTCACATCGGTATCCTCCGATTGAGTCTGAGTTGCAGAATTTGTCATTATCGAGCGAATATCCGGTTAGTAGTACCTTTTTGAACGAGGCTGTACCATCAAACAGGAATCTCATCACCTGAGCATCACCGTCCGGTCACGCTTCTATCACTCTCGCATTAGCAACACCTTTGTCAAACTGCCATAGCCAAGCATACCGGGGTTCCTGCGTCCATTCGTACCATGTCACGTCTGAACAGGCTCAATCTCAATTTCGATCCGCACTCGGGATGGACCGCTGATCGCAGCATGTGTCAGAACATTAAGTAGTGAGGAAAGTGTTGTGCTGTCTACCCCCGCAGGCCCACGTTCTGGTGTAGCTGCTGGCACCCCTACTGGCGCAACAGGCGCGGTGATGACTGGTAATGTACCAGTCTGCGAAGCCGGTTTTGCTGCAGCCGGAGCCAAGTGTGCCAACAAGGCAGCCAATGCCGTAATGCGACCCTCGCCATATCGAGCATGCCATAAGGCTGGGGCCGCTACGGAGCGTCGTGCTGTACTCATCACTAACCGGCGTATATCTTCAATTCCCACTCTCGGGCCAGTAGTCTGCATCAACAACGCTACCAAGCCCGTCACATGCGGGGCCGCCATGCTGGTGCCAGACATGCGCGTTGTACCTTGCGTCAACGACCTCGCGGCGTTGATGCCGACGCCTGGTGCACTTACCTCCGGTTTCAGTTTGCCGTCGCGCGTCGGACCCTCCCCACTGCTCGGCGCCATGTCTCGTGCAGGCACGGTCGCGTTGTAGGAGCCGACCACGATTGTTTGGCCGCCACACGAAATTGAGCCGACAGTGTGTGTGGGATCGCTGTCCTGTTCTGCAAACCTGGATTGGCCGAAGTCGTCCCGTTCTATCCATGCATGGAAACTCACCGGCGCTGCGCTCTCTGTCCGGAATTCCACCTGCCACACGCCCGCAGACAAGGATCTGTCAAGCAGAATGTCCACTTGATTGTCGCCATTGTTGGGGTCGCTTTTGCGATGGATGATTCGCCCTACGGTCACACCTTGACGGGTGATCACCTGTGTCTTGCCCAGCGCCACCGGGCCCAATCGCGTGCCACTTGGCGCAACAAGGGTCACACTCAACGCTTGCCCGCCTAAGTACCACACCTCCATCTCGTTGTCAGTTTGGTCGCCCGTGGCAATCTCCCAACTTAACATGCGTGGAACCGCTCTGCTTATCTGACCGCTAGCATGGCTATGACGGTTGCGCGAGTTGCCGGCTGAGATGACAATCGCTCGACCCGAAGTCTCCAATAGGGCGTCGAAGCCCTGTTCTACTAGCGTCGAGCCATCATGTGGGCCGCCGTGGGTTCCTAGGCTCAGGTTTACTACTGCGGGTCGGCCTAGGGCTGAGGCCTTCTCAAAGATGTAGTCAACTGCCTCTAGGAGTCGCCTTGAATTGCCAAACGACTCGTCGGCCTCATAGTCTCCCGCGGCCAAGTGCACAAAGATCAGGTCTGCACCAGGCGCGACTCCGCGGTTGCCCGTTGCTGTACCGTTTCCCGCAGCAATGTCAAGTACGTGGGTGCCATGCGCATCCTTCTTCGGCTCATAGAAAAGCGTCTGGTAGGCTGACTGCGACGCAACTGAGGTCACTGGGGAAAGAGCTTGGTTAATCAGATTTTCATCCAACTCGCGGCCATAACCATAACCCTGTGGCGATATTGACGTTGAGCCGCCCCGCTGATCCCACAGGAACTTCAGCCGCGTCGTCCCGTCTGCGTTGCGAAAGTTGCGATGCACAAAGTCGCAGTCGTAGTCTACTACACCAATGATCACCCCGCGGCCATCGTGGATCGTGCTGTCCTGCAGGCCTTCAACCAGCTGTTGTTGTGAAGCCTCAATTTCAGGCACCGAGAATTGGAGATCCTTGTGCAACTGGGTCGCACGTTTCAGACTAGACACGTTGGGATCCTTGCGCACTGACTCGATGTCCTCCACTCGAACTGTACCGGTTACGATCTTTCCCATCGTGCGTACAACGTTCAGGCCAGACACTGGCACCGCTGGGTCGTTAAGCTTGGCGATGATATCGACGATCATCGTTCCTTCGTCAGATAGACTCATAGCTGATTGCGTACCCAGTTCGATGTTGTCCTGTGCCGCAATGAGAACGTCTTGCAGGTGCGGATCGAGATCGGTGTCGACCTCAACGCTCGCCAGCGTCAAGTCGTCGGAAGTATTTCGTTCATCTTGAGATGGTTTCTTGCTTGCCACAGCGACTATTCCTTTCTTTGCCAGCCGTAGGCGGCTGGTGGCCGTGATTGATGAACAGGCGGGTAAATGTAGTGGCCATTTGCACTCTCGTTCGTAGTTGAAGGTCAAAATTGCGTTTCCAGGAATCTGAATCTCCTCTCATGTGTAGCCATAGCTAACATTTAGCAGCTATGGACTGAATGGAGATTTCCCCGGTCGGCTCGCCAGCTATTTGCTTGTTACTGATGCTTACGAAAGCGACATCCGGGTCATCGAGAAGACGTACCTCTTCCAAACGAGCAAAGATCCTGAGATTCTTGACCTTTATGCCGCAAGGCTGATTTGCCCCCGAACTGCGGGGCCGCGCTTTGAATGAGACTTGCCTGTACGTCATAGCTCAATACCGGTCAGCTTTCAGCAAATAGTTCGCAAGCGCTGCAGTGATTGGCTGACCAGTACGTTCTTCAATGAACAACCACTGACCGGCGGGATTGACTTCAAGAAAGACGTACTCGCCTGCCGGTGTCAGTCGCATGTCGATCGCACCATAGACAAGTCCGAGTGATTCCATTAGGGCGTGTAGCTTTGCAATCACTCCATCAGGCAGAACGTGCGCTCGGATCGGGGCTGTGTGCATGATCATGCGAAAATCAACGGGATAGTCTGTCTCGCTTGCACGAATCTCAGCGGGAAAGATCGCGTCGCCGATTAGCGTAATACGAAGATCGATGTCGGCACGGATGTGTTCCTGAAAGATGACCGGAGCATACCGAACCGCGTCAAGATGTATGCGTTCTTGAGGTCTTAGCAGCCGGGTTTCACGCCACGATCGCTCGGTCGCGGAAAATGCTTTGTAGATCGTCCCTGCGGCGCCTTCGCCATCGATGAACTCAGCTGCACTTGCGGGATCGTTGGTGATCAATGTTTTGGGGATTCTTAGCCCTAGCCCCGCAGCGACTTTCAGTTGATAGGCCTTCCGTCCTGCCACTTCGTCGCGCTCTGGGGTGTTGACCCATTGGGCGTCGAGGCAGGACCACAACCCCGTAATTGCAGCATGGCATTCGCTATAGGCAAAGCCGCGATCTTCGCTACCTGTGACATCAATCTGCACTTCAAAAGGTTGCGGTCGCCGCCACCAAACTGAGCGAACGGCGGACAAATTGTATCGGGTTCCATCAATGACCGCGGAAACAGCCGAGCACTGACCGCTTGAATATCTCATCTCCAGCCGAACTTCGCGCGGGAAACGTGCTGTGTCAAAGAGGAGTGTTTCGGCTCCTAGGCGATCGAGATGGTCGAGTATCATGGTCGCGTGAGGGTCAGCCAGATGTGAGATGATTAGAATCATGGTTGGGACTCATATGTTGTTGCGAATGGAGTCTCAGCCACTACGGGCCGCGCCAAGTTTGCCGCCTGCTGCTTCATATTCGACGAGAAGCTGCCGGTACTCCGCGTCAAGCTGAGCGAGTTCGGCCTCGCCTGCCACCATCATCTGTTCAAGCTGTATAAGTGCCGCTTCTATCTCGCCGAGCATTCCAGCTTGTTGGCCACTGGCGCTCCACGCACTGGCATGGTGGGGTGTGGCGAGAACAAATGGACGAGCGGACTGAGACTCTGGCCCCAATGGCCGCCCAAAACGCACCAGCCGACCTTGATTATCGAAACCTGGCTGCTTGCCATCCAATCCAGGTGGCTTGTCGAGACCAGGCGATTTGACATCATCACGGAATTTGAGCGTGACCGGATTGTCAACTACTGGCTTGTCTAGTGTCGGCTTTGACAAGTCATCACGGAATTTGAGCGTGACCGGATTGTCAACTACTGGCTTGTCTAGCGTCGGCTTTGACAAGTCATCGAAGACTTTTCGTTTCGGCCTCACTAGCGCTTGAAGCGTCGGCGAGACGGCAATCACTGCTTCGATCCGCTGCCCGAAATTGCTGCCGCCGTCGCCCGGACTCGCTGCGGTGCAACCTCCATTTGTGTGAATGCCGACCAGCCGCCCATCACTGGAGCGAAGGATGCCCGATCCTGAATTGCCGCCAAGCGTGTCAATGTCGCCATATCGGATAAGATTACCGCTAATTGAGGTAGTCGGTCCTGACTCTACCCGTTTCGGTTGACCAGCTGGATGACCGATGATGCAGATCATTTCAGGTGTCACGGCGTCAGTGGGCGACACCAAGGCTTGCCCGAAGGTCGAACCCGGATTGCCATCAATACGACAGATGGCCATGTCTAAGCCACCAAGCCGATATTCGATCAATTCGAGGATTGCAAAACTTTGCTCAGGGCGCAGGTTGCCAGCTGGATCGACCTGAAAATTGAAGTTGAGCCGCATGTTGCGAGCGATTTCCTGAGGCGTGATAATGTTGGTTGTGCCGTTCTGTCGTGGTCGCTCCCATCCGCCGCCGGTTTGATCGAAAAGGTGACCGCATGTCAGAAACAGATCGGCTGAGATCATAGTGCCACTGCCCCAACGTACACCGGCGACATTGCCCGGATTGGTGTAAATTGAGGCGAGATTGGCGTTCCACTGCACCTGACAAGCAGCGGACTGGTGGGCGGCGACAAAAGCAACTGTAACGCCCAGTGTGCCATCATATTGTTCAACAGGTTGCGAATCATCAGTCGCACCACAAATTGATTCGAGCACTGCGGCATATGCATCACCCGCAGAATCTAGACTCTCCGCAGAAATTTGCAGAAGCTCCATATGGGGAACAAAGAGGGGATCATTGGGACGGTCCTGCGTCGAGCGCACCGCATTTCTACTACTCTTCTTGTCAGCGTCACTTGCTGGTCTTTCCGGCCTCGATTTAGGCTTGCTCATATACTCCTCCGTAGGAATTGATCTGTGGTTGGACACGTAACGGTCACTGCTGATCCCGTATAGTATGCTTCGATCTTGAAGTTCGTATTAGCGAGATTGGGACTTCATAGGAGAAAACTATGACTGGTGTGTCAAGACAGCGTATCTAAATCGTCATCAACAAGATTTCCCGGCCGGGTACTGTTAGGACTTCGTTTACGATATATTTGTCGGCTTACGGTGATGCTCGCTTGCCAATGTGCATTTGAGCGGAAACTTGTCCGTAATCCGGGCGCGATTCCATCGCTATTGATTGAGAGCGAACCGCGCCCCGGATGCTACTAGTGGGTCGTTTGGCCCGGCGCTTGCCATTTCCATAGGCCATGCAAGCAGCGTGACGGCATTGCCCACAGACTGGCGCCGTCTGTCGCCCAGCGCCGTCGGGCTGTCAGCCTGACTTACGATGATTGGCAGTCTGCAAGCCAAACGACCCACTAGTGGATAGCTGTCGCCTATCAGCACATCGTAGCGGAAAATTGGCGCTCTACCTCTGGAAAATGCGCGAAAACGAAACTTTGTGCTGATGTACGACAGATAGCCGCTTGGCGACGTACCTTCAGTGCGTACCGGTCTAAGCAAGTCATGCAGGGACACCGGTGAACCGAATGAAGTCGCCGATGGTAACGATTGGGTCGCCATTGGCGAGTTTTGCGCCCCTGCTAGGATCCCAGCCACCTTTCTGGTTGAGGTATGACTCCGGGTCGCTGAGAAGTTGGCCGATAATCGTCTCACACACGATGCGGCTGCCTAGTTCCCCCAGCGAGTTGCCGTTAGCGCGTACTTCAGCTTCCTTGAGGACGTAATACCAGAGTGGTGTACGCTGGAGGAAGTCGCCTTCGACATTGTCTAATACAGCGTTCAGTGCGGCGCTGTTCCCTTTGTGTAGTTCATCCGTTGTTAAGGGAGCAACCCCCATCGCCTGCGCCACGCTTTGCCCAGTTGGGATATTTAGCAGGTAGCCGCGCAGAAGATTGCGCCGGGCGAGATGTTTCAGGATCAGCCTGACACGTGGCTCGAGAGCCGGATCGTTGCCCATATTGAGCATATCTTTGAGAGGCACAGCTAGGCGGGTATCGATCTTGCGCGCAAAGTGATCAGCAATCGAACTGCCCTTATCGATGAAGCGATCCCACTCGATAATCCAATTGAACGGTAGCACTTCGGTCCAGCCAGGGATCGGGAATGGGTTCGGCGCCCCGTTGCCTGTGAACGCAAAGAGCAGGTCGAAGGTAGCATTGGGTATCACATTAGTGCCTGGCCGACCAAAGTTGCGGTTGAAGTCATATGTAGCACGAACCATAGTGTGCCCAAAGCGGAACGCCGCGACTGAAAATTCTAGAGGCATAAATGGCTCACGCCCGTTCAACTTGTAATGCTTCGGTCCACCGAGCAAAACCTTGTCGACGATTCCTGCAAGTGTCACCGTCTTTAGATAATCGTTCACAACGAGCCATTGATAGTGCCAGCGCGTCAATTGTTGGGCCCGCTCAAAAAGTTTGGCATCACCCTTCTTGTTGAACTCTGGCTCGTTAGTCTTCACCCAGTCCACGATGGCATTGTGGAAGCGCAGAAAGACAGTGTGGAACTGCGCAACGATCAGGTTCTCGTCATTGCGCCCATCAGCGATGAGGGCAAGTTGTCTGAAGTTTGATTTGGCACGCAATTCAGGCGAGAAGTCGTTTTCCGTCACAACGTTCTGCTCAATAAGCGCCCCAATGCGCGGCAGATCTCTTTCCATGTCTGTGTCAGGTGGAATGAGAACGCCGGGTATCGCCTGAGCGGCAGGGGGTGGAGGATTATTGGCAACCGTGCCAACACGAAGTTTGATACCATTGTAGAAGTTTGCCGCCTGGGTAGGACTAGCAGGATCGAATGTTGGCCCGTCGCCATAGACGCTGTCCAGGTTGAGCGTCGGCTGCCGCAGGTTTTTTAGTTTGTCGACCACGAAATTGACGTCAAGTGGCACCAAGGTTGGACTGGTTATATCACTAACGGCCGAATCTCGATCAGTGTTTGCGGTCAAGTCATGGTCGATGAACTGCCCCCAGTAGGTGTAGACCGGCGGAATTGTCGAGTTGTTTGTTGGCTGCAGGGGATCTTCACCCGCTGCTAGCGAACTTTCCACCATCTCATCGCCAAGAGCAATCAGAACGGCGATAATCCCAGCCGGATTAGCTGTCGGCAGGTGGGCTGCCGGGTCAGTTTTCAGGGCTGGAAAGAGATAGTCAAACGGCGTCTCGAACGATATTTCTTCCGGCTGGACGGCAGCACTCTCGGCTGCTGCGATTGGTACCGTAATTCCAGCAACTGCAGCCCGCTTAAGTGTGAGGTCTTCCCGCGTCTCGGCTAGCTTCGCCGCCTGTTGGGATGCGTCCTCGATAACATGTGCGCCATGTGAGATGTCAGTCAGTACTTGACCTTTGCGTGGCATCGTAGTCTCCTTATGAACTTCTCGGCTTGATGAATGGTCCTTCAAGCAACCGACGGGCAAACGTTGTCTTCACTCGACTTCTTGACGGTATCTGTCCAATCTTCGAGAACGAATATTTGGCTAAGTCGTCCTTCTCGCGACATACAGTGCGCTATCATCTGGTTACTCTCGAACGGCCAATTGGACAGCTGACCAGTACTGCACTAAAGTTTTCAGTCATTGACAGATTGGTTCCCATGAGAATCCCCAAGTTCGCCCCATTCCCTTTCATACGATTTGGAACAGGCCGTCTTTGCTCACTTTACGTCCGTCAGAATCTATTACCACCAAATCCCATTTGCCAGGCTGTCTACCACTTACGTTGAACGTACACACAATCTTTGATTCGCTAACCACGGTCACGTTAGTAGCATCTATCTCGGCCATGCCTGCCAACGAGAGTCTTGCGTGCATTCCAGGAGCAAAGCCCGTTCCTATCAACTCAACATTGACTGCGCCTGAGCCGGCCTGAACGCTCGCCGGACTAATGCTGTCCACGCGCAAATGGGAAGGCATTTTGAGGTTTTCACTATGTGCTAAAGTAAAGCTACTTTCAGAATCATAGTTTTTGTTCCAAGTGGTCATTCATGGTAAACCCTTCTCACGCAGATGCAATGGCGAATAAGGAGGGTGACATGGTACGACCAGATCCAGCAAAATGGGGGCAGACGGTGGCGGACTTGCGCCGGCTATCAGTGGAGGCAGA
>Ga0209607_1002184_pt1 | contig 15828 bp, 18 predicted proteins | sample AD_UKC117_MetaG_FD_184413 | JGI IMG/M metagenome (GOLD analysis project Ga0209607, IMG submission 184413) | Active sludge microbial communities of municipal wastewater-treating anaerobic digesters from Hong Kong - AD_UKC117_MetaG (SPAdes)... | ecosystem: Engineered > Bioreactor > Anaerobic >... | reverse complement strand
GCAAGGCCGCCACCTCCCGCAGAGGTGCGTTGCGAGTGAAGGCCGTCACCAACTCGGCGAGCTCCCGCGGCACGTCACCGGGGGCACCTGCGCTGAGCGGCAGCCGCACCTCTTCTCGGGCACCTTCATGACCCTCGACCGGCAGTTTGAGATGCCAGCCCTCGTCGTCGCCGCCCTCACGCCGGCGCAGGGTGACCCCCCAGCGGGCCAGCCGCAGATCGTCGGTGTCGTGGTAGACCGCCGTCATCGTCCGCGTGATCTGTCGTTTGGCCCGGGAGACACCCGCGGAGGTCAGTGTGAGATCGGGAAGGCGGAACAACCCGTGTACACGCAGTTTGCGCTCCACTTCCAGCACCGTGACCGGTTCGTCGGGCACGTCGACCTCATACACCTGGGGAGGCTCGAGGCCGGCTTCGGCATGGTCGATAGTCACCACGTCCACGGGCGGGGTCACTTCCACGGCGTCCTCCGGCGGCGGGAAGATGTCGTCCTCGGGATCGTCGGGCAACTGTGCGGCGCGGGTGTCAGGTGGGGTCGGATCCTCGAAGTCGCCGCCCGCCTGATCCATCTCAGCCTCCACGCAGATGCTTGCGCCGGATCATGTACGCCTGGAAGTCCTCCAGGGGCTGGTCGTCCGACGCCTCGTTGTGTACCCATTGTCCGTCAGGTCCAAGATCCCACGCAGCGGTCCCCTCGTCGAACGCCTTGTCGAGAATCTCGCCGACGTATGCGATCTGGTCGCGCGACTGAAGGGACACGAGGGTCTCGACGCGGCGGTCGAGGTTGCGGTGCATCAGGTCCGCAGAACCGATCCAGACCTCCGGTTCGCCGCCGTTGCGGAACTCATACGCCCGGGAGTGCTCGAGGAACCGGCCGAGGATGCTGCGCACGCGCAGATTCTCGCTCAAGCCGGGGACCTGCGGCCGGATCGCACAGATACCGCGCACCAGGACATCGACCGGCACCCCAGCCATCGCCGCACGGTAGAGCGCGTCGATGACCTCCTCGTCGACGATCGAGTTGCACTTGAAACGGATCCGGGCGGGCCGGCCCGCGTCGAGGTTGGCCACCTCCCGCTCGATGCGCTCCACCAGGCCGGAGCGGATGGAGTGCGGTGCCACGAGCAGGCGGTTGTACTCGGTGTGCATCGAGTACCCGGACAACTGGTTGAACAGGTTGGCGACGTCCTGCCCGACCTGATCGTCCACCGTGAGCAACCCGAGGTCCTCGTAGAGCCGGGCTGTCTTCGGGTGGTAGTTGCCGGTCCCGAGATGGCAGTAGCGGCGCAGCCGGTCGCCGTCGTCGCGCACCACCATCGACAACTTGCAGTGGGTCTTCAGCCCGACCAGCCCGTAGACCACATGCACACCGGCCCGCTCCAACTTGCGTGCCCATTTGATGTTCGCGCTCTCGTCGAACCTGGCCTTGATCTCCACGAGCGCCAGCACCTGCTTGCCGGATTCGGCAGCGTCGATCAGCGCATCGATGATCGGCGAGTCACCGGAGGTGCGGTACAACGTCTGCTTGATCGCCAGGACCTTCGGATCAGCCGCTGCCTGTTCCAGGAAGCGCTGCACACTGGTCGAGAAGGAGTCGTACGGGTGGTGCAGCAGGACGTCGCCGCGCCGCATCGCCTCCAGCACGTTCGGTGCGCTGGCGCTCTCCTTGTTCTCCGCGAGGTTGCGGTTGGTCTTGGGCAGGAAGGCCGGGTCGGAGAGGTCCTCACGGTTGAGCCCCACGAAGGCCCACAGCCCGCGAAGGTCCAGCGGGCCGGGGAGCATGAAGACCTCGTTCTCGGCCATCCCGAGTTCACGGACAAGCAGATCCAGCACGTGCGGCGCGATGGAGTCCTCGACCTCCAGCCGCACGGGCGGACCGAACCGGCGCCGGCTCAACTCCCGCTCGAGAGCCTTCAGAAGGTTCTCGGCATCGTCCTCTTCGACCTCCAGGTCCTCATTGCGGGTGACCCGGAACAGATGGTGCTCAAGAATGTCCATCCCGGGGAACAGCATGTCGAGGTGCTGGGCGATCAGGTCCTCGAGCGGCACGAAGCGCGAGTCGCCGATGGCGAGGAAGCGGTCGAGGCTCGGCGGGACCTTCACCCGGGCGAACAATTCGGTGCCGGTCGCCGGATTGCGCACCACGACGGCGAGGTTCAGGGAGAGCCCTGAGATGTACGGGAAGGGGTGCGCGGGATCGACGGCCAGTGGGGTGAGGACCGGGTAGATCTTCTCCCGGAAGAGTTCGGCGAGCCGTTTGCGCTCGTCGTCGGACAACTCGCCCCAACGGACCAGGCTGATCCCCTCTGCCGCCAGCGCGGGCCGCACGTGATCGCTCCAGCACGTGGCCTGACGGCGCATGAGGTCGTGCGAGTGCACCAGGACCGCGTCATGCACTTCCCGCGGCAACAACCCGGAAGCCGCCTTGACCGCGATGCCGGCCGCGATGCGGCGCTTGAGACCGGCGACCCGGACCATGAAGAACTCGTCGAGGTTCGAGGCGAAGATCGCCAGGAACTTGGCGCGCTCGAGCAGCGGCAACTCGGGGTCTTCGGCCAACTCGAGAACGCGCTGATTGAAGGCCAGCCAACTGAGCTCCCGGTCGATGAATCGATGCTGGGGCAGATCGTCGGCCACACTGGCGGACTCGGAAGCGGCGGCGGTCATGCCCCAAGGTTGCCAGAAAGCCGCGAATCGCGGCTAATCGGTCTGCTCCGCCTGCCGAGCCGGCAGCGCGAATTGCACGTCGCAGTCGGCGCACGCGAATCCGAGCCGTTCGTACATCGCCACGGCACCGGCGTTGCGCAGGTCGACGTACAGCATGACCGTCCGCAGCCCCAGACCCCGCAGGTAGTGCAGGCCCTGCATCGTGAGTGCCGAGCCCAGTCCGGTTCCGCGGGCACGACGCGCCACCGCCAGCACGTAGACCTCGCCGGTGCGCTCATGTGCGTGGGCGGCACCACCATGGACCTTCGTCCAGTGGAATCCGACGAGCCCGTGCTCGTCGAAGGCCAGCAGGAAACCCTCCGGGTCGAACCACGATTGGGCCAGTCGCTCCGACAGATCGGCGGCGGCCCAGGAGCCCTGGTCCGGTAGATCCACGAAGGCCTCCGCGTTCAGTGCCAGCCATGCCGGAGCATCGTCGGGCTCGAAACGTCTCACGCTGACCCCCTCCGGCATGCGCACCTGCGGGATATCCGTCAGGGACCGGGTGTAGCGACACAGTCTGCGCACCGGACGCATGCCGGCGTGCGTCGCGATGGACTCCGCGGCTGGCAGTTGGCCGTGGGCCCAGATCCGCACGCGGGATCCCCCGGCCTCAAGGATCTCGGCGAGCATGCGCGACCCCAGGCCCCGACCGCGTGCGGCCGGGTCGACCAGGAACTCCGCGACGGGTTCCTCGCCCGCCGAGACGAAGGCATAGCCGACGATCCGCCCGTCCTCCCGGACCACGCCGTGCCGATCCTCCCCGCTGCCGCCGGCGAGGAGATGCAGGTACGTGTGCTCGCTCAGCGAAGAGACCCCGTCCGCGGCGCTGACGCGGTCGAGCATCGCGTCGATGGCCGCGATGTCCTGCGGGCGGACGCCGTCCAGCCACTCGATGGCCGGCGTCATTCGCTGAACTCGGGCTCACGCTCCGAGCGGGGCGGCACCAGCCGGTATCCGACGTTGCGTACGGTACCGATCAGGGCCTCGTGCTCCGGGCCCAGTTTGGCGCGCAGGCGACGGACGTGGACGTCGACTGTACGCGTGCCACCGAAGTAGTCGTAACCCCAGACCTCCTGCAACAACTGCTGGCGGGTGAAGACCCGGCCGGGGTGCTGCGAAAGGTACTTGAGCAGCTCGAACTCCTTGTACGTCAGGTCGAGCACGCGGCCACGGACGGTCGCGGTGTAGCTGCCCTCATCGATGAGCAGTTCCCCGTGCCGGATCTCCGGCTCGTCCGCCTGCTCGGCGTCGGCGAGGCGCCCGAGCGCGAGCCGGAAGCGGGCTTCCACCTCGCCAGGACCGGCGGCCTCGAGCAGTATGTCGTCCACCCCCCAGTCGGGCGAGACCGCAGCCAGTCCGCCCTCGCTGATGATGAGGATCACGGGCAGGTCGGACCCCGTAGCCCGAAGAACCCGGCACAACGAGCGGGCACCGGGTAGATCCCGGCGGCCATCGACCAGCAGCAGGTCACCGGCCGGCGCATCGATCAGGGCGGCGGCTTCGGCGGGCAGAACCCGCACCTGGTGGCTGAGCAGTCCGAGCGCGGGCAGCACATGATCGCTGGGCTCGACCGCATCGGTCATCAGCAGAACACTGCTCATCGGCCACCTCCGGACCTCTCCCACGATATTGCAGAAGGGGCGCGGGGCATCGCGGGCGGTCGGGTTCTGGACGAACCTCAGGCAGGCATCGCCTCGCCGAGGGCCGCGATGACATCGGCCTTGCGCGGCTGGCCGGAGGCACGTCGCACGATGGCGCCCCCCGCGTCGAGCACGAGGACGGTCGGCGTGCGGGAGATGTTCAACTCACGGGCAAGGTCGAGGTGCTGCTCGACATCGAGATCCACATGTTTGACGCCGGGCACCATCTGCGCGACCTCATCGAGGATGCGGCGGGTTGCTCGGCAGGGGGCGCAGAACGCCGACGTGAACTGGACCAGGGTCGCCTGCTCCCCGAGACGGTCACCGATCTGCGCGGCGGACAGGCGCGACGTGTCAGCGCGCGCACTCGATCTCATCCGACCGTCAGCAGCACGCCGCCAGACACCGAAAACGCCCAGCAAGACCGCGATGGCGGCCAGGATCATGATTCCCGACATGTTGGGCTCAACACCTCCCGCTACCACGACATTCCCCACCGGCCACGTACTCTGGAACCAGTGATCATCTCCGTGGGAATGCCTGAGGTGCAATTCAGGTTCTCCACCATACTCCCCCCACTTCCCGAGAGGTACCAGTGATAGATCCCCGCGGCACCCGGTTCTCCGCCGCCATCACCGTCATTGTGCTGGCCCTGGTCATCCTCACAGCGCCCGGCGGCATCGCCACCGCGCTGTTGAGTCTGCAGACATTGGTCTTCGCGTTCGGCGCGATCCTCGGGCCCAGCCACCAGCCCTACGGCTGGCTGTTCAAGAAACTCGTCCGTCCTCGGCTCAAGGCGCCGAGCCACATGGAGGAGCCGCTGCCACCGCAGTTCGCCCAGGCCGTGGGGCTCGGCTTCGCACTCGCCGCGAGCGTCAGCATGCTGCTGGCTTGGACCCTCGGCGTGTACATCTTCGCCGGTTTCGCGCTCTTCGCCGCGGCGCTGAACGCACTGTTCGGCTTCTGCCTTGGGTGCGAGATCTACCTGCGTATCCGCAAGTTCATCCCCGTCGCCGCAATCCCGGCACCTGCCCGCGATTCGATCCTCGATCTGACCGACGACACGCACTCGCGGGTCTGACGTGCGCTCTCTGGTGGTGAAGCTGACCACCGACGACCCGGAGAAGGTAGCGGCTGCGTTGACTGTGGCGATGACGGCCGCAGCGGCCGGCGCGCAGGTCGCCCTGTGGTTGTCCGGCCCGGCCACGATGTTCGCCGTGCCCGGCAAGGAGCCCCCGTACGACCTCGAGTACGCCCCCGACCTCGACACGGCGCTGTCCAGCGTGTCCGAGGTACATGTCTGCAGCCAGTGCGCTGCCAGGCGTGGGGTCACCGCCGGTCACCTGCGCCCCGGGGCCGACATCGCCGGCGCTGCAAGCCTGGTGGAAGCGCTGCTCGCAGATGGCGCGCAGGCGGTTGTGTACTGACGGCGCGGCAGGCCGTCCGATGGGGTTCAGGGACCGACGAACCCCACCCAACGGCGGCTGGGTCCGGCCCCGCGCCCAGGACGACCGATGGGGTTCAGGTAGACCGGTGGGGTTCAGCGCCGCACGAACCCCACGCACCGCTTCCCGACACCCCGAACCCCGACTGGCAAAGACGGTCCTGCCGGCACCGACTAGTCTGGCACCATGACCGAGATCTTCTTCACATCTCTGCTCGTGCTGGTCAGCGTGGTCATCGTGTGGTTCTCCGTGTACGTCGTCTACCGCCTCTTCAAGAGCGAGTAGTGGACCTTCCCGAGGAGGTACTGCCGCTGTCCTGGCTCCTCGGCCAGTGGGTCGGCGTAGGTACCGGCCAATACCCCACGATCGACGATTTCCGTTTCGGCCAGGAGTTGTCGTTCACCTGCGATGGCCGTCCCTTCATCGCGATGCACTCCCGATCCTGGATCCTGGATGACGACGGGAATCGGCAGCGCCCGGGTGCGACGGAATCGGCCTACTTCCGTCCTCGTCCCGACAACGAGTTCGAGGCGCTCTTCGCGCACCCCACCGGCTACACCGAGGTGTGGCACGGGAAGGTGACGGTCTCCGAGATCCTCGATGCGACGATCACCCGCGCAAGCTTGGAAATGACCACGGACTCGGTGATGCGCACGGCGAGCGCCAAGGAGTATCTCGGCGGGCAAAGACTCTATGGCCTGGCTCCCGACGGCGATCTCGCATGGACGTTCGACATGGCCGCTGTCGGAGAACCATTGGGCAACCATCTGGCGGCCAAGTTGAAGCGCGTGTGAGCCAGCGTTTCGAATCCCTTCTTCGGGAACACGGCTATCGCCTCACCCCCCAACGGCGGGAGGTGTGGGAAACGGTCGAGCGACTGCGCCACGCCACGCCGGACCAGATCGTCGCCGAGGTTCCCGACGTGGACCACTCAACGGTGTACCGCGCGCTCGACGTGCTCGTGGAGGTCGGCTTGATCAGCCACACGCACATCGGGCACGGACCGCCGGTGTACCACGCGGTCGATCCCACCCCCCATCTGCACCTGGTGTGCCAGCGCTGCGGCGCGCAGTCCAGCGCGGACATGAGGCTGGCCGACGGCCTCCTGGCCGCGCTCGATCGGGACCACGGATTCCGGGCGGATCTCGCCTACATGGCACTGCCCGGACTGTGCGCCGACTGCCGTGAATGAATCCGGCCCGCCCGATGTTGCACCAGGCATGACACACTTCGGGGATCCATTCGCGGAGCAGAGGCTGTTGGCCACGGGCGACGGCTGGGTGGCGATGCCTGACCGCGCGGTCCTGAAGCTCACGGGCGCCGACCGCATCACATGGCTCGACTCATTGACGTCCCACCGGATCGCGTCCGGCGTCTCGACGCAGGCACTCATCCTCGACCCCAACGGTCACGTCGAATACGACCTGCATGTCATCGATACCGGCGATGCCACATGGCTGATCGTCGATGCCGCGACCGTCGATGCCCTGCACATGTATCTGGACCGCATGCGCTTCCTGGCCGACGTTCTTGTCACGGATGTGAGCGACACCCACGACGTGGTATGGGTGCCGCGCCGGGAACAATACCCGGGCCTGCCGACGTGGCTCGTGCCGGCCGAATACGCGGGCGTGGGCACCACGGAGTCCGGCGAGGACCGCGGCGGCACTGCCGACAAGTACGTTCCCTCCCGACCCGGCCTGCTGATCGGCGCTGAGGTGGTCTTCCCTCGAGGGGAACGCCCGGCCGGCCCCGAATGCGGGACGTGGGCTCTACGCGCCCTTCGCATCGCCGCCGGGGTGCCCGAGGTGGGCGCCGACACCGATCACAAGTCGCTGCCCCACGAACTCGGACTGATCGGGCCAGCCGTCCACTTGGCCAAGGGCTGCTATCGCGGACAGGAGACGGTGGCCCGGCTGCACAACATGGGCCGCCCACCCCGCCGACTCGTGCTGCTGCATTTCGACGGCGCCCTGCCCGACCCCGGCGCCGAGGTTCTTGCCGGGGATCGGATCGTGGGCACGGTCGGTTCCGTGGCACAGCACCACGAACTCGGACCCATCGGACTCGCGGTGATCAAGCGTTCCGTTCCAGTGGAGGCGGCGTTGTCCGTCGAGGGGATCGACGCCTCCCAGGAACCGGTGGTCGCACCCTGAAGGCCGGCGAATGTCGCATAATGTGTCCGGGCTGGAGAAGCGCTGTAGTGTCCGTCAATGCGCCGCTTCTTGATCGTGCTCACGACTACCGCCGTCGCCCTTGGGCTTGGAACGTCTCCGGCTACAGCGAAGGCAAAAGTCCGGATCTCCGGCGAGCTCACCGTGGGTTCCACTGTGAGAGTTGTGTCCACGAAGGCCAAACCCAAGCGCGTGAAGTGGCAGCGCTGCCCAGTCGCCGTGACCAGCAACTTCTGCCCCTCCCCCGAAAGAATTGGCCGCGGCCGTACCCACACCCTCGACGCGGAATCTGCGGGTCTATCAGTCCGGGCTGTCGCGACGATCAAGGGGAGAACCGCGGCGACGAAGTGGTCCCGTCCCGTAAGCGAAGCCAGCAGTGGGGGCGTGGTCGTGCCACAAGGCTGGGTGGTCACGGGCGGATCTCCGGCAAGCATCACCACCAACCAATCAGCGATCTCCAACGCCTACGCCGAGATCGCCCGCCTCGTAAGGGGCGGCCGCTTCCTTTCGCATCTCGAAGGCAGCGGCGGAGACATCTTCATCCAGCGTGAACTGACGTTGTGCTCTGACAACTCGTTCCGCTTCATCGACGCACCCGCCACGAATGTGACCGGCACCTGGCAGATGACCGTGAACTTCACCAACCCGCAGGACCTGGCACCACGATTGGTTCTCAGTGCTGGTGGGCAGCCCGAAAGCCTCGTGGTGGATGTCAATCCGAACAGAGCGGGCCACGTACTACTCAACGGCGAGGACTTCCTATCGGGGCCGAGTAGTTCCTGCTCCTGATCGGACATCCCCGTTCAGGCGGTGAGTGGTGGTGATCTGTCGGTGGTGGGGGTGATTCGGGGGATGCCGTTGTCCATGGTGACGGTGTAGTGGCCGTGGTGCAGGTCGTGGTGGCATCGCGAGCACAAGAGCACCAGATTTGACACGTCGGTTGAGCCGCCGTGGCGCCAGTGATGGACGTGGTGGGCCTGGCAGAACCGGGGGGCCCGCCCGCAGCGGATGCAGCCCCGGTCTCTGACGATCAACGCCCGCCACTGGTTGTGGTCGGCGGTGCGCCTACCCCGGGCCAAGGCCAGTGGCACGAAGGTGTTCTCCCGCCGGGTGCCCAGGATCACCGAGACGATCGCGGTGCAGGTGATCAGGTCGAGCATCCGGGTGCCCAGCGCCGACTCGTCCTCGAGCACGGCCCCGTCGGAACTGAGATCCTCCAACTCGACCAGCACCGAGACCTGGGACACCCCCAACGGGTTCTTGTTCGCCTGCCCGGCGGTGGTCAGATCCGACAGGGCGTCGGCCCGGCGCTGTTTGGCGGTCCTGGTGTCTTCCCGGGTGCTGCGTTTCATGAGGGTGGCCAGGGCGTCACGTAACGCAGCACCAGCGACCGGGTCCAGGTAGCCGTCGAGGCGGAACATCCCGTTGGCGGTTTCCGACAGCGACAGCGACCGTTTGGCGTGCAGGTCCTCGGCGGTGTGGTCGCGGGCGTCGGGCCGGCACTGATCAGCCAACACGCCCAGGATCCTGCGCAGTTCGTTCGGCTCGACGGTTTCGGCGATCGTCACCACATGCGATTCGATCGCGTGGAAGTTGGTGATCTTCGGGGCTTCGGCGGTGATCACCGCCACGTGCGCGCCGGAGATGTTCCCGGCCCGGAACGACTCGGCCACCTTCGGCAGGTGCTGCAAAGCGTTACCCCGCGCCACCGTCGCCGACCCGACCGCCGGATTCGAGCCGGTCGCCACCGCGACCAGCATCCCCGTCGTCCCCACACCCAACACCCGGGAATCCGCGTGCTCATCGGCGGCGCCGGCCAACTCGGTGAGGTAGGCATCCAGACGGTTCCGCAGCGCCGCGACCGCAGTCATCGCCCCCGCCCGGGACTCCGCATGCATGGTCTCGGGATCGGGAAGTGCGTCGATGGACCTGTGGAGCTGGTCGACCTCGACCGGGTGCTGACGAGGAAGTTCGGCGGCCAACGCGCAACGGCGTTTCACCTGCCGCGACACCTCGAACACCGCCACCCGATCACCCCACTCCCACTACCCCTATTCTCGCACGTACGTACGACGAACACCAGTACCAAAACCGGGAAAGTGGACACCCATCCCGGGCCGGCCGATGCATACAGTTCACTGCTGCACGGTTACCGATCCCACACCCCCAAACCCGTAACCGCGCAGCACTCAACACCGATTCGGGGCGTCGTCCACCCCTGCGGAGGCGGACCTCCGGGTTCCGGGTGACACTGAGAACCAGGAGGACCGAGCATGATCACGATGTACACCACTTCTTGGTGCGGTTACTGCAGCCGGCTCAAAGCGCAGATGCAGCGTTCCGGATTGGCCTTTCGCGAGGTGAACATCGAGATGGACCCAGAGGCCGCCGCTTTCGTGGGCAGTGTCAACGGTGGGAACCACGTCGTCCCGACCGTCGTGTTGCCCGACGGTACCGCCATGACCAATCCCAGCATCCACGAACTCATCGCGGCCGCGCGCTAGCCCGACTGCTGCGGCGGTAGGCGCTCACATACGGGTCACCCTCGATCCAGAAGCGCCATGGACGGTCGGCCGCACGACTGACGCCAACGCGCGGCCCGGTCACGAAACGTTCAGGCCTGGCAGCGGGTTCGAGACACAGGCGCCCCGTCCGCAGATCGCCGCCACTGTCGGCCATGGTGACGCCCAGAGCCTGGCCCAACCTGCCAGGGCCGCGCGCCAGATCCGGGTTTCCGCCACGTCGGGCGAGCGCGACCTCCACCCCGTCGACGACTTCCCCGCCGCGCAGCAGGATCCCACCGCCGGATCCCTGCGGGTGACACACAACGTTGAGACACCAGTGCACCCCGTAACTCAGGTACACGTACGCATGTCCGGGCGGGCCGAACATGACGGCGTTCTTGCGGCCAGGGCCGCGGTACGCGTGACTGGCCGGGTCGTCGGGACCGGCGTAGGCCTCGACCTCGACGATGCGCACAGCCACCTCGCCATCGCTGATGACCGCTCCCAGCAGATAGGGCGCAGCCAGGGGTGCCGGTTGCGCGAGCAATTCGTGCAGGTCGGTCACGTGCACCACTGTGCAATACGCCGGGGGTTGCCGCGCCTACAGTCCCGACGCCCGCAGGGTGGCCCGCACGGCGGGGTCGTCCGCCTCGAGGCCGTAGCGATCCCGGTAGACAGCCGTGACGGCCTCGCGCAGGGCGGACCCGGTCGGGGCGGGCCCGAGTTTGTGGCTGTCTGTGCTCTCGTGGGTCAACGAGGCGCCCATCAGCAGCAGGCGCGGCTCCTCCCCGTCCTGCCCGTGGTCCGGTGGGGCGTACTCGCGGACCGCGAGCATGTGGACGCCGTGCCGACGGTAGAACTCGATGCGGCGAAGGTCGTCGCGACGTTCGGGGGAATCCTCCGCACGGCCGTCAGGATCCTCCACGTCGAGCAGCAGCATCGAACGTTCGAACTGACGAAGGTGGCCGACCAGAGCCGACCACAGCGCCGATCCGTGTCCTCCGCCGCGTCGCTCGGCATCAATTACGAAGTACCGAAGGAACGACATCGACGTGGTGCCGAGGTGGCGCACCAGGGCCAGTCCCACCGGCGGCAACTCGGGGCTCTCCCCGTCCTCGAGCACCAGCAGCAGTTCATCCGGGCGGCCAGCCGTGATCTCCTCCCACGGCGCCCGCAGCGCGAGTGGGAACGAGGACTCGTACACATGACGCACGGCTGCCTTGTGGGCGTCGTCGAGCCCTGCGAACAGGGCCAACTGGCGCCGGGTCATCCTTGGTCCCCGATCCCGAGACCGGCATCCCATACGACCTTGCCGCCGACCACGGTCGCGAGCACGTCGATGTCTGCCAACGCCGCCGGGTCCACGCGCGTAGGGTCATCGGACAACACCGCGAGATCCGCGAGCGTCCCCGGGCCGATCCACCCCTTCCACGCCTCCTCATAGGACGCGTAGGCCGAGCCGTAGGTGTAGGCCCGCAGCGCCTCGTGCGCGCTCACCCGCTCGGCCGCACCGAGAATCTCCCCGGAGGCAGTGCGCCGGTTCACGATGTCGTGGATACCCAGCATCGGGCGGCCGTCCACGACCGGCCGGTCGCTGCTGCCCGGGACCACGATCCCGGCGGCCAGCAGCGAGGCGTGCCGGTAGGCCCACTCGGAGCGCTGCGGGCCCAGCGCCCGTCGCATGCCGTCGCCGATCTCCCCGACGAAACGACCTTGTGGCACCGGCACGACGCCGAGCCGGGCCGCCCTTTCCACCTGATCGGGGCGCGCCACACCGAAGTGCTCGATCCGGTGCCGAGGTGCGGTATTGCCCGCACGGCCGCCCCATCCGGTCCGCGGGTGATCGCGCATACACCGCTCGTACGCATCCAGCACAAGGTCTATCGCGGAGTCCCCGATGGCGTGCGTGGCCACGCGCCAGCCCGACCGGTGGGCCGACACGATCGTGTCGGCCAGCGCATCGGCGTCATCCTGCAGATACCCGCGCACGCCTGGGGTGTCGCTGAAGTCGTTGCACATCGCCGCGGTGTGGCCGATCAGCGACCCGTCGGAGAACACCTTCACCGGCCCCAGACGCAGCCGGTCGTCGCCGAACCCGGTGCGCAGACCCAGGTCGATCCCCTTCCCGAAGTCGTCGGCATCGTCGGTGCGCACGGCGTGTAGCACGGGGGAGGCAACCATGAGCTCCACGCGCACGGCGAGGCGCCCATCATCGCGGGCACGCTGATAAGCCAACGCCTCAACCGGCGTACGGCCGATCCAGCCCCCACCGACACCTGCTTCGACAACGCTCGTGATGCCCTGCCGGACATAGACGTCACTGGCCCGCGCGACCGCCGCGGCCACATCGTCCACGCCGACCGGGCGCCGCAACGGCGTGAGCAGGTTCTGCGCCTGCTCCTGCAACAGACCGGTGGGGCGTCCATCTTCGTCCACCACGATCGTTCCCCCGGGAACCTCACGACCGTGTTCGGACAGGTCCAACTGCGCCAGGACCGCCGTACTCACCACAGCCATGTGACCGGACGTATGGCTGAGCAGAACCCGGCGGCCCGGTGCGACCCGCTCGAGCAGGTCGCGGTCGGGATGACCGCCTATCTTGTTCTCGTCGTAGCCGTTTCCGACGATCCACCGGTCCGGGGGTGTGGTCGCGACGGCATCGGCCACCGCGGCGGCGAGGTCATCGAGGCTGCGCACCGGCGGCGTGGACAGATCGATCTCGTCGAGGCTGGCCCCGAACCAGGCCATGTGCTGGTGGGCGTCGTGGAAACCCGGCACGACGCAGCGGCCGGCGAGGGACACTGTGCGCCGCGCGGTCAGACCCGCATCGTCCGCTCCGACGTGCAGGATCCGGCCACCGAGCAGAGCCACGACCGCCGCTCGGGGTTCGACGCCGGAGCCGTCGGGCGCCATCGTCAGGATGTTCGCGTCCGTGAGCAGCAGGTCGGCAACAGGGCCGGTCATGGCCGCGACCCCTGCGCCCCGGCGGACAGCCACGCGAACAGCGCCCGGAACGAATCGGTCCATGGGACCGGCGTGCCGGACCCGTCGACCTTGACGACCACTCGGGTCCCCTCGGCCACCTGCACTTCGGCACCGTCGGGGCCGGCGACGGCGCAACGGTACCCCCATGTCGCGCTGGTCCGCCCCAGACGCACGGCGGAGACTTCCACCCGCATCAGACCGGGCGAGGACACCGGCGCGGTGAACCCCAGGCTGATGTCACGAACCACGTAGTTGATGTCCTCGTGGCGTTCGGACAGTGCGGTCCAGCCGTAGCCGAGGTGTTCGAAGAGGGCCGACTGGGCACGCTCGATGTGTACCGCGAAACGGGAGTTGTGCATCACGCCCAAGGCGTCCATCTCGTCGAAGAAGACCGGACTGTCGAACGTGAAACAGACGGTCACAGCCACACCCCTTCCACTCGGTCCCATGTATGTCCGGCAACCGCCACCAGACGAGCCTTGGCCACCCGGTGGGACGCCGTGACCGGCAGATCGTCACAGACCTCCCAGTAGCGCGGCACCTTGAACCGGGCCAGTCGTTGCTCACAGTGCTCGGCGAGTTCGGCCACGGTTCCCTGGTCCGGCCGATCGACGCCGACCAAGGCCACGAACGCCTTCACCTCCTCACCGCGCAGGTCGTCGGGAACCGACACCACCGCGGCCAGCCGCACCGCGGCGTGGGTGAGCAGAACGTCCTCGACCTCCCGCGCGGACACGTTCTCGCCGGCCCGCCGGATCATGTCCTTCAACCGCCCGACGAGGTAGACCCGCCCGGCGGCGTCCATGCGGCCGAGGTCACCGGTGTGGAACCACCCCCCGCGGAACGCCGCTGCGGTGGCTTCCGGGTCGGCCTCGTACCGGTCCATCAGACCCGGCCCGCGCAGCACCAGTTCGCCGACCTCACCGCGAGCGACCGGCAGGTCCTGGGCATCCACGATCCTGGCCTCCTTGGCGCGCGTTGCGCCGCCCACGCAACCAGTGCCCACGAGTTCGTCGTGGTCGGCGTCGGTGACCCGCAGATCCGCCCCGGTCTCAGTCATCCCGAAGGCCTCGTACCACTTGACGCCCCACCTGCGCTCCAGTTCTTCGTGGCGCGCGGCGGGGATGGCTGAGCACTGCACTGCTCGGACCCGGTGGGAAAGGTCGAGCGGGTCCGGCGGCATCTTCAGCATCAGGGTGGGCATGGCGGCCAGGCAGTAGAAGTACGTGACCTCATGCTCACGCACCTTCGACCAGAAAGTGGAGGGATGGAAGGCGTCCAGGACGACCAGGTGCGCCCCCGCCAGCAGTGCGGCGACCACGTTCCATTGTGGGTCGATGTAGGAGAAGGCCTGCGCGGTCAGCATGGTGTCGTCCGCGCCCAGATGCGGGAACTCCGCCACGAGGCCCCCGCCGAGTTCCATCCAGTACCGGTGGGACAGGACACAACCCTTCGGGCGTCCGGTCGTGCCGGACGTGTACTGGATGTTCACGGTGTCCTCGGCCGCGACGCGATGGGCGGGCATCGCGTGTGTCTCCCCCGGAGGCTGCCCAGCCCCTGGAAGGTGCTCGACCAACAGCACCGGCGCGTCCAGATCGGCGCGCACAAGTGCTTCGCGAATATGGCCGACGAGGTCGGTCGTCGTGACGACGGCAGCGGCCCGGCAGTGTTCGAGGACGTGACCGGCGTCGTCTGCGCGGTAGTGCGGGTTCAGGGGGACCATGGCAGCACCGAGGCGTGCCAGCGCGATCCATGTCAGCGGGAACTCCGCCCTGTTGGTCATCATCACGGCGACCCGGTCCCCGGCTGCGATCCCGGTGTCGGCCAGCGCGGCCGCCAGCCCGGTCGACCGGGCGGCCACCTGCGCGAACGTCAGGGACTCTCCCGGGTCGAACGTCCAGGCCACACGATCCGGCCACAACCTCGCAGCGCGGTCCACTGCGGCGATGAGGTCCCTGACCTCCGGCTCACCCACCGGACCTGTCCCGGAATGCCGCAGCGCTCGCCTGCGCCTCGCCGGTCGCCATCGTCGCGATGGCCGCATCCACCTCACGCTCCAACGCAGCCGACTCGTCGATGCTGTGATCGAGCAGCGATTTGGCAAGCGCCAGTGCCGCCGGGGGCTGGGCGACGAGCTGCTGCGCCACCTCCAGTGCCGCGTCCTCATGCGATCCGGCCGGGACCACCTGGTTGACCAGCCCGAGGCGGTGAGCGTCCTCGGCAGACAGGTGCCCGCCCAGGAACAACAGTTCCTTCGCCCGCATCGAACCCACGACGGTTGGCAGCAGCGCGGAGATCCCGCCTGTGACGCTCAGGCCCACACCCACCTCGGGGAAGCCGAAGCGGGCGTCGTGGCCCGCCACGACCAGGTC
>Ga0209607_1002181_pt1 | contig 15848 bp, 12 predicted proteins | sample AD_UKC117_MetaG_FD_184413 | JGI IMG/M metagenome (GOLD analysis project Ga0209607, IMG submission 184413) | Active sludge microbial communities of municipal wastewater-treating anaerobic digesters from Hong Kong - AD_UKC117_MetaG (SPAdes)... | ecosystem: Engineered > Bioreactor > Anaerobic >... | reverse complement strand
GCATGATGACCGGCACATCGCTGATCTCGCGGATGCGCCGCAGCGTCTCGAAGCCATCCATGCCCGGCATCTCCACATCGAGCAGCACCAGGTCGGGCTGGTGGTCGCGCACCTTCTCCAGCGCCTGGTGGCCGCTGTTAGCCTCGAGCGTGATGTAGCCTTCCAGGTCCAGGTTCATCTTGACAAAACGAACCATGCGCGGCTCGTCGTCGACGACAAGTACGGTTTTCTTGGGTTGGGTGGTCATGACAAAATCTTCATCATTTGCAGTTGGCCGCTTGCGCCCGAAACGACCGTCACCTCTGCGAGATGCGAAGTTGAATCACACAAGTTGGCGTATGATTCTCGTCGTCTCCCAGTTATTTGAGCGCAAGCGAGTTATGCGATAATAGCCGTATATGCATTTTCTTCCGTACGACATTATAGCATCGAAGCCTGAGTATCCCGACCTCCGATCAACAGGTGGCAGCTTAAAGCGCCGTATGCAACACCAATCGATGCGGCAGCGCGACGCCTGTGACCGGGAGCGCCGCTCTCTCTAGGATCATCGTCAGATAACCGTACGCTGCTACCCGCGGCCGGTAGATCAAATGGGAACCCGCCTGTGAGTGTTCTGACGCAACCTTCTGTTGTGCAGTGGCTGGCGTTAGGAGCCGGCATCGTCCTCTTTCTAGGACCGGGGATGCTGCTGACTGCTCTGCTGGGGCTGCGGGAGCGCTGCGACGTGACGCAACGCGTTGTCCTTGCGCTGCCGTTGAGTATCGCTGCGCTCACGGTTGCCCTTGCCGCACTCGACCTCATATCGGTATCGCTAACCCCGGTAACCTTCGCCGCCCTGCTGGCGCTGTGCTGGCTTGGCTACCTGTGGGCGACGCGGCCCGAGCAATCGACCGGCTCCGCTTCGCCTCGCATCGCATCGGGGGCCGAAACGGGCGCTCTGTGGTCGATTGCCGCACTGATCGCCGTCGTTCAGTTGGCAGCCGTGCGCGGCGTTGTCGCCCAGCCCGGCAGCGACGGCTACCACCACACCTTGATCGCACAGGTCATTGCCCAACGCGGCGCCCTGCCAAAAGACCTGCTGCCGCTCACGCCGCTGATCACGTACACCTATCATTACGGGTATCATGCGACCGTGGCCGCATTGGGCTGGCTGAGTGGCGCGCCGATCCTGGCCCTTGCCTTGATCGTGGCACAACTGCTCAAGGTAGGCGCCGCCCTTACCGCGGCGCTGCTGGCCGAAGTGATGCTCGGGCGACGCACCGCCGGCATTGTGACGGCATCAATCGTCGGTGTGATTGCCGTCTTCCCAACGTTTTACGTCAACTGGGGGCGCAACACGCAGTTGACAGGGCTCTTGTTGCTTGCAGCACTGCTTGCAGTCCTCTGGCTGTGGTCGTTTGGCTGGCCCGACTGGCGGCTCGCCGCGGCGATCGCGTTGCTGGCGACAGGCACAGCCTTTGCCCACTACCGCGTCACGCTCATGGCCGTCGCCGGCTGCGCCACAGTCGTCATTACGGCCATGGTAGCCCGGCGCTGGACGCGCACCGAAATTCGTTTGCGGCTCCTCCAAATCGTTGGTATGGGCGTGATTGCGCTAGTTCTCGCCGCACCCTGGTTGTGGCATGTGTGGATGGCCCGTAGCGTCGGTTACCCCGCCCCCATCAGCCAGGCAGGGCCTGGCTTCTTTCAACTGGATCGGTTGGGCGACCTCGTTCTCAACTACCCGACGAACTGGTTCGTTCTGGGGAGCGCCACACTCGCCCTCGTCTGGGGGATTTGGCGACGGCTGGCTGGCGTGCTGGCAATGGCGGCATGGCTGGCTATCCTGCTGGCCATCTCGTTACCCGCAGGCGCCGGTGAGTTTATGGACCCGATCACGGTCATCACGTCATCTTTTCTGCCGCTCAGCGTCATGATCGGTGTCGCTGCCGGTGACTTTGTTGCCGTTGGCGGGCGAAGGCAACGATGGCGCACCATTGCGATCGGTGCGACCCTATTGCTTGCTGCATTCTATGGATCGACGCGCGTGGTCGACGCGGTCGAGAGTGGGGCAGCTTATGTTCAGCCGGAGGATCTGGCTGCGGCTGCTTGGGTCAGTGAACACGTGCCCGAAGACGCGCTGTTCATGGCCAATACATTCAGGTTCGACTTCTTACCTGACTTCGTGATTGCGTCCGACGCAGGCGGATGGCTCCCGGTTCTTGCCGGCCGCGCCACGATTGTGCCGCCCATGATCTACCCGGTGGAACGCACGGCCGAACCTGACTTTAACAAGCGACTCGTGGCACTTGCGGAGATCGCGCCGGATATGGCATCACCGGCGGCAATCGAACTACTACGCAACGCAGGGATCACGCATGTTTTCATCGGGCAGCGGGGAGGCAGGATCGATCCGGCCAGCTTGCTGGCATCGCCCGACTATGCGCTGGAATACCATGCAGCCAACACATATGTCTTTCGACTCCTCGACGGGAAGGTGGGTGACTAGATGTTCGGACGGCACGCCTTCCCACAATCATTTCGGAGCGCGCTCCCGGTTGCCTGCACGCTGCTCGCGATTGCTGTCAACCTAATCAACTCCGAATTTGCACAGGCAGCCCATCTAGCCCAACAGGCTGGAGAGGAGTTGGAACAACCCGCTGCCCAACTCTTCCTGCCGCTCGCAGGCCGGAAGATTACCGCACCCGACCTGCGGCGGCTGACGGATGCCCCCGGCACAGAAACTCAGCCCGCACTGTCGCCCGACAATCTACAGGTTGTCTATGTCGGAATCGATGCCGGCGGCGGCACCGATCTCTATCTGGCCGATCTGGCCGGCGGCGCGCCGCTCAATCTGACCAACTCGCCGTCGGTCATCGAGGAGACGCCGGTATTTACGCGGGATGGAACCAGAATCGCCTTTGGCCGCAATGCGGGCGACGGATGGGACATCTACTCTATTGCGTCGGATAGCACTGATCTGCTGCCGATGGTCGCCAATGCCGGTTCCGACGAGAGCCACCCCGCCTATTCGCCAGACGGGGCGACGCTCTATTTTGACAGCAATCGCGAAGCCGGCAACTGGGACATCTACAAGATTGCATTGCCAGATGGCGCATGGTCGGTCGTCGTTCGCCGCGCGGGGACGGATCGTTTTCCGGTCGTCGGGTTTGGCGGCAAGTACCTGGTCTTCCGCTCCGAGCTCGACGGAAACAGTGACATCTTCCGAATCGGCACAGATCTCTCGTCACTGCGCAGCCTGACAACCGACCCCGATTTTGACGGTTATCCGGCCGCAACGTCCGCGCATCAGGGGATTGCCTACGCCAGCGTCACCGCGGCTGGTTCGCGGATCCGACAGATGAACGACGCCGGCGGCGGCATGGGGACACTGATGCCGGCAGTTCCGTGGCAGACCGAGACGCCGCGCCTCTCTGATGACGGCAGGTGGCTGGTCTATGCTGCCGCACTCCCAGGTGAAAGCACAGATATCTTCCTATCCCCCTATGCATCGCCGATGCAGCAGGTGGGCAGCGTTTCTTTCGACACGGTCGACTGCGGCTGGGAAGGTGGCGTGCTGACACTAGGCTGGGCAAGGGCGTGGGAGAGCACGCACGATCTTATCTACTGGGAGTGGGTCCAGCAGTGGGTGGATGCGTGCGAGCGCGCCGGCAAGCAAGTCGAGCACGTTAACGACCTTCTCTACGGCTATGGGGCATTGGTCGTCTACGAGCGCTCACCGCAGCAGAAGTACCTGGACATCGCGCAGGCAGCGGCTGACTTCGTGATGCAGCAGGCGCCCCGTGCGGCCGACGGCACGCTCCTTCACTTGGGCGATGCCGCATGGCCGGACACATTGATCGTAGCACTTCCATTCCTGCTGAAGATGGGTTCGACGACTGGCGACGAGCAGTACACTCAGGAGGCGATTAGGCAGGCAAACCTGCACAGCACCCACCTGCAAGACGCGGCCTCTGGCCTCTATCGCCACGCATGGCCGGCCAGCGAAACCGGCGTCTCCGGGCCGGCACACTGGGGGCGCGGCAATGGCTGGGTGCTTGCCGTCGCGGCCGAAATCCTGCGCACCACGCCGGAAGGCACGCCCGGCAGAGAAACGGTGTTGGCCAATTTTCGCCGCCAGGCCGATGCGCTGTTGCCGCTGCAATCGGCGAACGGGCTCTGGCCCACCGTTGTCGACGAGCCCAGCTTCTACCTCGAGTCATCTGGATCGGCCCTGGCCGGCGCCGCGATAATCGAAGGCGTTGCGCGCGGCTGGCTCGACGCCGCGCGTTTCGGCCCAGCGGCTCAGCGCGCTCGCGACGGTATCTTGGGCGAACTGGAGGGGTCCGGAAGACTCGGCAGCGTCTCCGGCCCGACCGGCCCCATGCTGGATATAGCTGCCTACAATGCAATTCCGACCGATGTCTTGACACGCTATGGACAAGGAACGGCTCTGTTGATCGGGGCGGCAGACCTGGACGCCGCCTCTGCGCCATAACCGGTGGCCGAACCAGCGGCCACGAAAGATGCAGGAGAAAAACATATGGATCCCCGCAACTATCGCTTCTCATTCGTGATTCTGGGCATTGTCGTCGCAACGGTTCTCCTCGCGGGTTGCGCCGCCGTCACAACCGATACCCTGGCGACGCGACCGCCAGCCGGCCAATTGACAGTGCTGCCCGTCGACACGCCCGCACCGACGCCAATTCCCAACTACACCGACCTGACCGATGGCGGCCAGGTCAGCTTCGGACCGACTGATACGGTCCCGTCGCCGACCTTTATGCCACACCTGATGCGCGACTTCCGGCCACAGGCGCCCCTCTTGGGGGTGGCGATGGAAGGATTCATGGATGCAGGCGCATTCCCACAGGCGCTGGAACTGGGCATTCGGTTTGGCAGGCGCTGGCGCGACATTGCATGGCGTGACGTGGAACCACAGCAAGGCAGCTATCAGTGGGGTGTACTGGCCCAACTCGAGACCGAACTCAAGAATGCGCGCTCCGTTGGCGTCACCCCTATCCTCAATGTGCAGATGACTCCTGACTGGGCACAGGGCGTCCCACCGTACTCTTGTGGCCCCATCCGTCGCGATAAATTCGACGCGTTTGCCGACTTCATGGTCCAATTGGTGCAACGATACGGCTCGACCACAGAGTACAATGTGCGCTACTGGCAGATTGCAAACGAACCGGATGTAGCGGTGGGTATTGTGCCGCCCGATAGCGTCTTCGGTTGCTGGGGCGACCTGAACGATCCTTACTATGGCGGCAAATATTTCGGCGAAATGCTGCAGGTTGTCTATCCGCGGATCAAGGCCGCAGACCCCAACGCTGTCGTCGTTATGGGCGGCCTGTTGCTCGAGTGCGACCCGTATACAATGACCGTTCCTGAGACCTGTCAGAACGATGAGCGTCTGAAGTCGGGCTACTTCCTGGAGGGCGTGCTCATCGGGAAAGGGGCGGAGAATATCGACATGATAGACATCCACAACTACGGACTGCTCGACATGACGCTTGCGGCACGCATGACCGACTACTACAACTGGGTTGGGCCGCAGGGAGGCACAGGTCTCACAGAGAAGGTCGGCTTTGCCCGGCGCCTGTTGGAACAATATGGCCGGCCGGACCTGCCGATTATGGTCTCGGAGGTGGCACTCAAATGCGAGGAACCGTCTGATGATTGCCAGGAGGTCGGTGCTGCATACATTCCCCGAGCCTATGCCGAAGGGTATGGACTGAACCTGACCGCCCTGATCTATTACGCCATGATCACCGAGTTCAAATACAAGGGGCTTCTGCTGGAAGACTTCACGCCGAAAAAACAGTTTGAAGCATATAAGGTCATGGGCTCCCAGCTCAGTTGGGTCGAGCATGTTGGAGCTGTTACCCAGTTTGACGGTATCGACGGACAGGAGTTCAAGCAATCCTTTGTGCGGCGCCTGTGGATTCTGTGGTCGAAGGACGGGCAGGATCACACGATCACCTTGCCCACTGATTTCGTGCGGGCGTTCGACAAGTATGGTAATGTGTTGCCCACAACAGGGAATGAATTGACCATAGGATGGTCGCCAGTCTACATCCAGTTGATGTACGCCAACGAGTGAATCGTTCGATGAAAATTTGTATGGCCGCCACCACCTTTCCTCGCTGGGCCGGTGATGGTCAAGGAGCATTCGTGTGGGGCCTTGCACGGGCATTGACTCGGCAAGGCCTCACCGTTGCGGTCGTCGCAATCCATACCCCCGGGGCGGCGGAGCACGAGACGATCGAGGGTATCGAAGTCGTTCGCCCGCGCTACTGGTGGCGTGAGGCGGATGAACTCTTGCGCAAGGACGGCGGCGGTCTGCCGATTACCCTGCGCCGCTATCCCATGGCGCGCATCCAGTTGGCGCCCTTCTTTGCGGGTCACATGCGTGCCATTGCGGCGATTGGGCGAGATGCAGATGTGGTCCACGCCCACTGGACGATCTCCGGCGGCGCTGCGGTGTGGAGCCGAGCGTTTCATCGCCGGCCCGTGGTCGTCACCGTGCAGGGCAGCGACATCTTTCAGGTGCCCAAACTGCCGTTCGGCGCGGCATATACGCGTCACGTCCTCGGACGGTGCCAGCGGGTGACCACGCTCACTGCCGCCTTGCGCGATGCAGCGCTGAAGATTGGCGTCGACGATGGCTCACTCTGTGTCATCCCAAACGGCGTCGACATCAATGAGTTCGTCCCGGCGCCGCAAGCCGACCGCGAAAAGGTCATGCTCTTCGTCGGATTTCTCATCCAACGAAAAGGTGTCGCTTTCCTGCTCGATGCTGCGGCCCAGATCCTTGCACGCCACCCAGATTACTACGTTGTGATCTTGGGCGAGGGGCCGGAGGAGCCGTCGTTGCGGGAACAGGCATCACGTCTTGGCATCGAGCATTCGGTCAGATTCCTTGGTTTTCAGCCGCAGCACGTCGTGCGCGAATGGATGCGGCGCGCGCAGGTCTTTGTGCTGCCCTCCGTCGAGGAGGGTCAGGGGGTCGTATTGCTCGAGGCCCTGGCATCCGGTACACCGGTCGTAGGCAGCGATGTCGACGGTATCGCCGAGGTCATCACGCCTGCCGTCGGGCGTCTCTTTCCCGTCGGCGACAGTGCCGCATTGGCCGAGCGCATCCTCGAAGTCATCGAGGACGAAGCACTGCGCCAGCAACTGGCAGCAGCAGCGCGCCGACGAGCAGAGACAGCGTATGACTGGGATCGGCTGGCGCTCGAGTACATTACACTTTACGGGCAGGTCTCATAGCCGTGCAGAACTGGATCGCACAACGCCGAAAACTTATTGAAGGCGAAGTCCTCACCATCAGCGAACGGCGTGATCTATCGCCGGTTTTCTACGCCCAGTACGCGTCAGTCCTACCGGCGCTGCGCACCTATGCGCGCGGCCGATTGATCGATCTTGGCTGCGGAACCGCTCCCTTCGCCGATCTGATCGCCGATCAGGTCAGCGTGTACCACGGCATGGACCTGTGGCCGCGTTCGCCGCGTACGGTGCTGGCTGCCGATATCCAGCAACTTGCCATGATCCGCGATGAAACGTACGACACGGCCATTTCGCTCGAGGTTCTCGAACATGTGCCTGCCCCGTGGCTTGCTGTAGACGAAATCTACCGGATTCTGAAGCCTGGTGCGCACTTTATTCTCACGGTTCCGCACCTGAGCCGGCTTCATGATGTCCCGCACGATTACTATCGCTATACGCGCTACGGGATCGCCTTTTTGCTGCAAAGAAGCGGGTTTGAAATCGTCACAATCGAGGAAAAGGCTGGGCTGGCGACCTTTCTTGGCCACCAACTGTCGACCGTCCTCATCAGCGCAGGCCGCGCCAGCGGCATTCTGCGCGGAGCGGTCGAAGCTGCCAACAAGTGGCTGGTAACTCGTCCAGCCTACGCGCTCGATCGGCGTATCCTGCCAACCTCGCTTTTCCCGGTCGGATACCTGGCTGTGGCGCGGCGACCGGTGCGCGCAGATCACGCGAGCGAACTCCGAGGGAAGGAAACGCATGTCTGATCGTGGCTATCAACCGGACTTTTATGCGCTGTCGGAGCCGGTACGCGACCCGGCGCGGCGGCAACAAAAAGCAGAAAAAATCCGCTGGGTACTGACCAATTTCGCCCCGTTCGAGCTGGCAAATGCAACATGTCTGGATGTGGGCTGCTCATCGGGGATGATGACGGCTGCACTGGCGCCACTGTTCAGGCATACATACGGCCTGGACTTCGACGCGTTGGCGCTGGCGAGTATCCAGCCCGAACACCATGCGGGCGTCACCTACCTGCGGGGCGATGCCATGCGCATGCCGCTGCCCGATGCATCGGTCGACGTCGTAATCTGCGCCCAGGTCTACGAGCACGTGCCGGATGATTCTCGCCTCTTCCCCGAAATCTTCCGCGTCCTGACTCCGGGCGGCATTGTCTTCTTCAGCGGGCCCAACTGGCTCTTCCCCATCGAGCCACACTACTTTCTGCCTTTTCTGCACTGGCTACCGTCAAGGCAGGCCGGCACCTATCTGAAACTGACGGGCATGGGTGACAGCTACTATGAGCGGTCGCGTACCATATGGGGGCTGCGGCAACTATTGGGCGAGTTTGAGATAGTCGATGTAGTGCGCCCTCTGTTACAGACCGAGTACTTGATTCGCTCCCCAGAATTGCGCGGGCAGTTACTGGCAATGCCACAGCCACTCTGGCAGGCGATCGTGCCATTGTTGCCGAACTTCAACTGGATTCTCAGGAAACCAGGGGACCATTTGCAGCGCAGGCAGCGGTGATGTCCTGGCGCAAGTTGTTGTACCGACTGGGGTTACTGCTTGGCCTGGCGCTGTTTGGCTACCAGCTTTGGCAAGCCGTGCAGGCTATTTTGCAGCATCCCGGCGCGATCTCTGCACCTGGCTATCTTGCCGCAGCCGTCGCTGTCGATGTACTTGCGTATCTAGGTCTGATACTTGGTTGGACGGTACTGATGCGAGCCTCTGGTGTACGGCTGGCCGCAGCACAGGCAGGGCAGGGCTATATGCTGTCCTTCCTGCCCAGATACGTGCCGGGAACTGTGTGGGGCTATCTGAGCCGCAGCGAATGGCTCGCCCAATCGGCAGGTGTATCTTACCGAAGGTCGGGCGTGGCATCGGCAATGGAAGTAGGCTTCCAGGTATTGACGGCGGCATTCTTTGGCATGTTGCTGATCAACTCGCCGCTTCTGCGCATTGCCGGTGGCGCCATCAGTATAGGTGTAGGTATAGCAGCGTGGCGCATGATGCCGAGGGTACTGAATCGATCCGATCAAGGGGTGAGCGACGCGACACCCATATCGTTGCCATGGCGCTACTTTTTTGCTGTGCTGACAATCTATAGCACATTCTGGTACTTGCACGGGCTGTCCACGTGGCTGGTTGCCGTCTCAATCGGCGCGGCAAGTTCGCTTGATTCATTCACGGCCACGCCAATTTTTGCTGCATCCTGGCTGGTCGGGTTTCTTGTGGTCCTGGTACCATCGGGCCTGGGTGTACGCGAATGGACGCTGAACTATCTGCTCGTGGCCAACGCGGGCATGTCTCCCGATGCGGCCGCGTTCGTCTCAGTCGTCGTGCGCCTGGCCATCATCGTCGCCGAGTTGCTGCTGTTGCTGTGGGCAGCAAGCCGGTCCATGTCATGGTTTCAGAGACCCCGGAGCAAGGAAGATAAACCGCATGCCTCCTGATTCCCTTCTTGTGACGGTTGAAGATCCCCAGGCAGCGCACAAGCAGTTGCCAAGGTTGTTTATCCAGATCCCATGCCTCAATGAAGCCGAGACACTGCCGGAAGTCCTGGCGGATCTGCCGGCAAGCCTTGCCGGTGTCGGCGAAATCCACGTCCTGATCATCGACGATGGCAGTACAGACGGCACAGCAGAGATTGCCCGGCGTCACGGCATTCATTATGTCGTTCAGCATGATGTGAACCGCGGTATTGCCGTTTCTTTCCAAGATGGCCTGGATGCCTGCCTGAAGGCCGGCGCCGACATTATCGTCAATACCGACGGCGATCACCAGTATCCTGGACGGGAGATCGCAACGTTGATCCGTCCAATCCTGGCAGGTCAGGCGGATATGGTTGTGGGCGATCGACAGACACAGGCAATCGAACACTTCACCGCCAACAAGAAGCTGCTGCAGAAGATGGGCAGTTGGGTCGTACGCATAGCTTCCGGCACATCCGTACCTGATGCAGCGAGTGGTTTTCGCGCCATGAACCGCGAGTGCGCTCTGCGGCTGCTGGTGCTCACCCGCTTCAGCTACACGCTGGAAACCATCATCCAGGCCGGGAAGAAAGGATTGCGTATCGGCCATGTCCCGATCAACGTCAATCCACCGACGCGCCCGTCACGCCTGGTCAGAAGCAACTGGCACTATATCTGGCAGCAGGCGGCAACTATCTTGCGAATCTATGCGCTCTATGAACCAATGCGCACCTTCACCTATCTTGCACTACCATTTCTGCTGGCGGGGTTCTTCCTGATCGGCCGGTTCCTCTTCTTTTACGTCACCGGTCAAACCTATATGGGCCGTCACGTACAATCCGTCGTAATCGGCGGGACCGGTGTAACGATCGGATTCCTCATCATCCTATTCGGGATCCTCGCCGACATCAGCGCCCTGAATCGCCAGGTGCTGGAAGAAATGCTTTACCGGCAACGAAAACGCGACCTCGAAAACCGCTAACCTCGCGACGATTTCGACCGAATGGTTTGCCATGGAGCGTTGCATTCGTTGTCGGTTTCCGCTTCGACTCCAGAGTGAGCACCCGAAATACACCGAACGGAGTATTGATGTTTTGCTCCCTTCTCGTCTATGGTGGGTGTGAGCAGAAGTTCCGACAGCGTGGCGCTTAGAGCTGGTCATCGTTGGAGTAGCTCCGGCTCACACCAACTAGGTATGTAGAACAAACACTACTAAGAAGGATGTACGGAGGCAGCAAAATGCAGAAACGCAAACTCATGAGCCGCCCGGCACTGACAATGATGATCGTGGTCACCCTGATTTTGACCGCATCGCTTGTCGCGTCCGGCGCAGCAACAACCAAGCAGTTGAGCACCAACTTCACCCTTGTCAACCTGTCCACCAGTTCGAATCTGGTCAATATCCAGTATTATAAGGGCGATGGCACCCAGTGGCGCCCGTCCGAATCGGCGACCCTTACGAGCCAGGGTTCGCAGTTGATCCGCCGCCAATATGACGACACGCAGTTGACCTCCGGCAGCGGTTCCGTCGTGGTTGGTGGGCAGGGACCCATGGGTGCCGTCGTCCAGATCCAGGCGCGCGGCCAAACCCCGACGAGTGGCGCCTACTCTGGTTCAGCGGTCGGATCAAACTCGGCCAATGTGCCGTTGATCGCCAAGGGCGGTTCGTCGGCTAGCGGTGCAGTCAACAGCCAGATCATCATTCAGAACACCGGCACGACTGCCACGTCGATTCAGGTCGAGTTTGTGAACTCGAACGGCACGACGGTCTACACGTCGCCGTCGACGAATATTGCGGCCGGCGCTTCGTACACCTACGATCTGACCAACGACACCAGTGCGCCGAACGGCTTCTTCTCGGCTGTCGTCAAGGCAGCCACGGGCGGCCAGGTCACTGTGGTGTCCAATCTGTTCACCGGTTCCAACGGTATGCAGACCTTTAGCGGCTTCAGCTCATCCGCCCAGAAGTGGCTCGTTCCGCTCTTCACCTCGCGCCTGGGCAATGGTCTGAGCACGCCTGTGACCGTCCAGAACCTGAGCGGTGGCAGCATTCCGGCCGGAGCGATCAAGTTGCAGTGCAAGGCCGACCCGAGCAGCGGTGGTAGTGACTTCAACAAGAGCAATCCGGCCGCCGTCACGAACACCGCCTCGGCGATCTTCAACCCAGTGACCGACAACACGATTCCGGCCAACTGGTACGGTGCCTGCACGATTGACACCACTGGCTACAACACGGTTGCATTCGTCCAGATGCGCTTTGTTGGCACCGATCGCGCTGCCTCCTATGAAGCAATTCGCGCTGACGGCACCAAGACCAAAGTCATCGTGCCGCTGTACATGAAGCGCCTGACGAATGGCTTTGCCACTGCGGTCACGATCCAGAATCTGGGCGCCAGCTCGGCCAATGTCAACATTGCCTACCAGGCTGGTGATGGTGCACCGGCAGGCTGTTCGGTCAACGTTGGCCCCTTCACCATTGCCGCAGGTGGCAGCTTGATTCAGAATCATCGCATCACGAGCGGGGCAAACTCTGTGCCGACGTTGCCTGAAAACTGCTTCGGCAGCATGGTTGTGACGTCCACCAACAGCCAGCCGGTTGAGGCCTTCGTGCAGATCGACGACCTGGATCAGGGCACTGGCGACCCGTTCATGGCGCACAACGCCTTTACCGCTGACTGAGTTCAGATGCAGGCTCGCGCGGTTTTCTCCCACGCTTGTGGGGGAATGCCCCGAGCATAGAGAACCCCATCCCTTGGGGTTGACCAATTAAGGTTTTTCCGGACGGGCCATTTGGCCGCCACTGGCGCCGATTGGCCCGTCCGCTTTTTTGCACGGCGTTCCAGTTTGTTGTATACCAAACCGGACTATGCAGACGACACAAACGATGAAATGAGTCATCATCGTCACTGTACTTTCAGAGGATCAAGGAAGTTGCGATTTATGCCCACTCTCTCTCGTACACGTATCATCGTGGCCGCCATGACAACCATTGTCGTATTGGCATTGGCAGCATGTGGCGGTGGTCAGGAACCGACGCCAACCCCTACGCCAGTACCGCCGACGGCTGCACCAACGGCAACACCTGTACCGCCAACACCAGAGCCCGAACCGACGGCAACCGAGGCACCCGCTGAGGTCGAACCAGCCCAGGCGCAGCCGGAGTCACCGCTTGACCAGCCGGAATCACCGCTTGGTCAGCCAGAATCACCTTTGGCGGCGCCAGATGGAGCTTCGGGATTGGCAGCGCTCATCCAACTGGGTAACGACACCAAAGCACCTACGCCTGAAGCCGGCGCGGCATCGATCGGCGGCGTACTGTACGGCTATGGCGATCAAGCAATCGTTGGCACTGTCTTTTACTTGACGCCCGCCGTGCAGGATGGTGACAAGTTCCTCGCGCCAACAATCTACGTTGGCCCTAAGGAAGAAAATGGTGATGTATCCAGCCAGACCGAGATCACCGGACAATTCAGTGTGGCGAATATTCCGCCAGGCGTCTATTACCTGGCTGTGTGGGCGCCCTATGACTGGATCCTGGCCTTTCCGGATCAGAATGCCCAGTCACCGCTCCAGATCACCGTGGAGGCAGGTGACCAGCTAGACCTGGGTGCGCTCTTCGTCCCCTGGCCCTAGATCTGTCGAACCCACCGCGCCGTTTGAGCGCTCCCCTAACGCGAAAAAAGAACGCCCGGCCTGCACGGTTTGTCATCCGATGCAGGCCGGGCGCTTTTGTTTCCAGACTAACGCAAAGCTAGCTCTTCCCCCCCGTCTCCGGCGGCTTCTTCCCGCCAAAGAGACCGCCCAGGAACAACTGCCGCAACATGCCCGTATTCTCGCCCTGGCTGGCCGGCGCCAGATTCGGATCCCAGTCGTGGCGCAGCGCCTGGCCTTCCCAGCGCAGCCGTTCTTCCTCCACATCGGCCAGCGCGACGTGCAGCGGATGGTCGTCGGACGGTTCGTCCGTCGCCAGCCAGGCGCGCCACGCAGCCAGTTCGCGCGTGAACTGATCCAGGCGCTGGAGCACATTGTCACGGTTCGCCACCAGTTCGGCGTAGAGACTCTGCGCGCTGCGGTCGGGTTGGGTTGCGCGGGCGAAGGCGACGCCGGCCAGGCGCTGCGCTTCCGTCCAACCGGGAGAGCCGGCCGCCATGTGCATGAGCGCCGCGCCAAGCAGGCGCGGCAGCGCATCGACCTCGGCGGCAATGCCGTCGTGCTCGTGCGGGTCGACAAACAGGGGCTGCGCGCCCGCCGTTTCCACAAAATCCGCCGCCAGTTGAAGCGCGTCAGGATTCGTGGTCGCGCCGGCGCCAAGACAGAAGACGGCCTTCTGGAAGAGATCGGCGCGCGGCGCCAGCGCGCCATCCACCCCGTTGAGAATTGGGTGGCCGACCACGGCATTGCCATGCGCCGGCAGCTTGCTAGCCAGCAGTTCAAGGACTGGCGAAAACACACCGTTCAATGCCAGCACCATGGTCGACGGCTGGATGTCCTCACGCAGCAGGTCGAGCGTTGCGCCGACCTCGCCCAACGGGATCGCCAGGACGATCATCGACGCTCCTTCGCACGCCTTGTAGAAATTCCACTCGGTGCGATGAACGGCGTTCCGTTTGCGGGCATCCTGGCCCGTCGTCGGCTCCTTATCGTGGCCGACGATCTCCAGCGGCGAGCCGCTCTGCATGAGCGCCAGTCCCAGGCTGACACCGGTCGTGCCGAGCCCGATGATCGTAATGCGAGGATTTGCTGCCATAGCTGTGTCAAGTCTCCCTTGAGATGAATCGCGACCGGCTAGTTTGCGCCGTCCGCCGCCTGCAATCTTGCCAACAGCGAGCGTTCGTCTGCCGTGCCGGACAACTGCTTGTCTTGATGATGCTCGATCAGCCAGCAGGTGAGCGGCGTGCAGCCGGCCTCCTGCGCCCACTGCGCGCCGATGGCGGCATGGTGTTGCTGCACGTAGAGCGCATACCGCACGCTGGCCGACGGCCTGGAATCGGCCAGGCGTTCGAGCAAACCAGGCGACAGCGCGTCCACAACGACCATCGGCCCACGCAGCCAGAGACCCAGATAGGCTCCGCTCTCCAGTGCCGCAACCTTGCCGACATCATGCAGCAGCGCCGCCGCTGCCAGATCGGCCCCAACATCGCCCTGTGCCTGCATTGTCGCGAGCACGCGCAGGCTGTGATCCTGGGCGTCGACCGGCATCCGTTCGAAGAGCGTGCATTGCGCCGGAGAAAGAATATCGCGCACGGTCGCCCAGTCTTGCGCCGTCAATGACGCACCCACGCCCAGCCAAAACTGTTTCACCCGATAGCGAACTCTGCTCCAACGGTGCGGCGTGCGCTGCCTGGCAGCGGGCGGAGAGGGTGATGCGGACGATGCCATGCTCATATCCCGAACAAGGCGCTCAGGCCGCCAAAGATCACGTCGGAGATCCGCCAGATGAGATTGCCGCCCAGAAAGACAACGGCGAGCAAGATAAGCATGCCATACTGTGAGAGCATGAAATAGAGCCGGCTGGTATCTCCCGGCAGGAGTGCGAACAGGACATGCGAGCCGTCCAAGGGCGGAATCGGCAGCAGGTTGAAGACAAACAACACAACGTTGATGCTCGCAAACATGTAGAGGAAGTTCTGAAAAATCCCAACCTGCCCGGCACCGCCAGAACCCAAGGCGACGCGCAGGATCAGCAGGCTGGCGATTGCCAACACCAGGTTGCTCAACGGTCCTGCCGCCGCCACGATGATCGAGCCCAGGCGGCGGTCAATGTCGATGTTGCGCGGATTCCATTGCACCGGCTTGGCCCAGCCAAAACCGACCAGATATATCAGCAGGGCGCCAAGCGGATCGATGTGACGGAGCGGGTTGAGCGTGTAGCGGCCTTGAAAGCGTGGCGTCGGATCGCCAAGGCGCACAGCGGCAAATGCGTGGGCAAACTCGTGCACGGGCAGCGCCAGCAAAATAATGCCGGCCGCGGCCAGGATCCACGCCGGATCAGCCAACCGGCCCAGCCCGCCGCTCCCCAATAGCACCACCAGCGCAACGACAAGCAGCGCGGCCATACTACCGACGAAAAGCTGCTGTCCCTGGCTCAATGTGGCCCATCTCTGTCGCAACGAATCCAACTCACTC
>Ga0209607_1002176_pt1 | contig 15860 bp, 16 predicted proteins | sample AD_UKC117_MetaG_FD_184413 | JGI IMG/M metagenome (GOLD analysis project Ga0209607, IMG submission 184413) | Active sludge microbial communities of municipal wastewater-treating anaerobic digesters from Hong Kong - AD_UKC117_MetaG (SPAdes)... | ecosystem: Engineered > Bioreactor > Anaerobic >... | reverse complement strand
GTCCTGCATGGCCGTTCGTCCGCCGAAACGCGGGTGAAGGACATCATGTCCTCGCAGGTGCACACGGTGATCCCGGACGACACCGTCAATGCCTGCATGCTGCTGATGACCCAGCGCCGCATCCGCCATCTGCCGGTGATGGACGGCGGCGGCGTGGCCGGCATGCTGTCGATCGGCGACCTGGTCAAGGCGGTGATCGCCGACCAGCAGGAAGAAATCTCCCAGTTGCAGCAATACATTGCCGGCTGATCGGTCGACGTGAGTATCCAGGCCATGCCCAGGGTGTCGGGGGGGAGCAGCGAGCGCGAGGCCGACGACCCCGGTGAGGGCGGGGCGACGGTCGTTTCCCTCGCGGCGCCGCGCCCGGATGATCCGTTTGCCGCGCTGATTGCCCGTTTCGGCGCCCGCGTACGCAGCCTGGTCCAGCAACATTGCAAGGGAAATCAAGGTCTTGATGCGGATGATGTGGAGCAGGAAGTCCGTATCCGCCTGTGGAAAACCCTGCAGCGTGACCGGAATGCCGTACTGCCTGCGTCTTATATACAGCGGGTAGTGGTTTCCACCGTGATCGACGCCCTGCGACGCACCCAGGCGCGGCCCATGGAGTCGATCGAGGATGCTGGTGACGAAACCAGCTGGGATCTGCCGCAGGAGGCCGGTCCGCAGCAGCTGGCCAGTCAGCGCCAGCAGATGGACAGCCTTCGCATGGCCCTCGCGGCGTTGCCGGAACGACGGCGACAGCTGGTGAGCCTGAGTCTTCAGGGTTTCGGTCCAAGCGAGGCCGGAGAACTGGTCGGCCTTAGCGCCGACGCCGCGCGCAAGCTGATGGAGCGCGGCATGAAGGATTTGCGCGACCACCTCAAGGCGGCCGCAATGGAGCAGGACGATGACTGAGCATGAAATGACCGATCAGAGCTTGAAATCGCTGTATGCGCGCATGAGTGCCGACGATGCGGGCGAGAGCGCCATCGACGTTGATCGTCTGGCGCGGCTTGCCGCGGGCGAAGTCCATGCCAGCGGCGCGGATGTCGAGTTGCTGGCCAGCAACCCGGCCGCGGCTGCGGCTTATCAGGTTGCGCGTGGTGCGCGTGCCGATGCACATGCCCTGTCGGCGGCGATCGCGCCGAAGCGGCAGGCCGTGCGGCCGGTGCGTCGTCCGGTCTGGCCGGTGGCGCTGGCTGCTTCGGTGGCGCTGTTCGCCGTGCTGTTCGCCGTGCGGCCGGGTCTGACGCCGGTGGCTGACGGTGATGGTGGCGTGGCACACCAGTCGGCAGCAGAGCCCACTCCTCTGTTCAGCGGCAGTTTCGAGCCGCGCATGGCATCCGTGCCGAAGTCCGATCAGGGAGCCATCTTCGGCGGCAGTTTCGACAACGGCTGAAGCTGACAGCTACGATCAAACAGGAAAAGCCCGGCTATAGCCGGGCTTTTTCATTCCCGGTTGGTGATATCAGTCGTTTGCCAGCTTCATGATGGTTTCAGGCTGGATGGCAGCACGAGGAAGTCATCGGTCCTGGGGATATGGTTCATGGCGGCGAGCAGGTCGGCAGGCGGCGCGATCAATCGGCGGGCGCGGATGTCCAGCCATCCACCGAGGCTGGTTACTGTGGCGGACGGTGTGCCGTCCTGGCGGAAGAAGCGATTGCGCAGGTGAAAGCGCGATCCGTCCTCAGACTGGCCGCAGAGTTCCAGTTGCACATCGAAGGATTCCAGCAAGCTGACCTCCCGGAAGTATTCGATCTCGTCGCGACGTACCACTGGACCGAGTCCGAGTTCCGCGAAGCGTGAACCGGGGAAGCCGTGTTCGGAGAAGAACTGCAGGCGGATGTCGGCGGAACGATCCAGATAGGCGGTGTTGCGCATGTGGGAATTGAAGTCCATGTCACCCCAGCCGGCTGTCATCGTCTTGCGATACATGCCTCACTAGCCTCGGTTCGTTCCGCACGGCAGGCGGGCGGCGGGATGCAGGAGAGCGCAACAGAGCAGGCCGGTGAGCAGGAACAGCAGGAAATGCGGATTGAAATCGCGATCCACGAAGGCCCAGAGTCCGAAGGCGACGTAGGTGCCCGCCACCGCGGCCACTGTGGCGGCATTGCAGCCGCCCCCGCTGCGTGACTGCCAGCTTTGCGCCAGCGTCACCAAGCCGAAGCCGGCCATGCAGAACGAACCCCAAAGCCATCCTATGCGCAGGCCGGCTGTCACATCGGTGGCAACGCCGGTGCCCGAAAGGCCTTCGGCCACGGTCGGCCATCCGGCAAAGGCATGCGCCAGCGCCGACAGCAGCATCAACGCGGCGGCGATGAAGCCCAGCAGGTTCCAGCGGTTCATGCGTGTTGCCCCAGGCGACTGAGCCTGTATCGACTCATCAGCGATGTTCCGCGGGGCGAACGCTGCTGTAAAGGCCTGCCCGTGGTATGTCTCAATCCGCCAGTACGCTGTGCGCGTGCTCACGGGTGGCTGAGAAGCGCACGTCCGGCCAGCGCTCTTCGGCCAGCTGCAGGTTGACTCGCGTCGGCGCCAGGTAGACCAACTGGTCGGCAGCATCCAGCGCGAGGTTGACGGCGTTCTTCTCGCGGAACTCTTCCAGCTTCTTGGCGTTGTCGCAGTGCACCCAGCGCGCGGTTGCCACGCTGGCCTGCTGGAAGCTGGCATCCACGCCATACTCATCCTTGAGGCGATAGGCGACCACGTCGAACTGCAGCACGCCGACCGCGCCCAGGATCAGGTCGTTGGACATCAGCGGACGGAAGAACTGCGTCGCGCCTTCTTCACTCAACTGTGCCAGGCCTTTCTGCAGCGCCTTGGTCTTCAGCGGATCGCGCAGCTGCGCGCGACGGAACAGCTCGGGCGCGAAGTTGGGAATGCCGGTGAAGGCCAGCGACTCGCCTTCGGTGAAGGTATCGCCAATCGACACCGTGCCGTGGTTGTGGATACCGACCACGTCGCCCGGGTAGGCGATGCCGGCCAGCTCGCGATCCGACGCCATGAAGCTGAGCGCATTGGCCAGCTTCACCGGCTTGCCGCTGCGTACGTGGAAGGCCTTGCCGGCCGGATCGAAGGTGCCAGAACACACGCGCATGAAGGCCACGCGGTCGCGGTGTTGCGGGTCCATGTTGGCCTGGATCTTGAACACGAAGCCGGTCAGCTTGTCTTCGGCTGGATCGACCTCGCGCGTGGTCGTCGCGCGCGGCTGCGGTGACGGCGCGTGCTTGACGAAGAAATCCAGCAGCAGCTGCACGCCGAAGTTGTTTACCGCCGAGCCGAAGAACACGGGCGTCTGCTCGCCTCGCAGGTAGGCGTCGAGGTCGAAAGTATGCGAGGCGCCTTGCACCAGCTCCAGCTCGTCGCGCAGCTCGGCCAGCGTGGACTCGCCAATGCGCGCGGCCAGCTCCGGATGATCCAGGCCCTTGAGCACGGTCGCGGCCTGGCGCTCGTAGTTCTTGCCGGGATCAAACAGATGCACCTCGTCGTCGACCAGGTGGTAGACGCCCTTGAGACGCTTGCCCATGCCGATTGGCCAGGTGATTGGTGCGCACTGGATCTGCAGCACCGACTCCACCTCGTCCAGTAGCTCGATGGGCTCGCGGCCCTCGCGGTCGAGCTTGTTGATGAAGCTCATGATCGGCGTATCGCGCAGGCGACACACGTCCATCAACTTGATGGTGCGCTCCTCGACGCCCTTGGCGCAGTCGATCACCATCAGCGCGGAATCGACCGCGGTCAGCACGCGGTAGGTGTCTTCCGAGAAGTCGGCGTGGCCTGGCGTGTCGAGCAGATTGACCACGCAGTCGCCATAGGGGAACTGCATCACCGAGCTGGTCACCGAGATGCCGCGCTCCTTTTCCATCGCCATCCAGTCGGAGGTGGCGTGGCGATCGGCCTTTCGGCTCTTCACCGAGCCGGCCATCTGGATCGCACCGCCGAACAGCAGCAGCTTTTCGGTCAGCGTGGTCTTGCCGGCGTCGGGATGCGAAATGATCGCGAACGTGCGACGGCGGCGGGTTTCCTTGAGGTGGCTGGAGTTTGCGTTGACGGCCATGCGAACGGCCGGCGAAGGCCGGCAGGATCGGTAAAAAGGGCGCGAATTATAGCAGCGGCGGGGCGAGTCGCTTAGCGGGACAGCTTCAGCTCGCCGCCAGCCGGGTCGCTCATCCGGAACGGAATGGACTTCAGCGCCATGCCGGCATTCACCTGGATCGCGAAATGCAGGTGCGGGCCGGTTGAATAGCCGGTGTTGCCGGCATGTGCGATGGCCTGTCCGACCGAGACACGCTGGCCGGCGCGGACCAGCATGGAATCGGTCTGCAGGTGCGCATAGACCGCCATGCTGCCGTCATCGTGCAGGATGCGCACGTAGTTGGCGCGGGTGGCGTACTTCTCCATGTCCAGGCCGGCGCCCTCGAAATCGTCCTCGACCTGCATCACCAGGCCGCCGCGCGCGGCCAGCACCGGCTCGCCTTCGTCGACATTGATGTCGATGGCGTAACGCGCCTGCTCGTCGTGGTGGCTGAAGGCGCCGTCGAAGCCCTGGTCGATGCGCCAGCCGCTGCCGGGCGATACCGGCAGCGCGTAGGCAACGTCCTGTGGCTGGGCTTGCGGGTCGCCGGGAACGCCGGTCATGCCCAGTTCGAAGTCGCCGCCATTGCTGCCGCCGCCGACGTGGAACTGCGCCAGCTCGGTTTCGCGCTGGCCGGGAATGACCTGGGTCAGGGGCAGGGCCGGGTCTGCGATGATGTTGCGGGCGCTGCTGAACACCAGCTCCACCTCGACCGGACCATGCAGCCGATTGAAGGCCAGCGCGCGGCGCGACTCGCCGCTGCCATCCAGACGCAGGGTGACGAACTGCTGGCTTTCGGCGCGGTAGTGCAGCGTCTCCACCAGTTCAGGCGCTTTGCCGGCAGGCGGACGGTCCGAATAGTGGGTGACGCCGTTCTCGTCAACGTGCTTGTAGACCTTGCCGGCCTGTAGGGGGGCGCTGCTGGTGGTTGTCAGCGCAAACACCAGCGCGATCTGGAAAGTCCGGATTCGCATCCGCTTATTCTTGGGGCGTGCCGCGGCCGGCGCAAGCCGGCTGGTGCTATCGGCAGGCCGGATCGAGACGCAGTTCTCGGGCGATGTCGCGCCAGTCGATGGCGACGAGGCGGTTGCCCTGTCGGGCGAACAGCAGTCCACTGGGGAAAGCTGGCGACTTGCCGTTCTGGAACCAGAGGCTGTCCACCGTGCCGCTGCCGAGCGTGAAGGCGCCAATGGGACGCAGGCTCGCGCGATCCATCACCAGTAACGGGGAGTTCGCGTCCTCGTCACCGCCGGAGTCGCTGGCTAGCCAGTGGCCGCCGCCGCTGTCACAGGCGCGCAGGGCGATATCGGCCGGACCCCTTCGGAACAGTTCCTGGCCGAGACTGGCGTTGCGGTACTTCCCGGCGAAGCCGTAGACGCGATAGCCGCTGTCGTGCCCGCGATCACGTTCGCCGATCAGCAGGTGGTCGTAGAAGGCATCGCCACCGAGCGCGCCCATGCGGCGGACCACGCCATCGCCACTGGTCTCGCCGATCTGGCCAACGCGTTCCGCGGAGACGCTTTCCGGCGCCGCATTGGCGTCGCGATGCAGCGTGACGAGGTAGCTCTTCACGCGGCGATTCAGATCACGATCCGGCGGCACGTTGCCGTCGTTGTCATAGTCGTCACCGACATACAGCAGGTAGCTGTCGACATCGGCCTGGCGGGCGAACAGGCTGGTGGGCTGGATCAGCCCGCCTTCGCCCACCGTGCCCAGTGGCTGCAGTGCTGGTAGCGCGAAGGCCTGCACGCGGCGGCTGTCCCGCTCGACCACGAACAGCAGATCATCGATGGCGAACAGGGCGGTCGGCGTCGACAGTCCGCTGCCCGTATCGAGTGGCACGGGCTCGCCACTGGCGCCGTCAAAGGCCAGCACCCGACCGTTGTCGGTATCGGCCACGTAGACGCGAAGGCTGCCGGTGGCGTCGCTCCAGGCGGCAATGGCCGATGACGCATCCGAAGCCGTGATGTTCCGTGTCCAGACCGGGTTCAGCGTCGCCGGCGAACGGATCTGCTTCGCCACTTCCGCGCTGGGTGACAGGTCGCGATAGGCTGCGTTCGCCGTGGCGGCGGAGAGCAGTAGGGCGAGAGCGAAGACGGGAAGCGTGAAGCGGCGACGTGGCATGGGTAGTCCGTAGGCGTGAGGTTTGCCGGCTTGGCGCGCGGCATGGGCATGGCCTGTCATCGCGACTTCGACAACCAAGTCACGGCAGGTTGGGCGGGGCAGATGAAGTGCTCGTGATTGAAATATGACAGTCGCGTGACACCGCGATGGGCATCACGGATTCGCCAGAATCGGACGGAATCCCGCAGCTAGCCGTGCTGGAAGTCCGCGAGTTCGTCCGGTATCTCGTCGAGGCCGGCTTCTGGATTGTTGAAGGTTTCGAGGTCGAGTTCGCCTTCGCTCTTTGCCACCACGCAGGTGACCATTGCGTCACCGGTGATGTTGACCGCGGTGCGCGTCATATCGAGCAGACGATCCACGCCCAGCACCAGGCCGATGGCCTCCACCGGCAGGCCGACCTGGGTCAGCACGCCGGCCAGCATCACCAGGCCGACGCCGGGCACGCCCGCCGTGCCGATCGACGCCAGCGTGGCCATCAGCACGACGGTCATCAGCTGGATGGCGGTCAGCTCATGGTTGTAGGCGTTGGCGATGAACACCGTGGCCACGCCCTGCATGATTGCCGTGCCGTCCATGTTGATGGTTGCGCCCAGCGGGATGGTGAAGCTGGACACCGAATTGCTGGCGCCCAGGCGCTTCTCGACGCTGTGCAGGGTCACCGGCAGCGTGGCATTGGAGCTGGCCGTGCTGAAGGCAAACAGCATGGCCGGGCGCATCTTGCGCAGGAAGATCAGCGGATTCACCCGTGCCAGCGTGGTCAGCAGGATCGGATAGGTGACCAGTGCGTGCAGCAGCAGCACGCCGAGCACGATGAAGAAATACAGCAGCAGTCCCTTGAATTTTTCGAGACCGAAAATGGCGGCAGTGGTCGCAATCAGCGCGAAGACGCCATACGGCGCCAGCGCCATCAGGATGCCGACGAGGCGCATCACCACTTCGTTGACCGATTCAAAAAATGCCTGAACCGGCTTGCCCTTGCGGCCGGCGAGGCTGATCGACAGGCCAAACAGGATCGAGAACACGATGATCTGCAGCATGTTGCCTTCGGCCATCGCGGCCACCGGGTTTTCCGGCACCATGCCGATGATGATTTCCGACAGCGGCTTGGCCGCGTCGACGTGCTTGTTCGCTTCGCTGAGGTCGGCGCCGACGCCGGGATTGAACAGCAATGCAACCAGCAGGGCGGTGGTGACGGCCAGCGCCGTGGTGCCGAGGTACATCAGCAGAGACTTGCCGCCGACGCGTCCGAGTCGCGCCGGGTTGTCCAGCGCGCTGGTACCGCAGACCAGCGACACGAACACCAGCGGCACCACCAGCATCTTGAGCGAGGCCACGAAGATCTTGCCGACGATTTCAAACAGGCCGGTGACGATAAGGGTCCAGGCCGTGCTGTCGGCGGGGAGGAAGCTGTTGATCAGCGTGCCGACGATCAGGCCTAGGGCCATGCCGATCAGTATCTTGACGGTCAGGCTCATCCCGCCGGGCTTGTTCGCTTGGGTCATCACTAGAGGCTCCTCCCTTTGCGGGGCAGCCTACCGGATGCGTCGATGCGCGTGAAGGAAACGACCGCTACCTACATCTCGATCAGCATTCGATGACATTGACGGCGAGGCCGCCGCGCGAGGTTTCCTTGTACTTGTCGCGCATGTCGCGGCCGGTGTCGCGCATGGTCTTGATCACCTTGTCGAGGCTGACGCGGTGCTTCCCGTCGCCGCGCAGCGCCATGCGCGAGGCGTTGATCGCCTTCACCGCGCCCATCGCGTTGCGTTCGATGCAGGGAATCTGAACCAGGCCGGCAATCGGGTCGCAGGTGAGACCGAGGTTGTGCTCCATGCCGATCTCGGCGGCGTTCTCAATCTGCCCAAGGCTGCCGCCCAGCGCGGCGGTCAGCCCGCCCGCCGCCATCGAACAGGCCACGCCGACCTCGCCCTGGCAACCGACCTCGGCGCCGGAGATTGACGCGTTCTCCTTGTACAGGATGCCGATGGCGGCGGCGGTGAGCAGGAAGTCCTGCGCGCCCTGACGGCTGCTGCCGGGACAAAAGCGGTCGTAGTAGCGAAGCACGGCGGGAATGATGCCGGCCGCGCCATTGGTGGGCGCAGTGACCACGCGCCCCCCTGCCGCGTTCTCCTCGTTGACGGCTAGCGCGTATAGGTTGACCCAATCGAGCACCGTCAGCGGATCGCGCATCGCGGATTCGGGTCGCTCGTTCAGTTCGCGCGCCATCGCCGGCGCGCGGCGGGCGACGTGCAGGCCGCCCGGCAGCGTGCCTTCGGCGCGGATGCCACGTTCCACGCAGCCCTGCATTGCCTCCCAGATGGCATCCAGACCACTGGTGATCTCGTCGTCGCTGCGCCAGGCGCATTCGTTCTCGCGCATCAGTTGCGCAATCGTGATGCCGTGCTCCTTGCAGCGCGCAATCAGCTCGTCGCCGCTATTGAACGGATGTGCGACTTTCGTGGTGTCGGCGACGATGCGATCCGATGCCGCTTCGTCGGGATTCACCACGAAGCCGCCGCCTACCGAGTAGTACTCGCGCTGCGCCAGCTCGTTGCCGTCGGCATCAAAGGCGAAAAAGCGCATGCCGTTACTGTGGTAGGGCAGCTTCTGGCGCTTGTTCCAGATGAGGTCGCGCTTCTCGTCGAACTCGATGACGTGCTTGCCGATCAGCTTGACGCGGCCACTGTCGCGGATGCCGGCAAGGATGCCGTCAATGGCATCCGGATCGACCTTGTCGGGCCATTCGCCGGAAAATCCGAGCAACACCGCCTTGTCGGTGCCGTGGCCACGGCCGGTCAGCGCCAGCGAACCAAACAGCTCGGCGCGCACGTGGGCGACCTGGTCCAGGCGGCCTTCCTCGTCCAGCCAGCGTTCAACGAAGCGCGCCGCGGCGCGCATCGGCCCTACCGTGTGCGAGGACGACGGACCAACGCCGATCTTGAAGATGTCGAAAAAGCTGACGGCCACGGAAGACTCCGGGGTAGGGGCGACAATTCCCCGTATTCTATGCCTCCATCATCACCATGCCGACCCGTATGCGCCTGACCTTATTCCAACGCGATGACTGCCAGCTCTGCGACGAAGCGCTGGCCGTGCTCGCCGAAGCTGGTGCGCCCGATTTCGAGAGCGTCTGGATCGATGGCGACGGCGGGCTGGAAGCGCGCTATGGCACTCGCGTGCCGGTGTTGCGCGATGAGAATGCTGGGCGGGAGCTGGATTGGCCGTTCGGTGCTGAACTGCTCGCGGAATGGTTAGCCAGGTGACGCTGGATCAGCCGCCATCCGCTTGATGAAAAGCGCTGTTTGCGCTGCCGCCTCATCGGGTCGGACATGCAGAAGCGCGTGCGGTCCGGGGATCGCCTTCAACGTGCAGTCTTGAAGCATTCCGGAAACCAGCTTTCCCGCGGAAGCAGGAACGAGTTGATCGCCCCTCGCCCGCAGATAGAGCGTCGGAACCTGCACATCGTTGAGCCTGGCAGATTCGTCCACGGCTGACACCGCCGCGATGCGTCGCTTCAGAACCTTGGTGTTCAGGTGAGCCATGGCTTGCTTGAAAGCGCTTCGAATCGCCGGGTCGCCTTGCAAGCCGAACAGCAGCGTGGCTTGTAGGCGGCTCGGAACCAGCGAAAGCGGAATCAGCTTCGCGAACCGTGCCAACAAGGGCCGTGGCGTGCGGGCGAAGGTGCAACAAAGAATCAGGCCGACGAGTCCGTTCGGCCGTTCGGCTGCCAGACGAATGGCGATGGGTCCGGAGAACGAATAGCCAAGCAGGAAGAACGGTCGATTTTCTGGTAACTGTTCGCGAATGCGGTCGACCAGTTCGTTGTAGCCCAGCACCCGATCATTGGGCAGGTCGATCAGCTGCACATCGGCGATTGGCTGCATCGCCGCGGCGAATTCGCCAAGGAGTCTGGCTGCGCCATCCATGCCCGGCAGGACGACAAGCATGGGACGCATGGTTCGCTTCTTCAGTCGCCTGAGGTCAACCGCGCGACGATGCTTTCGAGCTCCGCGACACGCAGTTCCAGTTCGTCGATGCGTGCCGCCGCGCCGCGGGATGAGGGCGATTCGCTGCTCGCGACCGGCAGGGCGCTGATGTCCGGTTCGCCGCAGAGGCAGTGCGCGTAGCGATCCTCGCGCTGGCCGGGGCCGCGCGGAATGCGGATGACCAATGACGGTTCACGTTGCGCCAGCCGATCCAGCGCGTGATGTACTGCATCGGCGCCGTCGAAGCGATGCAGGCGTTCGCTGCGGCCGAGCAGTTCGCCTGCGGTTTGCGGGCCGCGCAGCATCAGCAGCGTGAGCACGGCCTGCTGGTCGCGGGTCAGGCTGTAGCGCTCGCTCAAACGATGCTCGAAGCGGTCCGCGCGTGAACCGAACACAGTTTTCACCAGTCCGCGGGTTTCCAGCTGGCGCAGGGCATGGCCGATCTGTCCGGCCTCCAGGTTCATCACCGGATCGCGGCTGGTCTTCTGGTTGCAGGCGGTCAGGATCGCGTTCTGGGTCAGTGGATACTGCTCAGGCGTGGTCGATTCCTTCTCCACCAGACAGCCGAGGATGCGCGCCTCGGTGGTCGTCAGCTGCAGTTCGCCAAGACTGTTGTCGGTGTCATGGCTTTCGGAAGCGTTGTTATCGTCGGTCATGCGAGGCTCCGGTCAGTGCAGCAATCAATGCAAGAGAACAAGCGTGGCGAGGCCAAGGAAGGCGAGGAAACCGGTGACGTCGGTGACCGTGGTCAGCACCACGCCGCCGGCCAGCGCCGGGTCGATGGCCATGCGCTTCAGGATCAGCGGAATCAGCACGCCCGCCAACGCGGCCGCGATCAGGTTGATCACCATGGCCGCGGCAATGACGAGACCAATGCCCGGATCCTGGAACCACGCCCAGGAGGCGAGGCCGACCACGATCGCCCACATCAGGCCATTGAGCACGCCGACCAGAAGTTCCTTCATCAGCAGCGCGCTGGCGTTGCTGGAGCCAACCTGGCCCAGTGCCAGTCCGCGCACCATCAGCGTCAGCGTCTGCGTACCGGCGATGCCGCCCATGCTGGCGACGATGGGCATCAGCACGGCCAGCGCGACGATCTGCGCCAGCGTGGCCTCGAAACGGCCGATCACCCAGCTGGCGAGGAAAGCCGTCAGCAGGTTGATGCCCAGCCACAGCGCGCGACGACGCGCGGCACGCGGCACCGGGCTGAAAAGATCCTCGTCTTCATCAAGACCGGCCGCACCCAGCGCCTGATGCTCGGCCTGCTCGCGGATGATGTCGACCACGTCATCGATGGTGATGCGGCCCATCAGGATGTTGTTGTCATCAACGACAGGTGCACTGACCCAGTCGTAGTTCTCGAACTGCGTCGCCACGCCAGCCGATGAGGTGCTGACGTGGATCGCCGGCTGCTCGCCGTCGATCAGCTCGTTGATCGGCGTCGACGGATCAGCGGTCACCAAAGTGGCCAGCGAAAGACGCCCGAGGTATTGATGGCGGCGGCTGACCACGAACAGGTGGTCGGTGTTGTCCGGCAGTTCGCCGCGAAGCCGGAGGTAGCGAAGCACCACGTCCACGGTGACATCGGTGCGTACCGTGATCACGTCCGGGTTCATCAGTCGGCCGGCGGTGTCCTCCGGATAGGACAACGCCTGCTCAAGCCGTTCGCGGTTCTCGCGATCCATCGACTTGAGCACTTCGTCGATGACCGTGCCCGGCAGGTCGTCGACCAGTTCGGCGAGGTCGTCGATGTCCAGCGACTCGGCCGCGGCGACGATTTCCTCGGGATCCATGCCGGCGAGCAGGCTTTCGCGCACTTCGTCACCGACGTGAACCAGCACCTCGCCGTCGTCTTCCGGATCGACCAGGCCCCAGACGATTTCACGCTTGGCCGGCGGCAGCGACTCCAGCAGGTTGCCGATCTCGGCTGGCGAGAGCGTGTTGACCAGCCGCCGAACCGGCCCATGACGGCCCGACTCCAGCGCTTCGGTGAGCAGCTTGAGTTGCCGTGCGGACTTGTCGTGGCGGTTGCGGTCGGACATGCGCGCTTCCCTTGGATCGCGCGCATTATCGCTAATGCGGCCGATTTTGTCGGCGCGCGCGCGAATCGGTGTCGGACTACGAGCTAGTGCGAAGCCGTGTCGTTCGAGGCATCGGCGGCGGCCTGTTCACCGAACAGCAGTGGATACAGCTGCGGTTCCAGCCATTCCGCGAAGGCTTCGCGACCGGCAGCGTTCTGGTGGTAGAAGTCGGCGAAGTAGCGGCAGTCGGTGCCGTCTTCACCATCCAGCGCATCGGTGCCGTCAACTACGCGGATCGTGCCGTCATCCACCAGCGGTCGGAGGATTTCCAGCGCCCAGTCGTGCTGCCCCTTGGGCAAGGTATGGTTTTTCCAGATGCCGGTAGTCGGCATCAACACGACCACGGGTGGCTGCGGCCAAGCCAGGCCACGCAGGCGATCACGGATCAGGTCGCGCGCGCGGCGCATGCTGTCGGGCAGGCGATCGTCACGCGGGTAGCGGTTCAAATCCTGGCGTTGACCGCCATTCGCGTTGAGCTGCCGGCACTGCCCGGCTAGTCGCTGCAGGGTCGGGTCCGGGCTGTTGGCGACGGTTTCGCAGGCAGCGGGATCGTTCACGCCGATGGCGCACATGTCTCCGTCAAGCGTGGGGTTTTCCTGCAGCACTGCTACCGGATCGCGTTTGGCTGCGCTGCGAAGTGCCTTGCGGCGCTGCTTGGGGTGACGCAGCAGATCCTGTACATCTCCACGCCAGGCGAAGAGCGAGGAATAGGCGCCCCAAGTATCGACGTCGTGCCAGTTGAAAGCCACGCTACGCTTGATTTCCGCCGTGTCGTGCCAAGTTCGCAGCGGAGTGACGATACCGAGCTCGTAGTCGCCGTTGCCGGCATAACTGAAGTCCTGGATGGACAGCGCCACGATGCCGCCCTGGATCTCAGGATGGTGCCGCTGTAGCCAGCGGCCGAGCACGCCAACTGTCATCCAGTGCGTGCCGGGCATGCTGGCGTTGGCGTAATTGATGCCATGTTCTGCAGCATCGAGTGTGAGCTGCTCATGATCAATGCCGAACTCTGGCCGCGAACTGCCGATTGTGACGAGGCCAATCTTCGCGAAGTCTGAAGCAGACAGCGCTTGTTTCAGTTCAATGCTGCTGCCGGCGTGACTGGATGGCTTGGCGATCGGTTCCCAGATGCCCAGCCGGAACAGCCCTTCCACCAGCAGCACCAGAAGCAGCGGTGACAGGAATTTCAGCAATGTGCGAAGGCTGGGCATTTCAGACCGTCGTGATCAGAACTGGAAGTAGATGAAGGGGGCGCTGTGCTCTGGCGTGAACCAGATCAGCACGAGGATCAGGGCGGCCATCGACAGGGCGAAAGCGGGAGTACCGCTTTTCATCAGCCGGGTCTTGGTGCCGGACAGGCCGCCGAGCAGGTGCGCGAACATCAGCGCCGACAGCAGCAGTACCAGCCACAGGTGCCGGTCGGCGCTAAAGCCCTGCGACAGCGGATCCCCGAGGTGACCGATCAGCTGCAGGCTGGCATCCAGCGTGGCGGCGCGGAAGAAGATCCACGCCAGGCAGACCATGTGGAACACGATGATCCAGCGCAGGACGGTGGCGGTGCGTGCATCAGAGCGCCACAGCCGGAAGCGCATCAATACGGCGCGCTCAAAGGCCAGATAACCGCCATGCAGGCCGCCCCAGATCACGAAGTTCCAGCTGGCGCCGTGCCACAGGCCGCCCAGCAGCATGGTCAGCATCAGGTTGATGTAGGTGCGGACCTTGCCGCGGCGATTGCCGCCCAGCGAGATGTACAGGTAGTCGCGCAGCCAGCGTGACAGGGTCATGTGCCAGCGTCGCCAGAAATCCTGGAAGCTGCTCGCGACATATGGGTAGTTGAAGTTCTGCGGAAAGCGGAAGCCCAGCAAAAGGGCGACGCCGATGGCGATATCGGTGTAGCCGGAGAAGTCGCAGTAGATCTGAAAGGCGAAGGCGTAGGTGGCCAGCAGCACGTCCCAGAAGCCCTGTGAAGCGGGATTGTCGAACACCGGATCGACGACGGTGGCGAGCCCGTCGGCGAACACCATCTTCTTCACCAGGCCGAAGACGATCAGCACGATTCCGCGCTGGAAGCGCTCGGCGTCAAGGCGGCGGTCACTATCCAGTTCCTTGAAGAACTCGCCATCACGGACGATGGGGCCGGCCACCAGCTGCGGGAAGAAGGCGACGAACAGGGCGTAGTCAAGCAGGCTGCGTCGTGGCGGGCTATCACCGCGATAGACGTCGATCGTGTAGGACAGGCTCTGGAAGGTATAGAAAGAAATGCCGACCGGCAGCAGCACGTCCACGGCGCCAAACTGCCAGTCGAGGCCGAGCCAGCCGCTGGTGGCGTTCCAGTTTAGGATCAGCCAGTTGGCGTATTTGAAGAAGGCCAGCAGGCCAAGGTTGGCCACCAAGCTGACGGTCATCAGTGTGCGCCGCCGCATCGGCCGGACCTTCACCAGACCAAGGCCGATGCTGTAGTCGAGCAGGGTGGAGCCGATGATCAGCGCGAGGTAGGTCCAGTTCCACTGACCGTAGAACCAATAGCTTGCCGCCAGCAGCATCCACTTCTGCGCGCGCGGCCACGGGCGCAGACCCTGGTTGAGGCCGAACACCACGAGGAAGAACAGCAGGAAGTCGAGGGAGTTGAAGAGCACCGGGGATCCGTGCGCCGGACAAGCCGCGCATTATCCGGGGGACTTGTCCCTGCGGCAAAGGCGGCTCTTCAGCACTGCGTTTTCCGGACCATGACTTCTTTCCTTGGCAGTTTAGGAGAGAGGCGTATAGTCTTTGCCTAAGTCATTTAGGCAAGAGCGCCGTTCTGGCGGTGCGCGATCCGGGAGCAGGACATGGCAACGAGGAATCCGACACCCAGCAGCGCGGCCATCGTGCCGGGCACGCTGGAGCTGCTGGCACTGAAGGCGATTTCGCTGGGTCGTGAGCACGGTTATGGCGTGCTGCTGCGTATCCAGCAGGCCTCGGCTGGTGCGCTGCAGGTGGAGCAGGGGGCACTGTATCCGGCGCTGGCTCGGCTGGAGCGGCAGGGGCTGGTGGCCAGCGAATGGGGCTTGTCGGGGAACAATCGCCGCGCCAAGTTCTATGCGTTGACGGCGGCGGGTCGTCAACGGCTGAAGGCCGATACCGCTGACTGGCAGCGGCTGGTCGAGGCCATGCGTCGTGTACTGGATACCGATTCGCTGGAGGCCATCCCATGCTGAATCAGTTGCGCGAATGGTGGTCGGTGTTCGCCGGTCGCGACACCGTCAATAGCGAGCTGGACGAGGAGCTGGCCTTTCATCGCGACGCGCGTCGCGACGACCTGATCCGCGAGGGCCTGTCGCCAGAGGCCGCCACGCGACAGGCCCGAATCGAGCTGGGCATGACCGAAAGCCATCGACAGGCTTATCGGGAAGCACGCGGCTTCGCCTGGCTGGATCGACTGGGCGGCGATCTCCGCTACGGCTTCCGCAGCCTGCGCCAGCGGCCGGGTTTCAGCCTGTCGGTGGTGTTGATCCTTGGCCTTGCCATCGCCGTAAACACGGTGTTGTTCTCGATCTACAGCGCCTACGTGCTGCAGCCGCCGAAGGTGGCGGTGGCGGATCGGCTAGTGGACATCACCCTGTATTCCGAGGACGG
>Ga0209607_1002174_pt1 | contig 15866 bp, 12 predicted proteins | sample AD_UKC117_MetaG_FD_184413 | JGI IMG/M metagenome (GOLD analysis project Ga0209607, IMG submission 184413) | Active sludge microbial communities of municipal wastewater-treating anaerobic digesters from Hong Kong - AD_UKC117_MetaG (SPAdes)... | ecosystem: Engineered > Bioreactor > Anaerobic >... | reverse complement strand
CGCCTATCAACTCGCTGGAGCGGTAATCGGCCTAATCACCTGCAAGCGCCTATGCGCTCTCCGGTATTAGACCGATTCCGCTCAGCTCGCGCCCCGTTGTACAGAAAGGCCAGCGCCACGACTACAATGTCCAGCTTGGTGGGCAACGGTTGCTTGTAAGCATTCACCTCCCCCCTTTGAAAAAGGGGGGTCGGGGGGGATTTCGCATGGTCGCTGGGGCCAGAATCCCCCTAGCCCCCTTTGCCAAAGGGGGGGACTGAACGGTTACGGTTGCTCCAGGAATTCGCAGCCCATGGTCTCCAGCACAGCAGGTCATTGCCGGTCATCTCCGCCAGCGTGGCATTGCGCTCATTTCCCCGGGTCTCCTTGATGGTCAGAACCGGACGATCCGCGTGTCGACCGCCGATTAAGGACATATTGTGGCGAGATCCGGACTCAGGTTCCTTGACGCAGATCAAGGAGTGCCACTACCGTTACTGGCATCCTTGCCGAATCATCAAGACCACAGGACCACACATATGGGCCAAGTCACTACGTTCATGAGCGACGATCACCGCCATTGCGACCATTTATTCGCCGCCGCCGAGGATGCCGCCGCCCATGGCGATCTATCCGCCTGCCGCACCCGATTTCAGGAATTTCAATCCGCTATGGAACGGCATTTCACCATGGAAGAACAAGCGCTGTTCCCGGCCTTCGAGGACGCAACTGGCAACAATATGGGACCTACTCGGGTCATGCGCCTGGAGCATCAGCAGATGCGCGAAGTATTGGCGGCGCTGGCCGAGGCGCTGGCCGCTGACGATCTGGATGAATACCTGGGACAGGCGGAAACCTTGTTGATTCTGATGCAGCAGCACAACATCAAAGAAGAACAGATGCTGTATCCGATGAGTGACCGGGCTTTAGGCAATTGCGAAGCGGTCATTCAGACCATGCAGAAACTTCAGGCCGCTTCGCCAACATGAATGCGCCTGAAGAGTTGATCGTTGACGGGCGGGGCCTGACGCCTCCGGAGCCGATGGAGCGGGTGGTGGCTGCGCTGGATATGTTACAACCGGGCCAGCGCCTCCGGTTTCTCATTCATCGCCAGCCCTATCCGTTATACGATTTGTTGAGCCGGCACCATTACCGCTACGAGATCACGCCGCTGGCCGAAGGCGGTTTTGAAATTCTGATCTCTCCGCCATGAACCCGCCCGGTCTCTCCTACGATCAAGCGCCGCCATTCAGCGTCCCCCTGCGGTTTTTCCTGACCGCGCCGTGGTTTCTGTTCCTGGCCGCTGCTGTGTTGCTCTGGGAAGGTCCGGGGATCCTCGCCAGCCGCTGGCTGCCGGCGACGCTGGCGCTTACCCATCTGATAGTGCTGGGTTTCATGGCGCAGGTCATGCTCGGGGCGCTGGCGCAAATTCTGCCGGTCGTGGTCGGGGTGTCCATTGCCTACCCTCGCTGGATCGCCATGCTGATCCATGTTCCCCTGACGCTAGGAACCCTGGCGCTGGCCAGCGCGTTTCTGGGCGGTGGGCCGGTGGGTTTTCAAATCGCCGCAGGGTTGCTGGGCTTCAGCTTTAGCGCCGCTTTAATCACGTTTCACCGGGCGCTCTGGCGGGCACCGGTTGTCACAGACACAGTGATTGCCTTGCGCTGCGCGTTGGGAGCATTATTGGTGACCGTGGCGTTGGGTCTGCTGTTGAGCGGTTATCTCGGCTGGGGCGGGTTCAGCTTGCCGATCCTTCAGGTGACGAATCTGCATGCCATTTGGGGACTGGTCGGCTGGACCGCGCTGCTGGTCGCCGGCGTCGCCTATCAGGTGGTCCCCATGTTCCAGATTACGCCACTGTATCCGGCATGGCTCAGTCGGGGATTTGCGCCGGTGGTGACAGCGATGTTGATCGTCGGCACCGTTCTAACCCTGAACAGTTGGCCGCTGGCGGCGACTGTGGCTGGCGCGGTGCTGGCGGTAACCTTAATCGCTTTTGCCGTAAGAACGCTCCTTCTGCTTTATCAACGCCGACGCAAAATTGGCGATCCCACCTTAATCTATTGGCGAATTAGCATGATCAGCCTAGCCACTGGCGCGGCTGGATGGCTATTGACCCGCTGGATGCCGGAAGGAGCCAACGCGCCGGCGATTGAGTTGTTGCTGGGCATTTTGCTGATCGTTGGCTTCCCGGTCGTGGTGATCAACGGTATGTTGTATAAAATCGTCCCATTTTTAGCTTGGTTTCATTTGCAGGCGCATTTGCTGGGACGCGCGAAACCGCCCCACATTAAACAACTGTTGCCGGAAACGCCAATACGGCGACAAGGATGGACGTTGCTGATCACGCTACTGTTATTGCTAGCCGCTGTTCTATATCCGCTTTTTCTCTACCCAGCCGCACTCGCTTTGGGCATGACCGGGGGATGGCTCGGCGTCAATCTGTGGCGCGTGGCGCAGAGGTATCGCCAAGCCCTGGCGAGCACGCTATTGGATCGATAGCGCCGCGACGTTCCGGAGTACTGCCCATGGACAACTCGCATTCCATTATTTTGCGCAGCGGCTTAACCCTGGGCGGCATCGTCCTGTTAGCGTTGTTAAGCATGGCCAGTTCAATGTTCATCGCCGAATCCAGCAAGGGTGACGCCGCCGCGATTAACCTGGCGGGTTCCTTGCGCATGCAATCCTACCGCATTGCTACTCGCCTGCAATACCTCGCAGGCAACAACAGCACCGATCATGAACAGGTCGTGACTGAGGAAATTCATGAATTTGAACGTCGCCTGGCGCAGCTTTGGCGAACCGGCGCAATTGCATCGACAGCGGACGATCCCCGGCGCCAAACGCTCAAGGCCATCGAAACCTTCTGGCAAGGGACATTGCAACCAGTTCTGGAAACCGCCATCATAGCGGCGACACCGGCGGCCTACCTGCGGGAAGTTGATGATTTTGTGATCAAAATCGACGCCTTCGTGAAGTTGCTGGAAGAAGCGACCGAAGCCAAAATTCTCCTGTTGCGCTTAGTGCAAGGCTCGGCTCTGTTTATGACTCTGGCGCTGGTGCTGATCGCCATGCACCAGTTGCACAGCGGAGTGATCACGCCGTTGCGCGATTTGGTGGAGCTGGCGCATCGGGCGCGGCGCGGCGATCTGTCCGTGCGAGCGCAGCATATCGGCAACGATGAATTGGGCGTTCTCGGTCAAGCCTTTAATTTGATGGCGGCGGATTTGTCAACCTTGTACGCCGATCTTGAAGCGCGAGTTGAGCAACAAACCCAGGCGCTGCGGGTCAGCAACCGCTCACTGGAATTGCTGTACCACACCACTCGCCGACTTAGCGAATCGGCGCTGGATGACGCCACCTATCAGGCGCTGCTGGCGGAAATTGAAAAATTGAGCGGCTTGAATTCAGTGCGTCTATGCCTGATCGATCCTGCGGCACGCCAGGCAACCCGAGTGTTTACCGCTGGTCCTCATTCCGCAAAAATACCCCCCTTCTGCGAGCGTCTCCACTGTGAATCCTGTCTGGGCGATGGCGCGACTCATCCGCTGGCTGCCGATCACATAACCTTTTCCATTCCCATCCGGGATCAGCAGCAGCAGTTTGGAGTATTGATCGTTCGCAACCCCGGACTGGATTCGGTCGCCGCCTGGCAATTGCCGCTGCTGGAAGCTGTCGCACGCCACATCGCCGCCACTTTGCAAGCCAACCAACAAATTGAACATCGCCGCCGGCTGGCGCTGCTGGAAGAGCGCAACGCCATGGCCCGCGATCTGCACGATTCGTTGGCGCAAGCGCTATCCTACCTGAAAATTCAGGTCGCCCGCCTGTACGCCTCGGCGAACAACGCTGAATTGACCCTGGAAACCTACGACATCATTGCAGAACTGCGCGAGGGTCTGAACAACGCCTATCGACAGCTCCGCGAACTGATCGCCACCTTCCGTTTGAAGATCGAGCATCCGCGCCTGGAGGACAGTTTGCGCGAGGTCGCGCAGGAGTTCAGTCGCCGGGGCGGACTGCCGGTTGAACTGGATCAGACGGGCTGGACTTGCGCGCTCAATCCCAACGAGCAGATTCATGTAATGCAAATCATCCGCGAGGCTTTGCACAACGCGATCAAGCACGCCCGCGCCCATCAGGTCTGGATTCGACTCGAAGGTGCTGACCGAGGCCAGGCCATCATCGAGATTACCGATGATGGCATAGGATTGCCTGATAGCACGAAACGGGACCATCATTTTGGCTTAAGCATTATGCGCGAGCGCGCCAAGCAGTTGGACGGCGCGCTCGATATACACTCTCGATCCGGCCAGGGCGTGCGGGTACGGTTATGTTTCCAACCGGCGGGCGACGCGCTCTCGTCAAGCGCACCGATCCTGGAGGTTCATCATGCTGGATGATGCGCAAACCATTCTGGTCATCGACGATCATCCCCTGATGCGCAAGGGCATTGTGCAATTGATCGCTATGGAGCATTCGCTGCGGTTAATCGGCGAAGCCGGCGACGGTCAACGTGGGCTGGAACTGGCGTTGCAGCAACGACCGGATCTGATCCTGCTGGATTTGAACATGCGCGGTCTGAGCGGTCTGGAGACGCTTAAAGCGATCAAAGCCGCTGATCTGGACAGCCGGGTGATCATTCTCACGGTTTCCGACAGCGAGGACGATGTAGTGGCGGCGCTGCAACTGGGGGCAGACGGCTATCTGCTCAAGGATATGGAGCCGGAGGAAGTGTTGCACAGCCTGAAAACCGCTGCTCAGGGGCAGATTGCGCTGGGGGAACGGGTGACGGCGATTCTGGCGGACGCCCTGCGCCATGAGAGCCAGCCCAAAGCGCTAGACAGTCTTCGACTGACTGAACGCGAGCGGGAAACTTTGACCCTCATCGCGGTCGGTTACAGCAACAAGCTGATCGCTCGCCGGTTAAAGATTACTGAAGGAACCGTAAAAGTGCATGTAAAGCATTTATTGCAAAAGTTAAACCTGAATTCGCGGGTCGAGGCGGCGGTTTGGGCGGTCCGGCATGAGTTAAAGCTGGGTTGACGGGCGCCAAGAACCACGATGAACATACTTGGCGTTAGCGGTTGGAGCGGCTGTGGCAAAACGACGCTGATGGTCGCACTAATTCCCCGGTTGCAAGCGCGAGGTCTAACGGTGTCCACGCTCAAACACGCGCATCATGAGGTCGACCTGGATACACCGGGCAAGGATACCTGGCTTCATCGCGAAGCCGGCGCTCAAGAGGTGATGCTGGCGACGGGTCAGCGCTGGGCGTTGCTGCACGAGTTGCGTCAGGAACCCGAACCTGCGCTGGATGAACTGGTTACGCACTTACAACCAGTGGATGTGGTGCTGGTGGAAGGCTGGAAAACCGGCACTTATCCCAAGTTGGAAATCTGGCGGCCCAGCGCAGTGGATCGACCACCACGCTTCCCGGTCGACCCGACGATCATTGCGGTCGCAGGCGAACCGGGATTGGATGCGGCACAGTATGGACGACCGGATGTGCCGGTGTTTCTCTTGACCGATCTGGAGGGCATCGCTGATTTTATCGTCCAACAGGTTGCAACCTCCGGGAAAGCCAAGGCGGTTCACTCCACACCCAAGGCGCTGAAAGGCAAATAGTTGACCACATCGCCCGGCGCGACGCCGGCGCAGTCCTCTGGCAACTCCACCAGACCGTCCGCCCAGGAGAGCGACGATAACGCTCCCGAACTCTGCGTGTGATAGAGGCAAACGAAAGGTCCGCGCTCAGGATCGAGCCGCACCTGCGCCCGCAGCCACTCCCGCCGGCCCGGCTTGCGGCGAAACGCGAAATCGGCTACGACGCGCCAGCGCATCGGCTCCATCGGTTCCGTCCCCATCCGTTTCAGCAACAACGGCCGGGCGAACATCAAGAACGATACCATGACGGAGACCGGGTTACCCGGCAAACCCAGCACCAGACAATCCGCGATGCGCCCGAAGGTCACTGGTTTGCCCGGCTTGACCGCCAACCGCCAGAACGCGATCTGGCCCAACTCAGCGATCACTTCTTTCACGAGATCGGCGGTACCCACCGAGACGCCGCCGGAAGTCAACAAAACATCGTGATCGGCGGCAGCGCGGCGCAAGGTCGACAATAAGGCGTCCCGGTCATCGCGCAAAATGCCCAAATCAGTGACGGCGCAACCGAGTCGCCGCAGCAGATGGATCAGCAGGTAACGATTCGATTCGTAAATGGCGCCGGGCGGCAGTTCCGCACCCGGTTCATACAGTTCATCGCCGGTGGACGCTACGGCGACCCGCAGTTGCCGAACCACATTCAGGTAAGCGATGCCCTGTCCGGCGGCGAGGGCGATTTCTTGCGGACGCAACCGGCGACCGTGGGTCAACAACCGCGTTCCGGCATGCACATCTTCGCCGCGTCGCCGGATATTCCCGCCGGGTCGAAGCCGGGCCGTCACTCGGGGTTCAATCTCCAGCCAGGTCTCCTCCGGATCGGTGCGGCAGTGCTCCTGCATGATTACGGTATCCGGTCCTTCGGGGAGCAGCGCGCCAGTCGTGATGCGCACCGCCGCGCCGCGTGGAACCGGATAGGGGTAACGGTGACCAGCCAGCGCCTGGCCGACGACGGGAAGTCGCGTTACCGCGTCGGGCGACAGGTCGCTCCAATGCACGGCGAAACCATCCATCGCCGCGTTATCGCCAGGCGGAACATCCAGGCGGGCGGGCAGATCACCCGCCAGCACCCGCCCTTCAGCGCTGAGCAGGGGGACTGACTCGCTTTCAGCAATCGGCAGAATGGATTGCAGCGCGATCGCAATGGCTTCATGCAAGGTGAGCAGACGTCCGGCGGCGTTGGGAGGGTCAGAAAGGGACATGGAGTTGATTCAGCGTGGTTAGGGGCGTTGGCCGTGGAAAATGAGGTTTGTTTGCAACGTGCTGATTGACAAACGCTTGATGAAGCATAACACAGTCGTGAAAGAGAGAGCGCTGACCACCCGGCAACCAAATGTCCGGTAGATATCCTGATGGCGATTCGCGCTGATCAACAGTTCGGCCACCTGGGGTCGGAAGCGGCGGATGCCGTGAGCAATCAACGGTTCGCCCGCCAACGGCAACAGGCCCTTATCGCTTCCACCCATCCGTTCAGCGCGCCCGCCGGCCAGAATCAGGCCGGTTACTGCGGTTTGAGCGTCAATTACCACGCCTATATTACCTCCCAATTGATCAGGTTTTTTTGGGATTACCTCTTCAGAGGTATAACGCGCCCTTTTTCTGCCGCCAAATCCAAAGATGCAAGTTCACTAATTAATTTTATATCAATATCTTATATATGAACGACGATTTACCTCCAAAGAGGTATTTCAGCGACGGCAGAGACCATTTTTGAGGTAAAAACCTACTGTTGCTCTCAAGAATTAAGTACTGGAAACCGCGTACTATCGCAGGTGCAGCATAAAAACGAGGTTTCCCATGGCTACCACGCTTCAACACAAACAGATCTCGGTGTTGACGATGAATACCCTGGCCTTCGCGGTGAATTTCGCCGTGTGGACCATGTTTTCCATCATCGGCATCCGCATTAAACAGCAACTCAATCTTAGTGAAACGGAATTCGGCCTGCTGGTCGCGACGCCGATCTTAACCGGCTCACTGGTCCGGCTCCCGCTAGGCATTCTCACCGATCGCTTTGGCGGGCGCATCGTATTTTTCATTCAGATGATTCTGGTCGCCATCCCGATTTACGGGCTGGCGTTCGCCACGCAGTACTGGCAATACCTGACGCTCGGCCTGTTTGTAGGACTTGCGGGCGGTTCCTTCGCCACCGGCATTGCCTACACTTCGGCCTGGTTCAACAAGGAACGGCAGGGGACGGCGATGGGCATTTTCGGCGCCGGTAATGCCGGTTCCGCTATCACCAACCTGGTCGCGCCGCTCCTCGTCGTTGCCTACGGCTGGCGGATGGTGCCACAGGTCTATTCCATCGCCATGTTAGTCATGGCCGTGGCGTTTTGGTTTTTCACTTACCCCGATCCCAAGACCGAAGAGCGCAAAAAGTCGGGAGTCAAGCTGACGCTTGGTCAACAACTCACGCCGCTGATGGATTTGCGGGTTTGGCGGTTTGGCATGGCGTACTACTTCGTCTTCGGCGGTTTCGTGGCGCTGGCGCTGTGGCTGCCGAAATACTACGTTGGGGAATACGGTCTCGACCTGAAGACCGCTTCTTTCGTCACCATGCTGTTCACCTTGCCTTCCGGCGTGATCCGCGCACTGGGCGGCTGGATCTCCGACCGTATCGGAGGAAGCCAGACCACCTGGTGGGTGTTCTGGATTTCTCTGATCAGCCTGTTCTTTCTCTGCTACCCGCAGACCACCATGACCGTGCATACGCTGCGCGGCGACGTATCTCTCAATGTCGGTTTGGGCGTGGTGTCTTTCACCGTGCTGGTGTTTGTGGTTGGCATCGCCCAAGGGATTGGCAAGGCCAGCGTCTACCGCAGTCTGGCCGATTACTACCCCAACAACATGGGCTCGGTCGGTGGTCTGGTTGGGGTCATCGGCGGTCTGGGCGGTTTCACCATGCCCATTATCTTCGGCGTGGCTCTGGATGCGCTCGGCGTGCGCAGCAGCGCCTATATGATCATGTTCGCGGTGCTGGCTGGAACCATGCTCTGGACCTGGCTGGCCGAGCGGAATGAACGCGAGGCGATTCTGGAGCGTCATGCTGACGTCCGCGCGGAGCTGGAGCAGGCGCAACTCATCGAGCATGTTCGACCGCGTCGGCATCTGCTGGTCGACTGGCGGCCCGATGACGAAACCTTCTGGGAGAAAACCGGTAGCCGGATTGCCAACCGCAATCTGTGGCTATCGATGCCAGCGCTACTCCTGGCCTTCGCCGTCTGGGTGGTGTGGAGCGTGATCGTGGTCGAACTGCCGCATATCGGCTTCCAGTTCACGCCCAATCAACTGTTCTGGCTAGCGGCGTTGCCAGGTCTGTCGGGCGCTTTGTTCCGCCTGTTGTTCTCCTTCGTCGTACCGATCTTTGGCGGACGCAACTGGACAGTGTTCAGTACGACTCTGCTGTTGTTGCCCACCTTGTGGATTGGCGTCGCCGTGCAAAATCCCAACACGCAGTATCCGGTGTTCGTCGTCATCGCGCTGTTATGCGGACTGGGCGGCGGCAATTTCTCCTCCAGCATGGCCAATATCAGCTTCTTCTATCCACAGCGTTTACAGGGTACGGCGCTGGGTTTGAACGCCGGCATTGGCAATCTGGGCGTGGGCCTGGCGCAACTCATCGCGCCGATTGCGGTTTATGGCGGGGCATTACTGGTGCTGGGCGGCGCTGCGCAAAGCCATGTCAACGGCGGTGTAACGACCTCGATTTGGGTGCAGAACGCGGGTTTCATCTGGGTTCCGTTCATCGTGCTTGCTGCGGTCGCCGCCTATTTCGGCATGGATAACATCGCCAGCGTCAAGGCGGGCTTTGCCGAGCAAGCGGCGATTTTCCAGCACAAGCACCAGTGGCTGATGAGCTGGCTTTATATCGGCACCTTCGGTTCCTTCATTGGTCTGGCTGCCGGTTTCCCGATGCTGGTCAACACCGTATTTTCCGGTGTGGACGCCTTCCAGTTCGCTTTTATCGGTCCGCTGCTGGCTGCCTCTGTGCGGCCGATCGGTGGCTGGCTGGCCGATCGTCTGGGTGGTGCGGTGATTACCTTCGCCATCTTCGTGATCATGGCCCTGGCTCCTCTGGCGGCAGTAGCGTTTCTGCCTAGCGCAAACGACAGCGGCAACGTGATCGGCTTCGTGGCGATGTTCCTGGTGCTGTTCCTGGCCGCCGGCATCGGCAACGGCTCCACCTTCCGCATGATTCCCATCATCTTCCGCACCTTGCGCGAGCGGCAGGTCACGGACCGGAATGACGCGACCGCGCTGGAGCAGGCCCGGCACGAGGGCGCAACCGAAGCCGCTGCGGCTATGGGTTTAAGCGCCGCCATGGCAGCTTTCGGCGGGTTCTTCATCCCCATGGCTTATGGCGCTTCCATCGAATTGACCGGCAGTCCCCAGGGCGCGTTGTTCTTCTTCAGCCTGTTTTACCTGAGTTGCGTAGGGGTGACCTGGCGCTGGTATTCCCGCAAAGGCGCGGAGGTGGCGTGTTAGAAGCTGTAGAAAAGCTGCCTGCTTAAACCTTAAACCTTAAACCTTAAACCTTCATATCTATTGAGAGGTTTTATCATCATGGCCGATATTCGTGACTGGCATGTGGAAGACCCCCATTTTTGGGAAACGACGGGCAAGGGCATTGCCAACCGCAACCTGTGGATTTCGATCCCCAGTCTGTTGTGTGGCTTCGCGGTATGGATCTACTGGAGTGTGATTACTGTCCAGATGATTAACGCCGGTTTCCCGTTCAAGCCAGCGGAGCTGTTCACCCTGGCGGCGATTGCCGGGCTGACCGGCGCGACCCTGCGCATCCCATCGAGCTTTTTCATTCGCATCGCCGGCGGGCGCAATACCATCGTGTTCACCACGGCGTTGTTGATGATCCCGGCGCTGGGGACCGGATTGGCCTTGCAAAGCAAGGAAACCCCGCTGTGGGTCTTTCAGTTGCTGGCGTTCCTGTCCGGTTTTGGCGGTGGTAACTTCGCCTCCAGCATGTCCAATATCAGCTTTTTCTTCCCCAAACGGATGCAGGGCTTGGCGTTAGGATTGAACGCGGGCCTGGGCAACGCTGGCGTGACCACCATGCAAATTCTCGTGCCGCTGGTGATGACTATCCCTCTGCTCGGCTCCTTCGGTGGGGAACCGGTGGTGCTGGTGCAGGCATCCGGCTCGTTGATCGGCAAGATTCCCGCTGGCGCGCCCACCTATATTCAAAACGCCGGTTTTGTCTGGTTGTTCCTACTGATCCCCCTGGCGTTTATTGGCTGGTTCGGGATGAATAATATCCGCACCGAAGAGGTTTCACCGCATATCGGTTCGCCCTTGGGCGCAATCTCCAAGATTATCGGGATGTTGCTGATTGGTTTCATCGCCGCCGGCGTCGGTCTGTATCTGATTCTGCCGGCCCCGATGGGATTTGGACTGCCTTCCTGGACTAAATGGGTCGTGCTGCCTGGCGTCATTGCGCTGACCGTATTCCTGCTCAAGCTGATTCCCGGCGACATCAAGCCGAATTTGCAAAGGCAATTTCAGATTTTCGGCAACAAACACACTTGGGTCATGAGCGTCATTTACACCATGACTTTCGGCAGTTTTATCGGCTATTCCGCTGCGTTCGCCTTGGCGATCAAGGTCATTTTCGGCTTCAGCCATATCCCTGGCGCGGATGGCGTACTGACGCACACGACCGTCAACCCCAATGCGCCGAGTGCGCTGATGTATGCCTGGATGGGGCCATTTATTGGCGCACTGATCCGCCCGATTGGCGGCTGGATTTCCGACAAGGTCGGCGGCGCACTGGTCACGCAGATCATTACTGTGGTGATGATCGCGGCGGCGCTGGGCGTCGCGTATTACATGAGCGCCGCTTATCAATCGGCCACGCCGGAACAGTATTTCATGCCGTTCTTCCTGCTGTTCCTGACCCTGTTCGCCGCCAGCGGCATCGGCAACGGCTCTACGTTCCGCACGATCGCCATGGTATTCCCCAAAGAACAGGCCGGGCCGGTGCTGGGCTGGACTTCGGCGGTCGCTGCGTATGGCGCGTTCATCATTCCGCAGGTGTTCGGCGAGCAGATCAAGGCCACTACGCCGGAATATGCGCTCTACGGTTTCGCGGTTTTCTACTTCATCTGTCTGGTGCTGAATGGGTGGTACTACCTCGGCCCCAAGGCGGAATTCAAGAATCCTTAATTAAGTCATGCGTAGGTTGGGTTAGCGCGCAGCGCGTAACCCGACATGGGGGCACACAACTACAACCCTGTTGGGTTACGGCCTGACGGCCTAACCCAACCTACATTTGATGAGAGGTTTGTCATCATGAGTCATTTTCTCGATCGACTAAGTTTCTTTAAAAAAATTACTGACACCTTCTCCGGTGATCACGGTGTGGTCACTAATGAGGATCGTGGTTGGGAAGACGCCTATCGCGCCCGCTGGCAACACGACAAAATCGTGCGCTCGACCCACGGGGTGAATTGCACCGGCTCCTGTAGCTGGAAAATCTATGTCAAGAACGGTTTGGTGACTTGGGAAACCCAGCAAACCGATTACCCGCGCACCCGCGACGAGTTGCCGAATCATGAACCACGCGGTTGTTCGCGCGGCGCGTCGTACAGTTGGTATCTGTACAGCGCCAACCGGGTCAAATATCCGATGATTCGCGGGCGGCTGATCAAATTATGGCGCGAGGCGCTGGCGATCAGGAAAGACCCGGTCGAAGCCTGGGCGTCCATCGTGGAAGACCCGGCCAAGGCCAACGAATACAAAAGCCAGCGTGGTTTGGGTGGTTTCGTTCGCTCCACCTGGGATGAAGTCAATCAGATCATCGCTGCCGCAAATGTGTACACCGCCAAACAATACGGCCCGGATCGCATCTACGGCTTCTCGCCCATTCCCGCTATGTCCATGGTGTCCTACGCCGCCGGTTCGCGTTATCTGTCGTTGATCGGCGGCGCTTGCGGCAGTTTCTATGACTGGTATTGCGACCTGCCGCCGGCCAGCCCGATGGTCTGGGGCGAGCAAACCGACGTGCCGGAATCGGCGGACTGGTACAACTCCACGTTCCTGATGATGTGGGGTTCCAATGTGCCGCAGACCCGCACCCCGGACGCCCATTTCATGACCGAAGTGCGCTATCGGGGAACCAAGACCGTTGTGGTCTGCCCGGACTACTCGGAAGCCTCCAAGTTCGCCGATATCTGGCTGCATCCCAAGCAGGGCACCGACGCAGCGGTGGCGATGGCGATGGGTCATGTCATCCTGCGCGAGTTTTACCTCGACGGGAAATCCGAGTACTTCACCGAGTATGTGCGCACCAAGACTGATTTCCCTTATCTGGTGCTGCTCGATCCGCGCGAGGATGGAACCTATGTCAATGGCCGTTTCCTGCGCGCTTCCGATCTCGCGGATAACGCCGGCCAGGCGAATAACCCGGAATGGAAAACCCTGGCCTTCGACGAAATCAGCGGCCATCTAATAGTTCCTAACGGCTCCATCGGGTTCCGTTGGGGCGAGAAAGAGGGGATGGTCGGCAAGTGGAATCTAGAGCCGAAGGAAGCGCTGACCGGTACGGAAACTCAATTGCGTCTGTCGGTCAACGAGATCAAAGACGCTGTCGCGCCAGTTGCTTTCCCCTATTTCGGCTCGACCCAGCATCCGCATTTCGCCTGCACCGAGCATAACGCCGTACAGATTCGCAATGTGCCGGTGAAGAAAGTGAAACTGGCGGATGGTTCCGAGGCGCTGGTCGCTACCGTTTACGATCTGACCTTGGCGCAATACGGTTTGGATCGCGGGCTGGGTGGCGATAATGTCGCTAAAACCTACGATGACGATGCGCCCTATACCCCGGCCTGGCAGGAGAAAATCACCGGAACGCCGCGCGAACAGATTATCGCCGTGGCTCGCCAGTTCGCCGAGAACGCTGACAAGACCCACGGTAAGTCGATGGTCATCATCGGCGCGGCGATGAACCACTGGTATCACATGGACATGAATTACCGGGGCATCATCAATCTGCTGATGATGTGCGGTTGCGTCGGCCAGAGCGGCGGCGGCTGGTCGCACTACGTCGGTCAGGAAAAGCTGCGCCCGCAGACTGGCTGGACGGCGCTGGCCTTTGCCCTGGACTGGCACCGTCCACCCCGCCACATGAATTCCACCTCGTTCTGGTACATTCACAGTAGTCAATGGCGTTACGAGAAGCTGGCGATGACCGAGATTCTCTCGCCGCTGGTCGATCCCAAGCAGTGGCAAGGGACGCAGATTGACTACAACGTGCGTTCAGCGCGCATGGGCTGGCTGCCGACCGCGCCGCATTTCGACGCGAATCCGCTGAAGATCGCCAAAGACGCTGCTGCCGCTGATAAAGCGCCGAATGAGTATCTGGTCGAGAATCTTAAAGCCGGCAAGGTCAACTTCGCCTTTGAAGACCCCGATAATCCGGTCAATTTCCCGCGCAATCTGTTCGTGTGGCGCTCCAATCTGCTGGGTTCTTCCGGCAAAGGTCATGAGTATTTCCTGAAATATCTACTCGGCGCAGTGCATGGCGTCCAGGGCAAGGACTTGGGCGAGGAAGGCGGCGAGAAACCGCAGGAAGTGAAGTGGCGCAAAGGCGCGGAAGGCAAGCTCGACCTGCTGGTGACCCTGGATTTCCGCATGTCCACGACCTGCATGTATTCGGACATCGTGCTGCCGACCGCGACTTGGTACGAGAAGAATGATCTCAACACCAGCGACATGCATCCATTCATTCACCCGCTGAGCGCGGCGGTCGATCCAGCCTGGGAGTCGCGCACCGACTGGGACATTTTTAAAGGCATCGCCAAAGCCTTTTCCGAGACCTGCCCCGGTCATCTCGGCGTGGAAAAGGACATCGTTGCTTTACCAACCCTGCATGACACCCCGACAGAACTGGCCCAGCCCTTGACGGTGAAAGACTGGAAGAAGGGCGAATGCGACCTGATTCCAGGCAAGACCGCACCCAGTCTGATCGTGGTCGAACGCGACTATCCGGCGACCTACAAGAAATTCACCTCACTCGGCCCATTGATGAGCAAGGTGGGCAACGGCGGTAAGGGCATTGCGTGGAACACCGAACACGAAGTCGAGGCGCTGGCCACGCTGAACTATACGGTGCAGGAAGAGGGCGTTTCCAAGGGCTTGCCGCGCATCGAGAGCGACATCGACGCTGCCGAAGTGATCATGATGCTGGCTCCAGAGACCAACGGTCATGTGGCGGTGAAAGCCTGGGCGGCGCTGAGCAAAATCACTGGGCGCGATCATACCCATCTGGCCCTTCCCAAGGAGCATGAAAAGATTCGCTTCCGCGACATCCAGGCCCAGCCGCGCAAGATCATTTCCTCGCCGACCTGGTCTGGTCTGGAAGACGAGAAGGTCAGTTACAACGCGGGCTACACCAACGTCCATGAACTGATTCCGTGGCGGACGCTGACCGGGCGTCAACAGTTCTATCAGGATCATCCGTGGATGCTCGGCTTTGGCGAGGCGATGTGCGCTTACCGCCCGCCGGTCGATATGAAAACGGTTGAACCGATCATCGGCAAGAAACCGAATGGCAACAAGGAAATCGTGTTGAACTTCATCACCCCGCATCAGAAATGGGGCATTCACAGCACCTACACCGATAACCTGTTGATGCTCACCCTGTCACGCGGCGGCCCGATCATCTGGATGTCCGAAGTGGACGCGAAGAAGGCGGGCATCGAGGACAACGACTGGATCGAAGCCTACAACCTGAACGGCGCGATTGCGGCGCGGGCCGTGGTCAGCCAGCGGGTGCCGGAAGGCATGTCGATGATGTACCACGCCCAGGAGAAGATCGTGAATACCCCCGGTTCCGAAATCACCGGCACGCGCGGCGGCATCCATAACTCGGTCACGCGCACTGTGCTGAAACCGACCCACATGATCGGCGGCTACGCCCAGCAGAGCTACGGCTTCAACTACTACGGTACCGTCGGCGCCAATCGCGACGAGTTCATCATCGTGCGCAAGATGGCCAAGGTGGACTGGCTGGATGACGAAATCCCCCCCAACCCCCCTTTTTCAAAGGGGGGTGGCGAAGCCGGGGGGATTTTGACCGCTGATGCCAAGGCTTGAGGAGTTAAACCATGAAAGTACGCGCACAAATCGCTATGGTCCTGAACCTGGACAAATGCATTGGCTGCCACACCTGTTCCGTGACCTGCAAGAACGTCTGGACCAGTCGC
>Ga0209607_1002173_pt1 | contig 15868 bp, 17 predicted proteins | sample AD_UKC117_MetaG_FD_184413 | JGI IMG/M metagenome (GOLD analysis project Ga0209607, IMG submission 184413) | Active sludge microbial communities of municipal wastewater-treating anaerobic digesters from Hong Kong - AD_UKC117_MetaG (SPAdes)... | ecosystem: Engineered > Bioreactor > Anaerobic >... | reverse complement strand
GCATTCCGTTAAGCTCACCGACGAAGCGTGGGCGGCCACGTTGGAGCGAGCCGAACTTGAAAGCACCACGGCCAGTGAAATCTGCGAACGTCTCCTCAAGCATTACCTGGCGCTGGAGGAAAAGCCATCCCGGTATCTACCGCCATCCGGCGTGACCAGGCGTAAACGATCGGTTTATGTCACCCGGCCCGTATGGGCCGCCGCCAGGGCCCAAAAAGTGCAGGAGCAACGCTCGGTGAGCGCCATCCTGGAGCAATTACTGCGCGGGTATCTTGGTCTGGATTTAGGCAGGCCGGTGGATAAAGCTCCCGATAGGTGATGAGCAGGGAGACGTTGTAACTCGCTACTACATTCGCATAGTAATCCACGACTGGAAAAACTTGCCAAGTCGCCAGCAGGCCACACCGGCAAAATGCTAGGGGACGAGAGACTATTCATCCAAGCGATCCAGGTGCCAGGTATCATTATATCCCGCCGGCGTCCAGACGCTGCCGCTCAGACGCCATGTGGTCAGCGAGGTGTAATCAACGTGCAGGCGCGCCCCCGTGCCCGGGCGGGGAACGTCAAAGAGCGCCAGCAGCGAAACGACGATGAAACCGCCGTGCGTGACGACCGCGACTGTCTTGCCGGCGAACTGTTTGCCCAGGGCAGCTAGTGTGCGGCGAACACGGCCGCAAAATTCCAGCCAGTTCTCACCACCAGGAGAAAACGGCCGTTCCGGTTCAGCCACCAGATCAAACTCACCAAACTGCGCCCGGTAAGCGTCCCAGGTTAACCCATCCGCCTGGCCGGGTAGCAGTTCGCAGAGAACGGCTTCTTCAGTTACGGCCGTAACCGGCAATGCGGGCAGCAGGCGTTTGGCCGTTTGCCGGGCGCGGGGAAAGGGCTGGTGAGGAGGGCGGCGCAATCGGCCAGTTCGCCGGTTCGGTGAAAGTGTTGCGCCAACCTCTCGGCCTGCTGGCAGCCGCACGCTGTCAGCCCCCGGCAGCCCAGCGGGCCGCCCACGAGGCCCCTTACCGCATGTTCGGATTCAGCGTGTCGAATGAGGACCAGTCGCATACCAGCACGTTCGCTTAAGCCTGTGTAGCCGTCATGCCTGTCTCGATGGTTTAGACTCAGCGGCAGGATTGTCAACGACAGCCTGTAACTTTTTTGGCGCCACCAGTCGCCAGCCGTCCCGGATATGAAAGGCCAGGTCTTCGTCGCCGACGTTATCCAGCTCGATGCCAATCCAGCCGCGCACGCCGACGTAGGGCGGCCTAAAGTATTTTCTGGCGCAGCCTGGATCAGCATCTCCTGGAGACCGGGCGGCGCCGGTAACCAGACGGCGATACGGCCGTCGTTGTGATGGTTATTGGCAAACATGGCAAAGACCCGTTTACGGACGAAGAAGGTCGGTTCGCCATGCGAAAGCCTTTCCGTCGTCTCGGGCAGCGCGGCGCAGATACGCCGGACTCATTCCAGATGTTTTTCGCTCATTGCCCCTGTCATTTCAACCATTTAACCAGACGCGGCCAGGATTGGCATTTCACCCAGCCGACACACTCTAACTGCGCCGCCAGTTGCTCGCGCCCTTCCGGCACCGCCATTTGTACGGCCGTTTTGCCCATCTGCCTGAGCCAGGTGGCGGCTTCAGCTAACATGACCGGCCGGGCCAGCACTCCCTTGTCCTGGCCGCTCGAAGTGGTGGCCGCCAGGAGCCAACGATAGTTTCCTCTTTGGTAAATGCCCGGGTCCATCCCTGTGTACTTGTAAACCGGTTCAGTAGACGCTCGCCCAACGTCAAGAAGTAACACGACGCTACCAAACCCTGAACCTGCAACCAGGTCGGCTCGGCGGCTTGCGCTTCCACCGCCTTAAATACGGCTATATCCGCCTGCTGAACCGGTCAAAAACCTCAAATCCTTGTTTGCCAACGTTTGGACAGGGACGCCTGGTTTGAGGCCAATATAGTCGTTGTGACAAAGGGGTATCCTTTTTCGGTAAGACTTTGTAGCCGTTTTTCTAAAAGCGCCTGGCCGATGCCTTGTCGCCTGTGCTGGGGGTGAACCATCAGGTTAGACAGTTCCGTCTGTTTGCAGCCCTGGTTGCTGCCGCAACCGACTACTTTTCCATCCACCTCGGCCACAAACAGTTCCCACTGAATGCCGGCCAGTGCCGACAACATCTTGAAAGGAACCATACGGCCGCGGGCGACCATACGAACTTGCCGGGCAAAGCTGGCCGGCGTTTCCCCACGAGCGGTGTACTCTTCAGCAAAGGACACTTCCGCGATGCGGATCAGCGCCTCCAGGTCTGTGTAACGAAATGGCCTGATATTCATCGACACAAAAACTCCATTGCCTATCAAATGCGGTGAGTTTTACCACACCCGGTAGGGGCGGCAACGAACCATCTAGCTGTGTACCGGGATATTTTTGCCTTCATTGGCCTTTTCGGGTATCTTTCTGCGGTTTTGTAGCTAACTTGAGTTTAGAGTTGAAAACGAGTAGCGCAAAGTGAGCGGCATCGACAAAAAACACGTGGCATTGGTTGTTTTTGGCTTCTGCCAGTCGTGGTGCCAGTTCCTCAATGCAGTGCGCTTATTCAGTACAGGAATCATAGTAATACGCAATGACAACTTTGATACTGGATAGAGCGAAGCGCAAGACCAGATCAGCGCAGCTTGTCTATCCAGCAGGTTATTTTCCAACCGCCAGGCTACCGCTGTCATACTCGGCCAGGATATGGGCCACGATGTTTTCTGTCTCCGGCATTCGTTCTATGACTACTCGCTCTAAGTTGTCAGCCGGCCGGTGGAAACCCTCAATCCCCAACTCTCGATCCATCATCCCTATTGAAGTCGCCGGAATACCTTTTGCCAGAAAAGGCACTGAATCTGTGCCAACTGGCCCCTCCAACGGCTTAATTTCCTGTTCAAAGTGGTTTACGGCAGCCGCAACTGCATCATTCAAGACTGATGTTGCAAGGTACTCAGGAATGGGGCCACCACCAAACCTGTTCCACGTAATGTACGGGCCATCTTGTCCGCACCATTCCAGATTAAGGGCGATTACAGGTAAAGGCCACTCCCGATCAGCGACATATGCGGCCGAACCCTGGGCGGCAATTTCCTCGCCCGTAAACAACGCTATGGTTAATTTGGTTTGCTTCAAAGTAAGGTCTCTATCCTTTAGACGGCGTGCTAAATCTAAGAGAATGGCACAGGCCGCACCGTTATCAACTGCTCCCTGGCTTGGTGGTTTGGCAAAGCGGCCAAATATGAAGTTGGCCGCGACACCTGCCACCAAAATGATGTGCGGGATTGAAAGCCCAATCCCGATGTAATAGGCAATATCAGATGATGGTCTCAAGAATCCATCAACCAAACCTAGAATGCCCAATATGAGGCTTAACACAGCCGCGATGGGTAGCCGATCAACAAAGACAGCACGCAGCCTGTGATCCATTAGCTCAGTCTTCGAGTCATAATGGGCGCTTAAAATAAGTTCTTGCGATGGCTGAAAAGGGGCAAATTCAATGATGATATTTTCACTTTCATCAGTCCCAATTCGAGATAGAAGCGGGGTTCCTCTTGCTTCTAATTGGGCAACAAGAAGACCAACAACAGCAATGATGAGCGAAGGCCAGCCTAACCTGAACCATATAGCCAGTACCAACAAGGCTTGTGGCAGAAGTAAGGATAGGCCAACAGCTTCCATAAAGTAGGGTCGCACCTGATATGAGTGGTACATGTACGGTATCTCATGATCAGACAACCAGGAAACCAGGGCATCACGGGTGTCCTGGAGAGCCTTGCTCCCGTTCGGGCGCGGCTTTGACAATATGTTCATAAGTTCGTTAAGGTCTGCGTGGATAGCTCGTTTATTCGTTTGCGCCATGTTAATCTCTCTATATCCAGCAAAAGAACCAACCGGTTCTTACGCCGGCCGTCATTGAGGATGTAATGGTAGTGTGCATAGATTATAACTTCTTAAATGTAATCGAGGACTTCAAATGAAAATGATAAAAATTGTTACCGTAGATGATCATCCCCTTATCAGGCAAGCCGTTCGCAGCCTGGTAAATGAACGTGAAGATATGAATCTGGCCGGTGAAGGTTCAACGGGGGAGGAAGTAATTGCCCTGGTAGAACGACACAAGCCTGATGTATTGTTATTAGATTTAAGTATGCCACAGAGTGCTGGCCAGGAAGGGCAACGCTTTCAGGCTTTGCCCACGATTTCAAGATTAATCGAAAGCCACTCTGAAACAGCCATTATTATCCTCACGCAGCACTATGTCCCCGTCTTGATTAAGGGGGCTATAAGCAGGGGTGTAAAGGGCTACCTGCTGAAATCCGACGATCTTTCTCTTAACCTCCCAAGCGCAATTGAAACTGTGAACAAAGGCGGAGTGTATTTTAGTGAAACCATCTCTCAAAAGCTGTTTGGCAATAAGAAAGATAAAAGCGAAACGGTAAACCTCACAGAACGCCAGATCGAAATCCTGAACGCCATCTACTCGGATCCCGATGCTCCCTACGCGGAGCTTGCCAGGAATCTAAATATTACGGAATCCACGTTCAAAAGCCATTTAACCAAAGCGTTCAGGGCATTGGGGGTTACAAACGCCACTGCCGCGATGATACGTTGTAGGGAGCTAGGCATTGTTGACACAGAAACACCAGATAACAACATTGGCGCTGACTCTGAAAATCCAGGCACACCTCATACTTAAGTACAGTTCCAATCCAAAATAGTCATACCCAAGTATGATGTAATCATACTGTAGTTACATTTTGAGGCGCACAATTGTGTAATTTACAGTAAATTATGATCGAGATACATTTGTTATTATGCAATTATGCAGGTATTGGTATAGGAGGTAAGGATGAACGATGCAGCCGTTACAACGGGTTTGCAGTCAGACATCGGCCGCTTGACGCAAGAGGCGGTGAATTTGGCCCGCCGTTTTGGATTTGGACAACAAAGTCAAACATCGGCAGCAAGGCCGGTCCCGGATAAGCCTCAACCGTATGATTTGCTCAACTGTGGCGCATTGTATTGCTGGTGTGATCCTGATTGACCAGCATAGTCTGATTTGAAGCAGATTGGAGGTTTCTATGCAGGACAGCACAAGCCTGACAATAACGAACACTCAAAAAGGTATCATCCATCTAGCTCAGGAGGCGATAATCCTATCTCGCCGTCTCGGATTTGGACAGAAGCCAGGCCCGAAAGTAGTAGCGGAATTGATCTCAAATAGATCCCAGGCCCATGATCTTCTTAACAATAGCGTACTCTTTTGTTGGGAATGCGATCCTGATTAACTGTCAAAGTTTTGTCTGGGAACAGATTAGGAGGTTACGATGCAGAATAGTATAGGTAAGACCCTTTCCACCCAGGGAGACATCATGCTCCTGGTACAAGAGGCGGCAAAGTTGGCCCGCCAGCTTGGTTTCGGACAACGTCCAAGTCAAAAGGCTCTCAAGAAAGTGGTCAAAAAGGAATTGGAAAGAGTTCCAGTATTATTCGGGGATTGTGAGTGCTGGGACTAGACCTTTAAGATCAATCCACCACAGGCTCGGCATTTATTACTCCCTGGAGGATTCATTTTAATGGTACTCAAGAAACTAGAAGGTCAGGAAACTACAAGTATCCACCGATTGGTTCAAGACGCAGTTGAAGTTGCTCGCTGTCTTGGATTTGGTCAGCAGCCTGCTCACACACTCGAAAAGGTAGCTTTGATAGATTTGCGTAGAATTCCTGCACTGACCGGCAGCGGTTTTTGGAATGAGTGACTCTCTCTATCATTTCACTGCTGATGGCAAAGATATTTTCTAGCCGACAGGCCAAACCAGCTTACTTTACAGTTAAGCGACTGTTTGGCATGTTATGGCAAGCGTCCTTATCAGATGTCTTCTATGACGACCAGCGACCCCCTGCAACAGCGTACAGATTTTTTACGGCACAGAACTTACGAATTCATACGGGCACATATTCTACCTGTTTTGGATTGGGTGAAATTTGAGTCAACGGTCGAGTATTGGATCGAGAGGCGGGAAAACGCTTCCGTCAAAAGCAACTACAGCGACGTTCTCCCAACTTTATCATATGCCGCCCTGGGGGGTGATACAGAAACTTCTATACCCTTAACCGCAGCCTGGATGTTTTATATCTTCGGAGCCAGGGTGCTGGATGATATTCAAGATCAAGATGCTCCGAACAAGCCCTGGGCACAAGGTGGGCTAGGGCAGTCTATCCCCATTGGTGTCACCTTACTCTCTGCCACGAATATTTGTCTATCTCACCTGGGCACTGATGCTGTGACTTTCCAGGAAATACTGGCCAGCTTCGGCCGTACCGGAGCTTTAGCAGCCAAGCATCAGAGCTTTCCCACAAACACTTACGCATCAGCCCAATCGTTGGAGCAATACTTTACACATATTATCGCTACAACGGCCGAACTATTTGCAGTGGGCGCGTGGGCAGGTGGAAGGCTGCATACAACTGACGAAAACATTCTTCAAGCCCTGCGCGATTTTGGATTCGGTCTGGGAATGAAAACCGCCATTGTCCTTGATTGCCGTGACTTGAAACCCGTTTCGCCAGATAAACCATCCGATCTCACAGTGGGCAGTTACAAATTGCCGGTTCTATATGCTGTATCTACGCTGATGGATCATCCGGATCACGGCCTGCTAGTAAAGTTGTTACACGAGGGAGATTTATCAGAGGACCGGCTTGATACAGTAGTTGGGATTTTGGAAGACATGGGAGCTTTGTCCTGGAGTATTCAAGTGGCCCTGGAATACGAAAATAAGGCTCGCCTCGCTTTGGACTCATTACCAGATACAGCAAAAAAGGTATTGGTGGACTATGTTGGATAGAATCCTGTATCAATTCAGAAAACCGGCCATCGCTATCACCCTTCTATTCTGCGCCTACATCGCCTACTCACTTTGGGTGATCACCCCTTTCAGTGACTTCATCTTCTATTGGCGTCCAGACGATCAATTAGCGATAGAAGAAGTCCCCGAAGAATCATTGGCAGCCCCCTATTTGGAACCTGGCGATATTATCCTGGCGATAGATGGTAAAAAAGTTCATCGTTCAGCAAGCATCTACACCGGATTGAGCAAAACATCCTACGAATACACCATTCAAAGAGGAGAAGAAGTATTCGTCGCTACTATCCCTTTTTCTGACACGACTACACCAATAGGGGTTTCTTTTCGCCTGCCAGCCATTACCCTTGCATTTGTTTTCTTGTTAACAGGCATCATTGTCATTCGCTTCGCTCAAGAGGATAACCCTGTTGCGATTCGCGTTGCTTATATATTCATGATCAGTGCAATCAGCGTAACTGGTCTGCAAGGGGAATTATTGAGCGTAACCGGGGCCTGGATAGCTCGCCTCGTCTGGTTTCCCACGCATGTGGGCACGCTCTATTTGGGGTTCGTTCCCCATGTAAAACCCTTATCTTCCAGGGTCAACAGATTCTTCAAGTGGGCACTCGTGGTCGCCGGTGTGTTATCAATTGTCTCTTTTCTGGAAGGGTTCATCCTCTTTCCCCAACAAACCAGCTTCGACCGCCTGGTAGGTATTGGCCCATACGAGCTTGCCCTTCTATTAAGCAGTATCGCGTGGATAGCTGTGTTAGTTATCCTCATTATGCGTGCCGTCCAGTTACCCGCGCCGGAATATGAAAAACAGCAAATTCGCATATTGCTATATTTTATCGCTTTGGCCATCGTTCCCGTAACGTTTCTCACACTTATTCCAAGAGCCCTACTGGACATCGTATTACTGCCGTTCCCGGTCGCTATCGCACTTTTTGTCCTCGTACCGGCTGGCTTCTTTTTCGTGATACATCGTCGGGGTTACTTGGGTCTTGATATTGTCTTCAGCAAAACGACCATCTTTCTTACAACGGCTCTCATCTTACTAACTATCTACAGCGCGGGTCTCTACTTCATAAATTATCAGTTCGACTTTGGCCCCGACATCGTGCTGCCGGCAACTTTGATGGTTCTGCCCATCCTCTTGCTGACACGATACGTAAATCAACCGGTTGATAGTTGGGTCTCCAGTTTGTTCTATGGGTCTGTGACAACAAACCGCTCACTCCCGGAATTTGCCACAGCCCTGCGTACCAAACCTGAACTAACAACGCTGGAAGCTATCGTCAAGAGTGTGGCCGATGATTTTCAAGTGCCACATACTTTGTTGGTATTGGGTAACGAAGAAGGGATTTGGATGCCTGTTGCTCAGGTCAATGTGGACAATTGGCGGCCGAAGCAGAGGGCCGGATTTGAATCATTCCATAAACCCTTGCTGCGTTCCAATATGCAGTCCAAGACTGATCATCTATTATTTGCAGAGTACCAGTGGCTTGAGTTGTTAATCCCGGTCATTGTCCGCAATGAGCAAATTGGCTTTTTAGCTATGTCACGGCCCAAAGATGGCTATTTCAACGCCAAGCAAATCTTATTTTTGTCCAGAGTAGCTGACATGATAGCTGTGGGAAGCGAAGCCATATTGCTGTTTGAAGCCTCTCGAAAACTATCGCTACAACTGCTATCTGCCCAGGAAGTAGAGCGTAAGAACCTTGCAACGCAAATTCATGATCGGCCGCTGCAAACAATCACGTTTGTCCATCACAATCTCAGAAAGGTGTTAGCCGATCCCACCAACTGCAAGCCGGAAGCCGCCGAAACTCTGGATTCACAAGGGGAGAGTTTGCAAGAGGCCATGACGGAGCTTAGGGAAATATGCGCCGGCTTATATCCACCGGTCATCGAACAAGGACTGGAGTTGGTGGTTGAAGAAGTGACCTCGCATTTTGAAGACAAATTTGGACTGGACATTGAAGCGGAAATAGATTTGCCTATAGACACCCCTTCACCACCTGAAATAGCGACGGCCGTTTACCGGATACTGACTGAATCGCTCAACAACGTCGTCAAACACAGCCAGACCTACCAGGCCAATGTAAACCTGTTGTGCCGGAACGCTCACCTGAGTCTGACCGTCGCCGATCAAGGCGTAGGCAGCACTATCCCATCCCTATCCATCACTGAACTGACAAGACAGCAGCACTTGGGAATAAGAGGCATGTTCGAGTGGGCCAGTTTAGTCAACGGCCGCTTATCAATCGAAAGCAATCAGCCCCAAGGTACGAAAGTTGTGTTAGAAATTCCCCTCAATAACCAGGAAGCGATGTATGTACAATGAACCCCTTGTTGTAGTGGATAACATCACCAAAAACTTCGGCGGCAAAACGGCCGTTTCCAAAGTCTCCTTTACCCTGGATGCAGGCGAAATCCTGGCCTTATTAGGGCCAAATGGTGCAGGCAAGACTACCACGATCAAAATGGTATTGGGGCTGATTACGCCCACGTCAGGAACAGCGGCCGTTAAGGGCCACAATATGTCGGTCGCTAATGAGATGCGGGCAGGTGTCCACTATTTAGGAGCTGTTTTGGAAGGGGCAAGAAACGCCTACTGGCGATTATCCATCCTTGAGAACTTACGCTACTTCGGCGGACTGAGAGGTATGGTTCTCAAGGAAGTGGATGAGAAAGCCGTCGAACTATTGTCTATCCTTAACCTGCTTGAATACCAGGATCAAGAAGTCAGGAAACTGAGCCGGGGAATGCAACAAAAGGTAGCCATCGCTAATGCACTGATGCACGATCCTGAAATCCTGGTGTTGGACGAGCCAACACTGGGGCTGGATGTGGAGGCCGCCAGGCTTTTAGAGGAAACCATTGTCAGACTCGTACAGCGTGGAAAGGCCATTATTCTTACAACACACGTTATGAGTCTGGCTGAGAGGCTGGCCGATAGAATATTCGTTATCAATGACGGCCAGCAGGTAGCATACGATGACACCCAGGTTCTCCTGCGACAATTCGATACACGCACAACGGTCGAAATAAAGACACAACAGCCACTCCCTTCCTATGTTTGGGAGCAAGTCTCTGACCGGTTTCCATCCATTATCAAGAGGGACGCAGTTCTGGAATGGGTGGAACCGGAACAGCATCAAATTGTCAGCTTATACCAGATGCTCGATCAAGTTGGCGGGATAACAGTCTTGAGCATAACCCACCGCGAACCGAAACTGGAAGAGGTGTTTTTATCGCTGACACGGAGAGTAAGTCCTGATGGCGTACACGCTTAATCTGATAAGAACAGAGCTTCGGAAATCGCTCCTCTTTGGCAAATCGTACTCCGTGCAATATATTGCCGATCACTTCTTCTTTGTGGTTGGTTTCCTTATTATGGCAGGGCTGTTCAATGTCGCAACGGATGGTGCATACACCGGCGATGCCCAACTCGGTTCTCTGATAGGTTATCTAACCTGGCGCGTTGCCGCAGGCATCATACGCGGCATCGTTGGATCGGTTTCCAATGACGCGCAATGGGGAACACTGGAGCAAATCTGGTTAAGCGGTTCTCGACCTACAAGCGTCATCTTGGCTCGCGCCATTGCCCTGGTTGCTTTCTTTACCGTTCGCGTTCTTTTCATCGCACTCTTTATTGTTCCTGTCTTACGAATTCCAATGAGCTTCCCTCTGCATACGCTGCCTGGGGCACTGTTCCTCTACTTGTTGACCCTCATCAGTCCTTTTGGCGTTGCTCTCATACTGACAGGTCTGCAATTGGTATACAAGAATGTTGAAGCTCTCGCCTTCCCATTGGCGACAATTCTTCTATTCCTCACCGGGGCACTATCACCTTTAGATGGCATCTCTGTTCTCTATCCGCTTAGTCGCTTCTTGCCAATCTCCATCGGTGTAGACTTGCTGCGGGACCTGCTTGTAGATGGCGTATCGCTTTCCACAATTATTCTTCAACCAGCTTTCCTGGGCTTGTTGCTGAACTCAGCGATGTACCTGGGTGTGGGTTGGTTTGTCATCAATTGGGCAAAGGGAAAGGTATTGGCACATGGTTCCCTGGCTCATTACTAATGACGGGATTCTAAATTATGGAACTGAGCTTTTATCCGCAACTCGTTAGCGAACTCCGTAGAGAATTCCTTGTCTGGCGTTCTTACCAGGTCAACGCGATCAGCTCACTTGTTATGTGGGGGGTCGTCTTCCCCATCCTGCTTGTAACACTCATCAGTGTGGCCGAAAATGCGGGTGTCAACTACAGTGCCAGCTTACAGGCTGCATCCCTGATCGGCTTCCTAATTTGGAAACTCTGCACGGGCGTACTTGTCGCCGTTCCACGCATGATCGAACAGGAAGCCAGCATGGGAACTCTGGAGAACGTAATGGTCACATCTTACTTACCGTTCTCCGTGCTGTTCTTCTTTCGCGTTATAGCTCGATCTATCCGTTCTTGTTTGGAAGCCCTGCTCCTCGGCCTTGTACTAACCTTTGTTTTCGGATTATCACTTACCATGTCACCGGCAGCCTTTCTCATCACTTTCCTGACACTGGCTGGTGTCTGGGGCATAGGCTTCGCTCTAGCCGGATTAGCCATGATTTATAAAAATATCGCCAGCGTGACCAGCCTGGTTGCTTACCTGGCCTTCACAATCTCCGGCGCGTTCGTCCCTATTAACTCGTTGGGAGTTGTGTTCACTATTCTGAAATACACCTTTCCCATGACCTGGGGCATTGACATCTTGCGTAGCGTCATGATTGACGGTTACGACCTGGCTTTGCTAATCCGCAATGGGTCATTGCCCGGCCTGCTGCTTCAATCGGCCGCAATGCTCATCATCGGATACGTTATCTTGAATAGCTCTCTAAACCGGGTCAAGGTGCGCGGTGAGTTGGGGGTCTATTAGTTCGTTTTAACTCGTAGTAACATCTGCCACAATTCGGCTACGAAGTTGTCCTACAAATCAAGAGTTTCTCCCTCGTATTTGGGAGAATACGCAGTGCAACATGGAATGATTGGATCATTCGCCATGTTGTATGCTGCCAACTATCAAACTGAGGCGACGCTGACATCTGAGCATAGCCAACGAGAGGGGAATAAATTGGCTTCATGCAAACACTACTCGGAAAAATCATTCGTTTTTATGACCAGCGAGTTGGGAATCATTATGACCTGAACACGAAAGCAGCCCTCGCCGCCGGCCGAAATTGTGCCCATTATCATGCCGGTATCGTGCCATACAATGACCGGGTTCCTGCTACAGAAAGGGATGCTTTGGCCTGGTTTCACGAACGGCAAAACGCAGTATGTGATCTGATCTGGTCTGTGGCAACCGCATTACATAGACCCGGCCGAATACTTGACATGGGCTGTGGGGTGGGGGGAACGTTGCAGCGATTTCAAGAACTGGCTGTAAAACCAATAGAGACGGCAGGTATTACCCTGAGTTCAAAAGAACAGGCTCATGCCCAACAGCACCTACCTGACGCCGCAATTCTAGCTGGTAATATGCTAGATGATCCTCGCTTACCTAAACAATGGTTTTCTTTGATTGTGGCAGTTGAATCCGTCGAATACCTGCCTGGAGAGTTCATTAAAGCATTTATGCGCCGGGCAAACTCTCTGCTCTCAACCAAAGGCTTGCTCACCGTTGTTGCCAGGTCAGCGACTTCGGCCGACGCAGCGCAAAGTACGATTGTGTCTCAAATTAACGATTATGGCCTCACGCAATTTACTTTGTCTGATTCTTATCTGACGGCCGCTAGGTCTGCCGGATTGACTTTAATAGGAGAAGTAAACTTGACCGACCAGGCAACGCGCTACTGGAAAATACGTCATGAGCATGAACTATTTCAGAACAGCAAGGATGGTTGGTTTGAACACCTGATGTACGAGGGGTTTCGGGAAGGATTGGTGAGTTACAGACTGTACATCTGGACGCGAGATTAAATAGTCTACGTACGGCCGTTTCCCGCACACTACCTTGCCTGCCGCAACGCTTTACCTGGCAGATGCCGCAGAACCGCCTTAACTTTCGCTCGTCTAACGTTTTGTTGAGCAGCCTGCGTTTTGACTCTGGATGATGCCCAATCAGAGCCAAAGATTGCTTTTAGCGCGCCGTCCTCCATTGCCTAGCAGGTCTGCTCAAACTTGGGTTAGGCCGCATTTTTATGATCCATATCACGTTGTATCACCAGCATCTGTGTTTTACTTCTTCTACTTGAAATGTGTCTTGATTAAGGAAATTACATCTTGCACAAATTTGGGATTTTCAATTTCACCCAATCTGTTTGCCAAAAGAATCTTTGCCAACCCCCGAAGAATAATAATTTCGTGTTCATCTACTTCGTTACTGTTGCCGTGAACTAAGCTGGATCGTTTTCCAAACAATTTACCAATAGGTTCCTTCCAGAAATTGTAATCTTCAGGTGTGATTGTTGCCAATTGCTTCGCAATTGGTTTTATATTAGTGGTTGGCATTTCGAGAGATTCTAAACAAACCCACAATTGAATAAATCTATCAACCCAGTCAGCCTCCCTTTCGGATTTCCAAAACCAATCAGCTGCAAGAGCTACATTTTTTCGATCACTTTCACCAAATTCCTGGTATGTATCTATTGATTTTTTCATTTGCTCAATCTGTGCTTCTTCAACTTTTTTCATATCAAGCTGAGATTCAGCCCCGACCGAGGGAGAAAATATTTTTCTATTCCAATGACCATCCGGGAATATTTCGACTACTTCTTCAGCAATGAGTGCGCCTATCAGTCTTTCTCCGTAGACAAGATCTAAGATTGTTAAAATTGGCGATAAACTGCGCCTTCCTTTTGTAATGACATCATTTCCATCTGAGTTTTCTACTTCCAGTAAAAGTTCAACTATTCCAGATGTAGGGAATTCTTCCTGATAAGCAGCGAATTCCCATTTCATGTTTATTTCACCATGATAAGTTTTTGTCTGGCCATTCTTTCTGATGTCAATATATTCAGGCAACAGCAATTTGTTTGGAAAGATACTTGGAATAGTGTGCCCCTTTACATTAATGCCCCCAAACTCCACGCTTTCAACAACTAGCCTGACTTTCAAATTTGGCCAGGACAAGTTTACGGATGGGAATGGAATTAACTTCAGTGTTTTATATACGGCCCTGTAACCTAACTTACCGGTTCCAGATGGATGGTTTTGATCAGTTCTTTGCCAGCCACTAGCTTGCAAAAATTCAATACCCTCATAACGAAGTTCATTTTTTCTTTCAGGTTTGCTCATTCTATCGCTAATCTCATATTTCAGAATGATCTTTGGTTTTCAAGTGCTTCTCAATGCGGCCTAACTATTACTCAACAGACTCGTTGTGTAATTAGTCTGCATAAATCAACTGCTCAACGTAAGCTGAAAAAGATAATCCTGATGGGTCATTGCGGTCTTACCTACTTGATGTCAGTAAGGTGACAACGAAACATTTATCCGTCGCTTTTTACATCCTGCGGGAGCGGTTTTGGTCCTGGCTTTTTGTCTTTCAGCCTGACCATGCACCCGGTAATTGTTGTTATCGTCCCCGTGTGTGAGGGAGTTTACATGGCTAATCTGGAAAAGGCTAACCTTCAAGGATTAAATGGATTATGTATGGGCCGTTGTAGCCCATCATAATGCTCGTTCCTCTTAGCTGTCAATCGCTACGCCCGACATCACGGCCGTTTTAGGTTTCCCACGCATCAGTCTCCCCCATTGGTGAATTACAATGCCTATTACAGCGTTAAGTAAGGAAACGGCCGGTAGCCAAAGTGTCTCCCGATAGAACCCGGCGATAAAAAGCCAGGCAATAAAATAGACGTGGAAATAGGTGGGGACAAGCCAGATAACCGGGTGATCATCTATCCGTTTCGGGGTCTGCTGTCGCCTGAAGCCAATAACGACAAGGCACACGAAAACAACAAGGGTGGCAACAATGAGTATCACATACGGGTGAACGAAAAACGGGACGAGAGCCTGCCGCACACTTGAGACCCAACGCGGCAATAGCCGAATACACAAGAAAAGAGTGCCCTGAGCCAGGACGATAGCAGCTACAGTGCTGACGGATAACCGAAGCCATTGTGGTCTTTTATTTGCCTGCCACCCAAGCAGGAATCGAGCAAAAGCAGAGTAGAAGAAAATGACAGACAGCCAACCGTAGAAGTTGGCATAGGGAACACCAAACCATTCACTGGCCAGTGGGTCGGGTTGGGAAGGTATAAACTCCCAACCCCAATGCCACATATTCAGCCGGTAAGCGACTGCATCCATAGACAGATCAACATTCAAGGCCAGCAGCGCGTCCAGCGCCGGCCGCGACCATACAGGCAACCCAAGATTGTCACTGAATAACCTGGCCGTATAGATGATGATGCCCCATCCAATACCTATGTTTATCGGGATGTTCGCCGGGATAGCCCCAGGCTCAGGCGTTGGGCCAAGCATGAGCCAGAACTGACCATAAGAGTAGTTAAGACCCGCGTTGACATTGACGTACTCCAACAAAAGGCCAAACAACACACCGCCAAGCAGATAGCTCACGTGAACGGCTCCCCGGCGCACAGCATGAACCAGGCATAAGGCAAACAGAGTGTACATCACTAATTCGTGAATAATGAAGCTGACGGCCGGTGCAGGCCCATACGGTAGAACTAATTCTGATTCCATCTGATCTCTTTAGATGATTAAGCGAATTCCACTGCTCCTAATCATACTACAGTCTATCATTTTCGCTTTCATCACACCTGAGTACGAAATAGCTATTCGACAGATGTCTCGTTGTCAGCCCTTATCTCGAACATTAAAATCTATCTTGTAATTGCGTAATTGCATAACTGCATGATTCCGAATTTAGCTGCAAATAGCAATAAGGAACAAAAGAATCATCCAGACAAAAAGAGAGAGACCTACCGCTAATAGGTCCCTCTCCAGGGGGTAGATTGAGTTAGTCCTACCTACCCAAATCCTATTAT
>Ga0209607_1002164_pt1 | contig 15901 bp, 9 predicted proteins | sample AD_UKC117_MetaG_FD_184413 | JGI IMG/M metagenome (GOLD analysis project Ga0209607, IMG submission 184413) | Active sludge microbial communities of municipal wastewater-treating anaerobic digesters from Hong Kong - AD_UKC117_MetaG (SPAdes)... | ecosystem: Engineered > Bioreactor > Anaerobic >... | reverse complement strand
CGCGGGCATCGACGCCATGGCGTCGATGCCCGCGCCGATGGCCTTGCCAGTGAGCGAGACGCCGGTGACGACGACGGTGCCGGCCACCGATACCGCCGCGCCCGCGGCGGCGCCAGCCACCGAGCAGCCGGCGGTGGATGCTGCGGCGCCGGCCAAGGCGGCCGCCAGCCAGGCGGTGCGCGCGGTGGCACGCGCAGCAGCGGGAAAAGTCAGCGGCTTCACGCCGAGGCCGGCACCGGCGCGCCGCTGCGCACGGCGGCGGCGATGTCGAGCGAGCGCAGGCGCAGCGCCGGGTCGAAGATGTCGCAGGTGAACATCATCTCGTCGCATTCGGTCAGCTCGGCCAGTTTGTTCAGGCCGTCGCGCACGGTATCCGGGCTGCCGATCACGGCGCAGGCCAGGAAATCCTGCAGGGCGGCGCGCTCCTGCGGCTGCAGGCTGGCCGCAAAGCCTTCCACCGGCGCCGCCAGCTTTCCGCGCTGGCCGCGCAGGATGCCCAGCACGCGCTGGAACACGCTGCTGGCCAGCAGTTGCGCTTCTTCATCCGTGGGCGCGGCCACCAGCGGCACGCCGATCGTCACGTAGGGCCTGGGGCATGCAGCCGAGGGCTTGAAGTGCGCGCGGTAGACCTCGATGGCCTGCAGCAGCATGGCGGGCGCAAAGTGCGAGGCAAACGCGTAGGGCAGCCCGCGCTCGGCCGCCAGCTGGGCGGAGAACAGGCTGGAGCCCAGCAGCCAGATCGGCACCCGCGTGCCGGCGCCGGGGTTGGCGATGAGCTTCTGGCCGGGCTGCGCGTCGCCCAGCAGGCGCTGCAGTTCGGCCACATCGCGCGGGAAGTCGTCCACGCTTTCCATGCGGTCGCGGCGCAGCGCGCGCATGGTCATCGGGTCGGTGCCGGGGGCGCGGCCCAGGCCCAGGTCGATGCGGCCGGGGTACAGCTCGGCCAGCGTGCCGAAGGCCTCGGCCACCACCAGCGGCGCGTGGTTGGGCAGCATCACGCCGCCGGAGCCCACGCGGATGCGCTCGGTGCCGCCGGCGATGTGCCCCACCAGCACGGCGGTGGCCGAGCTGGCGATGCCCGGCATGTTGTGGTGCTCGGCCAGCCAGTAGCGCGTGAAGCCCAGGCGCTCGGCATGGCGCGCGGTGCGCAGCGAGATGGCCAGCGCGTCGGCCACGGTGCCGCCCTCGCGCACGGGCACCAGGTCGAGCATGGAAAAGGCGATGTCGTGCAGGGATTTCTTCATGCGGGGATTGTGGCGCGTGGAGGCGCGCCGCGCTCAGGAAGGGGCTCGGGGTGCCAGCTGCCGCCCCTTGATCTGCGCGCCCGGGATCACGAAGTTGCCGGCGCCCAGATGGTGCAGGGTGCGCCATTCGGGCGGGGTGGCTTCCAGCGCCAGGAACTTGCCGTGGGCGAAGGCGCGCTCGTCGGCCCAGGCGGCCACGGCCTGGCCGATGAACAGGTCGTGCGCCTGCTGCAGGTGCGGCTCGGGGATCAGGCGGCATTCCAGCCAGCCGATGCAGCCTTCCACAAGTGGTGCATCGACCTGCGTGCCCGGCGCGTGGCGGATGTGGAAGGCGCTGAACTTGTCCTGCCCGGCCACGTCGCGGCCGGAGACGCTGCCCACGGTGGCCACCAGATCGGCCTGCGCGGCGCGCGGCACGGCGACGACGAAGCTGCCGCTGGCCTCGACCAGCTCGCGCGTCAGCGTGGCCTTGTCCAGGCAGACGGCGAGCTTGGGCGGCTCGAACTCCAGCGCCACGTTCCAGGCGCAGGCCATCACGTCGCGCCGACCGGCGTGCGCGCTGCTCACCAGCACCGAGGCGCCGGTGTTGAGCAGCCGGTAGGCGTGCCTGGGTTCGACGGGCAGGACGTGGGGCGGGAAGGGCGTGTGCATGACCAATAGCCTAGCGGATGGCCGAGTGGCCGGATTTGCTTCTGTTTCAATAGCTGGCTGCGCCCGCCACGTATGGGCTGCAGGCCAAAAAGGCGTGAGAAAAGTGGCTAACCCAGATCCAGCTGGTTGGTGCTCTTGACCTCTTCCATCACCGCGTAGGTACGGGTTTCGCGCACGCCGGGCAGCTGCCACAGCACGGCGCCGGCGAAGCGCCGGTAGTCGGCCATGTCGGCGCCGCGGGTCTTGAGCAGGTAGTCGAAGCCGCCGGCCACCATGTGCGCTTCCAGGATCTCGCGGCGGGTCTGCACGGCGGCCTTGAACTCGTCGAACACGTTGGGCGTGGTGCGGTCGAGCAGCACCTCCACGAAGACCAGCATGCCGGCGCCGAGCTTGAGCGGGTTGAGCCGCGCCTCGTAGCCCAGGATGTAGCCCTCGCGCGTGAGCCGCTGCACGCGCGCCAGCACGGCGGTGGGCGAGAGGCCCACGCTTTCGGCCAGCTTGAGGTTGGCGATGCGGCCGTCCTCCTGCAGGGCGCGCAGGATGCGCAGATCGATGCGGTCGAGCTCGGCGGGCAGCTTCATGATTTGAACAAACGTCTATTGGGTGGCTTGATTATGGTGAAAAATTCACTTCAAAGTCCATCAAACTGGCGATATTGACCAACCCAGCCGGGGAGCCATTGCCATGGACACCGCCGTTCTCGACACCACCGCCACCACCACCCGCCAGCCCGCCGCCATCGTGGATGGGCTGCCGCCACAACCGTCTCCCCTGCGCCAGGCCATCACCGCCGCCTGGCGCCTGCCCGAGCCCGAGGCGCTGCCGCCGCTGCTGGCGCAGGCCGAGCCGCCGGCGGGCGAGGTCGAGGCAGTGCAGCAGCTGGCGCTCAAGCTCGCGCGCCAGCTGCGCGAGCGCAAGCCGGGCGTGGGCAAGGCGGGGCTGGTGCAGGGCCTGCTGCAGCAGTACGCGCTGTCCTCGCACGAAGGCGTGGCGCTGATGTGCCTGGCCGAGGCGCTGCTGCGCATCCCCGACGCCGGCACGCGCGACGCGCTGATCCGCGACAAGATCGCCGCCGGCCAGTGGGAAGAGCACGCGGGCAAGAGCCCGTCGCTGTTCGTCAACGCCGCCACCTGGGGGCTGCTGCTCACCGGCAAGCTGGTGGCCACGCACAGCGAGCAGACGCTGTCGGCCACGCTCACGCGGCTGATCGGCAAGGGCGGCGAGCCGCTGATCCGCAAGAGCGTGGACATGGCGATGCGGGTGATGGGCGAGCAGTTCGTCACCGGCGAAACCATTGCCGAGGCGCTGAGCCGCGCCCGCGAGCTGGAAGGCAAGGGCTTCCGCTATTCCTACGACATGCTGGGCGAGGCCGCACTTACCACCGACGACGCGGCGCGCTACCGCCAGGCCTACGTGGAGGCGCTCCACGCCATCGGCCAGGCGGCGGCTGGCAAGGGCGTGTACGCGGGGCCGGGGCTGTCGATCAAGCTGTCGGCGCTGCACCCGCGCTACGCCCGCGCCCAGCACGCCCGCGTGATGGCCGAGCTGTACCCGGTGCTGCTGGAGCTGGCGCTGCTGGCCAAGCGCTACGACATCGGCCTGAACATCGACGCCGAAGAGGCCGACCGGCTGGAGCTCTCGCTCGATCTGCTGGAAAAGCTCTGCTTCGAGCCGGCGCTGGCGGGCTTTGCCGGCATCGGCTTCGTGATCCAGGCCTACCAGAAGCGCTGCCCCTACGCGATCGACTATGTGATCGATCTGGCACGCCGCAGCGGCCACCGGCTGATGGTGCGGCTGGTCAAGGGCGCCTACTGGGACAGCGAGATCAAACGCGCGCAGATCGACGGCCTGGCCGGCTACCCGGTGTTCACGCGCAAGGCCTACACCGATGTCTCTTATCTGGCCTGCGCGCGCAGGCTGCTGGCCGCGCCGGACGCGGTCTACCCGCAGTTCGCCACCCACAACGCGCAGACACTGGCCAGCATCTACCGCATGGCCGGGCCGGAGCGCTACCAGAGCGGCCAGTACGAGTTCCAGTGCCTGCACGGCATGGGCGAGCCGCTGTACGAGCAGGTGGTGGGGCCCGAGAGCGCCGGCGGCCTGGGCCGGCCGTGCCGCATCTACGCGCCGGTGGGCTCGCACGAGACACTGCTGGCCTACCTGGTGCGCCGCCTGCTGGAGAACGGCGCCAACACCTCCTTCGTGAACCGTGTGGCCGACCCGAACCTGCCGCTGGAAAGCCTGGTGGAAGACCCGGTGCGCACCGTGCGCCAGTTTGCCGAGCGCGAGGGCGCCGTGGGCCAGCCGCACCCGGCGATCCCGCTGCCGGCGGCGCTGTACGGCAGCCTGCGCGCCAATTCGCAGGGCTTCGATCTGGCCAGCGATGCCACCCTGGCCGCGCTGCAGACGGCCTGGCAGGCGCATGGCCAGCGGCGCTGGGAGGCGGCGCCGTTGCTATCCAATCAAGAGCTGGCTGCGCCCGCTGCGCATGGGCCGGAGCCCGAAAACGTTCTGAACCCGGCGCTGCTGGGCGACGTGGTCGGCCAGGTGCGGCAGGCCACGCCGGCGCAGGCCGCGCAGGCCGTGGCCGACGCGGCGGCCTTCGCGCCCGCCTGGGCCGCCACGCCGCCGGCCGAGCGTGCCGCGCTGCTGGAGCGCGCCGCCGACCTGCTGGAAGCTGAGGCGCCCGCGCTGCTCACGCTGCTGGCACGCGAAGCCGGCAAGACCTGGTCCAACGGCGTGGCCGAGGTGCGTGAGGCGGCGGACTTTTTGCGCTACTACGCGGCCCAGGCGCGCGGCTTCGACGCCGCCGCGCACGTGCCCCTGGGCCCGGTGGTGTGCATCAGCCCGTGGAACTTCCCGCTGGCCATCTTCACCGGCCAGGTGGCCGCCGCGCTGGCGGCCGGCAACCCGGTGCTGGCCAAGCCGGCCGAGCAGACGCCGCTGGTCGCCGCCCAGGCCGTGCGCCTGCTGCACCAGGCCGGCGTGCCGCGCGCCGCGCTGCAGCTGCTGCCGGGCCGCGGCGAGACCGTGGGCGCCGCGCTGGTGGGCGACGCCGGTGTGCAGGGCGTGATGTTCACCGGCTCCACCGAGGTCGCGCGCATCCTGCAGCGCACGCTGGCGCAGCGCCTGGGCGCGCACGGGCTGCCAGTGCCGCTGATCGCCGAGACCGGCGGGCAGAACGCGATGATCGTCGACTCGTCCGCGCTGGCCGAGCAGGTGGTGCAGGACGTGATGAGTTCCGCCTTCGACAGCGCCGGCCAGCGCTGCTCGGCCCTGCGCGTGCTGTGCCTGCAGGAAGACGTGGCCGAGCGCACCCTGGCCATGCTGAAAGGCGCGATGGCCGAGGCGCGCATCGGCAACCCCGCGCTGCTGGCCACCGACATCGGCCCGGTGATCGACGCCGAGGCGCAGGGCGGCATCGAGCGCCACATCGCCGCCATGCAGCAGCGCGGCCACGCCGTGCACCGCATGGCGCTGCCGGCGGAGGCCGGGCAGGGCAGCTTCGTGGCGCCGGCGCTGATCGAGATCGGCGGCATCGACGAGCTGGAGCGCGAGGTGTTCGGCCCCGTGCTGCACGTGCTGCGCTACCGCCGGCGCGACCTGCCGCGCCTGATGGCGGCCATCAACACCACCGGCTACGGCCTGACGATGGGCGTGCACACCCGCATCGACGAGACGGTGGACTTCGTGCGCCGGCACGGCGAAGCCGGCAACCTCTACGTCAACCGCAACATGGTCGGCGCGGTGGTGGGCGTGCAGCCCTTCGGCGGGGAAGGCCTGTCGGGCACCGGGCCCAAGGCCGGCGGCCCGCTGTACCTGTACCGCCTGCTGGCCCGCGCCCCGCACGACGTGTTGCCGCGCGCGCTGGCCTTCTGCGCGCCGGATGCCGCACGCCCCTCGCAGGGCACGCCGCCTGCCGCCGCGCTGGCGGCGCTGGGCGACTGGGCCGCCCACACCGGCCGCGACGCCCTGGCCGCGCAATGCGACCAGCTTTCCCGCGCCGGCTGCCAGCCCACCAGCCGCGTGCTGCGCGGCCCCACCGGCGAGCAGAACGTCTACCACCTGCACCCGCGCGAAGCCGCGCTGTGCCTGGCCGGCGCCGAAGCCGACCGGCTGACGCAACTGGCCGCCGTGCTGGCCGTCGGCAGCCGCGCCGTCTGGCCGGCCGATGCGGGTACGCAGGCCTTGCTGGCGGCACTCCCCGCCACCGTGCAGGCCCGCGTGGCGCTGGCGCAGGACTGGCAGGCCCCCGCCGTGGGCATCGACGTGGCCCTGTGCCACGGCTCGGCGGATGACATCGCGGCCGCGCAGCAGGCCCTGGCGGCGCGCGGCGGCGCCATCGTTCCCCTGCACGCGCTGCCGCCCGGCGCGGCCGACGTGCCGCTGCAAGCCCTGGTGCTGGAACGCGCCGTCAGCACCAACACGGCCGCCGCCGGGGGCAATGCCAGTCTGATGATGATCGGGTGATGGGACCACCCCCAGGCTCCACTCGCTTCGCGATGTTTCGCCACCCCCCTCAAGGGGGCACCGCCAGTGGCCGGGGGGACCCCGGCCACGGCGGTCGCTGGGTTGGCCTGCTCCGCGGCCTTCGGGGGGTGCCAGTTCTTGCCTCGCGGCCTGTATTCGCGCCGGGGCCGAGCGCAGCGATGGCCCGTGTTCTCCCCCACTCCCCTCTGGCCGTGCCGAGAAGCGCAGGGCGTGGGGCGGGCGCGGACACCGAAGGATGGCCGCGCTTCGTGCTCTGACTCGCTGCGGCTGTTCGAGCGGAGCGCCATCGGCGCGCAGCGAGTTCCGCAGCGCCGCCCCACGACCGAGCATCACAGGCTGCCCGCAGCGAAGCGAAGGGACACGGCCAGTGGGGTCGCCTTTCTTTTGCCTACTTTTCTTTGGCGACACAAAGAAAAGTAGGTGCGCCGCCGGGCGCACATCCCGGCCTGCAACGTGACCAGAACCACTACGCCTTCAATAGCTGCCTGCGCCCGCCACGCAAGGCCTGAACGCCAAAAAGCCTCAAAAAATTCGGCTTAAGTGAGAGAGTCAAAGAGAGGCAGCGATCGGCCGGTTCAGCCAGCGCCCACGACGCGGGTTGCAACCCTTCCTCGCCCGGCAACGACAAGCCTCAGCCCCCGCCCGTCATCGCCACCCGCGCCGCCGCCAGATCCCACGCCGCGCAGCCCACGCTCTTGAAAACCACGGGCCGGGACAGATCGACGCCCCGGTCCAACGCCTCCGCCAGGGAGCGCACCAGGTTCCAGTCGACCCCCGCGCGCAGCAGATCGCCGGCTTCGTGCCGGGCGCCGGCCGGGTCGTCGGCGAAGAGCTGGCTGCCGGCCAGGGTGCGCGGGCCGATCTCGGCCATCGTCGGCTTGAAGGCCCCGGCGCCGATCACCAGCCGGCCGGCGCGCGGCGCCTCGTCGTACACCGGCTCGGTGGCGGTGGTGAGCAGCACAACCGCGTCCACCATGTCCGGCACCGGGCCGGCCGGGCAGGGCGCCAGCCCGGGGTGATCGCCCGCGTGGGCGGCGCAGAAGGCCTCGGCCCTGGCCGGGCTGCTGCCACGCACCAGCACACGGGCCTGCGGCAGCAGCGCCTGCAGCGCGCGCACGTGATGCACCGCCTGCACGCCGGTGCCGACCAGCAGCACCGCGCGCGGCGGCGCCGGCAGCAGGGTGCGCAGCGCCAGCAGGCTGACGGCGGCGGTGCGGCGGCCGGTGACCTCCGGCCCGTCGAGCAGCAGCAGCGGCCGGCCGGTGGCCGCGTCCAGCACCGTGACCAGGCCGTGGATGGCCGGCAGCCCGCGCGCGCCGTTGGCCGGCTGCACGGTGACCAGCTTGTGCACGCCCAGGTCCGACGCGGCGGCCGGCATGCTCAGGATCACGCCGCCTTCGCCCAGCGGCACCACCAGCCGCTCGGGGCTGGCGATGCGGCCGGCCGCCTGGTCGCGTGCGGCCTGCGCAATGGCGTCGACCAGCGGAGCGAAGGGCAGGCGGGCGACGGTCTCGGCGGCGGAAAGCGTCTGGAGCAGGGCGGGGTTGCTGGTCATGACTGGCGGTGCACGGGTGCTGGCGGGGGTGGATCATGGTAGCGGCGCGGCCACAGACGGCTGAACGCGACAGCGCATCGCCGCCGGCTTCGTTAAGATGTAAGTTTGTCTTTCTGCACGTTACGGTTCCGCCATGAACGATCTTTCCGTGCCGCCCGCGCATCCGCTGGAAGTCCTGCCGCGCGATCTGTCGGCCTACCGCGCCGGCAACACCGGCATTCCCTACGTGCACCGCTTCGAGTCCGGCAAGCCCGGGCCGCACGTGCTGATCAACGCGCTCACGCACGGCAACGAGATCTGCGGCATGGTCGCGGCCACGCACCTGCTCGACACCGGTGTGCGGCCGCTGGTGGGCACGCTCACGGTGAGCTTCGCGCACGTCGAGGCGTATGAAGCCTTCAAGCAGCACGACCCTTACGCCAACCGGCAGATCGTGCACAACCTGAACCGCATCTGGTCCGATGAATGGCTGGATGGCCCGCACGACAGCCCCGAGCTGCGCCGCGCGCGCGAGATGCGCCCGGTGGTGCAGGCGGCCGACCACATCCTCGACATCCACTCCACCAGCCACGCCGTCAAGCCGTTCTGGGTCTACCCGGATTTCGAGCGCAACCGCCAGGCCGCGGTGGCCGTGGGCGCGCGCGGTCACGTGAACATCCACATGGTCATGCCGTCGGGCCTGGGCTCGGGCACGCCGCTGATCCAGCACGGCCGGCACGGCGAGCGCGATTCCGACGCCGGCGTGGCGCTGGTGGCCGAGTGCGGCCAGCACTTCGCCCGCAGCAGCTCCGTGGTGGCGACCGAGGTGGCGCTGGACTTTCTGGCGCACTTCGGCCTGATCGCGCCGCGCACGCCGGTGCCGCCGCAGCCGCAGCGGCGCTTCCGCCTGCTGCAGACCTGCATGGTGCACACGGACGAATTCCGCTTCACGCGGCCGCTGGTGGGCTACGAGACCTTCGCCAGGGGCGAGCTGATCGCCACCGACGGCCCGGGCCGCGAGATCGTCTCGCCCTGCGAAGACTGCACGGTGATGATGCCCGCGCGCGTGCCCATCGTGGGCCGCGAAGCGGTGTACCTGACCGAGCCGATCGCCGACTGAATCCGGCCACAGGGCTGGACATAGTTGGCATTTTTCGCGCGTGGGCACGCTGCTCGTCAAGAAAGCTGGCACCCACAACGGTTAGAGTGGTGAGTTACATATGGGAGCATTGGTTCAGCGGGCTGAAGGCCCGGCAGGACACAGGTAAGCCCTTGGGACAATGACCACGGTCGGATCAGGCAGTTCGCTCGTCAAGCGCTGTGTGCACGAAGCGGTGTTCGAGGCCGCGTCGGCCATGGAGCGCTGCGTGGACACGGCGCGCCAGGGCCTGGAAGAATCCGAGCGCCGCTCCACCGTGATCGCGCGCCGGATGGCGCTGGGCGACGCGCGGATCGCACTCGACAAACGCGCGCCAACGCTGCGCACCGAGTTTCCGACCCAGGTGGAGCATGCCGTTTCGGAAGCGCTGCGCGAAAGCCGCGAAGAGGCCAAACAGCCGCAGCGCCCGCACGCGAAGATCACGGAAGACAGCCTGTCGCTGCTGGCCGACGCCGAGGTGACGCAGTTCGTCGAGGCCTCGCGCCTGCAGCAGGGCGTGCTGCCGATGGTGGAGCACGTGCTGAGCCGGCTCGACACGCTGATCAGCTCCGCCATGGGCCTGCCGGTGGTGCGGCCCGACCTCAACCCCTTCCGCCCTGATGTGCTGTGCCGCGCCTTGCTGCAGGCGATTGACCGGCAGCCGGAAGATCCCGAACTGCGCAGCCTGTGGGTCAAGCACATGACCCGCACCTTCGGGCACGAGCTCAACCGCCTCTACAAGCTGCTGGCCGACCATCTGGAAGCCGAAGGCGTTCAGGAAGCGCGCTACCGGCTCAAGCTGACCGCTGTCGGCGGCGGCGGCGGCGGCGGGGGCGGCGCTGCGCGCGGCAAGGGCAAGGGCGCCGGTGGTGCCGGCGGATCCGGCGCCGGGGGGCCGGGCGGCGGCGGCTCGGGTGGCGCCGGTAGTGGGTATGGCGGCCCGGGTGGTCCTGGAGGCCCCGGTGGCGGCGGACCAGGCGGTGGCGGTGGTTTTGGCGGCGGCGCTGGAGGCGGCTCAGGCGGTCCCGGCGGGGGCGATGGATCGGGCAGTGGCGGCGGCCGTGACGGCGCAGGCTCGTCCCAGCGGCGCCGGCCCTTCCCGCACATGAGCCGGCTGGCACGCGCCAAGACCGCGGTGTCGCACGACGTGGTGCACGACTTCCTCTACCAGCCCCAGTGGATCGCCGAGCACGACGAGCCGCTGCCCGAGGGCTACTACGAGGCCGTGCAGAAGGAAACCGCGGCCCTGTACCGCCAGCCGCGCGAAGAGGCGTTCGACGAATCCGGCTGGGCGCGCTGGCAGGACGCGCACCGCGCCATCAGCCCGGTGGACCGTCCGCCGCGCGATGTGGACGTGCAGGCGCCGCTGCCCGAGCGCGACTGGGGAGCCCATGCGTCGGCGCAGAACCGGGCCCGCACGCTGATGGCGCTGAAAGCCAAGGCGCGCAAGGTGAGCGAGGTGCTGGGGCTGGACGCCGTGCGCACCCTGGTCAGCCAGGTGGCCGGCGACCGGCGCGTGCTGGCGCCGGTGCGCGAGGCCTTCGTGGCGCTGGAGCCGGCGCTGATGCGCATGGCCCTGGCCGACCCGCGCTTCTTCGGCTCCGACGAGCACCCGGCGCGCCGGCTGGTCGAAAGCGTGGCGCAGCGCAGCTTCAAGTTCAACGACGAGTTCTCGGAAGAGTTCGAGAGCTTCATGGCGCCGGTGCGTGCTACCGTGCGCGAGCTGAGCGACCAGAACGAAGTCGCCGAGCGCGATTTCAGCGAGCGGCTGCAGGCGCTGCAGACACAGTGGAAGGCGCAGGACGACGAAGACGCCGTCCAGCACCAGCGCGGGCTGCAGTCGATCCATTTCGCCCAGGAACGCCAGGCGCTGGCCGACAAGATCGCCTGGGAGTTCAGCCTGCGTTCCGATCTGCCCGGCGTGCCCGGCGTGGTGGTGGATTTCCTGTTCCAGGACTGGTCGCTGGTGATCGCCCATGCCCAGCTCACCGACAAGCGCGGCCAGCTCGACCCGGGCGGCTACCTGGCGGTGGTGACCGATCTGCTGTGGAGCGTCAAGCGCGACGCGGCGCTCAAGCAGCCGGCCAGGCTGTTCGAGGTGGTGCCCAGCCTGCTGCAGACGCTGCGCCGCGGCCTCGACATGCTGGGCAAGGACCCGGAAGAATCCGAGCCGTTCTTCACGGCGCTGATGCGCTACCACGACCCGGTGTTGCGGCTGCGCCGACGCCGCAGCGCGATCGACGCCGAAGCCTCGGGCTTCACGCCGCTGGACGCAGGCGACTCGTCGCTGCTGCCGCCCACCGAGCCGGTGCCGATCGAGGTGCCCAAGCCCAAGGCGGCCGAGCAGCCCTGGCTGGGCCGCCACGAACTCACCGTGGCCGGATTCGAAGAGGCGCTGGCCGACGCCGACACCACCATGGGCGCCCCGCTGGTCGACGCCGAGGAGGCTGCCGACGCGGAGGAACCTGCGGAAGCCTCCGTCACGCTCCCGCCCGGGGAAACGGCGATGCGCGCCTTCGCCCCCACCGAGCCCGTCACCGTGCGCGCCGCGCCACCGGCTTCGGAGGGCGCGGCGCTCGGGGGCACACCCGCGGCCGGCACCGAACCCGCCGCCGCGGCGGCGGAACCGGCGCCCGTGTTCCAGCCTGGCGCTGCAGCGGAAAACCCGGAGGCCGCCGACGAGGACGAAGCCCTGGCCCGCCGCCGCGCCGAGCTGGCCCGGCTGCGCCAGGGCGACTGGGTGGATCTGCTGTCGCACGGCAAGTGGCGACGCGCCCAGCTGCTCTGGACCAGCGACAACGGCGCGCTGTTCATGTTCGTCAGCCGTGGCGGCCAGCCGCACACCATGACGCGCCGCACCTGCGAGAAGCTGATGAAGCTGCGCCAGCTGCGCATCGTCGATGCCGGCGCGGTGGTGGACAAGGCGATGCGCCAGGTGGCCGACCAGGCCGCCGTCGCCCGCGAGGCGCGGCGCAACGGCCAGCTCGACGAGCAGGACGAGGCCGACGTCCACGACCACGACCACGACCACGCGTAGCCCGTCACGCCGCTGCGAGCCCGACGGACGCAGGTCGGCGGTTTGCTTCCAGATCGATAGCTGTCTGCGCCCGCCACATAAGGGCTGGAGGCTGAAAAGGCTTGAAAATCTTCTGGCACGGCATGGGCGGGCTTGGCTACGAGTGGCGCACAGCGCCTGTTGAAAAGGCAGCCCGCATCACGGTGCCATCGCTCCTCAAACCATAGCTGCCTGCGCCCGTCACGAAAGGGCGATAGGCCAAAAAGGCCTTGAAAAGCAGGATCTGCCCCCAGCCGGTTACGATGGGCCATCGCAGTCCTTTCAACAGCACCCGGCCATGAGCGAATCCGCCAACCTCTCCCTGATCGAACTGGAAACCGGGCCCGGCGCGCGGGCCGCCATCGTGCTGATGCACGGGCTGGGCGCCGACGGCAACGACTTCGTGCCGCTGGTCGATGAGCTGGATCTGGGCGCGGTCGGCCCGGTGCGCTTCGTGTTCCCCAACGCGCCCAGCATCCCGGTGACCATCAACGGCGGCTACGTCATGCCGGCCTGGTACGACATCGCGCCCGACCGCGCGCGGGAAGACGAAGCCGGCCTGCGCCACTCCCGCGCCGCCATCGAGGCCGTGCTGGCGCGCGAGGCGGCGCGCGGCATTCCGCCGGAGCGCACCGTGCTGGCCGGCTTCTCGCAGGGCTGCGCCATGGCGCTGCTCACCGGGCTGCGGCACGGCCAGCGGCTGGCCGGCATCGTCGGCATGTCCGGCTACCTGCCGCTGGCCGGCACGCTGGCGGCCGAGCGGAGCGAGGCCAACCAGGCCACGCCGATCTTCCTGGCCCACGGCCGGCAGGACGACGTCATCGCCCTCGAACGCAGCCTGGCCACGCGCGACGCGCTCCAGGCCCTGGGCTACCGCGTGCAGTGGCACGACTACCCCATGGGCCACTCGGTCTGCGCCCAAGAGGTGGCCGACCTGAACCGCTGGCTGCTCGACGTGCTGGCCTGAAGCAGCGGGCATCGACCCGGCTTGGCGCCGGGGCTTTCCCCCCAAGCCGTGTGCCGATGGGGCACGGTCAGCCCGCCGGCCCGAGGGGCGGCCCGTCCACCCATGAGGGGATGGCGCCAGGCCGCACCGGTGCCTACCATGGCCGGCATGAAGCCCGCCGAAGCCATCGCCCCGCCGTCGCGCGCGCAGTCGCTCACGCGCGGCGACGTGCTGGCGCTGTGCGAGGCGGCCGAGCGCGACTGGAACCCGGCCCAGAACCGCAACCTGGTGCTGTTCTTCGACGGCACCGGCAACATCCTGGGCGACAGCACGCCGACCAACGTGGTCAAGCTGTGGGCGCTGGCTGAAAAGTCCGACCACCAGATCACCTACTACGACCCGGGTGTCGGCACCTCCAACGACGTGCCGCCCGACAGCCTGCTGGGCGACTGGCGCCAGCGCGGCCGGCGGCTCGCCGGGCTGGCGTTCGGCGGCGGCGTGCACGAGAACATCCTCGACGGCTACCGCTTCCTGATCCGCCACCACCGGCCGGGCGACCGCATCTTTTTGCTCGGCTTTTCGCGCGGCGCCTTCACCGCGCGGGCCATCGGCGGCATGGTCAACATGTACGGCCTGATCCACGACGATGGGCTGCCCATGCTGCCCACCATGGTCAACACCTACTTCGCCGACCCGAGCGACGCGCGCAAGGCCTTCACCGCGCAGGTGCACGCGCAGCTGTCGCGCGGGCGTTTTCCGCTGCTGCACTTCGTGGGCGTGTGGGACACGGTGGAAACCGTGGGCGGCATGACCGGGCGGCGCATCACCAATTCGGGCGACATCGTCAGCAAGCGCTTCGTGCACGTGCGGCACGCGATGTCGCTGCACGAGACGCGCGCGCAGTACCGTCCGCGCCCGTACGCGTGGCCGCATCCGCCGCTGAACGAGCAGGAGCAGCGCTGCCGCTCGTTCGACCAGCGCTGGTTCCGCGGCGTGCACAGCGACGTGGGCGGCTCCTACCTGGAAGCCGGCCTGTCCGACCTGACGCTGCGCTGGATGATGATCGAGTCCACCGGCTGCGGCCTGCGCCTGCAGCCGGATGCCACGGCGCCCGAGGGCGACCCCGGCCAGCCCCTGCACGACCAGACGCTGGCCAGCCCCATCTGGGCCCTCACGGGCCTGGACACGCGCCCGCGCCGCGTCGGCGAGCCGGTCGATCCCAGCGCCCGCCCGGTCGGCGGGGCCACGCCCGCCAGCCAGTACCGGGGTGACTGCCGCGTGCCGAACACCGCCAGCGCGTGCAAGGCCCGGCACTTCCGCTGGCTGGGCCTGGTGTTGTCGGCGCTGGCGGTGTTCTTCGCCTGCTGGCTCGCCCGCAAGATGCAGGGGCAGACCCTGCGCTGGGACGCGATCTTGTTCGACGCAGGGCAGGTGCCCACAACCTGGCTGCGGCATGTGCTGGCGCTGGCCGGCCTCAGCGCCGTGGCAGCCGGCGGCGCACTGGCTTGGCCGCTGGCCTGGGTGGCCCGGCGGCTTGCGCCCGGTGCCATCGCCGAAGGCCGGCGCCTGCCCTTGCTGGTGCGGCTGGCGCACGTGCCGCCGCTGTCGATGCTGCTGCTGGGCTCGTCGTCGGTGGTGCTGGCCATGCACGGCGTATCCGTCGTCCTGCTGCCCTTCGTGCTGGGCATCGGCATCTGGTCGACGCTGGTGCAGTGGAGCGAAGCGCGGCAGGCGCCGCACGGCGGTGCGGCGGCCAAGCCGTCAGCGTGGCTGCGGCCGGAGCGCTGGCTGGCGGCCGGCGCGGTGTTCCTCGCCGTCCTGACCGGGCTGCATTACCTGGCCCATTGGCCGGTGCTGGCGGGTTGCCGATGGGGGATGCTGATGCTGGTGGCGTTGGCGACGCTGCTGTCGGCGCTCACTCTGCTGGGCGTGGGCGGGCTGGCCGTCTTTGCGCGTGACAAAGCCCATCAGGAAGTGCACTGATCGAAGTTCCCGCGGCTGTCAGCGGGGATCTGCAAGGCACTGGCGTTGAGCACATTTTTGGCGTGTTTTGGCCTCCAGGCCTTGTGTGGTGGGCGCAGACAGCTATTGAAAGCATAGTATTTTGGTGGCGTTGGAGGCCGGGAGGTGCGCCCGGCGGCGCACCTACTTTCTTTTGCTTCGCCAAAAGAAAGTAGGCAAAGAAAAGGCGACCCCACTTGCCGTGTCCCTCCGCTGCGCTGCGGGCAGCCTGCGATGCTCATGCGTGGGGCGGCGCTGCGGAACTCGCTGCGCGCCCCAAAGGGCGCTCCGCTCGGACAGCCGCAGCGAGTCAGAGCACGAAGCGCGGCCATCCTTCGGTGTCCGCGCCCGCCCCACGCCCTGCGCTTCTCGGCACGGCCAGAGGGGATGGGGAAAACACGGGCCATCGCTGCGCTCGGCCCCGAAACCACCGACAGGGCGAGAGGCCAGTTCTGGCACCCCCAGACGGCCGCGGAGCAGGCCATGCGCGTGAACGCCGTGCTCGGGCTTGTACCGAGCACTGGCGTTGTCCCCCCTCCCGCAGGAGAGGGGGGAAGACGCGTGAGCGGCTCAGGGGGGTGAATCCAAAAATAGCGCCGGATCCACCGCCGTGCGGTTGAGCATCACCGTCCAGTGCAGGTGCGGGCCGGTGACGCGGCCGGTGGCGCCCACGGCGCCGAGGCGCTGGCCGGTGGCCAGGCGGTCGCCGGGCTGGACGTCGATGCGGCTCAGGTGGCACATCATCGACAGCAGGCCGCCACCGTGGTCGAGCCACACGGTGTTGCCGTTGAAGAAGTAGTCGCCGGTGTCGAGCACCGTGCCGGGCATGGGTGCCACCACC
>Ga0209607_1002156_pt1 | contig 15962 bp, 15 predicted proteins | sample AD_UKC117_MetaG_FD_184413 | JGI IMG/M metagenome (GOLD analysis project Ga0209607, IMG submission 184413) | Active sludge microbial communities of municipal wastewater-treating anaerobic digesters from Hong Kong - AD_UKC117_MetaG (SPAdes)... | ecosystem: Engineered > Bioreactor > Anaerobic >... | reverse complement strand
AGATCGCCTTCCAAACCAACCTGCTCGCCCTCAATGCCGCCGTGGAAGCGGCCCGAGCCGGGGAACAAGGCCGAGGGTTTGCCGTGGTTGCCGGCGAAGTGCGCAAGCTCGCCCAACGCAGCGCCGATGCCGCCAAAGAGATCAAGAGCCTGATCACCGACAGTGTCGCCAAGGTTGAAGACGGCGGCCAGCTGGTCGAACGCTCCGGTCAAACCCTCAAAGACATCGTCATCGCGATCAAGAAAGTCAGCGACATTGTCGCCGAGATGGCCGCCGCGGCCCGCGAGCAAGCCAGCGGCATTGAGCAGGTCAACCAGGCCGTGCTGCAAATGGACCAGATGACCCAGCAGAATGCTGCCCTGGTCGAACAGACCGCCGCCGCCAGTCAGTCGATGGGCGATCAGGCCCACCAGCTCCAGCAATTGATGGGATTCTTTAAGCTAACTCAACACGCAATGCCTGCAAAAGAAGCGTTAACCGGCACGACAAACGCGCGACCCGCGCCGGCGCGGCATGCGGTACCACCCGGTCCAGGCGCACTCGCTCGCCGCCAACCGGCAACCGGCAAAGGAACCAAACCAACGCTGGCGCATTCCTCTCCAACCCAACAAGCGGTCAACACCGATAGCGGATGGGAAGAATTCTAGCGCCAGTGGGATCTCGGTAGGCTTGACCTTTCAGAGCCTATCCGAATAACGGGTAGGCTCGTGAGTGAGCGAGGAACTGCGAACTGAGCGCGCTCGGATACGTCTGCCGAACATGACGACCACAGACTTCGGATCCCGGATGACCTATGGACAGCACTGGAACCGTGGTTACCGACGCGACTGAACACCTATGAACGCCCGTAGAAGGTTTTGTCCGGTAGTCCTTATTCCGGGCATACGCATGCCGGGCTGAATTCGCGTCGCTCGCGGTAGGCTAAAATCCGGACCGCGAGCGCGGCCAGGCTACACGTAGCCGCGAGGAGAGCGACACCGCGCCATCCAGCGTGCAGTAACGCTAAACTGCCGAGCGCGGAACCACCGGCCATGCCAGTGAACATGCTACCGATGAGCAGCGCATTGAGTCGGCTGCGCGCGGCGGGGTCCAGCCGGTAAATGATGCTCTGATGCGCGACCATCGATGCTTGTATGCCGAGATCGAAAAGTAGCGTACCGGCGATCAGCCACCATAAGCTCTGAGGGGCAATCGCGAACCCGGCGAAGCTGACCAACACAAGCGCGGCGCCAAGCTGGGTGACGGCTTCGGGGCCATAACGATCGGCGATGCGACCGGCAATCGGCGCCGCCAGCGCCCCCGCCGCGCCCGCCAGTCCGAAACAACCGGCGACGGCGCTGCCGTAACTAAAAGGCGGTTCGTGCAACATGATGGCAAGCGTCGACCAGAAGGCGCTGAACGCGGCGCAAAGAAAACCCTGCGCGATGGCGGCCCGGCGCAGTTCGGCATGTCGCCGCCACAACGTCAGCAGCGAGCCCAACAAGGTGTGATAGGGCAAGTCGGTGGTGGGCGCGAATGCGGGAAGCCGCCGGTGCGCGACCAAACCCAGCACGCCCACCGCCACGGCGGCGAGCACAAACATCGTTCGCCAACCCAAGGCTTCCGCCACGACACCGCTGACAACGCGCGAGAGCAAGATGCCCAATAGCAATCCCATCATGACGCTGCCGACGATTTGGCCGCGACGCGCCTCGGGTGCGAGCGTGGCGGCGGCTGGCACGCAATCTTGCGCGAGCGTAGCGGCGATACCGATCACAACGCTGGCCGCACCGAGTTGCGTAAGCGATTGAGTGGCCGCCATCACCAGTAGACCGAGCCCTAGCATCAGGATCTTAGAGAGGATGACACGGCGACGGTCATAGCGATCGCCGAGCGGCGCCAGCAGCAAGATGCCGATGGTATAGCCGATTTGCGTAAGCGTGGGGATATAGCCGATTTCACCCACTGTCGCGTGAAAATCGGTCGCCAATACGCCCAAAATGGGCTGGTTGTAATACAAGGTGGCAACGCCCAAACCAGCGGTGCAAGCCAACAGGAAAACCAGGGCGTCGTCGATCGCGGTATGGGCAGCGGATCGCTCACGGGCGGTAGTCAACGTGTCGTTCATGGCGGTTTCACTTGCGGCTTTGGAAGATGGCGGCAGTGTGAGCCATGCGCTTTCCCATCGGAAGACACATGCACAGCAAAACTGTTATACATTGAGCGCATGAAAATTCCTTCCGACCGTCTCAGCCTTATGCAGACCTTCATTCGCATCGTCGAAGCCGGCAGCCTATCGGCCGCAGCGGCACAGATCAATGCGACGCAGCCGACCATCAGCCGCCGTCTGCAAGCGTTGGAACGATCGCTACGGCTTACGCTCCTGCATCGTTCGACCCACGGCTTACAACTGACCGAAGCCGGTGCGCGGTATTACGCGCGGGCGAAAGAACTGCTGTTGTCTTGGAGCGAGTTCGAGTCCGATCTGGGGCGTGCAGTCGATGAGGCACACGGAACCTTGCGCGTTGTGGTTCCGCACGCGTTTGGCCAGCATAAGTTGGTTGATCCACTCGTAACGTTTCTGGCTGCACATCCGCATGTAACCGTCGAATGGCTCTTGCATGACACCACCCCAAACTTCATCGAGGAAGGCATCGATTGCGCGATTCATGTAGGTGACGTGAGCGCGCCCTCAGTGGTCGCGATCCGGCTTGGCGAGGTGCTGCGCATCGTCGTGGCATCGCCGGCGTTGGTCGCCGGTCGCGAAGGACTCGATCAACCGGGGCGTCTCGCCGATCTACCTTGGGTAGCGCTCGCGCCGTACTATCGCCACGAAGTGCGCCTACGTCGAGGACATGGCGAAGAATATGGGCTAGCGATCCAGCCCCGCATCGTGACCGATAGCCTTTACGCCTTGCGAAGCGCCGTCTTACAGGGTGTCGGTGCGGCCATCGCGTCGGCGTGGGTCGTTCGAGACGATCTGGCAAGCGGCGCGCTCGTCCAGCTCGTCCCGGATTGGCAAGCACCCGCGATACCGGTCCACCTCCTCTATCCTTACGCCCGATTCTACCCTGCCAAACTGCGTCGCTTCGTGGACATCATGCGCGACAGCATGGGAAACGGTCAGGATTTTTTCAACGACGAACCACTCAATCGATGAACGTGGAAACGGCGAGGTCCGCTCAGATACTGTGCCGACGAGCCTGCTCCACCTCGCTCCAGATACCGGTGGCAGCAAGCTGCGGCGCATCGGCAACATCCGTCCAGCATTTCGGCAGGATGTTCTCGATGAGATAGGTTTCGTCTACCGCGATGTTGAGGAAGCGTTTGGCACCGGCAAAGCTTTCGAGTTCTTCAGCCTCCCAGACGATTTCCGCACGCCCCGTTAGTGAAAGGGCGGCGCCGGTCGAAAAGTCTGGAACGAAGAGTCCCGCGACGGGATTTACGGCGATGTTTCCCAAGGTGTTGAAGAAAGAGTTACCGGCGAAATCGGGTATCGTCAACACGATCTGCCCAGCAACGAGCCGACAGCGGATGAATCCGAGGCGACCGCCACGATGGCTGACATCGACACCTTCTCTTGGATCGTCCGCGCCTGCTCCCAGCGAAGCGGTGGCGATGAAGCAGGTATCGGCGGACGCGACGATCACCTCCGCCGCATCGTCGAACCCATCCAGGCGGCGGCCCCGGACAGCGGCCGAACGATCCGCGGCGACCAACGGCTCGCGCGCCTGGATATACTGCGGGCAGTTGCCGAACGATTGATCGACCTTGATCTCAAAACTCGCATTGCCCATCCGGTCGATGCGGCCGTTCAGCCGATTGCGGCGGCGGGTATGCAATTGCATGCCGACGAGCGCGACCGGAGCACCGAGCCGCAAGCCGGCGTGCGCTGGATCGTCCGGAGACAGGAGTGACGCCGCGGTGAGGCGTTTCGGATCCGGAGAGTGCGCGAAACCTGCGGGGCCGGTCAGCACGCTTGCCCAAGGCCGACCGGCGGCATCGACTGTTCCGACGAACAGGTAGGACAGAAGGGAAAAGAAGTCGCGATGCTGCTCCGACAGGTAGTCCCGAATCGATCGCCGCCCAATCCGCTCCGCCGGTTCACGGGCGCCGGCTTGCTCCTGTACGCGCATCTCGCCCGCATGATAGGGCGATGTCGGATGTGGCCAGCCGGACATGGTTAATCCGCCTTGCCGATACGCGACATCGGCACGAAACCCGGCAAAGCCTCGACACGGGCGAGCCAAGCGCGGATCGCCGGATAAGAGTCAAGCGAAACATCACCCTCGGGCGCGTGTGCCGTATAGGAATAGAGGGCAATGTCGGCAAGCGTGGCGCGATCGGCGACAAGGAACGAGCGATTGGCGAGATGAGCGTCCATCACGCCGAACAATTTCTTGGCGAGCGCTCGGGGAGGTTCGGGGTCCAGCGGCAAACCGAGCAGTTTGATCGCCCGCGCGAGCGCGGGCCCGTAGCGAAGCTCGCCGGCGGCGATGGACATCCAGTGCTGGACATGCGCCGCCCCGACCGGATCGCGGGGCAACCAGTCGCCATCCGGGGCGTAGCGCGCGACGAGGTAGATCAGGATGGCGTTGCTATCGGCGATGATCACATCACCGTCGCGCAGCACTGGCACCTGACCCAGCGGGTTTATCGCGAGAAAGTCCGGCGCAGCCCGGCTCTCCACGCTGGTCTCGACATAGGTGTAGGGCAGGCCGAGCATCTCAAGCATCAGGACCGCCCGGTGAACGTGTCCGGAAATGTTCAGGCCATAAAGCGTGATCTCAGGATCGGGCATGACGGGTCTCCAAGATGGGGTCAGCCGATTTTAATCATTGCAGCTTATGGATGAGAACGCCTATGATGCGAAAAGACTATTTCAAAAATAGCAATAATGGATCGACTGGCCGAACTCGAAATCTTTTGCTCCATCGCGGAGACCGGGAGCCTTGCCCGGGCAGCGCAACGCATTGGCGCGTCGGCGCCGACCGTTTCTCGTGCACTTGCGGACCTCGAAGAGCGCGTGGGCATACGCCTGATCGAACGGAATACCCGCCGCCTCGCCCTGACGCAGGCCGGGCAGGATCTCGTCGAGCGGGCCGCGACGATCCTTGCCAACTACCATGCCGCGATCGACGATCTGGGCGGCGCTCCCCTTCACGGGTTGCTTCGCGTCACGGCACCGCTCCAGTTCGGCCGTCGTCATGTGGCACCGGCCGTTCTGCAATTTCTCGATCTCTATCCACACATCAAGATCGAACTCGTTCTGAACGACCGTAACATCGACCTGATCGACGAGCATCTGGATGTCGCGGTGCGAATTGGGACGCTGCCGGATTCGGGACTGGTCGCCCGCAAGGTCGGTGAAGTACGGCGCATCCTTGTCGCGAGTCCCGCCTATCTCAAGGTGCATGGAGTTCCAAGCACGCCCCTGGATCTCGCGCGCCATGAAACCATCTTCGGCGTGTTGTACGACGGTCGGCACGAGTGGCAATTTGGCCCCGATGGCAGTTCGCTAATCGAAATCGAGCCACGCCTTTTAGTCAACGATATCGAAGGCGTACTGCTGGCCGCCAGGAACGGCCGCGGCATTGCCCGAGTGCTTTCCTACCAGGCTCTCGACGATCTCGAAGACGGTCGGCTGGTGCGGATCTTGGCCGCATACGAACCGCCGCCATCCCCCGTACACGTCGTCACGCCAAGCGCTCGCCACATGGCCGCGAAGCAGCGAACCTTCGTCGATCACTTGGTCCAAACCCTACGGAATGATGCCCGCCTGCGTGCCGCATCAGTACTCATCGGGTTCGATGCCGCATGGAAAAGGGTTTAGGGGCCGCAGGGCAACCGATAAGACACAGGGTTCAGGGTGCCAAGCCCCAAAACCGAACGATACGGTCGCTCGCGCAAATCCCGACGGGGAGAATATAGTCAGCAGGAATACCGCATTGAGTTTCGCCTGGCCCCGGATCAATAGGCTGACCATGGCCCATGCCGCTGATCCGGTAGATTTCGACCGCTGGCCGACCGGCCGTATCGCGATAAATCCGATGGGAATATCCCTTGCCGACTTCCTCCACGCCGGCGCTTGGGTCGAAACCGTGCAGGGTCGTCCATTGCTCCAGCAGTTCGCGAGCATTGGCAGGATCGACCACCCAGTCGGAGTCACCCTGCCAGATCGACACCAGCGGCCAAGTTTTCGGCTTGGGCTCGATCTCGGCAGTCGCCTGACGAACGAAATCGCCCCATTCCGAAGGTTCCAAGTCGCGACCCCACAGTTGGCAACGCAGTGCACTGGTCAAGCCGCTGGCACAACCATAAGGAACCCCCGCAACGATGGCACCACCCGCGAACAGATCGGGATAATCGGCCAACAGAACGGCGGTCATGGCGCCGCCCGCCGACAGGCCAGCAACAAATATGCGCCGGGGATCGATCGGGTTATCGGCCTGCATTTGGGCAATCATCCGCCGGATCGAGCCAGCTTCGCCCTGGTCACGGCCGGTCGACTCGGGACGAAACCAGTTGAAACAACGCTGGCCGTTGTTAGCTTTCTGCTGCTCGGGCAATAGCAACAGGAAACCCCAGCGATCCGCCTGCTGGACCCAGCCTGCCTGTCGGGCGTAGTCGGCGGCGGACTGCTGGCAACCGTGCAGCACGACCACCAGCGGCGCGGGCACGGACAAAGCATCGGGTCGATAACGGAACATCCGTAGATGACCCGGATTCGCGCCGAACTTGGAGACTTCACTCACAGTGTCGGCATAGGCTGAAACGAATGACAGGCTCAGAACCCCTGCCAGCAGGGCGCCTGCCCAAGCCCATAATTTATTTGACAAAACAGCCCTCCAACGGAAGCTGGCAGGAAAATCGTCCGGCCTTATTCGGTGCTGACGTTGAAGACGCTTACCGCCTCCAGCAGCGTGTCGGCCTGGTGGGTCAGCAACCCGGCGGAGGCCGTGATCTTTTCGGCGAAGGCCGCGTTTTCCTGGGTCGCCCGGTCGAGCTGCATCGCGGCCTCGTTCACTTGGCTGATACCCGACGCCTGCTCGGTGGTCGCCCGGCTGATGTCGCCCATCATCGTGGTCACGCGGCTGATCGATGCCACGATATCGGTCATGGCCTTGCCGGTGTCCTGAGACAGTTTTGTCCCCGATTCTACCTTAACCAGCGAGTCGGAAATCAAGTTCTTGATTTCCTTGGCTGCCACCGCGGTTTTTTGCGCCAAGTTCCGTACCTCGCCCGCCACCACGGCAAAACCCCGGCCCTGCTCGCCAGCACGGGCCGCCTCAACCGCCGCGTTGAGGGCGAGAATGTTGGTCTGAAAGGCGATTTCATCGATGACGCCGATGATGTCGGCGATCTTGGCCGAACTCCGATTGATGTCGGCCATGTTCGCCACCGCGAGATCGACTACCTTACCACCTTGCTCCGCGACGGTCGAAGCGGACGCCACCAGTTGGTTGGCCTGACGGGCCAGATCGGCGGTTTGTTGCACCGCGCCATGCAGTTGCTCCATGCTGGCGGCAGTTTGCTCCAGGCTGGACGCTTGCGACTCGGTTCGGGCGGATAAGTCCACGACGCCAGACGAAATTTCCCCAGTCGCCACATGCATGGCGTTAGCCTGAGCGCGCACGTCCGAAACAACCCCCTGCAAATTAACGCTGGTTTGATTCATACCTCGGATAGCGTAGCCGACCGCATCCCGGCGAGAGGTGGTGAGGCGGCCGGTCAAGTCCGCGCCGGCGATGCGCTGGGCCATGCGCGCTATGGTTTGCAGCGGCTGCACCATCGCGACCTGCAACCACCACCCCATGACGCCCGCCACCATCAGGCTCAAAACGCCCGCCACGATCCAATGCGACCAAGCGATATCCGTCCCTGCCACACCGGCATTCAACCAAAACAAGGTTGCGGTTTCCACGCCAATCGCGCTTAGCACCGCCGTCAGCATTGCGATCCAAATACGGGCACGAACGCCGATTTGGGTCCAGGACACCAGCTTACCGAATCCATCGTTGCGGACTACGTCACCACCCCGGATGCCGTAACGGCTCCTGCCAGCTCGGATTTCCTTGTATAAAGCGCTGGCTTTGGCCACTTCCTTGCGGCTCGGCGTGATCCGTACCGACATGTAACCGACTGGCTGGCCATCCTTGAGAACCGGCGTGACGTTGGCCTTGACCCAGTAATAATCGCCGTTCTTGCGCCGGTTCTTGACCGGCGCGGTCCACTGTTGGCCAGCCCGGATCGTCTGCCACAAATCCGCGTAGGCTTCGGGCGGCATATCAGGGTGGCGCACGAGATTGTGTGGTTGACCGATCAGTTCTTCTTTAGTGAATCCACTGGCTTCGATAAAGGTAGGATTGGCGTAGATGATATGGCTGTCGAGGTCGGTCATCGACACCAGCACAGCATCGTCGTCCAGCAGGTATTCGGTATCCGTAACAGGCAAATTGGTACGCATCGTAATCTAGTCTTGCTTTGGTCTACATGAAGAATACCGAGGGAAGCCGCTCAAAACAGCTCCACATCGCCCTCATCCATCGATTGCTGTAAAACCGCCTTGCTTTTCTGGGACAATCCGGATCGCTGGATCGCTTGCAAACCGCCGTGCAGTTCGAGTAGCGCCTTTCGGGTATCGCCACCGCTTTGGGTGGCGTCCACGAAAACTCGCAAGCGGTTGTGCAATTCCGCCAACATCTGCTCTTGCTCGCCAAGTTCCCGGTCTGCGTGAGTCAACAATTGACCGACGATGTCCTCGAACTGCAAGGACTGCACCGCCAGACCCACACTGCGATCGATGCTCTGGGTCATTTCGGAAACCTGGCCGAGATGCTCGGAAATGTATTCATTCATGACTCCCAGCTTGGCAAACAGGATATCCGCGTTATCTCTGGCTTCGATCAAGGAGGTGGTGTCGCGCATCGCCATCTGGTTGACCACGTCGCGCGTCTCGTGGACGATTTTTTTGGATTGCTCGACCTGTACGCGGATCTGCTCGTTCAAGCGCGCTGAGCTGTGCGACAGATTGCGCATTTCCGTGGCCACCACTTGAAACCCCCGGCCGGCTTCGCCCGACCGTGCCGCTTCGATAAACGCGTTCAGGGACAACAAATTGGTTTGCTTGGTGATCATTTCGACGTTGCTCAGCAACGAAAACGTCTGGTTGACCACGTCGGTCATGGCCTCCATCTTAGCGATCACTCCGCTGCTCTGCGCGCTGACTTGGGCCAGCGTATCCATGAACCCTTGCAAGATAACCGACATACCGTCGGCGATCTCCCGCACGCTGGCGCGGTTGGCGTTCGACCCTCCCATTTTTTTCTGGGACACCTCATCGATCAGCGCGGCGACTAACTGCTGCTGGGCTCGCGTCTGGTTGTTCAAACCGTTGAAGCTGTTGCCCAGCTTGACCACCGCATCGCTGATGAGGGTCTTGCCCCGCCGGATATCCTCATGGACCTTGGCATCCTTCAGGGCTAAAATCGCTTGCAGGGTGACGAGAACGTCGGCCACGACCTGTGGTAGGTCGTCCGCTCCCCGCCCCGGCATCTCAACTACCCGAGCGCTTGAATCGCTGCCGTTCATCGCGAATGCTCCTCCGCAAGCCGCAGCACCTGCGCGGCGATGGCATCCAGAGGCAGAGTCTTGTCGACCCCACCCAGTTTTACCGCCTGGCCGGGCATCCCCCAGACCACGCTCGTCCGCTCGTCCTGGGCGATGGTGGGTGCGCCGGCGTCGTGCATTTCCTTCATGCCCCGCGCGCCATCATCACCCATGCCGGTCAGAATCACACCCACGGCGTTCTGGCCGGCATTCGCGGCCACCGACCGGAACAGCACGTCCACGCTGGGTCGATGCCGGTTGACGGGCGGCCCGTCGTTTAGGCGGCACACGTAGCGCGCCCCGTCGCGCACCAGCATCAGATGCCGATTACCCGGCGCGATGTACGCATGGCCCGGATACACCGGTTGGCCGTCTTGGGCCTCGCAAACCGAAATTACCGAGACTGAATCCATACGGCGGGCGAATGGTCCGCTGAATGCTTCCGGAATATGCTGGGTGATGACGATGCCTGGGCAAGTCAAGGGCATTCGCACCAACACCTCCCGGATCGCTTCGGTACCGCCCGTTGACGCGCCAATGGCGATGATGCTGTCGGTGGTCTTGAAAGGACGCTGCCGCTCATTTCGCTGCAAAATCACGTCGGCCGAATACTTTTCAGCCACCGTCGCAGCCGATGGTTTGGCCACCGGCATCGGCGATGGCCGTCGCTCCTGCACACGGGCGCGGGCGGCAATCCGGACCTTCTCCCGGATTTCCAGAGCGTAATCGTCCAGGGTATGCGCAAGATCCACCTTGGGCTTGGTTACGAAATCGATGGCGCCCAATTCCAGCGCTTGGAGGGTCACCGCCGCGCCCGACTCGGTCAGGGACGACACCATCACCACCGGCATCGGCCGCAATCGCATGAGATTGCTCAGGAACGTCAAGCCATCCATGCGCGGCATTTCCACGTCCAGCGTCAGCACGTCGGGATCGAGCTTCTTGATCTTGTCCCGTGCTGCATAGGGATCGGATGCGACGCCCACCACCTCGATGTCGGGATCCTGGTCAAGAATCTCGGTGAGAATTTGGCGGACCAGCGCGGAATCGTCCACGATCAACACTTTGATTTTGTCAGCCATCAACTGAAATCTCCGAACAATTCGACATCGCCGCCTCGATTCTCTTGCCGCCGCAGATCCTCGCGATAGCTGGATTCTTGCTTGATAATCGTTTCGTTGCGGATGTTGCGCAGTCTTTTGACCAGCACCTTGCCGCTCGCCGGCAAATAGGCCATGCGGCGCGGCAAGTCGCCACCCACGTCCTCGGCCGCCACACTCAACCCCTCTGTCCGCAAATAGGACCGGACGAACGTGATGTTCTGCAAGCCGATATCCGACATACCCCCCATGATCCGACCGCCGCCGAAGATTTTCACTTCCAGGTTTTCGCGCCGGCCGCCGTACTTGAAGATACAGTTGATCAGTCGCTCCATCGCGTAGCTACCGTAAGCCGCGTCGGCACTCAGCCCACGATGTCTCGGATTGCCATCGTTGTCGCGATTTTCTTCCGGCAGCATGAAATGGTTCATGCCGCCGATGTTCACGACCTTGTCGCGGACGCAAACGGAAATGCAAGAGCCGAGCACAGTCGTGATCATCTCTTGACAGTGCGTAACGTAATATTCACCTGCTAGGATCCGGACGACCTCGACGTTTTGGATTGGATCCCAGTAACTGCTCATGTGTCCGAATTCCGGCAGGCGCAGATGTTTGAGTCGGTTAGTGGTGCGCGGGACTCTGGTCATGGTTTGCCCGTCCTAACTGGATCTTTGATAGATGGTCTTGCCCAGCGGCACGAACCGGTCGGTGACCTTGAACAGCGACTCGGAATGGCCGACGAATAGATAGCCTTGGTCGATGAGCTGATCGGCAAATCGCTCGAACAAGACTCGCTGGGTCGGCTTGTCGAAATAAATCACCACATTCCGGCAAAATACGATGTCGAAGGGGCCGCGCATCGGCCAATCCTCCATCAAATTCAGGCGCCGGAACGTGATCAGCTCACGCAACATCGGCACCACCCGGACCAGTCCCGATTGCTCGCCTCGGCCTTTCTGAAACCAGCGCCGCAAGCGCATTTCGGATATATCCTTGGCGCGGCTCTCTTCGTACACGCCTCGCTCGGCTGTTGTCAGAACGTTGGAATCCAGATCGGTTGCCAGAATCTTTACGTCCCAGCCAGCCGTGGGCAACGTCTCCCGCAATACCATGGCGATGGAATAAGGCTCTTCCCCTGTCGAACAGCCGGCCGACCAAATCCGGATACGCCGGTCGCCGGCGTTCCGCTCTCGGATCAAGGCCGGCAACAATTCCTTGGCCAGAAAATCGAAATGGTGCGATTCCCGGAAAAAGGAGGTCAGGTTGGTGGTGAGGGCGTTGACGAACTCGCCCAGTTCCGCGTTGCTTTCATCGGTTTCCAACAACTGGCAATAGTCTTCAAAGCGAGATAGCCCCAAGTAGCGCAACCGCCTGGATAGCCGGCTGTAGACCAGCTCGCGCTTGCCATCCGCCAACGAAATGCCAGCAATCCGATTGATAATCTGTCGGACGTGCTGAAAATCTCGGTCGGAAAACTCAAACTCGGTGTTCACCGCAAATCCACTCCAACACTGGCGATCTCAAATGAACGTGGATCGAGGCTGATCCCTGCCTAGTAGGCGCACTTTCGGTTCGAGTTGCGCCCACGCTCCTCCCACCCGCTGGCGGGCGAAAGATCGGTGACAAGGATTTCGGCGAGCACGCCATCAACGTTAAGCCGCTGCCACAGATTCGGGCGGACGGGCGGTTTCCAGGGCGAACATTTCCTCAACGCTCAGCAACCGGTCCACATCCAGCAGCATCACCATGCCCTCCTCGGCAGTCACCAATCCGCTGATGAACTCGGTGTTTACCGCCGTGCCGAAATCCGGTGGCGGTTGGATTTCCGCTCCCTCTACGTTCAGCACGTCCGACACGCCATCCACCACTACCCCGACCACCCGGCTTCCGGTGGCCGAACGTACCGTCACCACAATCACCACCGTGATCTTGGTGTACTCCATCGCCTCCAGCTCGAACCGCAATCGCAGGTCGATCACCGGTACGATCGCCCCACGCAAATTCATCACCCCCCGCACGAACGCCGGCATGTTGGGCATGCGCGTCACCGGCGCCCAGCCGCGAATCTCCTGCACTTTCAAAATATCCACGCCGTACTGCTCACCCGCCAGATTGAAAGTTAGGTATTGCAAGCCTTGGGTCATGGCATCGCGCTTGAGCAAACCTCGTGCGCTTTGCACCGTCAAATCGGTCGTTTTCGCTTCCATTGTTCGCCTCATATCACCGCTTGGTTGATCCGGATTAAGCCGGATATATCGAGAATCAAACCGACCCGGCCATCTCCAAGAATCGTGGCGCCCGCCACGCCGGGCACTCGCCGGAAGTTCTTCTCCAGGGATTTGATGGACACCTGCTGCTGACCCTGTAGATCGTCCACGAACAGCCCGACCTGCCGGCCGTCAGCTTCCACCACCACCAGCAAGCCTTTCTCCAGATCGGTCTGGGCCTCCGCTGCGCCGAACAGCTCATATAAGCGCAGGATCGGTAGGTGCCGGCCGCGGAACCGCAATACCTCGCCCCTCCCGGCGACCCGGTGAACCGAGCCAGCCTGGATCTGCACCGATTCGATAATCGACAGCAGTGGGATGATGTAGCAATCTTGACCGACGGTGACTAACTGACCATCCAGAATCGCCAGAGTCAGCGGTAGGCAGATCGTTATCTGGGTACCTCGCCCCGGCCGGCTGACGATTTGAATGCTGCCACCCACATCTTGGATATTGCGGCGCACCACATCCATGCCCACGCCTCGTCCAGAAACGTCGCTGATCTGCTTGGCAGTCGAGAGTCCTGGATGAAAAATCAGGTCGTAAATCTGCTCATCGCTGTAATCCTCCCCGGCTCTGAGCAGTCCGACGTCCAGCCCCTTGCGCAGCAGAGCGTCCCGATTCAGGCCGCGCCCGTCGTCGCTGACTTCGATGAAAATGCTGCCGCTCTTGTGGTAGGCATTGAGTGCGATGACACCAGTTTCAGGCTTGCCGGCCTGTACCCGTTCGTCAATCGATTCAAGCCCGTGGTCCAGGCTGTTACGGATCAGGTGCACCAGTGGATCGCCGATCTTTTCGATGACCGTTTTATCCAGCTCAGTCTGCTCGCCGCTGATGCGCAGCTCGACCTGCTTGCCCAGCTTGCCGCTGATGTCATGCACCATGCGAGGAAAACGGCTGAACACCGAATTGACCGGCAACATGCGAATTCGCATCACCTGCTCTTGCAGGTCGCGAGTATTGCGATCCAGCTGATCCAGGGCTTCGTGCAGCTTGTCCAGCCGGCTCATGTCGAAGTCCTCGCCCAAGGCGCTGAGCATCGACTGCGTGGTCACCAGCTCGCCGACCAGATTGACCACGGTATCCACCTTGTCGATACCGACCCGGATCGAACCGCTATCGGCCGCTGTTGGTGGACCGACTCGCCGCTCGCCCTTGCGTCGCTCCTCGCCCTTGCGCCGTTCGAGCAGTAACTCGCCCTGCTGTCCTTCCTGGCCCACTCCGGGATCGGGCGCCGGACCCGGCGCGGGCGATTCCGCCGCCGCATCGGCTGTTTTTCCGGCCGTCGGTTCTGGTGCGGCTGACGCTTCCGCCAAGGGCTCGATGCTCAGATCGCAATCGCCCTCGACCCAAGCGAACACCTCAGCCACCGACTCGTAGGTCGCCACGCCGCGTAATTCCAGCTCCCAGGACAGGTAACAGTCCTCAGGCTGCAACTCGGCCAGCTGGGGCAACCGGCTGGTATCCGCCCGAACCGTCAACTCTCCCAGATCGGCCAATTCGCGGAACATCCGCACCGGATCGTTACCGCTGTGCATCAACTGGGGATAGGGGCGAAACTGGATGCGCCAACCGACCGGCTGAGTCGGCGGTAGCTTGGTGGCAAAAACTGGCTCGCTGTCAGCGGCATCCTTGTTGGCCGGCTCCGCTTCCAGCAGTCGCGACAAGCGCTCCTGCAAGCCTTGGACTCGAACTGCGTCGACCGGGACATTTTCTCGGGCCGCGACCAGCATCTCCTGCAAGCAATCCCTCGCTTCCAACAGAGTGTTCACCGTCTCATGGGTGACCGCCATCCGGCCTTCCCGCATCCGATCCAGCAAGGTTTCCATCAGATGAGTGAAATCGGTAACGTCTCGAAACCCGAAAGTGCCACTCCCCCCCTTGATCGAATGGGCCGCCCGGAAAATGGTATTGATCTGTTCCAGATCGGCCGTCGTCCCAGGCTCCAAGGCCAGCAGACCAGCTTCCATAATATCCAGTCCTTCAAAGCTCTCTTCGAAGAAGGTCTGGACGAATTGACCGATATCGATGGCCATATTGATGTCATCCCAACACTTTGTTGACCGTCGCCAGCAGTTTTTCAGGATTAAATGGCTTAACGATCCAACCGGTAGCGCCTGCGTCCTTACCTTCCATTTTCTTCTCGGTCGTAGACTCAGTCGTCAGGGTCAGGATAGGCGTGAACTTATAGGCAGGTAGCGCCCGCAATTCCCGAATCAGAGCAATCCCATCCATGTTGGGCATATTGACATCGGTGATCACCAAATCGGAAGCCATACCCTTGGCAAGACCCAAGGCTATCTGACCATCTTCCGCCACCGTCACCCGATGACCGGCCTCCTTGAGGGTAAATTCCACCATTTGCCGCATGGAGGCTGAGTCATCTACTACCAGTATTGTTGCCATGAGGATTTCCTTTGCTTCAAAGCGATGATCGTTTCCCCGCCAGCTCTAACGGCGCATGGTTCGGGAATTCGGTTTAGTGGGTTGCCGTTGTTTCCAATCCCAGATGGTCGGTTAACCCTAGCAATCGCGCGCCATCCACGAGGGCCAGCGAAGGATTGCGCCATTGCACGGACAAACCGTGCGAGCGTGCTTCCGACATAAAACTCAGCAATAGTTGCAAGGTTGCCGTGTGTATCTTTTGTACTGCGTGGCCGTCGATTTCCAACGGTTCCTTTTTTTGCAGCACACTCAGCAACTGCTGGTGCAGCACGCCAACAGTTGCAATATCAAGTTCGGACGGGCATTCAATAAGATCCATCATCAACTCCTAAAATTCTTCCCATTCATCGGAAGCTGTTGCAGCACTAGCTGTTGGGTTCTGCGGGACCGGTATTGGCCGAGTGGTCGGTTGAGATTTAATCGATATCGGCTTGACGGTAGCCGGACGGCGATGATCCGGTTTCTGGACTGTTTGCGATGGACTCTGGGCCTTGCTGGTGGCTCCCGCACTCGGGATGATGGCAACCGCAGCCGGGGTTCCCCGTTGATCGAGCTTGAAGAA
>Ga0209607_1002155_pt1 | contig 15965 bp, 10 predicted proteins | sample AD_UKC117_MetaG_FD_184413 | JGI IMG/M metagenome (GOLD analysis project Ga0209607, IMG submission 184413) | Active sludge microbial communities of municipal wastewater-treating anaerobic digesters from Hong Kong - AD_UKC117_MetaG (SPAdes)... | ecosystem: Engineered > Bioreactor > Anaerobic >... | reverse complement strand
GTTCACGCGGCGATACGCCGAACGTGCCTCTGCTGATAACGGCTGTTAACACCGCAAACTCGGCGTCCTTTTCAACGCCGCGCTGTTTCCACTCTTCAGTCAGCTCATTGCGCACGGAGATGCTGCGCAGGCGGCTGTCTATCCAGCGGTCCGAATATCCTTTTTGCCGGTACAGGGCGCGCAATCGCTCCACGGCCGCCGCCGGATCAAGAAATGCTGCCGACAGCACTTGATAACATTCCCGTTGATAGGTGATCAGTCGGTCACGCAATTCAGGTTTTACCCGGTTGGCGTTGATCCCAAAGAGAAATCCGTTGATGTAATCCAGCGGCAGACAGAGCATCACCTGCGTGCCACCTTCTTCGGGTGTTCGTGTAACACGAACACCCTGCACGATTTCCGATAGAACGGCATCGCGCTTGATTCGCTCCCATTGCCCCGGCCACGACAAGCCCATGTACTCTACCAGGGGCCGCACGGGGACATAGATTACCTGCCGGCCATCTTCATCAATGACCACCAGCGCGGTGGGTATCTCGTCGCCGTAAAAATCAACCGTTACCTCTCGGACTGGCTCTAATGACTGCTCGTTCATGGGTTCACCTCTACATGGTCTTGCATCATTGATCATTTTCCCGGATTGCGGCAAGTTTGCGTTCTTGGGAATGGAATCTTTGGTGCCGGCCACTCTAAATAGCGAACGAATGTTCTTGCTTGATTGTATCTATTTGTTCTTGATGATCAACCCGGGATCAGGCTGACAACGGCGTTAGCTATCCCGGGTTGGCTTTGAAGTTAACGTTTCCAGCATCTAGCAAAACGCTTTCGGAGCATTAAGGGGGCACAAACGGCGTTTAAAGTCCAAACGACCGTCGACAATTTGTCGACAGTCCAGGTCGCGGGGTTGCGCAGCCCCGCATGTGTCCTACGTGATCGGTTTTTATCCGCACAATGTTTGCCACCCTGCATTGCCATTACAGCAATGCAGGGTAGGATCGGCCAAACTATATAAAGTCAACCCGAAACACCCTCAATCTGTTCTTTCGGCAACTTGCCGAATATATGGCAACCTATTGTGTCAACGGGAAAGACAAGGCGTGATCTGGAAAGCACCTGCTCTGGGTGTACGTGTAATACGAACACCCAGCTGTATTTTTGCCGGAACCGCGTCTTGCCTGATCCATTTTGGTCCAAACGGCCGTTTACTTATAAGCAGACTGTCTGCAAATTACGGACAGTTCAAACGCCACAAATCAGGGATTTGCTACCTCGCCACCACCCGCGCCCGCTGCCGGTAAAAATCCAGGAGCGCCGTTTTGGACGCCGGCGCAGACCGCTTCTCCGCCAGATTATTTCTATTACCCAGAGGCTGGTCGCAATATTTACGCAGACTAAGATTTGACAAGCTCACAACCCATGTACATTTACTAGAGCCATTCGTCTTCCTATACTGCCCAGACTATTCGGGACAATGTCCCTTGTGGCTGGGACGGCCGTTCTGCCAAACTGGCAGCATGAAAACCAGACTCTTGCACGCCCTGTTGGCTCTCGCTTTGCTGTTGCCGATGGGCATAACGGCCGTTGCCGCCCAAACCACTGACTGCCCCATCACCCCCGGCAAATATGACGGCGTCATGGATGCCACCCTTAGCTACAGTGCCAGCAGCGAGTCTTCCGATGTGACACATAACACCACCATTGAATTTTCCTCCAGTGGTGAACTCCACTTCACCATTAGCTGTCAACATGTTACCGGCACAGTGATCCGCCACACTGATTTTGTTGGTCTGGGTGAAGCCACTGGCGGCGATGTCACGGTGGACACCTTTGACAGTGGTGGCTCCTGCACCCAGGTCGGCCAAATTTCTGCTGGGGAGGTCGTTCAGCAAGGTAATGGCGTTATTGAACTGCGCGTCCGTATTGATGTTGTGGAAATTCAGGGCGAATGTATTGGTGGCGGGCCAGATGGTCCGGGTTTGATGGGACCAGCCGCAGCCACAACAATCTTCATTGTGACGACCGCGCAAAGCGACCAAATAGCCGGAAATTGGCGAGTTGAATATGATAACGGCCTCACCTCGGAATCGCTTCTGCAATCTATGGCCAATTCCGGCACCATCCACATTGACAGCCGCACCTGGAGCCTGACCAAGCAGCCTAAACCCAGTGTGACCTCCATCCGTTCCACCTATCGCCAATTCTTCTTGCAAGGCATCTCCCTGAAAAATGAATATGTGGCCGTTATCAATTGGGATGAAGGCCAACCCAAAGAAGTCACTTTTACTTTGGGTGGGCAAGAACAGAAAGGGCATCTTTCCGCTGATGAAGAAACGGCTACCGCCGAATTTGATCTAGGCACCCTGCCGGTTAGCGGTCTGGATGGATATCCGCTGCAAGTGGTGGCGAAACCCCAATTTGGCGAAGCCTCGGATACGGCCGTTACCGACCAACATATCTACATCGTTCCCCTGCCACGCTGGGCTGCGCCGCTGCACTTCCAGGCTGAATCAAACGGCGACCACGTCATCTATCGCGGCCATCTCGACCTGCCCGAAAAAGCAATTGAAATACCACCAGTGACGATTCCCAACGTGGTGCCATATATCGGTGGCTCCTGGGGATTAACCCCCACCCAGCTCAAAATCACGGTGCCGGCTACTTCTGCAGGTGGTCAGCCGTACAGCGATCCTGGGCCGGAAATCAGTACCACCGGGCAGCTATTGTTAGGCAACCTTCAGGACTCGCCCTTTCATTTGCGGGCCAATGGCCACCTCACCACAACCTTACAGGCGGACGGCCTGACGTTGGCGGGCAGCAACTACACCCTGTCTCTGGCTCATCTACATCTGGAAGACAGCGTCGGACTGGGCCAGCTGCTACCCGGCGTTAATACGCTGTCCCGGACTGAAATTCCGGTTGTCAGCGCTCTGCTTCGAAGCGTGAACAACCTGGCCAACCTGAAAGGGTATGTTGACGCGGACCTGACCGGTCATGGCGAGATCAGTTCCGATAACGAAAAAATCTTCCTGGCAAAGGCGGCTGTGAAGGCGACGGTGACCGTTACGGCGCAGGCCAATTTGAACCTGCTCCAGGTTGTAGCCGGCAATGTCACCACAAACGCCGCCGGTTCGTTGGATATCGAGCTGTGGCCGGGGCAAAGAATCAGCGGGTGCAGCCTGACGCTGGGGTTCCGAACATCCCTGGTGGCGCTGGGCAAACAGCTATATCAGCCAGTGGATGAAAAATTCCCCGTTCCCTTACCCGGCTGCAGCGCCGCAGCTACCGGCGTAAACAAGCCCCTCGCCCTGGCACGCCTGGCACCCTCGCCGCGGCTGTCTGGCGGTCATACCCTGACTTTGCAACCAGAACAAACCGTTTTTCATATGAGCCAGGTGAATGACCTGCCGGAAAGCACGCTGGTGCAGAACGGCAGTTGGCTGGCGGCGCCGGCGTTGGCGGTGGCCCCTAACGGTGCACAGGCGCTGGCCTGGAACAGTGGCGTGCCGGGCGCAATCCCGGATCAGGTCAAGGTGCGCTGGGCCACGGCTGACGGCTGGAGCGAGCCCTTGACCCTGAGTACCCAGCCCGCCTTTGCCCCGGTGACGGCTTTCGACGGCCGTTCCCAACTGCTCGTGCTCTGGACAGAAGCCCACACAGCGGATGACAACTTATCTCCGGCGTATGTGCAGGGGATGGAAATTGGCTGGGCGCTGGTGGATGTGGGCGACGGCCGTGTCAGTCAACAAGGCACACTCACCAACAACAACCTTTTCGATTTTGGCCCAAAGCTGGTTCCCGCCCCTGACAGCAGCGTCTGGGCCGTCTGGCAGCACAGCCCTGGCAGCCAGTTGGTGGGTACGGCCGAATCACCCAATGCCCTGCACGCCGCCCGCTGGGACGGCGCGGGCTGGTCAGACGTGGAAACCGTCACCGGCGAACTGGTGGGCACGCTCGCCTGGCAGGCCGCCGCCGGCAGCAATCTCTGGCTGGTGGCCGATGGGGATATGGACGGTGATTTGACCACGCCTGAAGATCGTGAACTGTTTGCCTATACACGCAGCGGAGGTCGGTGGACTGCCGCGCAGCTCACGCACAACGACGTTCCGGATACAGCACCGCTCCTGGCAGCCGCTCCTGACGGGCAGCCTGCCCTGGCCTGGATACAGGGTGATGCGGTGGTGGGTGTGCGCGGTAATCTGACCGCCCAACCCTCTACCTGGCTAGGGCAAGAGGTGCAGGTGACGACCCTTTTAAGCAACGGCCGTCTTCTGGCAGGCGAAGACGGTGAAATGCAGCTTCTCTGGCCGGAAGTGTCGGCACAGGGGCAGGACATCCTGCAATCCCGGCGGGATCCGGCAACGGGCGCGTGGAGCAATCCCGCACCTTTATTCAACACGGCAGAAAAGCGCGCCTCTCTTGCAGCAGCACTGGCGGCCAACGGCGATTTGCTGCTGGCAATGACGCGCACGGATGTCATTCATGAGCCAGCCACACTGGACAATGGCCAAACGGTTGAGTTCGCTACCAGTAGCGAGCAAGCCGATGTAGTGCTGACGACCCTGCCCGACGCATTTAGCCCTATCACCAGCCAGTCCGGTGCGACGAATCTGCCGGTCAGCGCAAACGACCGTATTCCCTGGCTTTGGCTGGGGTTAGGCGGCGGCTTCATTTTGGTTGTAGGCGTAGCCGTTTGGCTGCGCCGCCGCAAAACGTAAACCTGTGTCCTGAAAGGAGTGTGTCCGATGAAACTTCCCTTTTTTTCTAGAAGTAAACTGTTGGTTTTGCTGCTGTTGGCGGCGGTGTTGATCGCCTGCGGCAGCGACGGTAACGAGAATTCAGCCAGCACGAATGGCGTGGTAGATGGCGCAACGTCGGCTACAAACGCCGACGCCGAAACGACCGATTCGCCTCCCGCGGCTGCGTCCGACAGCGAGCCAGAGGAAATGACGTTCACTACCGTCACCGATGCGGATGAAGGTGAAGATTTGCCGCCGACGCCCAATGCCGCCGAATTGGCGGCGACGCAGGCGGCGCTGTTGCCCCCGCAGGGACCGGTTGACGCCTGTGCGCTGCTCTCCGAAGAGGAAGCGGCCGCATTTCTAGGTGTCGGAATTACCTCTGTGGAAAAAGATGAGAATACACACACAGGGGAGTGCAAGTACATCGCGCAAACCGTAACCGATCGTCTCTATTTGAAAATAGCGTGGACACCCAACTTTGGCGCCGGCGACTATGCGTTCCTTAAATCGGCCGGCGCCGCACCGCGGGAAGAAGGCAGCGACATCGGGGATGACTATTACATTCGCAGCGAGACAGATGGGGTGTATCTGTATGTGGTGCGTGGAGAACAATACCTACGCCTGAGTGTGGCCTCCGCCTGGCACGAGCCGGATGAGCCGTTGAAGGAGTTGGCGCGGCAACTGCTGGCAGAAATTCCGCCGACGGAATGATTTGCCCTTGCCAGCCCACCACACATTGTCCCTTGAGGCCGTGACGACCGTTCCCTTAGTAGTAATGATATTTCAGCAAAAAACGGAGGCAAGACATGAATACACAACAAGTAAGACGGGCTGAGGCAATAAGCACAAAGCTGTTACGGCCGTTTCTCGTCACACTCGTCATCGTTGCGCTGATCATCACCGGGCTGACCGCCATCGCGCGGGCGCAATCTGCCCCGGCAGCCGTTTCTGCCACGGCCGCGCAAACCGGCAGCGGCTTCACGTTTCAGGGACAGCTTCAGGATGGCGGCAATCCGGTCAACGCTGCCTGCGACATCCAGGCCGAGTTATGGGATGCTGCAACCAACGGCACACAGGTAGGCAGTACGCAGACGGTGACTGATGTGGCGGTGGTAGACGGCCGTTTCACCATAACCCTCAACCCCAACAATGAATTTGGCACGGCAGCCTTCAATGGACAAGAACGCTGGCTGGAAATTGCCGTGCGCTGTCCGGCCGGCAGCGGCGGCTACACCACCCTGCAGCCGCGCCAGCCGTTAACGGCCGCCCCCTACGCCCAAAGTCTGCTGCCCGGCGCCGTCATCAGCGGCAGCATCGGCACGGGAACTAACGCCATGCTCTCCCTCAGCAATATGGATAGCAACGGTGTGGGCCTGCGTATCTTTGACACGGGCTTAGATGGTGTTTTTGTAGATCGCGCCGGACGCGATGGCGTTTATGTCGGCTCGGCCCAGCAAGATGGGCTTTTTATCTGCTCGACCGGAAACGAAACAGGGTGTACGCCAAGCGATCTTTCAAATGGGATAGAAATCGGTTCCACACAGGATCATGGTATTTACATCGATCATGCCAGCGGGCAATACGATGGTTGGAACGGTTCTGACGGCATCTTTATCTGCAGTGTAGGACCTTACACCGATTGTGTGCCTAGCTCGCTTTCGTACGGTATCGAAATAGGCCATGCGTATGCAGGGGTAGGCGTTAGCGACTCAACCATTGCTTTTCATGCAGTCAATCCCAGCTTCTATGGCCTTGCCGTTACCAGTGCCAGCGCAGGTGTGTGGCTGGGTCAGGTTGGCGTAGGCATAGATGTCGCAGAATCTGCCATTGGATTACAGGTGCAAAACGCAACAGATGACGGCGTGCGAATCGCCAGCGCCGACGACAATGGGGTTACAGTTGGCAGCAGTACGAATGCCTTCTGGACGTCTTTCCCAAGCGCCGATGGTCTTTATGTCCAATCTGCTGGTTTCAACGGCGTGGATGTCACCGGCAGCAACCTGGCTGGTTACTTTGGCGGTGCCGTACAGATTACCGGCGGTTGTACGGGCTGTACGCTGGCGAACTTTGGTATCAATACAGGCCAGACGCCACTTGAACCAGGAGACGTGGTTGTCTTGACCGGTTCCCAACTGAGCCATGTGGACAGTACGCCCATGCTGCTGGAAGTGGCGCAGGCAGAGGGCCAGGGTGCGGTTGTGGGCGTGGTCATGGGACGTGCCGAAGAAGTGACCGTCGAAAATCTTCGCCCGGAGGAAGTGGGTCGGCGGCTAGTGCCGCGTGAAGGGGCAGCCCAACCGGGCGATTTTGTCACCATCATTACTTATGGCTTGGCGCCAGTGCGGGTGGACAGCCTGAACAACCAAATTTCCGTTGGTGAGCGTTTAACGGCTGGAGAAAACGGCCGTGCCCGCACCCTGCAAACCGTCGAAATCAACGGTGTTACGCTCAACGAGGCCGCGCCTGTGCTGGGTATCGCGCTGGAAGCAGGCGACACGAACGGCGATGGGCTGGTCTGGGTGCTGGTCAACCCAAATTGAGGAGGTGGCCTACATGAAGCGATTCTTGCTGCTCACTCTGATACTCATCCTGCTGGCTGCCGTGTCCCTGGCGCTGGCGCAAACAGGTGGCTACTCCTTGGACTGGTGGACAGTGGATGGGGGCGGTGATGTGAGCAGCAACGGCCGTCACACCCTCCAATCCACCATCGGCCAGCCAGACGCGGGGGAGATGGGAAACGGCCGTTACGCACTCCTCACCGGTTATTGGGATGGTCCCAGCCAATATGACGTTTATTTGCCGGTCGTGATACGGCCGTAAAGGAGAGCACAATCATGCCCAGGAAAAATCACACCATCATTAACCCAGCCATCGGCCACCGCATTACCTTTTTGCAAACGGCCGCGCAAACCAACGGCGAGCTGCTGCAAATCGAATATGAGGTGGAACGGCCCGAAAGTGAACCGGCCATTCCGCTGCACAAGCATCTCAAATGCGAAGAAAGATTTGAAACGGTTCATGGTAAACTGGGCGTAGTAGTGGATGGCATACAGCACCTGCTGGATGTTGGCCAAAACATCATCATCGCGCCGGGTACGCCCCACACTTTTTGGAATGCGGGTGACAGCGAGCTGCGTTTCATCACCGAGGTGCGCCCGCCAGGCGACCTGCAAACCTACTGGGAAACGATCTTCGGCCTGGCGCAGGACGGCAAGGTGAACGGCAACGGCCTCCCCAACCTGCTGCAACTGGCCGTCGTGGCCCCGCTGGCCGACAGCTACGATCCGCGCACGCCGGTGGTGGTGACCAAGGCCTTGGTGGCGGTGTTGGGCGGTATCGGCCGGTTGCTGGGGTACAAGGCACGTTACCCGCAGTATAGTGCGTAAATGACAACGACCACAGTTACAGAACGAACCAAATTTGAGCGAATAACCTGGCTTACCCGCTTGTTGTGGGTAGCAGCCGCTTTGCTTGCTCTGGTTTTGATCGGTACGGCCGTCCCCCATCGCTATGCCTCATTAGCAGCGAGCAATGATGGCTTCGCACCCACTGCGCGCGATTTAGGGCTTTCGCTGCCCCTCCTTGCTGGTTTCTTAACAGCGCTGGAAACAACGACCTGGCTTGGTTTTATCATTGTTGCCGGAATCATTGCCTGGCATAAAGCCAGCCATTGGCTTCCCTTGTTGATTACCATCACCTTGACTTACCTTGGAGCCATGCCCCCACTGGTAGATGGCCTAGTTGCCGCCGATCCTGTCTGGCAGGCGTTTATCCCGCTGCTGCGAACCCTTGTCTACACCGGCATGTTAGCCATGCTTTGTCTCTTTCCAGACGGCCGTTTTGTCCCCGCGTGGTCTCGCTGGTATTTGGCGGCCTGGTTTATTTTTGTCCTGATTTTCTGGCGTTTCGTCTCAACTGTCTTTTTAGACATGTCTATGATCCCTGATTCGCCGACCTTGCCCAACGGGTTGGTGCTGCTTGCGATTGGCATCCTGGCAACCGTCGGCCTGCTCTTTCAAATCTTTCGCTATCGTAACCACGCTTCTGCTGAACAGCGTCAACAAACAAAATGGTTTTTGTATGGTCTATTACTGCTAAATGTCTCCAGTTTGGGGAATGGACTTTCGCTTTCATTGTTCCCAATTTTTCGTGAGACGGATTCTGGAAAATTTCTCTATACACTGGGGATAGAGACAATACTTATGTTGGCCGGAATCGGTTTCTCTTTGAGCATCGCTTTTGCCATTTTGCGTTATCGCCTCTGGGATATTGACGTTCTCATCAATCGCACGCTGGTATACGGCACGTTAACGATAGGCACGATGGGAATTTACGTGCTGATGGTGGGTGGCTTTGGTGCCCTGTTGCCAGCACATCAGGGGCAAACGGCCGCATTTATTTTGGCAACCGGTCTCGTTTTGGTTACGATACGGCCGTTACATACCCAACTGCAAACTGCGGCCAATCGACTGTTTCCGCTGCCCGCCGCACCGCTTCATAAAAAAGATGGCTCTCAGGAGACCGAATTAACCATTAACCGTTCACCATTCATCATTCACCACTTTCTCTTCCGACTGATATGGATAACGCTTACAGCCGCTTCCCTGCTCTGGTTCGCCGCCAACGTACCCACCTTCTACCGCCAGGTGACCAATGCCGCGCCCGCCGCGCCCGGCTGGTATCCTGTGACTACCGCCGGGCTGGACGTGCTGTTTGTGGGACTGTGTACCGCCGTCGCCCTGCTTATCTTTCGCCGCCAGCCTGATAACCGCATGGCCTGGCTCGCCGCGCTGGTGCTGGTTATCTGGGGCGCTTACAATGGCCTGCTCATCCAGACGAAGGGTGCCATTTTAGGCGATCTGAATGACAACCCCGGTCTCATTTATTACGCCACTGAACTGGTGACACTGGCCGGCTACATGGGCTGGATGCTCTTTTTCTACCTTTTCCCTAACGGCCGTTTTGTACCGCGCTGGACAAAGATAACGGCCGTGGGCTGGCTGCTCTTCTCCGGCAGCTGGTATCTGTGGCCCACATCGCCCTACACGCCTGACAACTGGCCGGACTGGTTGTTTGGCCCGGTGCTGCTGACGCTGTGGGGTAGCTTTTTGGTGGCGCAAATCGTGCGCTACCGGCGCTTTTCCTCCCCAACGGAACGGCAGCAGACCAAATGGGTGCTCTATGGCATCGCTATCGCCGTTCTGACAGCGCCGCCAATCTGGCTGGCATTTGGCACTGTCTATGAAATCCCGCTGGCCGACTGGTCGCGCCACCTTTTTGTACAAACAGCGGGCATTGTTGGTATCGCTGCGATTCCATTGACAATTGGCATTGCGGTTTTGCGCCATCGCCTTTTTGACATTGACGTTCTTATCAACCGCACGTTGGTCTATGGCGGCCTGACGGGGATCACCATCGGCATCTACGTGCTGCTGGTGGGCGGTGTGGGGTCGCTGCTGCAAACACAGGGCAGTGCCGCAGTTGCTTTTGTGGCCACGGGCGTGGTGGCTGTGCTCTTTCAACCGCTGCGGGTGCGTTTGCAAACGGCCGTAAACCGCCTGATGTACGGTCAGCGCGACGATCCGGTGGGCATGCTGACCCATCTGGCACAACGGTTGGAAACGGTAGACAGGCCCGAACGCATCCTGCCTACGCTGGTAGAAACAATTGCCACTGCCCTGAAGCTGCCCCACGTTTCGCTCTGGCTGCCCAAAGATGAACGGCGGTGGGAACCTACGGCCGTTTTTGGACCGCAGACCGATGACCTGCAAATGATTCCCCTGCTGCACCAGAACCGGGAAATTGCCCGTCTCTTTGTGGCCCCGCGTGGGCCAGGCGAACGCTTCTCACGCGAAGATGAGCGACTTCTAACAGCCATCGCTCAACTGTCGGCCACAACGGTGCAGGCGGCGCAATTGACCTTTGAATTGCAGCAGTCGCGGCGGCAGCTGGTGACCAGTCGTGAAGAGGAGCGCCGTCGCCTGCGCCGTGATTTGCACGACGGGCTGGGGCCAGTGTTGGCGGCCGTGGCTTTGCAGGCGGACACCGCCCGCGATTTGGCCAGGACAGACCCGGACGAGACGCAGGCAATTCTCAACACCATCATGAACCAGGCGCAAACGGCCGTTTCTGATGTGCGGCAACTGGTCTATGGCTTACGCCCCCCGGCATTGGATGAACTAGGGCTGACGGGAGCGCTGCGCCAATCGTTCCAGGCTTACCAGCATCAACTGAAGATTCAAATTGAGTGTGGCGACCTGCCGCCATTGCCCGCTGCTGTTGAGGTTGCGGCGTATCGCATCGTGCAGGAGGCGGTAAACAATGTGGCGAAACATGCCCGGGCTGTGCATTGTCGGGTCGATATCATGGTGGAAGCCGGATTGAAACTGGTCATTGAGGATGATGGCATCGGGTTAGGAGAAACGGCCGTTTCTGGCGTCGGGCTCATTTCCATGAAGGAGCGGGCGGCGGAATTGGACGGAACCTGCGCCATTGAACGACTATCAGGTCGGGGAACGCGGGTAACGGCCGTACTGCCGCTGCCATCTGATATCAATCAATAATTGTGGTCGCTTGCGCGAAAAGGATTATGATGACATGGGGCCTCTTGACTATTTTCTGCGCGTTCTGGTCAATATCATCATGGCCATGGTTTTAGGCAGCTTGATGATAGGCCTTTTTGGTTTATTGGTTGCTGGTCAGGAAGGATTGGTGAACGGCATGGTTTGGGGCGCAGCCTTTGGAATTCTCGGCGGGCTGGCTGTAACCAGCACGTTTGACAGCCTGGCATTCTGGAATGGCTTTTTCAGTCGTTTCACTAAATCCAAGTTCGAGGATACACCGGACGACAGGAAATAGCGGTTGCTCATCGCGTTGTTTAGAGAGAGATATTTATGATGGAAAGCAGTATCCAATTACTCATTGTCGATGACTCAGAACCGTTCCGGGTCGGTCTGCGGGCGCTGATCAAGGCCACGGCGGATATGGCGCTGGCGGGCGAGGCTGAGAACGGCCGTGACGCCATTGCTTTTGCTGAACGCTTGCAGCCCGACGTGATTCTTATGGATCTGCACATGCCGGACGTAAACGGTATCGAGGCCACGCGTCAGATTGTGCAGACCAGCCCCCACATCGCCATCCTGGTACTGACGATGGTCGACGATGATGACTCCCTCTTTGCCGCGATGCAGGCCGGTGCCCGGGGCTATTTACTGAAAGGTGCCGCCAAAAGCGAGGTGCTGCGCGCCATTCGCGACGTGGCCGCCGGGGCGGCCATCTTCAGCCCGGCCATTGCCAGCCGCATGATGAGCTACTTCAGTCAGATACGGCCGTCCCTGGCGACGGCCTTTCCTGAACTCACCGAACGGGAACAGGAAATTTTGCAGCTGATGGCCCGGCATCTGACCAATGCGGAGATTGCCCGGGAACTGCACCTCAGCCCTAAGACGGTGCGCAACTACACCTCCAACATTTTTGCCAAACTGCAGGTAGCCGACCGCGCCGAGGCTATCATCCGGGCGCGAGATGCGGGTTTGCATGAGTGAACGGTTTTGTTAACCCGCCACCGGCTGTATTCGCTGCCGGTAAAAATCCAGGAGCGCCGGTTTGGACGCTGGCGCAGACTGTTTCTCGGCCAGATACTGGCGATATGTCTGCACCTCCGTCAGATTTTTCCCGTCAACCAGGGTTCCATTGCCATATTGCAGCGGTTGCTTAACCGCCGTGCTGCCATTGGTCGGGCTGGCTGCTTTGCCGTTGGCTTGACCGTTGCTTTTGCGCGTCACGGGACGGCCGTTCGCCACGGCAACCTGCTGCGGATGAATCCCATTGTCCTGGGCGGAGTCGTTCTTGGGTTTGGCAGTTCCGTTGGACACACCGTTCTGCTCGCTCGCCGTCGCGACTAACAAATAGGGAGCAGGCTGCCCAACGGATTGCTGATGCACCATCATGCGCAGCACGTCCCAGGCGTGGAGATAGGCCAAAACGGCCGTTGCCATCCGCCGCGCTTCGTACAGCTTAAACGTGACGTTGACTTCCACTTTTGCCGGGCCGTTCGGTGTGATCGCCCCGGTGGGGGTCAATTTTCCCGGCCCGCTTTTCAGTTCCACGTACACATTTTCACCTTTGACGGCAACGGACAACACCCGGCTGGTAGCTGGGTGACCATTTTTCGGCGGTGTGCCCTTATATTCTCTGTGACTGAAGCTTTGCTCGCCACGCGCCAGGGCACCAAAAATAACCCGCGCATCTTCAACATCGATGAAGGCATTGGCAAATCCTTGTTTATTCATGCCCTGGCCTTTAACGTAATTGCCGGCAAACAGCCGCAGTTTCCCAATGGCCAGCGCATCCTCGACGTGCAGAAAGCGTGATTGAGTAACATGGCTGTACAGGCGAACACGGGTAGGGGAGGGAGAGGTTTGGTTATTCATGGGGGAGTCTCCTGATAATGTGAATTTCTTGGTGTGGGATTTTTGAGCCAACCTGGTTACAGGACACCTGCTTACATGGCGCAAACTGGCTCTTGGTCTAGGTTCTTCTTCAAATTGCGCGAGATATTCGTGCAGGCGGTCTTCTAAAGGGTTCATAGCATCTACTTCGCATAGTTCTGGGAATAAAACAAACAACTACCTTACTGCCAACCAAACCGACAAGGGTGCGCTCGATGACTGGCGCCAGCCGGTTTGTCAACCATTCATGCGCAAATTCGTTACGCACCACCACAACCCAGAAAGTAGGGGTGCTGGGAGCAATCAAGATGCGGCTGTCTACCAGCCAGGTGTTAAAGGTCGCTTTGGTCATCTGGTGGCGCAGATCGGCAAGCACAAGCGGCCACACCTTGTCGGGGGCAGCAACAAGAGGGGAGAAAACGGGTTGTGAAACGATAGATTCGATCATCATCATAGGCACGTCCGGAAAATGAGGATAGGTTTCAAACTGCGGCGAATGCTAGGCAAAACGACCGTTCACCTCAAAGCGTCCACAAAACAACGAACGCTTTGCCAGCATACGCTCAGCCATGCTCAACTGTTACGCGGATAGTTGACTCAACAGCAGCCGCGGCCGCGGCACGGGCGGCGGCGCAGATTTATGCAAGTCAGCAGGTTCGTGTGCTTCATCGCACTCATCATGCTTCGCCTGCTTCCCGTTCAGATGCGTGCTGATGGCCGCAACCCCGTTTGGCTTTTCCTGCCCGTGGCCGTGGCTGTGGCTATTGTCGATTGGCGAATGGCCATTGGTGAAAAGCGATGCCTGCTGGGGGAAACGGCCGTTGTCGCCGTTGTTCACGATTAAACGATCTGGCACCAGTAACGGCCGTTGGGCATTCCCATTTACATGCCCATCATCATTCAGGTGACCATTGCCGCCTGCTACAACAGCCACTGCCTCCTCCGGCTCTTCTTCCACCATTTGGTAATCGCCAATAATGATATTGGCCTGGCGCAGGCTGGCGTTGGCTTCGGCAAAGGCCTGCTGCAAGCTGTGGGCCTCAATCTGCACATCGCCGGTGATAATTTTGGCCAGCGTGGCCACCAGGTCGCCGGAAGTGAGGTCGTCGAGTTCCGCCAGGCTGTCATCGCCCACGGTGTCGCCGTTGACGCGCAAGGCCGCAGCCACTTTGGCGGCCACCAAACGCAGGGCGTCTTCCTGGATGGTCTGTTCATAAGCGAAGAAGTAAACCTTCACTGGCTCCGTCTGGCCAATGCGCCAGGAGCGGCGGCTGGCCTGCAGGACGGTGTAAACGCTGTAGTCGATAGCCATCCAGACGATGGTCGGGAAATCGAGCAGGTCAATGCCGGTCTCCACTTTGCGCGGATGAGTGATGATCACATCCACACCAGCTTTGACCTGCTTTTCCACCCACTTTTCGCGTTTGTTGGGTGCGGCCCGGAGGATAGCTGCCTTGAGTCCGGCGGCTTCCAGCATCGCTTTCCACTCCGGCTGGATATCCAGCGTATCCGTCTGCTGGCACAACAGCAGGACACGGCGACCCTGGGCTTTCTCTTGCAGGCACAGTTCGATAATTTCTTCCTCTTTAGGACCAACAAAATCCTCCGGCAAGGCGGGCACGGAAGCCACCACGTCACCGGTGCGCGGGCACTCGACCACCTTGGCCCGGCGCGGCGAATCGGGCCAGAAGAGCAGGGCGTAGAGGTATCCGGCCAGCAGCGACTTGTCGCCGCGAATGAGCCGCTCCTTGAGCTCTTCCTTCAACTGCTCCTTCAGGGATTCGTAGCGCACCGCCTGTTCCGGAGCCATAGGCACAGAAACCGGGATTTCGGTGTAGTCAGGCAGAGGAAAACCCATATCCCCCAATGACAGGAAGACCGACCGGTTCAGCAACCAGGGCAGCATCGCCGGGCTGCCGCCGGGCAGCTCCTTGAAGCGCACGTTGGAGCGGCTGTTGGCTGTTTGGCTGCCATCTTCATCGAGGGTGATAGTTTCAATCCGCTGCAGAATGCCGTAGGCTGAAACCCAATCCCGGCTGCGCAGGCGGCGCTGGCCGGTGGCCTCCGGGTCCACGTAGGCTCTGCCCATTTCTGGGGCCAGACGGAAGAGGAGATAAAAGAGGCTGGACGCTTTGCCGCCATAGATGGTGCCGGTAAGGGCCACCACCTTTTGCGCCGCCTGGGCCAGGTGGTGCATAGCGTATCCCTGGTCGCTATCAAAGCCTTTGTACTGATGAACCTCATCCACTAACAGCAGATCCAGCTTCCCGTTGCCCCGTTTCTTGATGTAACCAGCCAGCGGCACCTTGCCATAGCCGAATGTGTCACGCACGACCGTACCGTGCCATTTTTCTAACTCATGAAAAGGCACTGGCTGGCCTTCATTGGTGTAGCTGCGGATGAGTCGCTCGCGTTGGGCGTACAACTTGAAGCTGCCACGCACCTGGGAATCACTGCGGCGGCGGGTGAACTGGTAGAGTGGGGAGCGGCACTGCTCGTTGCTGCATGTCCACGTGGCGGTCTTGAGTTCGTTGACGATTAACGGCCGTCCGCTGCGGAACTGGGTTTCGCCGCACACGGGGCAGCGAATGCCGCGCTGCTGCAGGGCCAGGATTTGTTTTTCGGTAAAAGGTCGTTCTTCGGTGGGGAGATCCATCAATTTACGCGCGGATATCACATTGCCCCACGGCCGTTTAATATCGCTGTACCCCTTGCTGCCATAGTTGTGTCTGGCCGGGCCACCGTAGTCGTAGGCGTGTTCCCAGCCCGAAGAGCT
>Ga0209607_1002153_pt1 | contig 15975 bp, 10 predicted proteins | sample AD_UKC117_MetaG_FD_184413 | JGI IMG/M metagenome (GOLD analysis project Ga0209607, IMG submission 184413) | Active sludge microbial communities of municipal wastewater-treating anaerobic digesters from Hong Kong - AD_UKC117_MetaG (SPAdes)... | ecosystem: Engineered > Bioreactor > Anaerobic >... | reverse complement strand
TGGCTGATGATGGGGCTCATCCCGTGATAGCGCAGTCCGCCCGCGTGGATCGGGTCCGGCATGAAGTCGTGGCCCAAGGTGTGCATCTTGAGCAGCGGCGTCAGGCCTGCGACATCGCCGAAGTCGTAGGCGTAGACCCCCTGGGTCAGTGACGGGCACGACGCCGGCTCGACCGCCCGGATGATCGGCCCGGCCCCGCCCGCGGCCAACTTCTCGCGGATGAACGGGAAGGTCAGCCCGCCGAAGTTCGAGCCGCCACCGGTGCAGCCGACGATGAGGTCCGCGGTCTCGCCGATCTTCGCGAGCTGCAGCAGTGCCTCCTCGCCGATGATCGTCTGGTGCAGCACCACGTGGTTGAGGACCGACCCGAGCGCATAGTTCGCGTCCGGGTCCTGCGCGGCGACCTCGACCGCTTCCGAGATGGCCAAGCCGAGAGAGCCGGGGGAGTCCGGGTTCGTCGCCAGCACCGCACGCCCCGCGTCCGTGAGGTCCGAGGGTGAGGGGTGGATCGTCGCGCCGAAGGTCTCGATCATGATCTTGCGATAGGGCTTGCCGTCATAGGAGGCGCGAACCTGCCAGATCTCGCACTCGAGCCCGAACTGCGCGCAGGCAAAGGCCAATGACGTGCCCCACTGTCCGGCACCCGTCTCGCTCGTCAGCTTCTTGATGCCCGCCTTCGCGTTGTAGTAGGCCTGCGGCACAGCGGTGTTCGGCTTGTGGGAGCCGGCCGGCGAGACACCTTCGTACTTGTAGTAGATCCGAGCGGGTGTCCCCAGCGCCTTCTCCAGACGGTGCGCGCGGTACAGCGGCGACGGCCTCCAGAGGCGATAGACCTCCTGCACCTCCTCGGGGATGTCGACATAGCGCTCCGTCGTGACCTCCTGCGCGATGAGGTCCATCGGGAAGATCGGTGTCAGGTCGTCAGGTCCGACCGGTTGCCCGGTGCCCGGGTGCAGCGGCGGCGGAGGTGGAGTGGGCAGGTCGGCGAGGAGGTTGTACCAGCGGGTCGGCATCTCCGACTCGTCGAGGATCACCTTGTGCTGTTGGACTGCCACTCTTGCGCCTTTCGTCGGTTGCCCGGCCCACCCGGGAGTTTGCGGCACATCGTGCCCGGCCCCGCGGCATACCGGAACGGGGAGTCCACGGGTTGGCGACGACGCACGTCAGTCCGCGACGTGACGAGCTGATGTCATCGCTCTGACCTGCTGACGACACGAAGTCGCGACCTTCCACGTTGATGTCGGGCCGCGATCGCGACTGCCGCCCGGTGGCTGGGGGAATGGCTGTCAGGGGTCAGTGGTTGACTTCGGGGCGATGACGACGATCACAGGAGGCCGCCGATGAGCATGCAGCAGGGCTGGCAGGTGATGCGGAGCATGTCGCGCGACTCCAGCGTCAAGGAGCAGACTCTCGCCGAGGGCACGACCAAGCGGGTCATGTCCTATGCGCGGCCCTACCGAGGCCGGATCGCCGCGTTCCTCGTCCTCGTCGTCATCGACGCCGTCCTCGTCGTCGCCACCCCGTTGATCCTCAAGTCGCTCGTCGACGACGGGGTCGTCCCCGGCGACCGACAGGTCGTCGTGCGGCTTGCTGTGCTCGTCGCAGGGCTGGCTCTCCTCACGGCCATCGTCGCCCTCGCCGAGCGCTGGCTGTCCTCCCGGATCGGTGAGGGCCTGATCTACGACCTGCGCACCCAGGTCTTCGGCCACGTCCTGCGCCAGCCGATCGCCTTCTTCACCCGCGCGCAGACGGGGGCCCTGGTCTCCCGGCTGGGGCAGGACGTCATCGGCGCGCAGCAGGCCTTCACGTCGGTCCTGTCCAACACCGTGAGCAATGCGATCTCGCTGGTCCTCATCCTCGTGGCCATGGCCAGCCTGTCCTGGCAACTCACCCTGGGCGCGGTGCTCCTCGTGCCCCTCTTCCTCGTCCCCGCCAAACTGATGGGGCGCCGACTGGCCGACCTCAGCCACCAGCAGATGGGGCTCAACGCTGATCTCTCGTCCCGGATGACCGAGCGGTTCAACGTCGCCGGTGCGTTGTTGGTCAAGTTGTTCGGGCGGCCCGCCACCGAGGACGAGGAGTATGCCGCGCGCGCCGCCGGTGTGCGCGACATCGGCGTCCGGATCGCGATCAACCGAGCGGTCTTCTTCGTGGCCCTCACGACCGTCGCGTCGCTGGCAACCGCCATGGTCTATGGCTTCGGCGGCATCCAGGCGATCGAGGGAGTGCTCACGGTCGGCACCCTCTTTGCGCTCACTGCGCTGCTCGCCCGCCTCTACGGCCCCCTCACCGCGATCTCCAATGTGCGCGTCGACATCATGACCGCGCTCGTCAGCTTCCAGCGGGTCTTCGAGGTCCTCGACCTCCAGCCGCTCGTCGCCGAGGCTCCCGACGCCCGTCACCTTCCCAGTGGCCCGGTCGGGGTGGAACTGCGCGATGTGTCCTTCAGTTATCCGTCAGCAGACAGGGTCTCCCTCGCCTCCCTGGAAGGAGTCGCCCTCGGAGACCGGCTCGGTGGAGGTGCGGTGCTGCGTGGCATCGACCTCACCGTCGAGCCGGGGCAGCTCGTCGCCCTTGTCGGCCCGAGTGGTGCCGGCAAGACGACCCTGACCGGGCTCGTCGCGCGGCTCTATGACCCCGATGCCGGCTCGGTCCGGATCAACGGCGTGGACCTGCGGGACGCCACACTGGCCTCGATCAGCGACACGGTCGGGGTCGTCACCCAGGAGGCGCACCTCTTCCACGACACCATCCGTGCCAACCTTGCGTATGCCGCGCCGGAGGCCACCGACGCGCAGATGTGGGCCGCCCTCGAGGCCGCGCAGGTCCGCCGGCTGGTGGAGTTGCTGCCCTCCGGGCTCGACACCGTGGTGGGTGACCGCGGGCACCGCCTCTCCGGCGGCGAGAAGCAGCGGCTGGCCATCGCCCGGCTGCTGCTGAAGAGCCCCGGCCTGCTGGTGCTCGACGAGGCGACCGCGCATCTGGACAGCGAGTCGGAGGTCGCTCTCCAGCGAGCGCTCGACGAGGCCTTGCGCGACCGGACGGCGATCGTGATTGCGCACCGCCTGTCGACCGTGCGGGGTGCCGACCAGATCCTCGTCCTGGCCGACGGGAAAATCGTCGAACGCGGCACGCACCTCGAATTGCTCGAGCGCAGTGGCCTCTATGCCGACCTCTATCGCACCCAGTTCGCGACCGAGTCGGTCCGGATCTGACGGTCGCGATCCAGCTCGTAGGCAGCGAGCACGACAAGCGCAGCGGTCCACGCCAGCGGCGCTGGGCCGGCCGGGGCGCCGTCGTTGAGCACCTTCTCGGGCAGTGACCCCCACGGCGTGCGGATGCTGTCGAGCCAGGTCAGCCACTGTTTGGCCAGCGGCGCGCGACCGGACGACGCAGCGTTGAAGGCAACCAGTGCCGTTTGCGGGGTCCACGACTCCCCGTGTTGCCACCAATCGGTCCCGGGTGCCAGTCCACCGCTGGCTCGAGCCGCCCCTTGCTGATAGCCCAACCAGGCCTCGAGCACGGCGGGCTGCTCGTCGGTGAAGGGTGGCATGAGCATGGCGGTGCCGGCGTCTCGACCGCCCCGGTCGCCGTGCCGCTGGAAGGTCGGCCCGAAGTGGCTGAGGATGACCGGCTCGAACGCTGCCGCTGCCGACGCGGCCCTCGCCGCTCGTCCGGGATCGTCCAGCGTGGTGAAGAAGGTGGCGGCGCCCCGCAAGCCGGCGAGCATCGGCGCGACGAGTCCGAGCGAAGCTCGTGACTGCTCCACCTCCCAGAAATCAGCGGTGACGACCGGCAAGGTGGTGCCGGCGGACGTCGAGGTGAGCAGGTGGTCGAGGCAGCCCGTCGCGAGGCGGCGGAGATCCACGGCGAGCGACGGTTGTGCCTCCAGCAGGCGGCCCAGGCCGATCGCTGTCAGGGACCCCAGCGCCCAGAGCACCCAGCCGGGGCCGTCGGACTGCGCCGGCCGCGCATCGGGGACACCCGACCCGTCGAGCAGATAGCGCGACTCGAGACCTCCTCCCGGCAGTTGGAGGGGCGCGAAGAAGCGCAGCGCCGCGGCCGCCTCCTCGAGATGACCAGCGCAGGCCAGCGCGAGTGCGCCGAAGGCGGCGTCGCGCGGCCATGAGTAGTTCCACTTCATTCCCGCGCCGGCAGCCAGGGCGCCGCTGGGCGCGGTCAATCGGCGCAGGTCGAGCAGGGCCGACCGCACCATGTCCTCGATGTCGGTGCCGCGCCCGGGCACGCTGCCCGAGACCAGCCACTCCTGGTTGAGCAGGTCGAGTTCGGCTCGAGCGCCTCGGTTGGTCAGGTGCGCGGCATACCAATCGGGCGCGGTGTGGAGCCGTGGCACCCCCGGGCCCCAGACGTGGGTCGCGCCGGCGGTGATGGTCGCGACCGCCAACCCGGCACCGGCGGCCAGGACCCAGCGCCGATCCGGTCGGGTCACCCGACCCGCACCACGGTCGGCCCAAGCCATGCCGTGGAGTCTGGCACATGCGGCCGCGGACTCAGCCGTCCTCCTCGTCCCAGACGCGGACCTTCTTGGGCCTGGGCGGGCTCTTCGCCGCCCCGTCACCGGCCACGTCCTCGGCTTCCATCCGCAGTTCCCGGCGAATCCCGAACCAGATGAGCACCAAGCCCAGCGGCATCGTCAGCCACCACTGGTAGGCGTAGGCCTGGTGTGGGCCGAGCGATCGATCGGGGGGGTCGAGGGGCGTCGGGGCGGGTGCCACGTCTCCCGAGGCGCTGCGCTCCTCCTGGAGGCGCACATAGCCGCCGAGCAGGTCCTCACCGGTGGCCCGGGCCGCTTCCGGGAGATTGATCGAGGCCAACTGGCCGGCGGGCAGTTTCCGACCCTTGCTTGCTTCCCCTGGCAGAGCCCACCCGACGAGCGTGACCGTCTCCGTGGGGGGCGCCGGTGCGGCGGGCAGCACGTCCGCGCCGCTGCTGGACGCCTCGACCCACCCGCGGTCGACCAGAACGACCTGGCCGGTGTCGAGGCGGAAGGGGGAGACCAACTCGAAGCCCGTGCTGCCCAGGTTGGGCCGGTTGCGCACGTAGATCGGGTGCCTCGTCGTGTACTCCCCACGGGCGGTCACCCGTGTCCACTGTCGGGCGAGCGGGAGTGGGGAAGACGTCATCACCGAGGCCAGCGGCACGGGCTCGGCCCGGTAGTTCGCATCGAGACGGGCGTTGCGCTCGGCCTTGTAGAGATGTCGGCCGTACTGCCATTGACCGAGGTGATAGCAGGCGATCGCCGCAAGGATGGCCAGGACGAAGGCCCCCAGCCACTTGCGAGTGAGGAACCGCCGGAGCACCCCGTCACGGTACCCGTCGTAGATTGGTCCCCTGATGCCACCCACGACCTCGCTCCCGACCCCGCGCCTGCTCGACCGTTTCGGTCGGGTCGGCCGCGACCTGCGGGTGTCTGTCACGGACCGCTGCAATCTGCGGTGCACCTACTGCATGCCAGCCGAGGGCCTGCCGTGGCTGCCCAAACCGGAGATGCTCACCGATGAGGAGCTGCTCCGGATCATCGGGATCCTCGTCGGATTGGGCGTGGACACGGTGCGCCTCACGGGAGGCGAGCCGTTGCTGCGCCGCAGCCTGGTCGACGTCGTGGCCGGCATCGCGGCCCTCGACCCGCGGCCGAGGATCGCCATGACGAGCAATGGTGTCGGCCTCGACCGGCTCGCGGCGCGCCTGGCCGCCGCAGGACTCGACCGGGTCAACGTCAGCCTCGACACCACGGACCCACAGCACTTCGCCAGGCTCACCCGGCGCGACCGCCTCGAGGACGTCATCGCGGGTCTGGCAGCCGCCGCGGACGCCGGGCTCACCCCGGTCAAGGTCAATGCAGTCGCGATGCGTGGACTCAACGACGTGGACGCTCCCGACCTTCTCCAGTGGTGTCTTGACCGCGGCTACGAGCTGCGCTTCATCGAGCAGATGCCGCTCGACGCGCAACACGACTGGGACCGCGGCCAGATGGTCACCCAGGACGAGCTGCTCGCGCGGCTGGGCGAGCGCTTCACCCTGACCCCGGTGCCCGAGCGTGGCAGTGCACCGGCCGAGCGCTTCCTGGTGGACGGTGGACCGGCCACTGTGGGGATCATCGCAAGCGTCACCGCGCCCTTCTGCGCGGCCTGTGATCGAGTGCGGCTCACCGCCGACGGGCAACTGCGCAACTGCCTCTTCGCTCGCCGGGAGGTGGATCTGAGAGGGCCGCTGCGCGAAGGCGCCACCGATGGCGAGCTGGGCCGGCTGATCATCGACGAGATGGCCGCCAAGGCCGCCGGGCACGGCATCGACTCGCCCGACTTCGTGCAACCCGACCGACCGATGTCAGCGATCGGCGGTTGACGGATTCGCTCAGGGCTGTAGGTAACGGACGTCGTCCGCGCGCGGCACCACCGGCGTCACGGTGCCCGGGGTCCGTGGAGCTCGGGCGTTGGCCAGGACGACCGCAACATAAGGCAGGAAAGCCGCACCGGCGAGGAAGACCCAGCGCAGCCAGCCGTCCACAACGACCATGAGGACGAAGCAGGCGGTGCGAATCGCCATCGTGATGAGGTAACGCTTGATCCGGGCGCTCTGCTCGGCGTCCCCGGAGGAGGTAGCGGTCGTGACCGACACCACCCGGTTGGTGGTGTCATTCGCATGCCGGTCCTCACCCACGACTCCACTGTATGCCGGTGGGCTGGCCTGGGTGGCCGGCCCCCGCACGCGGTCACCACCGACTCCCGCCGCAAGCCGGTCGCCACCGCCGTCATCGCGGTCGCCACCGCTGGGACGCTGCGCGATTACCAACCGGTAGCCACTAGGTTCGTCGGGACAGCAGCGCGTGCGGCCACGAAGGGAAGTCATGAGCGAGCCACGCAACGTCCTGGTCACCGGTGGCAATCGAGGCATCGGCCTGGCCATTGCCCGGGCTTTCGCCGCTCAGGGGGACAAGGTTGCCATCACGCACCGATCCGGTGAGCCACCTGAGGGCCTGGTGGGCGTCATCTGCGAAGTGACCGACTCGGCCTCGGTCGATGCCGCGTTCGCCGCCGCCGAGGGGGCGCTCGGCGGGCCGATCGAGATCCTCGTCGCCAATGCGGGCATCACCAAGGACACGCTCCTGCTCCGGATGAGCGACGACGAGTTCGCCTCCGTGGTCGACACCAATCTCGCCGGCGCTTTCCGCTGCGCCCGCCGCGCCTCCAAGGGGATGATCCGCCTGCGCCGCGGCCGGATGATCTTCATCTCCAGTGTTGTCGGCCTCTACGGCTCGCCCGGCCAGACCAACTACGCCGCGAGCAAGTCCGGTCTGGTCGGTCTGGCCCGATCGATCACCCGTGAGCTCGGCGGCCGCGGCATCACCGCCAATGTCGTCGCCCCCGGATTCATCGACACCGACATGACCGCCGAGCTGCCCGAGGACACCAAGAAGGCCTATCTGGCCGCCATTCCGGCCGGCCGGTTCGCCGCCCCCGACGAGGTCGCGGCCGCCACGACCTTCCTCGCCAGCCCTGAGGCCGGATATATCTCGGGCGCCGTCATCCCCGTCGACGGCGGACTCGGGATGGGGCACTGACCCGGCCCCACGGCATACCTCTCACCACCGACGAACCGAAAGGACCGCCATGCTCCTCGAGGGCAAGAAGCTGCTCGTCACCGGAGTCCTCATGGACTCCTCCATCGCCTTCCACGTCGCGCGCCTGGCCCAGGAACAGGGTGCCGAGGTCGTGCTGACCTCCTTCGGCCGCACGATGAAGATCACGTCGACGATCGCCAAGCGGCTCCCGCAGACCCCGCCGGTCGTCGAACTCGACGTCTCCAACTCCGAGGACCTCGACGCTCTCGCCGAGCGTGTCCGTGAGCACGTGCCGCACCTCGACGGGGTGGTGCACTCGATCGGCTTCGCACCGCAAGGCGCCTTCAACTTCATGGAGGCCGGCTGGGAGGACGTCTCGACTGCAGTGCAGATCAGCGCCTTCTCGCTGCAGGCTCTCGCCAAGGCGAGCCTGCCGCTCATGGGCCCTGGCGGCAGCATCGTCGGCCTCACCTTTGACGCACGCTACGCATGGCCGGTCTACGACTGGATGGGTGTGGCCAAGGCGGCCTTCGAAGCCACCAACCGCTACCTGGCCCGTGACCTCGGCCCTCAGGGCATCCGCTGCAACCTGGTGTCCGCCGGGCCGATCCGCACGACCGCGGCCAAGTCGATCCCCGGCTTCGAACGCTTCGAGGAGGAGTGGGAGAGCCGCGCGCCGCTGGGCTGGGACATCAACGACCCGGTCGGTGCGGCCAAGGCGTGCGTGGCTCTGCTCTCTGACTGGTTCCCGGCGACCAGCGGTGAGATCGTGCACGTCGACGGTGGCTTCCACGCGATGGGCGTCTGAGCCCGCCCCCATTAGGCTCGCGTCCGTGACCAACGCCGCTGTCTTCGCCCGTGAGGTGCGGGTCCTCGAAGGACCCAACCTCTATTTCACGCGACCGGCCGTCAAGGTCGTGCTCGCCGTCCCGGGTCTGGTCGGTATGCCGGACGCGGACTTCGCGGCGTTGTGGGACCGGGCCGGTGCTCGGGGCGGTGGCGGGCGTGCACTTGCGCCCGCAGGTTCCGCCGGGCGCCAGCGAATGGTTCTGCGCCTGATCGAGTCGATGACCCGCAGGCTCGTGCGCGCTGTCGGGGTGACCCGTGTCGGCCTGCGGGTGCGAGCCGGGTCGGGTGTCGACGAGGTCGTCGTGGCCTTCGTGTGGCGCCACCGTCACCGGGCCGTCGCCTTCGGTGAAGCCTTGGCGCCCCTGCTGGACCAGATCGCCGGCGGTGCGGACATCGACGAGGCGGCGGTCGCCGCCGCGGCGCCGATCGTCGCGGCGACCGGTGGGGACCCCGCCCGACTGACCACCCCGAAGGTGCCGGTGGTGGCCGTCACCGGCACCAACGGCAAGACGACGACCACACGCCTGCTCGCCCACATCGGGATGACCGCGGGCCGGACGGTGGCGTGGAGCTCGACAGATGGCGTGCTGGCCCAGGGCGTGCTCGTCGAGCCCGGGGACTACTCCGGCCCGGCGGGGGCGCGCACGGTGCTCGCCACCCCGGGGGTCGAACTCGGCATCCTCGAGACGGCGCGCGGAGGAATGCTCCTCAAGGGCTTGGGCGTGACCCACAACGATGTCTCCGTCGTCACCAACGTCTCGGCGGACCACCTCGGCCAGCAGGGCATCGACACCGTCGACCAACTGGCCGAGGTGAAGGCGATCATCACCAAGGTCACCCGGCCCACCGGCTGGAGCGTCCTGAACGGCGACGACCCACGCGTCTGGGCGATGCGCAGCGGCACCCGCGCCAAGCCCTGGGTCTTCACTCTTGACCCAGACTCGCCGGCGATCCGGGAGGCTCTCGGTGCCGGCGGCCGCGCGATCACGGTCCTCGACGGGTGGGTCACCGTCCTCGACGAGCACCGCGTCCACGACCGCCTCGTCGCGGTTGTCGACCTGCCCATGGCGCTGTCCGGTCTGTCGGTCCACAACGTCGCCAATGCCCTGGCCGGTGCGGCCGCCGCACTCGCCATCGGGATCCCGCGCGCCTTCGTCGTCGAGGGCCTGCGGTCCTTCGCGCCCGACGATCGTCTCAACCCCGGACGGATGAACACCTACACCGTGCCGGTGACGGTCGGCACGGCCACGGTGATCGTCGACCTTGCCCACAATGAGGCCGGCCTCGACGCTCTTCTGGACGTCTGCCATGGACTCTGCGCGCCCGGCGCCAAGGTCCGCTTGGCACTCGGCACGGCGGGGGACCGGACCGACGACATCCTGCGTTCCCTCGGTGAGATCGCGGGCCGCCGGGCCGACGAGGTCGTGCTGGCCCACAAGGAGCACTACCTGCGAGGTCGGACCATCGAGGAGATGGAGCGTCCACTGCGCGAGGGCCTGCTCAGTGTCGGTGTCGCCCATGCTGATTCGACGCCCACCGAGCTCGAGGGGATGACCCGGCTCCTTGCCAACGCCCACGACGGCGACGTGGTGGCCGTGATGTGCCACTCCGAGCGAGCGGCCATCGCCGAGTGGATCGCGGCCCACGGTGGTCGTCCGGACGACGCCGCAGCGATCCGCCGCAAGGTTGTCCGGAACCGCGGCGAGCATCCTGCCCAGGCCGACATCGACGCCTTGTGGGAGATCGACGATCCACAAGCGCGGATCGCGGCGGGCGCTGCTCTCCGTGCTGCGCATCCGGGCGATCCGGTGGTCGCCTACGAGTATGCGGGCACCTTCGACTCCGCCGGGCAGGAGGCCGCGGCCGTCGGGCTCTACGAGGAGGCCCTGGACGGTGGGCTCCGTGAACCGCTGCGGCACCGCTGCCTCATCCAACTCGCCTCGACGCTGCGTAATCTCGGTCGGCTCGACGAGGCCACAGCGCGAATCGAGGACGCCGTCGCGGCCGAACCGACGAGCATCGGTGCCCGGATGTTCCGCGCGATGATCCTGCACGACGCAGGCCGGGCGACCGAGGGCTTGCGTGGCCTCCTCGAGGTTGTGGCGGCCGAGTCCTCCGATGCCGATGTGCAACGCTACCGCCGCTCGCTCACCGCATATGCCGCGGAGTTGGGAGACCGGGTTTCACCGTGATGACGGAGGGAGCCTGGTGTCGGTGCGTCCGGCGGCGGCCGTGCGTGCCGACTCATGGAGGGCGGCCCGCACCCTCGTGACGGCGGGTAGGTCCTTCGACGTGGACGTGCAAGATCGGGACACCGGCCTCGCGCTCGAGCCGGGTCAACTGCACCGAAACGGAGGCGGCACTGGAATTGAACGCCTCAGCGACATTGGCGATCGTTCCACGGTGTCGCAACTCGGCCATGCTCGGGCACACCGACCCGACCGCGGCCCTGCTGGCCGGGGTCCTGGCCTCCACGACCGTGTTCGCGCTCTGCGGGCGGTGGCCGAGGACCTCCCGGGGTCAGGCTTCCGCAGGCTGGGGCTCTCCCAAGTCTGCGGCTGCGTCGTCGCCCTCCTGACGAGCCCTTTCCGACAACGCATTCGGGTCGAGGTCAGGATCGCCGACACCGTCGCGCGTGGTGTGCGTGCCCGGCTGCGCCTGTTGGGTCATGGCCTCGAGCTCGGACATGACCGCGGCATGGGAGTCGACGCAGAGCACGACGAGGTCGCCCGGATTGGCCCGTGCCATGACATGCCGGACGGCGGCCGTCTCGTCGAGGACGATCTCGACCTGGCGGCACCGCGCGCCGCCCTCGGCCATCCGGGCTCGAGCGCCCTCGGCGATCAGGCCCGAGGTCTCGCCGGACTTTCGACCACGCAAGCGCGCGTCCTCGCGGACCACCAGGACGTCGAAGTGGTCGGCCGCGATGGCGCCGAGCTCGCGCATGTCGTCGTCCCGTCGGTCGCCGGCCGTCGCGATCATGCCGATCCGCGACATCTTGCCGAGCTCCGCGGACCGGGCCTTGTGGGCGGCATACCTCTCGACGAAGTCGCCGAGGACACGCATACCGGGGGCGTTGTGGCAGTAGTCGACGATGACCTCGACGTTGTGGACGTCGACGAGGTTCATGCGCCCGGGGGAGAGGTAGTAGGAGGTGCTGAAGGTCCGCAGCCCCTGTCGGATCTCGTGCAGGCCGGTGCCGAGCGCGAAGGCTGCTCCGGCGGCCGCCATCGCGTTGGCGACGTTGAACATCGCGGTGCCACCCAGCGTTGCCGGCAGCAGGTGGGTCCATGCCAGCTGCATGGAGCGGCGCCCGTGACGGATGACGATCATGTCGCCTCGGTCGGTCGGCTCGAGCACAATCGCGCGCCCGCCACGCCGGCAGTGGTCGTCGATGAACTCGCGCACGCGACTGCCCGGGGCAGCGATCGAGAACCACACGATGTCACCGGAGCAGCGGCGGCGCATCCGTCGGACGAGCGGGTCATCGGCGTTGAGCACGGCAACCCCGTCGCGCGGAACGGCTTCGACGATCACGGCCTTGACGTCGGCGAGCTGCTCGACCGTGTCGATGCCACGTATGCCCAGGTGGTCGGCCGCCACGTTGGTGACCACGGCGACGTCGTTGCGGTCGTAGCCCAGCCCCTCGCGCAGGATGCCGCCGCGCGCCACCTCCATGACGGCGAAGTCGACCCTCGGGTTCTGCAGGACCATCCGGGCCGACTTGGGCCCGGAGGCGTCGGCTTTCACGACAAGACGTTCGTCGATGACGATGCCATCCGTCGACGTCATGCCGACCTTGCGGCCGACGCCCTTCATGATGTGCGCGATCATCCGCGAGGTCGTCGTCTTGCCGTTCGTGCCGGTGACGGCGACGATCGGCACTCGGCTCGGCGCACCGGGGGGAAAGAGCAGGTCCACCACGGGCTTGGCGATGAACTGTGGCTCACCGATCGTCGGGTGCGTGTGCATCCGGAACCCCGGTGCCGCATTCACCTCACAGATGGCGCCACCGGTCTCACGCACCGGTGAGGCGATGTCGGGGGCGATGAAGTCGATCCCCGCGACATCGAGGCCGACCAGGCGGGCGGCCTCCTCGGCGATCTCGACATTGTCCGGGTGGGCGTCGAAGGTCCGGTCGATCGAGATTCCACCGGTCGACATGTTGCCGGTCAGGGCGAGTTTGACCATGATGCCCTTGTCCGGGACCGAGTCGAGCTCGAAACCCTGGTCGCGGACGCGCTCGATGGCGGCCTCGTCGACCTTGATCTTGGTGAGCACCTTCTCGTGGCCGACACCGCGGCGAGGGTCGCTGTTGGTGATCGCCACCAGTTCCTCGATGGTGTGCTCGCCGTCGCCGATGACATGGGCGGGGACGCGCTCGGCAATGGCCTGCATGCGGCCACCGACGATGAGGCAGCGATAGTCCCGGCCGGTGATGAAGGACTCGACGACGACATAGCCGCCGCGCGACTCCGCCTTGGCCAGGGCAAAGGCGGCCCGCACCGCGTCGTCGTCCATGAGGTTCAGCCCGACGCCGCGGCCGTGGTTGCCGTCGAGCGGTTTGACGACCACGGGGTGCCCGATCTCGCGGGCGACCTGGACCGCGCCGGCCTCGGTGCGCACGACATCCTGCTTCGGGACCGGCAGACCGGCCGAGCCCAACAACTTGGCGGTCAGGTCCTTGTCCCCGGCGATGTCGACGGCCAGGGCGCTGGTCTTGGACGTCATCGTGGCGCGAATGCGCTGGGCATGCACGCCCTGCCCGAGTTGGACGAAGGATGCACTGTTCAGCCGGATGTAGGGGATGTCGCGGCTGATTGCCTCCTCGAGAATGGCCAGGGTGGAGGGACCGAAGGCGGTCCGCTCGGCACGCCGCAGGAAGGACTCCAGCTCGGCCTCGAAGTCGAAATCCTCGGCGGGCGCCACCAGGTCGTTGACGAGCCGAACGGCCAACTGCCCGGCAGCCAGACCCACCCCCTCGTCCTGGTAGCCGTAGATCACGTTGTAGCGCCCCGGCTGACCCTTGACGCCGCGCGTCTTTCCGCGGCGCAGGTCATGGCCGGCCTCCTGCTGCAACTGCAGGGCGACGTGCTCGGCGACGTGACCCAGCCAGGTGCCTTCGCGCAGGCGCTCGATGAAGCCACCCTTGACCCCGCGCGAGCAGCCGTGATTCTCCAGCGCGGGGAGGAGCTCGAGGAGCCGATCGGTGAATCCGTCGATCGTGTCGGACGGATAGTCCTCCAGCACACCGAGATCCACGACCAGGTGGATCGCCGGCTCATAGGACCAGATGTTGCCGCCGCGATACACGCGGGACTCCACGATCCGCAGGTCGGGCGCGATCGGGCCAGAAGGGGTGGGCCGTTCGGTGGGTGCCATTGCCGTCCTGTCCTGTGGGGATGGGTGGTGTGACTCTAGAGCCTCACGGCCGTGCCGTCGCGACCTCTTCGGCTGCAGTCTCGGCAACGATGACCGCGTCGGGGTGGTGCTCGACAAAGTCGGCCAGTCGTCGGCCGACCAGATCGAAGGTTGCTCCGGCGGGCAGCGCGTGGACGACGGCCCCGGAGACGAGCAAGGGCGCGTAACGCCGAGCGTCCGGGGCATCGCTGACGGCGCGGGCACAATCGATGACGAAGGCGGTGCTGCGGCCGTGCACCGTGAACAGGCCGTCGGAGACCTCGATGGCCGTGTCCTCGTCGATACCGATGCCGAGCAGCCCGGGGGAGCGGGCGATGACGGCCATGAGCCGACCGTAGCGCGCCCGCTCGGCGAAGTGCTGGTCGATGACGACACCTTTGAGCAGACCCAGGCCCTGGCTGACGCCGCTGCTGCGTTGCAGGGGGACGGCACCGTCGGCGCCCAGGGCGATCATGAACTCACTCATGATCGAGGCGCCCGCGGACGTGCCACCGATCACGGCACCACGGGCGTGGGCCCGGTGAATGGCCTCTCCGAGGGCGGTGTTCGCGAACATCTGACTGAGCACGAGTTGATTGCCGCCGCTCATGAAGACCCCGGTGGCGGTGTCGAGGGCAGCGATCTCCTCGACCATGTCGGCCTGGTCGCGGGTCGTGGGGTCGACGACCGAGATTCGGGAGGCCCCGAAGCGCGTGAAGACGGTTGTGTAGGCCTCGACGACCTCGGAGCGGAAGGAGGACGCGGTGGGGATGACGACGATGTGCGCCTTGCGCCCACCGGCCAACTTGGTGAAGCGCCGCAGCAGGGTCGCGCGGCCGACCTTGTCCTCGGCGCCGCCGATGATGAACAGGGTGGAGCGCGGCGGTCTGGCAGGCATGGGCTACACCCTAGGAGGCACGGTGGTGCCCTCGTCGAGCAGGTCGGCCTCCTCGACCTCTTCGCGAGTGATCCCCAGCAGGTAGAGCACCGCGTCGAGGTAGGGCACGTTGACGGCCGTGTCGGCCAGCGCCCGGACCACGGGCTTGGCGTTGAAGGCGATCCCGAGTCCGGCGGCCTCGATCATGTCGAGGTCGTTGGCCCCGTCACCGATGGCCACCGTTCGCGCCAGCGGGAGCCCCTCATCGGCCGCGAACTCGCGCAGAGCGGCCGCCTTGCCGGCCCGGTCCACCACCTCGCCGAGAACTCGGCCGGTCAGTTTCCCGTCGACGATCTCCAAGGTGTTGGCCCGGGCGTGGTCGATGCCCAACTCGTCGGCCAAGGGTTGGACGACCTCGATGAAGCCGCCGGAGACCACCGCCACGGTGAAACCGAGGCGCTTGAGCGTTCGGACCAGGGTGCGGGCGCCGGGCGTCAGTTGGACGGCGTCGCGCACGCGGCCCAGGACGCTTTCGTCGAGTCCTTCGAGCGCGGCGACGCGGGCGTGCAGGCTCGCGGCGAAATCGAGCTCTCCCCGCATGGCCTGCTCCGTCACCGCCGCCACCTCGGCCTCGCGGCCGGCGTGGGCGGCGAGCAACTCGATGACCTCGTCCTGGATGAGGGTGGAGTCGACGTCCATGACGACCAGGCGCCGTCCGCGGCGGGCGAGGCCGGCGGGCGAGCTCGCGATGTCGACTCCCTCGGCCGCGGCGACCAGGGCGAGGTCGCGCCGCAGGACGTCGAGATCGGCCCCCGAGACGTCGAACTCGATGGTCGTGACCGGGTAGCGCGAGAGCCGTCGGATCCGATCGATGTTGGCCCCGTGGCCGGCGATGACACCACTGACGGCTGAGAGGTGTCGGCCGGTCAACGGGTGACCGAGCAGGGTGATGGCGACGCGACCACGTCGTCGGGGTTCGTTGTCACCCCGGCCGCGGGTCACCGTCGCCGTCATCCCCAGTCCGTATGCCGCGCGCTGGACCAACGCGCTCACCTCGGCCTCGCGGCCGGTCACCTCGAGGAGGGCGGACAGGGTCAGGTGACCGCGTGTGACCGTCTGCTCGACGTCGAGCACGATGGGGTGGACGGTCGCGAGGGTGTCGAAGAGGGTGCGGGTCACGCCCGGCCGGTCAGCGCCGGTCAGCGTGAGCAGGAGGGTCTCGGTCTGGTCCTCGGGTGGCACGGGGCACAGGCTAGTCAGCGTCGCG
>Ga0209607_1002152_pt1 | contig 15977 bp, 12 predicted proteins | sample AD_UKC117_MetaG_FD_184413 | JGI IMG/M metagenome (GOLD analysis project Ga0209607, IMG submission 184413) | Active sludge microbial communities of municipal wastewater-treating anaerobic digesters from Hong Kong - AD_UKC117_MetaG (SPAdes)... | ecosystem: Engineered > Bioreactor > Anaerobic >... | reverse complement strand
GCCGGGGATGAATCCCCCCGAGACGACGCCGGGTGAACCCGGCTTTGGGGCGGGTTAGTAGTGGACGTTGACGACTGTGCCGTAGGTGGTCCAGTCATAGAGCCAGGCGGCGTCGGGTTCGTCGAGGTTGACGCAGCCGTGGCTCATGGGGTAGCCGAAGTTTTCGTGCCAGTAAGCCCCGTGCAAGGCGTAGTCCTGGTAGAAGTACATGACGTAGGGCACGCCTTCCAGGTAATAGTCGTAGCCCAGCAGGTAGCCGTTCATGGTCTGGCTTTCGTAGCGCAGGTAGATGCGGAACATGCCGGTGACGGTGGGGTAGTTGGGGACGCCGCTGGAGATGAGGGTAGTGTAGACCACGTCGTTGCCTTCGTAGGCGTTGAGGGTTTGCGTGGTGAGGTTGACATCTACCCAGCGTTCATTGGGGCCGACGCCAAACGGCCGTATCCCCATCTGCACACTTTGCTCGCTGACGAAAGTGGGGACGAGGGTGGGCGTAGGCGTGGGGGTGATGGTGGGCGTGGGCGTCACCGTCCACACGGCGCGGGGCGCGTCGTTCTGATCGGCAGGGGCGATGGCTTTGGCCAGGGTGTGCGACGCGCCGCCCAGAGGGCCGGGCGTGGGTTCAGCCGCGGCCATGTTGGCGAGGATGGCGGTAGGGGGGATGGCTTGGGGCACGGCCGTTTGCAGAATGGCCACCGCGTTGGTAGCGGGCAGCGTGGTCCAGACAAACAGCCCCCCGGCTACCAGGGCCAGAAGGAGGATGAGGGCGATGAGAAGGGAAACGGCCGTGTTGCCCTGTTTTTTGCTCTGGCTGGCGGCGGGCGCGGGCGGCAGCCGTTTCTCGGCCCAGGCCCGTGCTTCGCGCACAGTGGGATCGTGGGGCCGGAGCATTTCGGCGCGCTCCACGTATTCCAGGCTTTTGGCCGGGTCGTTGGTCAGGCCGGCCAGAAGCAGCCAGGCGCGGTGGTCGTTGGGATCCTGGCGCACGGCTTCGCGGGCCAGCGCTGCGGCGCGCGGCCGATCGCCGGCTTTTAGGGCGATTTGCGCCTGGTGATAGGGAGAATCAAGCATGAATGGTCAACAGGTAACCGCCAGGTAAACATTAGTTTGCGGTTTTCAGATTTGACAAATCTCCAAGATTTTTCAAACCTGGCGGAAAGGCAACGGTTCCTTAGTTGCTGGCAGTGACGGTGTTTTTGTAAGCGTCCAGGAAGCAGAGAATGCCGTTGGTCAGGCCGGTGGCCGGAACCTGGGCGTTGGTGGTGATCATCTCCCGATCTAGGTTCATAAACCCTACTTCGATGATGATCGCCGGGACGCGCGGGGCAATCTGGCGGAAGGCGTGGTAGTCGGCCATGTCGGGCGTGATGGTGTTGGCGTGGTATTCCATCTGGGTGGCCTGGAAATAGGCCTGTTCCACGCAAATGGAAAGCTGGCTGGAGTCGGTGAAGGCGGAACCGGCGATTTTAAAGCCGGTGGCCAGTTCGTTGATGTAGTCGCAGGAATCGGCGTGGATGGAGATGAGGGCCGTACCGCTGAAATTGTCCAGCCGGGCGTCGAACTCATCTAGCTTTTCGGCGCGGATGCCCTGGCTTTGCAGGCTGGCCAGCACCATATCGGCGATGTTTTCGTTGACCTGGGCTTCGGTCAGGCCGTCGGCGCATACCGCGCCGCTGTCGAAGCCGCGGTGCCCGGAGATGATGCCCACGTAAATGGGTCCGGGGCTTTGCGCCAGCCGCTGAACGACGGGTTTGGCGGGGATGTTTTTGTAGATGGGGGCGGCGAGATAGTTGTCGGTGGGGGAAACGGCCGTTAGCGCCTCCGCGCTCGTTTCATCCGGACTAAAATACCAATACACCAGCATCATCCCGGCAAAGGCCAGCCCCAAAAAGATGACGATGGGCAGGTTCTGCCGCAAGAACTGAATCAGGGGCGGCGCAGACGGGCGGCGCGAGGTGTTTTCTGGTTGCGAACGCATGTTGTTATTCTACAACATTTTTAGGGCAGGGGAAATGATTCCTGGACTTTACCCCTTAACCTATAAGATTCGCAGAGCGGGGATTATCGTCTGCTAACCAATTTATCAGAAAAGATTTATGAAAATCCAACGAATTCCCCTTACATTGGGATATACTTAGGCTGAGACTATACATTTACCGAAAGAGTGATTAGGCCCCTCACGATAAAATTGAATGGCGATCTCAAACTGCCTCATCTTTTAAGGGGAGACAAAAGACTAAATTATGGATGATCAACCAAACGATTCACGGCCAACAATCCCAACCTGGGTCTGGATTTTAGGCGTTTTTGCCATCATCCTCGGCTTGCAGCTGTGGGTAAGCGGCCGTTTTAACGGCCCGGACCAGGTAGGTATACAAGAAGTGATGACGGCCGTGCAAAATGGCGAAGTCAAAAGCATGTCGGTGACCGGTGACCGAATCGAAGTCGAGAAAAACGATGGGACCATCGTCTCCACCACCAAACACAGCCGTGACAGCCTGGCCGAAACCTTCGAATACTACGGCGTAACCCCCGAACAACTAGAAGCCGTTGACCTGAAAGTCAACGATCAGAGCACCTGGAACAATCTCTTTACCATCCTCATTTCCATTGGGCCGGTGATCCTGCTCATCTGGATCTTCAGCCGTGGCTTCCGCCAGATGCAGGGCGGCGGCGGCAATAATATTTTTGGCTTCGGCCGCAGCCGCGCCAAAAATCTCAACGACGCCAATCGTCCCACCGTCACCTTCGATGACGTGGCCGGGGTGGAAGAATCCAAGCAAGAGCTGGCCGAAGTGGTGCAGTTCTTGCGCGAACCGGAGAAATTTGTCCAGGTGGGCGCGCGCATCCCCAAAGGTGTGCTGATGGTCGGCCCGCCCGGAACCGGCAAAACCTTGCTGGCCCGCGCCGTGGCCGGGGAAGCAGGTGTGCCTTTCTTCCACATTTCTGGCTCCGAATTTGTGGAAATGTTTGTCGGTGTGGGCGCCAGCCGTGTGCGCGACCTGTTCGACAAGGCCAAACAATCCGCGCCGTCCATTGTCTTTGTGGACGAAATTGACGCCGTCGGACGGCAGCGCGGCGCCGGCCTGGGGGGAGGCCACGACGAACGTGAGCAAACCCTGAACCAGATTCTGGTGGAGATGGACGGCTTCGACAACGAGACCAACGTCATCGTGATGGCCGCGACCAACCGGGCGGACATTCTTGACCCGGCGCTGCTGCGACCCGGCCGTTTCGACCGGAAGGTCTTTGTGGATTTGCCGGACGTGAAAGGCCGTGAAATGATTTTGCGTGTTCATTCACGCGGCAAGCCGGTATCCGGCGAAGTCAGTTTTAAGGATGTTGCCCGCCTGACGGCCGGATTCTCCGGTGCGGACCTGGAAAACCTGATGAACGAGGCCGCCATTTTCGCGGCGCGGCGTAACAAGCGCACCATTGGTTTGCTCGAGTTTCAGGACGCTTTCGACCGGGTGGTGATGGGGCCGGAACGCAAGAGCAAAGTGATGAGCGAAGAGGACAAAGAAACCGTGGCCTACCACGAAGCCGGGCATGCGGTGGTCAGCTTTAATCTGCTCAACACCGATCCAGTGCAGAAAATCACGATTGTGCCACGCGGTCGGGCCGGCGGTTATGTGATGCCCCTGCCGGAAGATCGTTTTGTGCACAGCCGGGAATATTTCCTGGACCAGATTACCATGGCTTTGGGCGGCCGGGCGGCCGAAGAAACCTTCTTCAACCGGGTCACAACCGGCGCGTCGTCCGATTTGCAGCAAGCGACCCGGTTGGCGCGGGCGATGGTCATGGATTATGGTATGTCCGACGTACTGGGTTTGCCGACGTATGGCAACGGCAATTCCAATCCGTTCCTGGGCCGAGAGATGTCCTATTTTGGCGGCGGTCGTGATTACAGCGAAGAAGCGGCCAAGGCCATTGATGAAGAGGTCAAGCGTATTCTGGAAGAAAGCTACGAACGCGCTCTGCAAATTGTGAGCGACAATTACGGCCGTATGGTGCAGTTGGCCGATGAATTGATGAAGGTAGAAACGCTGGATCGGTCGGAATTCGAGAAATTGATGAATGCGCCAATGGCTGCCAATGGGCACGCGGCCAACGGCAGCGCCAGCAACGGGCAGCCGGCCAACGGGTTGGCAGAAAAAGAGCCGTTGGCGGAGAGTAATTCTGGCGATTCAGCAGTAGAATAGCGCGCCACGGCCGTTTCCGGCGCTTTTTGTTGACACCGAGACCCTCTCCTCGCTATAACTGGTGAGAGAGGGTCTTTTTTTACCGTTTCGCCGACAGGCGTATTGAGGATGCGTATGGATGAGGTAGTGGTTTGCCGGCGGCAGGGACCGGCGCTGTGGGTGACGTTGAATCGGCCGGAGAGCCATAATGCCATGAACCCGGCCATGATTGCCGCGTTGACGGCCGTTTTCCAGGCTCTCCCCGAGCAGCCAGACGTGCGGGTGGTGGTGCTGACGGGCAACGGCCGGTCCTTTTGCGCCGGGGCCGACCTGGCTTTTATGCGCGCCGCCGCCGATTACACCTTTGCCGAAAACGTGGCCGATGGGGAAGCGATTTTTGACCTGATGACGGCCGTCGATACCTGCCTGCAGCCGGTCGTCGGACGCATCAACGGGGCGGCTATCGGCGGGGGGATTGGGCTGGTAAGCTGCTGCGACATCGTGGTGGCCGTAAGGCGGGCGCAGTTTGCCTTTAGCGAGGCGCGGCTGGGCATTGTGCCGGCGGTGATTTCGCCATTTGTACTGGCGAAGATTGGCGTGGGAAACGGCCGTGAACTGTTTCTCACCGGCGAGCGCTTTTCGGCCGAGCGGGCGCAGCAGATCGGTCTGGTGCAGCATGTGGTGGCCGAGGAGGCGCTGGACGAGGTAGTGGCCGATCGGGTGCAAAACCTGCTGCAAGCCGCACCGGGCGCACAGGCCGCCGCCAAAGAGCTGATCCGCGCCGTGGCCCATCAACCCAAGGCCGCCATGCGCGACTACACCGCCCACCTCATCGCCGAACGCCGCGCCAGCGCTGAAGGGCGCGAAGGCATGAGTTCATTTCTAGAAAAACGAAAACCGGAGTGGCAAGAGGAAAGCGAGTAGCCGATAGCGAGTAGCGTTTAGCCGGTTTGTCAAACCTGCAACTCGCTACCCGCTGCCGGCCACCAGTCGAATTATGGGCGAATTAGCAGCCATTCAACGCGCATCTTATCCGCTGACGCGGCAAATTTTGGCCGGTGATTTGCAGACGCTGGGCGTGGTCCGAGGGATGACCTTGCTGGTGCACTCGTCTTTGAGTGCGTTGGGCTGGGTGAACGGCGGACCGGTGGCCGTCATCCAGGCGCTAATGGACGTCCTGACGCCGGAAGGCACGCTGGTGATGCCCACCCATTCCGGCGATCTGTCTGATCCGGCGCACTGGGCCAACCCGCCGGTGCCTGATAACTGGAAGGCCGTTATCCGCGACACCATGCCGGCCTATGATCCCCGCCTGACGCCGACGCGCGGCATGGGGCGCATTCCCGAGTTGTTCCGCACCTGGCCTGAGGTACGGCGCAGCAACCATCCGCAGGTGTCGTTTGCCGCCTGGGGGCGGCAGGCTGAATTTGTGACCGCCGGGCATAAGCTAAAAAACGGCCTGGGCGAAAGCTCGCCGCTGGCGCGGGTATACGACCTGGACGGCCATGTGCTGCTGCTGGGCGTGGGCTACGGCAACAACACGTCGTTCCATCTGGCCGAATACCGCGTGGCCAACCCGCCGCAAACGAGCAACGGCGCGCCGATTTTGGAAAACGGCCGTCGCGTTTGGAAGCCGTTCACCGACGTTGACATAAACGATGACGTCTTCCCGGCCATCGGGCAAGAGTTTGAGCGCGTGCAGCCGGTTAAACTGGGCCGGGTGGGCCTGGCGCAGTGCCGCCTGTTTTCCCAGCCCGACGCGGTGGATTTTGCCGTGAAGTGGCTGACGGATTTTCGGTCGGGAAGGTAATGGGAAGCGTGATTCGTGAAGCGTGATTCGTGATTTTACGCATCACGCAGCACGCTTCACGCATTTTTAAGAAGGAACGCACCAATGTTTAATAAAATTCTGGTAGCAAATCGGGGTGAAATTGCGCGGCGGATTTTCCTGGCGTGCCGGGAACTGGGCGTGGCGGCGGTGGCAGTTTATTCGGACGCCGACCGGGACGCGCCGTGGGTTCGCCTGGCCGACGAGAGCTACCATTTGCCGGGGGTGACGGCAGCGGAGACGTATTTGCGGCAAACGGCCGTGCTCGACATCGCCCAGGCATGCGGCGCCGAAGCCATCCATCCCGGCTACGGCTTCCTCAGCGAAAACGCCGACTTTGCCGCCGCCTGCGCCGCACGGGGCATTACCTTCATCGGGCCGGGTCCGGCGGCGATGCGGGTGATGGGCAGTAAGGCGGCCTCGCGGGAGCTGGCGCAGGCCGCCAGCGTGCCGGTGGTGCCTGGCGTAGACGGCGCGGGCAAATCCCCGGCGGAGCTGGCCGCCGCTGCCGAAATGATTGGTTTTCCGGTGTTGATTAAAGCCAGCGCCGGGGGCGGCGGCAAAGGCATGCGCGTGGTCTGGTCGCCGGGCGACTTGGCCGACGCGGTTCAGGCGGCGCGCAGCGAATCCCAATCGGCCTTTGGCAGCGACCACATTTTGCTGGAAAAGTATTTCACCGAAATTCATCACGTTGAAATTCAGGTGTTGGGCGATTTGCATGGGAACCTGCTGCACCTGTTTGAGCGCGAATGTTCCGTGCAGCGCCGCCATCAAAAAATCATCGAAGAAAGCCCGTCGCCAATTGTGACCCATTTCGAGGCGCAGGGTCTGGATTTGCGACGGCGCATGGCCGAAGCGGCCGTTTCATTGGCGGCGGAGGCGGGTTACGTGAGCGCCGGAACGGTGGAGTTTATCGTCGATACACAGGGCGGCTTTTACTTTTTGGAGATGAATACGCGGCTGCAGGTGGAGCATCCGGTGACGGAATACGTGACCGGCCTGGACCTGGGGGCGTGGCAGATTCGTATTGCCGCCGGGGAGCCGCTGCCGTTTGACCAGACGGCCGTTTCCCAACGGGGCCATGCGCTGGAGTGCCGCGTGTACGCCGAAGACCCGGCGCGCAATTTTTTGCCGTCGATTGGGCAGATCAGCTATTACCAACGGCCGTCTGGCCCCGGCGTGCGGGTGGATGACGGCATTGAGACGGGGTCACACGTGACGCCATTTTATGATCCGATGCTGGCGAAGGTGATCACCTACGGCCACGACCGGGCGGAGGCCATCCGCAAAATGCAGCGGGCGCTGGCGGAAACGGCCGTATTGGGCGTCACGACCAACATCCCGTACCTGCTGGCAATTTTGGGCGAGGCGCATTTCCGCGACGGCCGTACGCCCACCAGTTATTTGCAGGACCACATGGCCGGCTGGCTGCCCCAGCCCGAACCCACCGAGGAAGATTTGTTGGCGATCGCGGTGCTGGAAATGCTGCAAGGCGGCGGTAAGCGCGGGGCAGGACTGGTAGGGAATGGCGACACGGCCGGCCAGCCCGATCCCTGGCAGGAGCTAGGCGCCTGGCGGAATGTTTGATGTTGGTCAGGCGGCGAAGGGCGCTTCTTTGAGCAAATGGCTGACAAGCAGCTTGGCGTAAAAGAAGGGCAGGAACCATTCCAGGCCCGGCGTAGGCGTGAAGGCGTACAGGCTGAGCAGCACGCCGCCCAGCCAGAAGAGCATGGCTAACGGCCGTTGCCGCCCCCACGCCGTGCGCAAAATAAGCACAGCCGCGCCCATCAAGTACCCATACGCAACTGCAAAATAGAGCCAGTCCCCGCCGCGAAACAGCCAGGCCACCAGCAGCGGATGGATGAAATGCACGGCCGTAAAGCCCACATGCTCCTTCATGCCCTGGCCTGGCCGGTGATACCAGCGCTTGGCCGTGGTCGTGGCGTTGGTAATCACCCCGCCGGTCAGGTCGAAGGCGATAAGGGCGGCGATGAGGAATCGCACGGCCGTCCAGCCCAGATTTTGCGTGGTGGCATACACAACCACGCCCACCGTCATCGCCAGCGAAGGCAGCAAAATCAACCACAGTTCGGCTGGATGCAGCCCCGGGCCCATGAAGCGGTCCCACTGCCCGGCCAGACCAGCGCGCGGTTCGGGTGGATTCCAATCAACTTGCACGCTGTTTTCTCCTGATTTGCCAGGCCAGCAAATTGGCCACGACGTTCAAGACCACAATCCACACCCACCACAAATCTGCCTTGAGCGGCGGCGGCGTCGGTTCGTCGGTGGGATCGAAGCGCAGCCAGTAGATGCGGTCCTTTTTGGCCAGGATGTCGGCGTCGTTGTACTCGATGTCCAGGGCGTCCAGGTACATATCTCGCAGCATCTTGCCGTCTTTTTTCTCCATGATGCGCACCAGGTCCAGGATTTCCTGGTCATCGGTGACGCGCCGGGCGATGACGCTTTGCGCGCCGTCGGCCGTCTGGATGGTGACGTGGGGATCGGCTTCGATGTTGCGGTACCACTGCGACCGGCGGCCGAAGCCGCTGGGGGCGTATTTACGGCCGTTCAGCCGATGATATTCCGTCAACGTGCGCCGCGGCAGGCCCGATTTGCGCCCGGTGGTGGTAATCAGCACAAACACCTGGCCCATCAGCGGCCCCAGGCCCAATCGCCACAACTGCACCGGCCACTTGAACATGGCTTTGCGCCAGCCGCCGCTGGGATAGGTCAAAAATCCTGAATCTTTTTGTTGAAATTCGTCGCTCATCATAGTCTCCTCTGGCGATGGCGTCGCCAAAAATTTTTCGTGAAGAAACGCGGCGACGTTCGCCGCGCCCGGCCATTTTGCCAGTTCGTCGCGCCGTTCGGCTGCTTTTTGAATGAAAGTTAGATTACTTGAATTGAGACCGGAGATTGAAGCTTGAACCAGTCTCCAGTCTCTAGTCTCATTCTTTAGCGCTCGCTTCCCACCCAATCCCAGGCGGCCGCACTGTCGGCGGTGGGGAAGTGGCGGGCTTCGTGGGCGTAAAACGGCCGTGACGCCTTCGCCAACCAATCCGCCCAACGGCCGTCGCCGACGATAGCCAGTTTGCCGATGTCACGGCCGTGTTCCCGGCCAAACTGCAAATCATCCCACAGGCCGCGCAGCTCAATGCCCGCAAAATCTTCCAGGCGCAGCAGCAGGTGGACGCTGTCGTGGGTTTGCAGCACATTATCCACGTCCAGGTTCAGCGTCTGGTAATCGGTGTCGTGGAGTTTGCCGTTGAGGGCGTAGCCGATGACCTGGCCGTGGCTTTGCGGCAGGCGGCGCAGCGTTTGCGCTTGCAGCACGCTGTCCGCGCCAAACTGCTTGCGCAGCACCCCGGTGAAGGCTTCGCGCAGGATCACTTTCATCATCACTTTTTGCACTGTCAGGCCCAATTCGCTGCCGGGCACGAAGGATTTGGCAAAATCGCGGGCGTTGTCCTGGCGCTGTTCGATGTGGGGGCGAAGCTGGTGTTCGTAATGGATGAAAGCGTCCTGGTAGGTGGGGCAGTCGCGCAGGGCTGCGGCCAGCAGATACGCGCCGCCCAGGGCCATCGATGCGCCCTGGCCGGAGATGAGTGTCAGGCAGTAAGCGGCGTCCCCGACGAGGGCGACACGGCCGTTTGCCCAGCCGGGCATCTGAATCTGCGTCACGGTGTCCATAAAAATGTCTGCGGCTGCAGGCGCGTCGGCCAGAAGTTGCGGCGTGATCCAGCCCATGCCCTCGAAGGCGCGGCGCAAGGTTTCCAGCCTGTCGGCGGGCGGCACGTAGGCTTCGTTGTCGGTTTCCCACATGAACAGGGTGATGAGTTCGCCAGGTTTGTCGCTGCAATAGACGCCCGCCTGCCGGCCTGGTTCGGTGTAATTGTTCCAGGCGTGGCCCACGCCGTACTGGTCGGGCAGGGCGTAGCAGGCAACGTTGTAACCGAGGAAACGGCCGTAATCCTCCTCCGGTCCAAACACCAGTTTGCGCGTGTTGGAATGGGCGCCGTCCGCGCCAATCAGCAGGTCAAAGGTTTCGCTGGCGCCATCGTTGAAGGTGACGGTGACGGCGTCGGGGGTCTGGGAAACGGCCGTTAGCGTCGTGCCAAAGCGGATGTCCACGTCGTTGGCGATGGCGTTGTACAGGGTTTCTTCCAGGGTCCAATGCATCAACGGAATATATTTGCCATGCATCACTTTGCGCATCAGGTCCATGTCGAGGGTGGCAATGCGCGTGTTGTTCTCGTCCACGTAGGCCACATATTCAGCCGGGATTTGCTGCGGGGCCAGCGTATCGATGAGGCCCATGCGCTCGGCCACGTCGTAGCCCGTGCCGAAAAAGTCCAGGCCATAGCCATCGCGCCGCAGCGCCGGGGCTTGCTCGATGATGACGGGCCTGAAGCCAAATTGGTGCAGCCAGTAGGCGGTGGTCATGCCGGCCAGCCCGCAGCCGGAAATAAGAATTCGCATGATGTTCTCCTTGGGGTCTGGGGATTGGGCACTGGGGACTGATTCCTATCAAGCTCCCAGTCTCCAGTCTCTAGTCCCCACTAACGTTCAGTTTGGGCCAGAGGAAGCCGGTGCGCTGCTGGTATTCGGTGTACGGCCGTCCATACCGCAGCACCAAATCCCGTTCCTCGGCCACGCACATATGGTAAAAGATGGGCAGCCAGATGAAGGAAATCACGACCAGATGGGGTGAATTCAGCAGGAAGGCGATCACCCACCATAGAAAGACTTCGCCCACCGCTTGCGGATGGCGCATTTTGTTGTAGATGCCGCCGTAGAGGGTGTGTTCTTTGCTGGGGAAGGCGGCTTCCATGCCGGCGTCGAGCATACCTTTCACCATCAGCCACAGCGATGGGATGCCAATCAGCAGGGCGATGGCGACGGACACCGGCCAGCCCCAGGCGAACTGGGTGGGCAGCGGCAGGGGCAGCGGATACAAGGCGTAGACCACGTAGTTTCCGGCGGCGATCAGTTCAAAGAGGATGGCGATGGTGCGATAGACACCGCAGCGCCGGTAGGCCGTCGGGCCAATTTTCTGCTCCAGCGCGGCCGGGCCGACGCTTTTGACGTAGAAATACCAGAAAAGCAGCGCCGCCAGCAGCAGGCTGGCAAAGTTGAGCCAGGCAATCATCATGCCTCCTGTTTTTCCAGGCTGCGCAGGAGCAGACGCACGGCCGTTGCCATCTGCTCGCCGATGTGCATGGTTTCTGGAAACAGGCTCCAGAGTAGGATCACACCTTCGAATGTGCTGATGAGGACGTGGGCGGTGGAGGAAACGGCCGTTTCCACCGCCCAAATCCCTTCGTCAATGCCCTCTTGCAGCAAAACACAAATATGCCGGTGGTACTCGTCGTAAAACTGGCGCAGCCGCTCGCGCAGCGTGTCGCTGCGGGCCGCCAGGCTGTAAAACTCCAGCGACGTAGGAAACTGGGCAAACACCGATTCCAGATCGGCGCCGGCCAGTTGGCCCAGTTGCGTTAGTTTTTCAGCGGCGTTGCCCTGGCTGATCAACACGTTGGCCAGGATTGTTTCCTGCCCGCCAAAAAAACTGTCGAAAATGGCGGCGATGAGGTCGTCTTTGCTCTTAAAGTGCCAGTAGACGCCGCCTTTGCTCAGGCCGGATTCGCGCACGATGTCGTTCATGCTGGTGTTGGCGAAGCCCTGCCGGGCAAAGAGGGTCATGGCGGCGGTTAAAATTTGGGCGCGGGCGTCTTGTTCGGTCATGGCTGCCTGTTTCCTTCTGGTTAACAAACCGACCGGTTGGTCGGTTGCATTATCTTAACACGGTCGTGATCATCTGTCAACGGCCAACCGACCGGTTGGTCTGTCGTGTCTGGCAGCCTGACTCTTGTGCTATCCTCTGGAGGCATGGTACTATGTTCGCGGGGACTGTGGCATTCAACGCGCATTGAGAAGAAATTGAGTGGCGGCCGGCTATAACGGCACATGGTGGATCAAACCTGTGAAGGAGGTTGTCATGTCCAGGATCGACGAGATGGGTGATTTGAACCGACGCGTGCGCGTCTTGCAGCGCGAGCAGAAAATGCTGCACAGTCTGGCACGGCCGTTAACCACGGCCGAGCAGCAGCGCCTGGCGGAGATCGAGGATTTGTTGAGCGTTTTTCAGCGTATGCTGCGCTTCCTGAGGATTGGGACCAGGCCTGAGCCTGAACCCGAACCCGCGCCGGAGCCGGAACCCGCGCCGATTGCTGTGCAAGACGGCCGTTACCAGGGCGGCAACGCCTTTCTCCAGGTCGATTTGCGTGTTGACGAAGCGCTCTCCGGCGTGATCAGCGCCGACATTTACCGCAGCGACAGCTTCGGCCACAGCTACGTCGCCTCGCTGCGCACCAACCCCGGCCAGCGCGTCGTCCTGGCCGAAGGGCATTGGGGCATCATCGGCCAGGACGAACACGGCGGCTTTGTCCACGGCACGCTGTCGCTCACCGGCATGAACACCGACCCGCTGACTCTTAGCGGCGAAATCTTTTTTGACGGCTCGCTGCACAGTTTGCCTTCGCGCCGGGCCATTGGCTTTTCCGCCGAGTGGGCTTCCCACAATTTGCGCACCGTGGGCATCGAGCTGGAAACCGAGCAAGGAGTGGCTCCTCTGCCGGAATTCACCCATCGCGGCCAGCCAATGAGCCTGCACCTGGCCCTGGAAAAAGCGGGCCTGAGCGTGGTGGAAGCCGGGCGGCCCAGCCAGATTCCGGCCAACGCCGGCGGCTGGGGCAACACCCAACTGCACACCCTGCTGCGCGATTTTGCCCAGGCGTCGCTGACGCAGCGAGCCTGGGAATTGCATTTGCTGCTGCTGGGCAAATCGACCCGTGATGGCTTGTTGGGCATCATGTTCGACACGCAAGACCAACTGCCACGGCAGGGAACGGCCGTGTTCGCCACCGCCATCCGCCAACTGTTTGGTTCCAGCGCCGACCGCAAGCTGATCCAGACCACCACCCACGAGCTAGGCCACGCCCTCAACCTCGCCCACCGCTTCGAGCGCATCGTGGGCCGCGCCGATTCGCTCTCCTTCATGAACTACGACTGGCGTTACAAAGGCGGCAACCATCGCAACGAATATTGGTCAAAATTTGATTTTCTCTTCGACCCTGACGAACTGGAATTTATCCGCCACGCGCCGCTGCCGGCGCTCATTCCCGGCGGCGCGGCCTTCCACTCCATCAACTACTGGGCCGACGGCAACGGCGGCTATTCGCCCTACGTGCCCGAGGTCGATTTCCCTGGCTATCAGCTAACGCTGCGTCCCCCGCTGGGCGGCGCGGTGTTTGAATTTGGTCAGCCGGTCTTTCTGGAAGTCGAGCTGAAAAACGTCAGCGGCCGGCCGGTGGACATTCCGCCGGTGCTGTTGGACCCGAAGGCCGGCTTTTTGGAGGTGTTGATTCGCCGTTGGACGGGCGAATCGGACGCGCTGAGCCTGGCCAACGCCGACGTGTTTGTGCCCATCTACCAACGCTGCTTTGATCTGGACGAGTCGGTGTTTGACGTGGTGCCCGATGGGCAGGCGGTGAAAGACAACCTGAACCTGACCTTTGGCTCCGGCGGCTTTGCCTTTGCCGAGCCGGGTGTCTATGACGTGACCGCCCTGGTGGTTTTGTACGACAGCGCCAGCCAGCAGGACCGCATTGTGCGCTCCAACACACTGCGTATTCGGGTGGGCGTGCCCAAGACCGACGGTGAGGAGCAGGATGCAATGGTGCTGCTGCGCAGCGATGTGGGGCTGTATTTCGCTCTGGGCGGCAGCGACGGGCTGGAAAAAGCGGCCGACGACCTGGAAGAGGTGCAGGCGCGGCGGCAGGGCAAAGCCAAAACGGTGACCGACCCGGTGGTGGCTAACATTGTGCGCTGCAAGGGGATTGACGCGGGACGGCCGTATATCCGTTACCAGAACGGCCGTTTCCATGAGCGCGACGGCGACCGGGCCAAAGCCGCCGAACTGCTGGAAAAACTGGGCAGCCGCGCCCTGCAAGCCTTCGACGCCTCCACCGCCGCCAGCACGGAACGGCTGGCCGCCAAACACCGCAAAGCCGCGGAATAACAGAACAATTAACAACAAACAGTTAACAGTGAACGAATAACGGTCAGCGACCAACCGTTATTCGTTCATTGTTATTTGTTGATTGTTAGCCGGTAATTCGCCGGGTTGAGGGTCATGGGGGCGGCGGCGGCGACGATGAGGATGGGCGCGGGCGCGCCGGGTTGGGGGGTGATGGTAGTGGCGGGCAGGGAACGGCCGTCACGCAAAGCCAGCTCCTCGACGACGAAACGGCCGTCTACCGACTGAATCAACAGAACGTGCCACGTTTGCGGGATGTAGCCGGTGGCCCGCACAAAGCCGTTAGCCTGCCAGCCCTGGTCGCTCTCCGCGTCGTCGTGGAAGCCGATTTCCGGGATGCGCAGGTCGTCGAGGGCCAGGCCGTTGTGGGTGAGAATGGGGTCGGTGACGTATTCGAAGCGCAGCAGGATTTCCTGACCGGCGAAGGGCGTCAGGTCGATGGTTTCTTTTACCCAGTCGCCGCTGTTGTCGGAGTAAAAGTAATCGGTGAAGGCCGCTTCGCTGGGGTCGTGGGTGGGGTCGGAGCCTTGCATGTTGGGGCCGCGCAGCCCTTGCCAGGTCTGCCCGCCATCGGTGGAAGCGGAAACGTAGGCAAAATCATACCCCCGTTCGATGTCGTAGTAGACGGCGTATTGCAGGGTGGCTTGGTCCACGCCGCGCAAATCGAAGGCGCGGGTAAGTTGGGCCTGGCTGTAGTTGGCCCGGTTGCTCAGCCACATATGCGCGCCGGAGACCGGCTGCACGGGAATGAGTGCAGTCTGGGCGCTGCCCTCGAAGCTGAGGGTGAGGTCGCCGTCGTTGGCGGGGAGTTGGTAGTAGTCGGCGGCGTATTGGCTGACGGTGGTGTCGGTGGTGAAGGGGAGGGCGGCAACGGCCGTCATCGCCGCCGTTTCCACGCCATCACGCAGGCTGTATTCCTTGCCCGCGCTCGGCTGGTCGTGGATGGCCAGGGCGGCCAGCCAATCCAGCCAGAGCGATTCGCCGTCAAAGCCGAGGTTGTGGGCCTGGGCGACGGCCGTTACGGCATCCAGTCCCGTTTCCGGGCTGGTGGCAAATTCGCGGTACAAATCCGGGCCGAGGCGGTTGTAGATGTAGCGGTTGAGAATGTAGCCCTGGCCATAATGGGCGATTGTGCCCGTCTCCGGCCACATGTTTAGCTGCTGGTCGGGCTGGCTGAGAAAGAGGTTGGCGCGGCTGACGGCGTCGTTGCTGTAGCCGAGTAGATCTTCGGCCAGCATAGCCGAGCCTTCGACGGCCCAGTCGATGTCGTTGTTGTCGTAATTGGCCTCGATCATGTGGCGAAATTCGTGGGTGAGGGTGTACAGGAAGCCGTCAGTGCCGAAGTAACGGCCGTTCATCACAAACATCTCGTGCTCGTTGGACTGCGGATCGACGCTGACGGACAGGGAGTCGCTGCCGCTGAAATAGCCCAGGATGCTGCACGGCTCCGCGTCGCAGATGGTCAGCGGCGAGGCGTTGAGGATGTAGACGCGCGGGTCGCCGTCGATGCCGGGATTGGCTTCGCTGCCGAAGATGTCGCGCACCTGGCTGTAAATCTGGTCGAAGGAAGCGGCCGTATACTGCAAATCGGCGGCGCCGGGCGCGGGCAGGTCGGGCGACTGCTCGAACCAGAGGTAGGCGTGCTCGCCCACGGCCATCAACTCGGCATCGATGGTCTCGATGGTGATGCTGTCGATGTTGAGGACTTTAAACTGCTGCCGCGCGCCGACGGCCAGGGGGACGTCTGTGGGTGCGACCTGGGTGGGCACGGCCGTTACGCCTTTATACGCCCGCGCCAAGGCTGCGGGGTCGCGTTCCAGGGGCAGGTTGGTGGTGAGTTCGGCGGCGGTGAGGGCTTCTGGGGATTGGGGGT